>Ga0105240_10013276_pt1 | contig 11326 bp, 9 predicted proteins | sample KBSC54metaG_FD_80426 | JGI IMG/M metagenome (GOLD analysis project Ga0105240, IMG submission 80426) | Corn rhizosphere microbial communities from Kellogg Biological Station, Michigan, USA - KBS C5-4 metaG | ecosystem: Host-associated > Plants > Roots > Rhizosphere > Soil | place: Michigan, USA...
CCCTCGGTCCCGGCTGAGAACAAGTTGCCGAACCACTATATTGCGGCGCGCGGGAATGGTCTAGCGGTGGTGTGAATCGCTGTCTGAACTAAGCTCGTCGAACCACGAAGTAGGGTTGTCCGGTCAGGGTCTTTGAGAAGCCGGGAAACAGGACCGCGCCTTGGTCCTTTTCTTTTATCTCGAAGTAATACTCAAGGGGATAGTCCGTCCTGGTGTACTCGGCAGGAATGGCAGCATGGTATGCCTGTCCCCGAAACTCCATGGCCAAGGTTTCGTATCGTTCTGCCTGGTCTACATGGCGATAGTAGAGGAGCACGGCGGCGGTGCGTTTTGGATGGGATAGCGCCAACTCCAGCGGCTGGCCGGGGCTGAACTTTGCTGAAGCCTCATGCCTGTATGGGGGCGTTGTTCGCTGTGGATGTCCCAGCGCCTGTTGAATCGCGGCCGCTCCCAATGGCGGAGCGACGCCCGTCGGCATCGCATCGAGCTTCTGTGCGAGAACTGCGATGTCGCGATCGATGGCGGGGAGGCGGTCGAGCCAATGTCCGCGCTGCTGCGGCTGCTCCCCGACGGTGATGTCGGCCACGTAGACCCCCTTGGCCGTACTCGCAAGCTGCGCCCAGTGATCCCGGGCCTTGCGGTACATCGACAGCGACGCCTCGAGCGCGCTGCGGTCGCCAGTCTTCTGGTAGATGGCGTAGAGCACGCCGCTGCGGAACTTTGCGCCGAAGAACTGCCCGAGCCCAGCCTGCAGGGTGACGTCAATGGCGAGTCTCCGATACTCTGGGCTCTGTTTCCTGCTCGCCGTTTTGTCGGCCAGCTTAAGATGTTGCAACGATTCGTCGGCATAGCTCTCAATCCACTGAGCAACCTCTATCGGAGAGTATCTGCCGGTTCGCTCGCCGCCCAGTAACTCTGCTGCAAACTCATTCATCTGCGAGAACAGCTGCGGGTCGAAGGGGCTTGCGTTGTCGAAGACCTTCGGAGCTAGGCTGTCGCCGTATGGCCCCGGGTGTTCGGCATCCACAAACGACTGGTTGAAGTACAACTCCGGCCAGTAGGTGTTATTGCCTGCGGAGGGAGCATAGGCCGTCGTCACCGTAGGCAGGATGCGGCTGGCATGCGCCAGCGATGCTTCGACATGCTCCGCGCCGCCGCCGAACTGACTGCGCAGGGTCCGTTGCCAGGTATCGGGCTCGGCATCGGGATTGTAGAGAAGGCGTCCCCAGACCCGATACGTATATTGATACTTCTCCCAGTCCCAGTGCGGCTTCAGGCTGGCATCCTCGTAAGCGCAGCGTCCGCCCGGAAACCCGGTGCCGCGTCTGCCTTTGAACGAGAGCGGCTCGCAAATCTCCACGCCGTTGCTGCCGCAGAAGCTGAAGCAGCGGGAGTAGCCCGCAGCCGTTACCGGGTCGCCCCACAGCAGCAGCCGCTGCGTTCCCGGCCAGATCCGATGCACGATGGTCCATGGCCTGTCCTCGCGCAGAAGGTCTCCGTAGCCGTAGCGCAGGAAGCTTCGCGTTCCAGCACTGAGCTTCATCAGGCCGGTCTTGTTCTCGTCTCCGGGCTTAGGCCGCTCGACCTTTCGAATATCGGCCTGATGGTAGGTCATACCCATGTGCTCGCCCCAGAATTTGGGAGACATGCTCACCGGCTGCTTTGTTGCCAGTGCGATATCGGTCATTGTCTGGGTCATGCCCTTGGTGTGCATGTCCAGCTGTACCTTGCGGCCGCAGGTAGCGACGCCGTCGAAGACCGTCTTCCAGAACTGATAGCTGCCCTCCTGCACGCCGCTCTCGCCGTGGATGCGGAAGGTGATGCCGCTGATCGTCGGACACGCCTTCAGCAACATGCGTACCGCGTCGCGGCAGTAGACGCCGTGGTTCTCCCGGGTGATGCCTTCGATGGTGTAGTTGGGGTGAGGGCTGTCGATCCACTCGTAGCCATGCATCCACAGGCCGATGTGGAACTCCATTCCTCGCGCCACCGTCTGCTCGCCAATGTAGCGGAGCATTTCCAGGTTGTGATCGCGCTCAGCATCCGGCAACTGCGGCACCCGCACGTTGTACCCGGGCACCGAGAGGAGAAAGGGATAAGTAAACAGGAAATAGGCGTCCGTGACCTGCCGTATAAAGTCGTAGCCGATGCCGAATGCGAGATTGAAGCGGTTAAAGCGCTGCGTCGCCAGCATGGTCAGATACTGTGGCCACATCTCGCGGTCGTTGTACCAGGGCTTGTCCTCCACATCGCTGGTGAAGAGCCGTGTGATGCTGCGGACCTGGTTTGCCGGTCGCTCGGCGTGCGGCGTTACGCGGGCCAATGCAGTGATCGGATCGGCGGAGTTCTGCACGCGGTCTGCGAGATCGAGCAGCGCATAGACCATCGCTCGCGCGTCGTGCCCGCAGGCCAGAATGACCTTTCGGCCTCCCGCTTCACCGGGGAAGATACCAAGCGATTCGGGAGCGGATGCTACGGAGGCGCTTGAAGCATGCAACACTTCCATTGAAATCGCCGCGCCCGAGCCCGCTGCCACGATGCAGAGATCGCCGGTATTCGCCTGCGCTACTCGTTGGCAGCGCAGAATCTTGACACCTTTGGCGGCCAGCGACTGTTCCAGTTCGTTGGCGGCCCATATCGATTCGGGAGCGCCTGCGATGGGGTCGGCGGGGTCGAGCGCCAGCGAGACTCCTCGGAGCCCGGTCGCTGCAACGCCCTTTATCTCGGTGCTTGCCAGTGCTGCTAACGATCCTGCCGTCTGTAAAAATCGGCGGCGACTCCACTTATCTTTTTCTGGATGCATGCAGGTCTTCTCCATTACGGAATCATCGATTTCAAAGCTGATGGCGACGATTTAGCCGTCCATTATTTATTCGTATTTCAGTCACAAACAGGGTACAGGGATTCTCCTTTCTGCCGGAACCCGATTTGGTACAAGATATCCACTGGTATTTGAGGAGGTTAGCAAGAAAGGGGCTTGATTGGCACGAGTCGGAGCGGCATACTGCAACTAGAGTTTGCTGAACCGGATTTATGGGCGGGGCCAACAGAGACACCGACGTGACCCGATACTGCCGTCAAGACGTTTTACGAATCCTGCACTTGCATGCGCGCCAACTCGCGGCGTGGGAGCGAGCGGGACTGATATCTCCCCACGAACATTACACCTTTGAAGAGTTGGGACGGTTGCGGACGCTGCGCGACTTGCAAGGGACGACGCGCATCTCGGCCAAGAGCATCCGCGCCTCGGTCGATGCGATGCAGCGCGTGGGTGGCATGCGCAACCCGCTGATGGAGGCAAGCGCGGTGCGGCGAGGGTCGCGTCTGGCGTTTCGCCATGGTGGAGCGCTGGTCGATCCGCTGACGCAGCAGCTTGCGTTCGACTTCGATACGACGGGCAGCCGGCAGTTGAGTCTGGCCCGGGCCGGTGCTCAGGACCCTTCGCGTCAGGCTGCCGAGTTGCAGGAACGGTTTCTGCAGGCGGTGAGGATGGAGGAGAATCCGGCGACGATTCCGGGGGCCATCGGGATCTACGAGTCCATTCTGGCGGAAAAGCCGGAACATGCCCCGGCGCTCATCAATCTGGGAACGATCCACTACAACCTGCGCGAATATGAGGCGGCGGAAGACCTGTACCGGCGGGCAACAATGGCCGACCCGGACTACGCATTGGCGTTCTTCGACCTGGGGAATGTACTCGACGAGATGCAGCAGTTGGATGAGGCTACGCGAGCTTATCAGAAGGCGGTGACGCTGGTTCCGCAGTACGCGGATGCGCACTACAATCTGGCTCTGGCGTATGAGCGGCAAGGGCACAGGCGGCGGGCATTGCGGCACTGGCTGGCCTATGTCCGGCTGGACCCAACCGGGCCGTGGTCGAGCCACGCGAAGGATCAGGCACGGAAGATTCTGAATGCGGAGAAGTTGTCGATCGTCAGCCGGGGTGGACGGCTGGTAAAGGCTGCCGGATAGAAGCTGACGGCAAGGAATTGGATGATGGCCAACGTGGACATCTCTCTCTAAAACTCTGCTGGAAGCGAACACACAACTCACCGAGGCGATAAGGGGAAAACTTTGTTTTTTAGAAAGACTGCTCCTTAAACATCAATAGGCTATTGGTTTTACACTAGTGGTCAGGCCTCTTAACCAATGACCGAAACTTCTCGTCCAGCATTTCGCGCCCCGCTGCCCTTTTTGGGGCTCGCCTGTGCTGTGGGCGTTTCGACGATGTACTATAACCAACCGCTGTTGCTGGAGATGGGGCATACCTACGGAGTGTCAGCCGGACATACCGGCTTTGTGGCGGTGGCGACGCAGGTGGGCTATGCGATGGGGCTGCTGTTCTTTGTTCCGCTGGGGGATGTGCTGGAGCGTCGCTCCTTGTTGATGCGGATGTATGGGGCAGTCGCGGCAGCACTGGCTTTGTCGGCTCTGGCGCCCGGCTTAAACTGGCTGATTGCGGGTAGCGTCCTGATGGGAGCGTTCGCTTCGGTAACCCATGTGGTTTTGCCGATTGCCCCGGACCTGGTAAACGACGAGCAGCGCGGACGAGCGATCGGTATTGTCATGATGGGGCTGTTATTGGGAATTTTGCTGGCTCGGACCTTTGCCGGGTGGTTAAGCGACATCTCAAGCTGGCGTTGGGTCTTTGGGGTAGCTGCGGTCATGAATCTGGCGTTTGTGCCTCTGCTGTGGCGGGTGATGCCCAAACTGCCGCCGAAGGAGGTTTTGCGCTATGGCGATGCGATGAAGTCGCTGTGGACGCTCTACCGGACGCAGCCGCTGCTGCGCGAGTCGAGCGAACTGGGCGCGTTGCTGTTTGCCTCGTTTAGCTGCTTCTGGACGACACTGACCTTCATGTTGTACAGCCACTATGGTCTGGGAGCCGGGATTGCCGGTACGTTTGGCATGGTTGGCGCGGCCGGTGCGATGGTGGCCCCTATCGCCGGACGCCTATCGGACAAACATGGATCGCGGTGGGTGGTGGCGGTGGGGATGGCCCTGCTGGCGGGATCCTATCTGTTGCTGTGGGGCGAGGAAGTGGCGCGAGTCTCGACGACGCTGCACATGATTGCGCTGGTGGTCGGCGTGGTTGTGCTCGACATCGGCGCGCAGATGACGCAGGTGGCAAACCAGACGCGAATCTTTGGCCTGGTGCCGTCGGCGAGAAGCCGCCTGAATACGGTCTATATGACGGTATTCTTCACTGGCGGAGCAGTGGGTTCGGCGCTGGCGACGATTGCCTGGGTTCGCTGGGGGTGGAATGGGGTATGTGTGCTTGCGCTTGCGCTGATCGGACTGGCTGGATTGCGTTTTGCCATAGGCAGTCCCGGAGGAAAGGGATACCGCGACCAACCGTTGGTGATCGAAGACACGCTGATGGAAGCCTAGCGAATACGCGCAGGGTAGTGGTAGGCGAGGCAGGGATCGAACCTGCAACCCCGAGCTTAGAAGGCTCGTGCTCTATCCGATTGAGCTACTCGCCCATGCGCGTCTCCGATCTTTGATTGTAGCGGGTACAGGCAGGGAACAGCGAACTGGAAAAGCTGTCGCGCGACCATCCGGCAGCGGCTGTCAGGCAAAGGACAGGTCCTTATTGCGCAGCAGGGCTACGACGGCTTCGAGGGCGGCAGCCCAGTTCTCTTCGGCAGCGCTCGAATTGTGACCTAGCGCTTTGACATAGAGGCTGAGGGCGAAGCCTTCCTGCGGGCCGGTAAGATCGACCAGCGCGGGGCGAACGATGCAGTCGAGCATGGCATACGGGTGGTCGAGCGTGGCGGCGTGGCGGGTGAGGCGGTGGAGAAGCTGCTCGTGCTGGTGGAACGAAGCGAAGATGGAGCGTTCGCGCCAGAGGATGTCGATGTAGCTGGCGAAGCCGTTGGCCGCATCGCTGACTGCTCCGTCGAAGATATCGAGGTCGAGGCGAAGCTGGCCGAGTTCGTCCGCGGTTTCTTCGGCGCTGAGCTGCCAGGCATCGCACTTGGCGGTGAAGACCGGCGAACGAGCGGCGTTGAGAGCGCGGAGAGCATGCATCAACGGCGGATAAAGCTCGGCTTCGGGAAGGTGATCGAGGTCGTAGGGATTTTCGCGGAGGTCGATGAAACGGCGGTTCCCGCTGGGGTCCGAGGGATCGGACCAGGGAACGACGAGGACGGGATCTTCTGCGGCGGCTTCTACGGACCATTCGACGAGCATCAATGTCTATCTTAGCCGCATGACGGTTGAAGCGTTTCAGCCGTTGGCGAGAATGAAGCGGACGAGCGTATGCTCTGCCCAATATCCGTCGTAGCCGATGGACGGGTCAGGCTGCTCAAGGAAGGCGCAATGGCCGCCCTTCTCGGTTTCGAGGAAGGTAATGTTGGGGTTGGTGATGATCTTGTCGTGCGTATCCGGGGCTATACGAATAAAGGGATCGTCGAGCGCGTTGAGGATGAGTGTGGGGACCGTGATCTGGTCGATGACGCGGGCGGCTGCGACGCGATAGTAGTAGTCCTCCGCGCCGGAGAAGCCGGAGTAGAGCGAGATGATCTGCTCGTCGAAGTCGCGCAGGGAACTGATTCCGCTCGCCCGGTTGGGATCGTAGGCGCGAGGAAAGAGCGCGGCCTTGCGGCGAAAGCGGCGGATCATGGCGCGAACGAACTTCATCTCGTAGATGCGATTTTGCGGCAGATGAAGCGCGTCCGACGAGGGTGCGAGATCTATCACCGGCGAGACGCCGACTACGGAACGTAGCTCAGGCGGGGGAGTAGCGCCGAGTTCGCCCGCGAGCTTGAGGACAAGATTGCCGCCCATCGAGTAGCCGATCAATGCGACCGATTGCAGATGGTGCCGCTCGACGAAGAAACGCATGACGGCAAGCACGTCGCCGGAGAGGCCGGAGTGATAGAGCGTTGGCGTCAAGGCCTCGGTGCCGCAGCAATTACGCATATTCATGCGGACGATGTTCGCGCCCGCCTGCCAGAACTTGTTGGAATTGCCGATGACGTACTGCGAGTCGGATGAGCCTTCGAGTCCGTGCACGATGATGACGGTTGGCCGGGCGGCGCGGACGTCCTCCGGCTGCCAGTGGCAGTGGCAGAGCACCTGGCTGGAGATCTGGTGCTCGGTCGCGGGAGAGACCTCGACGAGCTGGGCCTCAGCGGGAGGAAGGTTGTTGGTCCGCGGAAGATAATTGCCGAAGATGGTCTGCAGATGACCGTTGCGCATGAACCGGCGCGGGTGAAAGTCGGCGGCCTGGACGGCGGTGAATTCGAGCGTTACCGGCATTTAGAGCTTTTCCTCGGCGATCGTGCGGTCGAGGAAGGCTTTGGCATTGAGCGCGCCGGTGGGTTCGTCCTCGTGCTTGAAGTAAATATAGACGTCGCGCTGCTGGGCGAGAGCGAGGAAACGTTTGGCGAAGGCGTCGAGTTCGGCGGGTGAGTAGCCGCTGCTGCGGCGCAGGCGGAAGCAGGCAAAATCGGCGGCAGGGTGGATCTCAGGAGTTACGAGATCATCACTTTCGGCGACGCAGAGAGCGGCGTTGTGTTCGCGCAGGACGGCGTAGATCTCTTCCGCGAACCATGAATCGTGGCGGAACTCGAACGCCACGCGGGGAGCGCCGGGAGCACGCAGCGCGGAGATGTTGACGAAGGCATCGAGCAGCGCGGCGTCGGCCTTGAAGTTCGGCGGGAGCTGGAAGAGAACGACGCCGAGCTTCTCCGCTTGGCGGACAGGCTCAAGCGCGGAGATGAACTGCGCAACGTCGGAATCACATTCGTGGAGGCGCTTGAAGTGGGTGATTCGTTGCGGAGCTTTGAAGCTGAAGCGAAAGTTCGGCGGAGTTGCGGCAAGCCAGCCTTCGAGCATCCTCGCCGTGGGCAGGGCGCGGAAGGTGTAGTTAACCTCGACGGAGGTCAGATGCGAAGCATAAAAATCGAGGAACTTTTTCGCAGGAGTGCGAGGAGGGTAGAATTCGGGTTTCCAGGTCGGATAAGCCCAGCCGGAGGTTCCGGCATGGATGCGAGTTGAGGCGAGGGCGGGAGCCACGACGGAATCGGAAACCTGAGGTCGAGCAAAGGTCTAAACGATAAAGATAAGATTTTGGGGCGGCTAGTGGGTTTCGAACCCACGACATCCGCTGCCACAGAGCGGCGTTCTGCCACTGAACTATAGCCGCCGTATACTCGAGATTATAGCACTGGAACGCCGCCGGTCGAGCGCCGAAGTGGACAGTTGGGAGTGCGATGGAATTTACAGCGAAGCCCGAGGTTCTGCCGCCACGCACGAAACGCGGCGGAAAGGTGTTCGACGACGAGAACCTGGATCTGTTGTCGCATATCCTGGACGATTTCCTGAAGATTCCCGGGACGTCGATTCGCTTCGGGCTGGATGGGATCGTCGGATTGATTCCCGGCATCGGCGACTTGATCGGTGGAATCGCCTCGTGCGTCATCATCTTTGCCGCATGGGCGCGCGGCGTGCCTTACGTGACGGTGGCGCGGATGGTGGCCAATGTGGGCATCGAGGTGGTAGTGGGATCGCTTCCTGTCCTGGGGGACATGTTCGACATCGCATGGCGGGCCAACCGGCGCAACTATGCCCTGCTGGCGGGCAGCCTGGCCGAGCCGCGAAGGAACAAGGTTCAGAGCTGGATCTTTCTGATTGGGCTGCTGGTTCTTCTAGGCGGACTGGTGCTGATACCGATGCTGTTCCTGGCATGGTTGATGGACCTGATGCTGCGGCATATCGGCATGGATCTGCATCGCCTGTTCGGCATGTAGCGATGGGCTGCCATGAGGTCAATGCGATAGACTAGAGCGAGTCGGGGCGTAGCGCAGTCTGGTAGCGCATCTGGTTTGGGACCAGAGGGTCGGGGGTTCGAATCCCTCCGCCCCGACCATTGAAATAATCCAAGACAGTCTGATACGGTCCTGCGAAGTCTAAATCTCCGCCGGATCCAACCCCATCTCGTAAAGTCCAATCCATTCTCGAAGATACAGGGATTTTGCTAATTTTTGTACGTTTATTGTCCCATGTGGTTTCGGGAGTTATCATGCTTTCCGTCGAGCACGTGCCATCATCGTGGCATTTCGCAAGCACATATTTCTTCCCTTGGACGACTGCTGCTATGCTCTTCAGGCCACGATTCCTCAACTCACCCGCTCGTCGCTTGGGCAATGGCAAATCTTGACCAAAAGCAAAGAGTTCAAAATGTACTTTTTCCGGGTGGCCTAAATTGCCACCCCGAAAAAGGAATTTTGAACTCGGATAACGATTTCCTTTTCAGCGAGTTGGAATCATTCCTTGCCAGAAAAACGAGTATGGTGCGCCCGAGAAGATTCGAACTTCTGACCTACAGCTTCGGAGGCTGCCGCTCTATCCAGCTGAGCTACGGGCGCGTTCCTCTAGCCTAGCATGATCGTTGCGCCGGTTGACAGCCTTCCACAGCGTAGTCCAGCATCATACGACCATCCGGAATCTCCGGGAAAGAGAGACGACCTCCATGCTCATTCGATCGATCACATCGCTCGCTTGTACGGCCCTTCTTGCCACCGCTAGCCTCGCCCAGATGACTCCCATGAATCATGAAGGAGCCAAGGCGGGCGACAAACCGGCTAAGCCTCTTGCTAGCCCGGCCGCCACGGCCGAGGTCAGCCTCGACGGCAAGGACCTCAAGATCACCTACAACCGCCCCTCCATGCGCGGCCGCAAGATCATGGGTGGTCTGGTTCCCTATGGCGAGGTTTGGCGCACAGGAGCCAACCCTGCGACCACCCTTACCACTGCCGCCGACCTCAAGATTGGTACCCTCACCGTCCCCGCCGGCACTTACACCCTCTTTACCTTGCCCAGCAAGGAACAATGGCTCTTTATCGTCAGTAAGAAAACCGGCGAATGGGGCATCCCCTATCCGGAGGGTAACGACCTCGGACGTACTCCGATGACCTCTGCCGCTGCGCTCCCCGAATCCCAGGAGATGATGTCCATCTCCTTTGAAAATACAAAGGGAAACACCACCGAGCTGCACGTCAAGTGGGACAAGACCGACGAGTTCGTTAAGGTAACCGCCGAGTGATCAAGCCGTTTGCTGTCGTGAGTTGCGCTGCTTCCAGTACGGAAAGAGATCACTTGCGGCCAGATGAAGCGCGACCCAGAGTGTAAACCACTCCACTCCCAGTACCGGTCTCAGCCATCGCAGCGCCGGCAGCCAGGATACAGCGACTCCGGCGCTGATGATCGCGGCGTTGATTGTCAAAATCGCGATCGGACGCAGGAAGTAATCCTTCCGTGCGGCACTGCCTGATTCGGCATAAAAGTAAGCAGTGAAATAGTGATAGAAACTTGCCGCGCCGATGTGGAAGATGTAGATGCCTACGCGAAATGCCTCGCTCATATATGGGCTATAGCTGGACCACACCAGCGTTTCGCCCAATAAGAACAGCGTGAGCAGTGGAAGTAGAACCTCCCCTGATGCAAGTAACCGCCAACCTCCCGCGAACAGAATCGCGGCAGCCAGCAGTACCGTACCGGCAAAGACAATTCGCATGTCATGCAGCGGAGCCGCCTGAAACAGGCATAGCGTAAACCAAGCGAAAGCTGCCACCGGCGAATAAAACGCGGCGCGAGTTTCCTGTGAGCGGGAGAAGAAGATCTCAGCCCTAACGAAGTGAGCAATGTTGTAAACCCACGCTGCCAGACTGAAGACAGCTATGCCCAGCCATCTTCGCAAGGTGATCAACGCTAATAGCATGATGACCACTAGAAGCCAATAGGTGTAACGGCTCGGTGCAGTTAATCTTCGAGATGTGTGCCATTGTCCGCGCCAGGCATAGGCAAAATGCGACCAGCCTGCAAAGGCAATCAGCGCATATAGGTTCAACGCTTCGACTGAGATGGCACCTTGCCAGATGTGTTCCGGCGGGTGAGGTGCAAGCCGAATTGGGCAGGAAAAACCAAGGCCTAGTAATAGAAAGGTAAGCCCCAGGGCAAGGAACGGCCGACTGGAAGGTACTGTCTTCGCTATTGCAGCAGTTGCAGGAGTCATCGCGATGCCTGCGATTGTATCTGAGCCCTCAATGCTCCAGCCGTCGGTTGTCGAAGACGGACACCTACCGCTCCTTACTGTTCTCTACCATTCCTTCGCGGCGGAGTCAGCCTCTAACGGTTCGGAAGCCGCAGGCGCCTTCCAACGCAGCACCGGTTTGCGTGCCGCCGCCGTCTCGTCTAGCCGCTGTACTCGCGTCGTATGAGGAGCCGTTTGCACCAGCTCGGGATTCTCCTCCGCCTCGCGTGCAATCTGCTTCAGCGCATCGATCAGCAGATCAAGCTCCTCGCGAGATTCGCTCTC
>Ga0105240_10013277_pt1 | contig 11325 bp, 8 predicted proteins | sample KBSC54metaG_FD_80426 | JGI IMG/M metagenome (GOLD analysis project Ga0105240, IMG submission 80426) | Corn rhizosphere microbial communities from Kellogg Biological Station, Michigan, USA - KBS C5-4 metaG | ecosystem: Host-associated > Plants > Roots > Rhizosphere > Soil | place: Michigan, USA...
GCAATAGCCTGTGCGTCGGTATTGCAGATAATAAAGTTTACGCCATCAATATTTTGTGAAAACATATAATTGACAGCATTGCTTCCACCGCCGCCAACACCAATTACTTTGATGATGGAGGATTGTTCTTTTGGCAGATCAAAATGTATCATGTGTGTTAATTTGAGGGTTGTAAGTATTTGATATTGTAGATTTTCAATGGTTAATTATAAATGTGCGTCTTCTTCTTCTTTGAATAAATCAATCAAGCCGATTTTGAATGAATCCATAAATCCTTTCAACGTTTTGCGTTGTTTTATTTTTACTCTTTCAGGTTCAGCAGGCGTATCAACAATTTCGTCTACGGGTTGCTGTTGTAATTCGCTTGGCACTTCTACTCTTCTGAATGTTTCTTCAAATTGCTTGTTGTTATTTTCATAATCATTATAGCCTTTTAATATTAAACCAATACATGTGCTATACATTGGTTTGGCTAATTCTTCAATATGTCCGCCTGCAAGATGTTCGTTTGGAAAACCGATACGTGCATTTAAGCCGGTAACATATTCTGTCAATTGAATCAAATGTTTAAGTTGAGATCCGCCACCAGTTAGAATAACGCCGCCGTTCAACATTCTGCTATCTAAGCCAACTTGTTTCAAATGATAAGAAACAAAATCCATGATTTCGCTCATTCTTGCCTGGATAATGTTTGCAAGATTTTTTACAGAGATTTCTTTAGGAGCCATCCCACGTAAACCGGGAATTGTAATGAATGCATTTGATTTTGCTTCATCACTTAATGCGCTGCCGAACTGAACTTTCATTTGTTCAGCTTGTGTTTTTAAAACTCCCAATCCTGTTTTGATATCATTGGTAATATTTTCACCGCCGAAAGGAATTACTGCAGTATGTTTTAAAATGCCTTCATAAAAAACTGCAAGATCCGTTGTACCACCACCTATATCAACAATAGCAACACCTGCTTCCAAATCCTGATCGCACATAACTGCTGCTGCAGATGCAAGTGGTTGCAGTACTAAATCTTTTGTATGCAATCCTGCTTTTTCAACACTGCGATTGATATTGCGGATGGCGTTTTTATCCCCGGTGATGATATGAAAATTCGCTCCGACTTTTACACCGCTGTAACCAATCGGATTTGGTATGTTTTGAAAATTATCTACAGTAAATTCCTGCGGAATCACATCGATGATTTGATCCCCTGCCGGAATGTATGTTCTGTATTGATCAGTAACAAGACGATCAATTTCATCCTGCTTGATTTCTTCTTCAACACTTTGACGAACTATGTCGCCACGTGTCTGTAAGCTTTTAATGTGATGACCGGCGATGCCGACATACACTTCGCTGATTGCTAGGTTAGGATTTGAGGCGTAGCAATTTTCCAAAGCTGTTTGAATTGCTTTGATGGTTTGATCGATATTCAGTACCATGCCGTGTTGTACGCCATTGCTGTTGGCCCGGCCAAATCCTAAAATTTCCAGTTTACCGAATTCGTTTTTGCGTCCGGCAATCGCTGCGATTTTTGTAGTACCTATATCAAGGCCCACAATGATGGGTTGTTCCTGATTCATAGTTGTATGTTTTGTGTTTGTGTGTTTAGTAAATATTGTTTAGTTGTTGTTTGTTTTTTAATAATCGTTTGTTGGTTTTGATTCCGGTTTTTTCTTTGGTATCACTGCCTTTGGAATAGCCGGCTTGGTTGTTTGCACGGGTTTCGGATTAATTGGTTTTTGTACGGCAGGCTTTGGTTTAGTTGTCTGCTGAACAGGTTTTTTAATAGGATTTTTCACAGGAACCTGGGCAGGTCGTTTATCAATTGGTTTTGTTATTGGCGTTGGTTTTGGTGCAACTACAACCGGTTTTGGTGCAGGAGTAAGTGTGACCTGTTGCATCAATGTTTTTGCATCACCTGCATCATTGCCTTCATCATCACGTTGAATCGATTGCTGAATCATAGAACTATCAACCGTATTCTTATCATTGTCTGCCTGCATCATCTGCAATGAATCATTCGCTGCTTTTTCTGCGTTAGCTGCTATAGCCTGCATCATCTGAACAGTCCGCAGTGAATCTGCTGAAAAATCATCTGCTCCTTTCTTCTTGGCAACGATTTCATTTTTATATTGAACATTTACAATACTGTAATAATTCCACCCCATTTTTGTCATTACATCTTTATAAAACAATTTTATCCTCCTGAATTTTTCTTTAGCATCTGTTGCATCGCCAAACACAATGATGTTATTGCCAAGTTTTGGAACTATTTCAAATGTTCTTTCTTTAGTAATGTCAATCTGATCAAAAAGCGATAAACAAAATGTATCCTGTTGCAAAGCCAAACTGATATTTTTTACATCATTTAATAAACTGCTGTCTTCTTTTGAAAGAACAATTCTATCCGATGGAAAATCTGTGAACACAGGAACTCTTGCCGGAAACTTTTCATTCAATGGTAACATTGCATTTTCCGTATCGATATAAAAAGATGTTCCTGTCGTAGTGAACACACGAGCCACTGGTTCTCGTTCTGTAACTTTTACCTGCAGCGTATCATTATTATCAAAGAACAATTCTGATTTTTTTACCCAGACATTTTTTACCAACCTTGATTCTATTGTTTTTAAATTGAAAGAGCTGACTAACTTACCAACAGGACTTCCAATAGAATCCAGAATATCTTTTTCATCAATAAAGAAAATCTCTGAAGCATTCTTTCCTTTGATTACGATATTGACACCTTTACATTTTGCCTGATCTTTCAATCTTACGGCCGCTACCAATAACACCGCAACACCAGCGCCGATAATGATCCACATGGTGGTCAGCATCCATTTTATTGCAGTATTTTTTTTAATAGCCATATTTATAACATAAAGACGATTCTCAGATTGCTAAGTACTCGTTTCTATTTTGTTAAAATTTCTTTTATCGGTTGAACCAGCATATCTATATCACCTGCGCCGGCCGTTACCAATAGTTCTGTTTTATTTTCTTTTATCCAATTCAACAGATTTTCTTTTGTTTTTACGCTTTTATTATTGCCTTTCATTTTACTCAAAATCATTTCACTGCTGACTCCTTCGATTGGTAATTCTCTTGCCGGGTATATTGGTAACAGAATTACTTCATCTGCCAGGTCGAGGCTTGCTGCAAACTCATCAGCAAGATCCCTTGTGCGTGTGTACAGGTGCGGTTGAAAAACAACTGTACATTTCTTATTATTAAAAAGAGCCTTAGCGCCACTAATCAATGCCCTCAATTCTTCGGGATGATGAGCATAATCATCTATCATCACCTGCTGATCATTTTTTATGATATACTCAAATCTTCTTTTTACTCCCTTGAAATCAGCTACTGCTTTTTTTATTTTATCATCATCTATTTTTAAATGATGAGCAACTGTTATTGCAGCTACGGAGTTTTCAATGTTGTGCATTCCGCCCATATTCAACACAACATCTTTTAATATCCAATCTTTCATCACTATATCAAACTGATAGCTTCCATTATTCATTTTAATACTATCAGCATAAACATCTGCACTTTTATTTTGCAAACTGTAATGCAGATGAATGGATGCTTTCAGATCATTGCTTCTCTTCAATCCAAACTTGCTTATCAGCAATCCATTTGATTTTATTTTATTACTAAAATCAATGAACGCCTGTTCCATAGCTTCTGCTGTTCCATAGATGTCGAGATGATCGGCATCCATTGCTGTAATAATCGCTACATCAGGACTTAATTTCAAAAAACTTCTATCATACTCATCTGCTTCAACTACACAAACATTGTTTTCGCTGCTCCAGAAATTATTATCATAGTTCACTGCAATTCCACCTAAGAATGCATTGCAACCATAATCACTGTTTCGCAGAATGTGTGCAATCATTGTGCTCGTGGTTGTTTTACCGTGAGTACCTGCCACACATATATTAAAAGAACTTTTTGTTATTTCACCTAAAACATCACTGCGTTTTACAATCAAATAATTGTTTTGCTTGTAGTAGTTCAACTCTTTGTGTTCTGCCGGTACGGCAGGAGTGTAAACTATTAACTGCGCATCTTTGTCAATCAGATCAAGGTTGTCTTCATAGTGTACCGCGATCCCTTCTTTTGTCAATTGTTTTGTAAGAGCTGTTTCTGTTTTATCGTAACCACTAACCTTTACATTTTTCGAATTAAAATATCTTGCCAATGCGCTCATTCCAATTCCACCTATTCCGATAAAATAAATTCGCTTTATATTATTTATGTCCATCACTTGATCGTATTCAATATTTCTTTTGCAATTACTTCGTCAGCATTGGTGATTGCTAATGGAGCAATGTTTTGTTTTAATTGTTGCTGCAATGTTTCATTCTTTGATAAATCGATTGTTGTTGATACCAGCTTTTCTTTTGCTTCATTATCTTTTACAATCAATGCTGCTTTTTTATTTACCAGGTTCATTGCATTTGCTGTCTGATGATCTTCTGCTGCAAATGGAAAAGGAACAAAGACAACCGGTTTTTTTGCTACACATATTTCAGCAACCGACATTGCACCACTTCTGCTGATCACAATATCTGCGGCTGCGTAGGCATTTTCCATTTGCGTTATAAAATCATTTACCCAGATATTCTGTTTTCCTTTGCCTGCTGATACATATTGCGCCGCTGTTGTCTTTCCTGTTTGCCAGATCAATTGCAGATCATTTTTTGAAAAATCATCTAGATGTATTGCCAATGCTTCATTGATACTTTTTGCGCCAAGGCTTCCCCCGATTGAAAGAACTGTTTTCTTTTCTGGATTTAATCCAAAAAAATTTATTCCTTCTTCTCTTGAAACACTGCTCTTTGAAATGCTTGTCCGAACAGGATTTCCGGAGATAGTGATTTTTTCTTTTGGAAAAAATTTATCCATACCATTACTGGCGACAAAAATCCGTGTGGCTTTTTTTCCTAAAAGAATATTACTTCTGCCGGCAAATGAATTGCTTTCATGAATGAATGAAGCAATGTTTTTTGACTGTGCATATCGTAATACCGGAAAACTTGAGTATCCACCAACACCAATCACAGCATCGGGCTTAAAACGTTTAAAAATTTTTCTTACCTGGGAAAAACTTTTGATAAGCTTGAAAGGCAAACCGATATTTTTTATCAAAGAACTTCTGTTGAAACCTGCGATATCCAATCCTTCTATCTTATATCCAGCCTGCGGCACTTTTTCCATTTCCATTTTTCCCTTTGCACCTACAAACAATATTTCTGTTTGAGGTTCTAATTTTTTAATTGCATTTGCAATAGCAATTGCCGGAAAAATATGTCCGCCTGTTCCTCCACCTGCAATTATTATTCGCTTGTCCATGCTCATTCATTGTTGCTGTTGAAGTGAGTGCTCCTTCGTTCCTCAGGATAAACTCCACGATGCTGACCAAAGTGATGCTGCTCACTACAAAAAAATTACGCCGCTGCTGCAAGCGCTTCGAGTTCTGCCTTTCCTTCCAATTGTTCCACATTTCTTGCTACACTTAAAATGATACCGATCGATACACAGGTGAAAAGAAAACTACTTCCACCCATGCTTACTAACGGTAACGTAACACCTGTATTTGGAAATACATTTACATTTACACCCATGTTTGCAATGGCTTGTATCACCAATGTGAAACTCAGCGCCAGCGCAAGGAATGCACCGAATGCAAATGGACATTTTCTATACAACCTGATACATCTATATAAAAACAACAAATAAATTAGTACCATAACTATTCCTCCAATCAATCCGTATTCTTCTAATATAATTGCATAAATAAAATCGTTGTAAGCTTGTGGCAAATAATTACGTGCAAGACTGTGTCCGGGACCAAGGCCAACGAAACCTCCGTTTGCGATAGCGATCTTAGCCTGGTTTACCTGGTATAATTTTTCATTCTGATCTTCTTTGTTGCTATACATGAATGTTTGTATACGTCCAATCCATGTTGGAATACGTCCCATAGAAAGTATTGCAGGTAATTCTTTTGGCTTATGTTCTTGCTTATCGTAATACCTAACGGCAATGGTTAGTAGCAGAGCAACAGGTATCAATGAAATACCTAGTGTTGCCAAAATATGTTTTGTACTTACACGACCGATAAACAATAACATAAAGCTTGTACCTGCAATCAACAATGCCGTAGATAAGTTTGCCGGTGCGATCAATAAAACAATGATAGCAACAGGAACAATCACAGGTAAAAATCCTTTCTTGAAATCTTTAATGACGTTTTGCTTGCGGCTTAGCTGGCGGCTCAAATACATGAACAGCGCTAATCGTGCCATGTCGGAAGTCTGGAATGTCATATTGATCACGGGAATTTTCAACCAGCGGCTTCCTGCATTTAATTGTACTCCGAATAAAAGTGTATAGATCAATAATGGTATGGAAATAAGAAATAGAATCAATGCTACTCTTGAATAAATTGTATAATTAACTCTGTGAGCAAAATAAATTATCACCACACCCAGAATGATAAAGCCTAATTGTTTGAATAAAAAACTTTCGGGGCTCTTACTATATTTATATGCCAATGATCCTGTGCTGCTGTAAACTACCAATAAGCTTACTAATGTGAGAATGATGACAATGGCCCATATCACACGATCGCCTTTGGTTTTGCTAACCAATTTGCTGCCCATGTTTTCCCTGAATCCTGTAAACGGAGATTCATCCGAACTGGTGATCAGGAAATTTTTAGTTTTCGATATGATATCTTTAAATGCCAATTATAATTCTTTTACAGCCTGTTTAAATTGTTGACCTCTGTCTTCATAATTTTTAAAAAGATCGAAGCTTGCACATGCCGGGCTTAATAAAACAACATCGCCTTTACTTGCAAAATGAAATGCAGCTTGTACCGCTTCCTTCGCACTGCTTGTATTTACAATCGGCGAAACAACATCGCGAAAAGCTTCATGAATTTTTCTATTGTCGATTCCCATGCACACAATGCTTTTTACTTTTTCTTTTACCAATTCTTTTATTAATGAATAATCATTGCCTTTATCAACTCCACCTAAGATGAGTATGGTTGGTTTTTTCATTGTTTCTAGTGCATACCATGTACTGTTTACGTTTGTTGCCTTGCTGTCATTTACAAATTCAACACCTTTAATAGTTGCAACTGTTTCCATACGATGCTCAAGACTTTCAAATGTCTGTATTGCTTCCCTAATACGCTCTTTGCGTATATCTAAAACCGCTGCTGCCAGGCCCGCCGCCATCGTATTGTACTGGTTATGTTTTCCTTTAATGGCAAAATCTTCAATGCTCATCTGCATTTCTTCATTCTTCCATTTAAGATGCATTTTTGCATTCATCAGGTATGCTCCCTGTGGCAGTTGTTTACTCATGGTAATTGGTGCTAGAGTTGATTTAATGGGGTAATCTCCAATCGTTTTCATTGTTGTTTCATCATCCAGGCAATAGATAAATACATCGTCCTGTTGCTGATTCATTATGATACGAAACTTACTGTCTATATAATTTTTGAAATTGTAATCGTAGCGATCGAGATGATCTTCTGTAATATTTGTAAGCACAGCAACATCCGGACGGAAGTTGACAATGTCATCCAGCTGAAATGAACTGATCTCAGCTACATACAAATTCTTTGGATCTTCTGCAACCTGCTTTGCAAATGAATAACCGATATTCCCCACCATGGCGCAGTCTGCACCGCCGTGTTTACAGATATGATAGGTAAGCGCTGTTGTAGTACTCTTACCGTTACTACCGGTAATAGCAATGATTTTACTGTTGCCTTTGTATCGATAAGCAAATTCTATTTCGCTGATAACAGGAATTCCTTTTGCCCTGATCTTTTTCACCAGTTCATTTTTTTCAGGTATGCCCGGACTCTTCATCACTTCGTCTGCTGATAATATTTGTTCTTCGCTATGACCGGATTCTTCAAAGCGTATATTGTTATCCGTTAGTTCCTGTTTGTAATTTTCCTTGATCATTCCACCATCACTGACAAAGACGTCATATCCCTGTTGCTTCGCCAACAAGGCAGTGCCTACGCCGCTTTCGCCTCCACCCAATATGACCATTCTTTTAACCACCATTCAAAAGATTAATATTTTAAACATCCGCAGGTTGTTTGTGCCCTGCTATTTTTTCTTCACAGGATAATGTGAAAAAAGTGGTTTTTCAACAGCATAGAATTTAACAGGTCTTCGGTGCTTCTCCGGCTTGCTCGTGGTCTTTTCCATGATAAGGGCCTTTGCCGCATTGAAAAACTTTGAATCAAATCAATCTTGATTCTAGGTTTGGTTTTTCAACTATGTATTGGGTTCCTTTGACAGAATCCAGCTTAATTCCTATCTTAATTTCAATGTCACAATTGCCATTACTACACACAATATTGTTATGATCCAAAATCGTACAGCTATCTTGCTTTCATGATATCCCTTCTTCTGGTAATGATGATGCAACGGGCTCATCAAAAATATCCGTCGACCCTCACCATACTTTCGTTTTGTGTATTTGAAATATGTAACCTGTATCACCACACTTAAATTTTCTATCAAAAACACTAAGCAAAAAATCGGTATTAATAATTCCTTTCGCACTATTATTGCCAGCGCTGCTATTATTCCACCCAATGCAAGGCTTCCTGTATCTCCCATGAAAACCTGCGCCGGATAAGCATTATACCATAAGAATCCAATACAAGCCCCGATAAACGCTGCAATAAAAATGGACAGCTCTGCCAGGTTTGGTATGTACATGATATTCAGATAATCAGCAAACCGGGCCGTACCACTAACGTAAGCGAATATCCCAAGTGCAATTCCAATAATAGCGCTTACACCTGTTGCCAACCCATCTAACCCATCTGTTATATTTGCACCATTCGAGACTGCTGTAACAATAAATATCACCAGAATGATGTATAATATGTATGTATAATCTTCCCAACTCTTTGGCAATAAGCGTGCATAATTGAACTCGTGGTTTTTTACAAAAGGAATGGTTGTTATTGGCGTTTTTACTTTTATAAAATAATGCAGCTTACCTTCTACATTCATTGTAATCATAGAGTCACTTACTTTTTTCTCACCAGGCCTTAATACAGAATCCATTGACATTCCTGCGGAAGGATTGTACTCTCTCATCACTACCACATTCTGATTGAAATACAATGTGGCTCCAACTATAATACCCAATGTTACCTGTCCTAATATTTTAAACTTTCCTGCCAGCCCATCACTGTCTCCTTTTTTATATGCAATCCCTTTTTCCTGCGCTCTTTTTTTTGCTCTTATTTTTAACAAATCATCGATGAATCCTATTGTTCCCAGCCAGATCGTACATAATATCATCAGCCGGATATATACCTTATTAAGATTGGCTAACAACAAGGTTGGAATCAGAATACTTAGAATGATAATAATCCCTCCCATTGTCGGTGTGCCTTTTTTCTGTTGCTCACCTGCTAATCCTAAATCTCTAACGCTCTCGCCTAATTGTTTTTTTTGCAGAAAACGAATAAGCTTTTTTCCAAACACTGTAGCTATTACCAAACTCAATATGATCGCCAACATTATCCTGAACGTGATGTAAGCAAACAATCCGCTTCCCGGAAATTTTATTCCATTTCTTGTTAACCAATCGAATAAATGATATAGCATATTCGTTCTTGACCACTGACTTTCGACCACTGACCACCGATAATCATTCTGTGGTCGGTCGTCTGTTGTCGGATTTATTTTTCTAATAATTCAAATACTTCATTCAAAACTTTCTTATCATCAAAATCATACTTCACTCCTTTTATATCCTGGTATTTCTCATGTCCCTTTCCTGCTATCAGCAAAATGTCTTCTTTCGAACTAAGGCTCACAGCTGTTTTAATGGCTTCTCTTCTGTCAGGAATAGAGATGTACTTTTTTTTTTGCGTTACGCTTACTCCAACTTCCATATCATGCAATATTTCCAATGGGTCTTCACTACGTGGATTATCAGAGGTAAACACTACACGATCACTGTATTCACACGCTACTTCCGCCATGATTGGGCGTTTGGTTTTATCTCTGTCACCGCCACATCCCACTACTGTTATAATATGTTCGTTGCCTTGTCTTAATTTTTTTATTGTTGCTAATACATTCAACAATGCATCGGGTGTATGAGCATAATCTACTATGCCGATTATTTTATCTTTCTTACTTATTGTATAATCAAATCTTCCTTCTGCTCCGCTTAAACTGCTTAACACCTCCAATACTTTAAGTTTATCTTCTCCTAAACAAACAGCAGCTCCATAAACAGCTAATAAATTATATGCATTGAACTCACCAATCAAACGGAAATACACTTCGATATCATTGATCATCATGTGTAAACCGGAAAGGCTATTGTCTAAAATCTTTCCTTTGAAATCAGCCAAGGTTTTAAGACTGTAGAAATATTTTTTAGCTGTTGTATTTTGTAACATCACTGCTCCCCGTTTATCATCAGCATTACTGATTGCAAATGCAGATGATGGAAGACTGTCAAACCATGATTTTTTTACACGGATATATTCATCGAATGTTTGATGATAATCCAAGTGATCGTGTGTGATGTTACTAAACAATGCCCCCGCAAATTTCAATCCTGCGATCCTGTGTTGATGGATAGCATGACTACTGCATTCCATAAATACATACTCACAACCTGCATCCAGCATTTGTTTCAATAATGCGTTCACACTTACTGCATCCGGTGTTGTATGTGTTGCTTCCAATACCTCATCGCCGATCTGATTTTGTACCGTACTCATCAATCCGCTTTTGTAACCCAATGCTGTAAACAGTTTCCAAAGCAACGTGGCAATGGTTGTCTTTCCATTTGTTCCCGTTACTCCGATCAGCTTTAATTTAAAAGTTGGTTCTTCATAAAAATTATGACTTACAAAACCGGCTGCAACAGCAGTGTTTTCTACCTCTACATAGGTAACATGATCATGGATATTTTGCGGAAGTGTTTCACAGATAACTGCAACGGCCCCGTTATCAATTGCTTTTTCAATGAACTGGTGTCCATCCGCTGCATGGCCTTTGATGGCAATGAAGCATGAACCTTTGGTTGCTTTCCGGGAATCTATTTGTAAGTCTTTTATATCGATGGCAGTGTTGCCAACAACTGAGCGGAGACTTACCTTGTATAAAATATCCTTAAGCATATTGTATTAACAGATCAATTCAATACGATTGAAATGTTTTGATTCTTTTTAAAAATTGTCCCTGCAGCCGGAATCTGGTTTACCACTTTTCCCCTACCCGACACCGTTACTTTAAATCC
>Ga0105240_10013278_pt1 | contig 11324 bp, 9 predicted proteins | sample KBSC54metaG_FD_80426 | JGI IMG/M metagenome (GOLD analysis project Ga0105240, IMG submission 80426) | Corn rhizosphere microbial communities from Kellogg Biological Station, Michigan, USA - KBS C5-4 metaG | ecosystem: Host-associated > Plants > Roots > Rhizosphere > Soil | place: Michigan, USA...
ACCTGCGGCCTGAACACCTGGATCGCGCCTTCCTCGCCGAGTTGCGCGAGCCCTTGCTGCAACTGCTTGGTGCGCAGCGGATTCTTCAGGATCACCGTCATGAGCAGCTCCGGCGCGAAGAAGGGCAGGCGGGTGAACTGCAGGTTCGCGCCGTCGGTGATGGTGTCGCCGAGCTGCACGCCGCCATGCGTGGTGAAGCCGATGATGTCGCCGGCATAGGCCTCGTCGACAGCGTCGCGCCGCTGCGACAGGAAGGTGACGACCGACGTGGGGCGCAATTCCTTGCCGGTGCGCTGCACCTTCAGCCGCAGGCCGGGCGTGTACTTGCCGGACGCCATGCGCACGAACGCGATCCGGTCGCGGTGATTGGCATCCATATTGGCTTGCACCTTGAACACCACGCCGGAAAAGTTTTCATCGTCGGGCTGGATCACTTTATCGATCACCTCCTTGTTCACGGCGAGGTGACTCACGCGTGGACCCGGCGAGGGCGCGATATCGACCAGCGCCTCCAGCACTTCCTGCACGCCGAAGTTGTTCACGCCGGAACCGAAGAACACCGGCGTCTGCTTGCCGGCCAGGAAGGCCTCATGGTTCCACTGCGGTGATGCGCCGACGGCAAGCTCCATGCTTTGCTCGGCCGTTTCGAATTCGTGGCCGAAGCGCTTGATCAGCGTTTCGCGATCGGACAGCGGGATGGTTTCGAAGTCCTGCGGCCGGCGCTCCGACCCGGACTCGAACACCGTCATCGTCTGCGTGCGCAGGTTCATGATGCCGCCGAAGGTCTTGCCCTGGCCCACCGGCCACGTCATCGGCACGCAAGGCATTCCGAGTTCGCGTTCCACCTCGTCGAGGATGTCCAGCGGCTCGCGCACCTCGCGGTCCATCTTGTTGACGAAGGTGATGATGGGGGTGTCGCGCTGGCGGCAGACTTCGATCAGCCTGCGCGTCTGCGCTTCCACGCCGTTGGCCGCGTCGATCACCATCAAGGCTGAGTCCACCGCCGTGAGCACGCGGTAAGTGTCTTCGGAGAAGTCCTTGTGTCCCGGCGTGTCGAGCAGGTTGATGACGTGATCGCGATACAGCATCTGCATCACCGAGCTCGCCACCGAAATGCCGCGCTGCTTTTCGATCTCCATCCAGTCCGAAGTGGCGTGGCGCGACGCCTTGCGCGCCTTCACCGAGCCGGCGATCTGGATCGCGCCGGAAAACAGCAGCAGCTTTTCCGTCAGCGTGGTCTTGCCCGCGTCGGGGTGGGAGATGATGGCGAAGGTGCGGCGGCGCCGGGTTTCAGCGGAAAAAGGCGAGGCGGACAAAAAGGAACTCCGGGCAACGGTGGTCAGCCGGCAGACAGCCGGTAACGCAGACCCCCTATTGTGCCGTGCGGGTGCTAACCTGATCGCGCGCCGGGTGTCGGCGCGAAGGGGAGAGCGCGAACATGGCCGCCAAGGTCGAGCAGGAGCTATTGAAGATCGCGGGCCGCGAACTGGCGATCAGCAATCCAGGCAAGCTGCTGTTTCCCCAAGCGAAGGTGAGCAAGCTTGACCTGGTTCGCTACTACCTTGCGGTTGCCGAAGGCGCGCTGCGCGGAGCGGGCGGCCGCCCCAATGTGCTGGTGCGATATCCGAACGGTGTCGGCGGCGAGTTCTTCTTCCAGAAACGCGCGCCGGACAAGCGGCCCGATTGGGTCGAGGTGGTGCAGATCCATTTTCCGTCCGGCAATGTGGCCGATGAAGTCGTGCCGCGCGACGCAGCGGCCCTGGCGTGGATGGCGAATCTCGGCTGCATCGAATTGCATCCGCACCCGGTGCGCAGCGATGACCTCGATCATCCCGACGAATTGCGCGTCGATCTCGATCCGGTGCCCGGCGTCGAATGGCCGCAGATCCGCGAAGTTGCGGGTGTGGTGCAAGCGGTGCTGGAGGAATTCGGGTTGATCGGCTGGCCCAAGACTTCGGGCTCGCGCGGCATCCACGTGCTGGTGCGGATCGAGCAGCGTTGGAACTTCGACCAGGTGCGGCGTGCCGCGTTGGCGCTGGCCCGCGCAGTCGAGCGCCGCGCGCCCGATCTGGCCACCAGCAAATGGTGGAAGGAAGAACGTCATGGCGTCTTCGTCGATTACAACCAGAACGCGAAGGACCGCACGGTCGCATCTGCGTACTCGGTGCGGCCCAAACCGGATGCGCGCGTGTCGGCGCCGGTGACCTGGAAGGAATTGCAGGAGTGCGATCCGGCGGACTTCACGCTCAAGACGATGCCGAAGCGATTCGCGCGGATCGGCGATCCTCACGAGGGCATCGATGCGGCGCCTTGTTCACTGGAAAGGCTGCTGGAGCTCTCGGCGCGCCACGAGCGCGACGGCGAAGGCGACGCGCCCTGGCCGCCGCACTACCGCAAGCAGGCCGGCGAGCCGCGCCGAGCGCCGCCGTCGGTGGGCGCAAACAAGACGCCTGCGAAGCGGACGCCCAAGATGCCTTTGATCGAGATCGGGCGCGCCGAAAAGGAAAGCGATGTCCTCGCGGGCCTCGATCGCTGGAAGGCGAAGCATCCGAAGGCCGCATCGCATCTCGAGCCCGCGGACGTGCTGCTCGACAAGATGCGCGGCCGGTCCTCGCTCTGGTATCGCGTGCGCGTGAACCTGCAACATGTGCCGGCCAGGTCGCGGCCGAAGCAGGAGGCGCTGGACCCGGACAACGAGCCTTCGTGATCGCGTGGGAGTGATCTGGTGCAGCGGGCGCGAGCCGCGCGACAATGCGGCCCTATGAGCCTGCCTCGCCTCAAGTCCGTGGAACACGGAACGCTTTGGGACCGCGCCTACGTTTCGCTGAAGTCCGCTTTGCTGGCCGGCCGCCTTGCGCCGGGCGAGCGGCTCGTGCTGCGCAAGGTGGCGGACGACCTGGGCATCAGCTTGACGCCGGTGCGCGACGCGGTGAATCGCCTGGTGGCCGAAAAGGTGCTCGAGCACGGCGGCCTCGGACCCGCCGGCGGCGCATTGGTGCCGCTGCTCAGCGCGGACCAATTCAGCCAGCTGATGACGGTGCGCAGCAGCCTGGAGCCGATGGCGGCGGCTGCGGCTGCAGGCCATGCGACCAAACCCGAACTGGATGCGGTGGAGGCATTCCTGGTCGAGATGAAGCGCTCGGTGAAAGAGAATCGCACCGAGAAATATCTCGAGGCCCACTACAAGTTTCACTTCGGCATCTACGCGATGTGCAAGATGCCGATCGTGCAGGAGATCATCGAGAGCGCGTGGCTGCGCTGCGCGCCTACGCTGACGCTCGCCTTGCCGGAGAACATTCCCAGCCTCAAGCGCTATGCGTCGCATGTCGCCACGCTGGCGGCGCTGCGGCGCGGCGACGGTGACAAGGCCGCCGAAGCCATCCGCGCCGACATCGAAAGCGCGCGCAAGGACATCAGCGCGATGCTGCGCGAACAGGCCAAGCGCGCCTGAAACGCGCGGGCACTCCGTTCGAGAGCGGGTGATTTCACTATGTTATAACATTGCATCTTGAATTTCTTTGATCAGGAGACAACGATGTCGTTGACGAAATCTCTCGCCCTGGCGGCCCGCGGACTGGGCGCCGCGGCCTTGATGGCCGCCAGTTTCTGCGCCGCAGCGGCGGATGCCTTCCCCAGCAAGGAAATCCACTTCATCGTGCCGTGGAACGCGGGCGGCTCCAATGACATCTCGGCTCGGACCTTGGCCCAGATCGCATCCGAAGACGGCGTGACCATCGTGGTCGAGAACCTGGCGGGCGCCACCGGCGCGATCGGCATGACCAAGGTGGCCAACGCGCCACCCGATGGCTACACGATCGGCATGGGCACCAGCTCGACGCTGGCGCTGATCGCTCAGGGGCTCACGCCGCTGCGCAACGATCAATTCGCGCCGATCGCGCGCGTGACAACCGACCCGCTGATCCTGCTGGTTCCGGCCAAGAGCGAGTTCGGCACGCTGGAGAGTTTCCTCGCGCACGTGAAGGCGAATCCGGGCAAGGTCTCCATCGGCATCCCCGGCACCAACAACCTCAATCACATCTTCGCCGTGATGACGGGCCGCGCGGCCGGCGCCGAGACGCTGCCGATTCCCTACACCGGCGGCTCGAAGGTGGTGGCCGACCTGTCCGGCAAGCAGATCGAAGCAGGCGTGCTCAAGCCTTCGGAGAGCAAGGCGCAGATCGACGGCGGACTGGTCAAGCCGATCGCCGTGTTCGGCAACGAGCGGCTCAAGGCGTTGCCCGACGTGCCCACGTTCAAGGAGAAGGGTTACGACGTGTTCCCCTATGGGCCGCTGGTGCAGATGGCCTATATCGTCGCGCCGGCCAAGACGCCGCCGGCGGTTCGCGAGAAGCTCATCGCCATGTTCAAGAAGTGGATCAACACCGACAAGTACCGCTCGACTTCGGCGGCAGGGGGCGCGGTGGTGGACGACTTGACGGGCGCTGCTTTGAGCAAGGAAATCGACAACGTGCAGAAATCGCTGAACGAAGTCGGCAAGAAGGTCTTCGTGGCGGAGAAGAAGTAAGCCCATGAGCCCGATCAAGAAAGTCACTTGCCACGTGGTCTCGGCGCCGGTCGAGCGGCCTTTCACTTCTTCGCGCGGCTGGTTGTACAAGACGCGCGGCTCCTGCATCGTCGAGATCGAGACGGTCGCAGGGATCGTCGGTTGGGGCGAGTGCTACGGCCCCTCGGCCGTCTCCAAGGCCTACATCGAAACGCAGTTCGCGCCGCGCATCATCGGGCGCGACGCGTTCGACGTGGAAGTGATCTGGGAAGACCTGTACAACCGCATCAAGGATTACGGTCCTCGCGGCATGGTCACGTCTGCCATGAGCGGCATCGACATCGCGCTGTGGGACATCATCGGCAAAGCCTGCGGCCAGCCGATCCACAAGCTGATCGGCGGCGCGCATCGCACCGAAGTCACCGCGTACGCGACCGGCCTGTACTTCATCGACATGGACCGCCTGGTCGAGGAAGCGGTGGAAGAGGCGCGAGAGTACGTGGAGCAAGGCTTCACCGCAGTGAAGATGAAAATCGGCCTGGGCGATCCGAAGCTGGACATCCGCCGTGTGGCGGCAGTGCGCGAAGCAATCGGCGACGAGACTCGGCTGATGGTCGACGCCAACCACTGCTTCACGGTGCCACAAGCGATCCGCCTCGGGCGCGAACTGGAGAAGCTGGACGTCGAATGGTTCGAGGAGCCGATCTCGCCCGAGGACATCGACGGCTATGTGGAAGTGACGCGCGCGCTCGATATGGCGGTGGCCGGCGGCGAAAACGAATTCACGCGCTGGGGCTTTCGCGACCTGGTGGTGCGCAAGGCGATGGACATCGTGCAGCCCGACGTCTGCGCGGCCGGCGGCATCAGCGAGTGCCGCAAGATCGCCACGCTCGCGAGCGCGCACGGCGTCGAATGCGTGCCCCACGCCTGGGGTTCGGCGATCGGCCTGGCCGCGACGCTGCACTTCCTGGCGGCGCTGCCGGACCAGCCACCGAGCTTCCGTCCGATGCCGCCGCTGCTGGAATTCGAGCAATGCGAAAATCCGTTCCGCGATCTTCTGTCGCGCGAACCGATCACGCTCAACCGAGGCAAGGTGAAGATCCCGACCAGGCCCGGGCTGGGCATCGACATCGACCGCGGCGTGCTCGATCGTTATCGCGTGAGCTGAAGAGCGCACACCATGCGATTCGTTTCGTTCGCAGGCGTCAAAGGCCGAGCCACCGCCGGCGTACTTCTCGGCGAGAAGGTGGTGGATCTCTCGCACCCCGCGTGCGAGCGCTGGATGGGCAACACGCCGGCGTCGGTGCAGGCGCTGATCGATGAAGGGCTGGATGGCTGGGCCAAGCGCCTGGCCGACGCGAACTTCGACGCTGACGCCGTCTTCCCGCTGTCGGAAGTGCACCTGCTTGCGCCGATCCCGCGTCCGGGCAAGGTCGTCGGCGCGGCATTCAATTTCATCGATGCGCTCGCCGAGCGCGGCATGGCGCACCCGGTGGAACCGGTGACCTTCGTTCGTTCCGGTTGTACCGTGATCGGCCCCGGTGCGCCGATTCTGGTTCCACCGGATGTGGGCAACGTGGGCTATGAGGCGGAACTGGCTGCCGTCATCGGCAAGCGCGCACTGCGGGTCGATCGAGAACACGCGATGAACCACGTCGTCGGCTACATGGCGCACAACGACGTCAGCGCCAGCGACCTGATCAAGTCGGACGGCGGCAATTTCGTGCGTGGCAAGAACCTGCCATCGTCCTCACCGTTTGGCCCCTGGTTGCTCACAGCCGACGAAATGCCCGATCCCTACGACGTCGGAATTCGCCTGGACATCGACGGCCGTTTGCTGCAGAGCGGGTCGACCCGCACGATGCTGTTCGATATCGCGCAATTGATCTCGTACATCTCGCATCGCATGCCGCTGGAGCCCGGCGACATCATCGCCGCGGGTACGCCGGCCGGCGTCGCGGCGATGCACCAGCCGCCGGCATGGCTCGCGCCCGGCACGACGGTTACCATCGACGTCGAGCGGCTGGGCCGCCTCGTGAATCCGGTCCAACGGGGAGAACCTTTTCTTGAGCGCTAAGCCCATCGTCGTCCTGACAAATCCGATCCACCCGCAGTTGATGCCTTCGCTGGAGAAGCAATGCGAGGTGGTGCTGGCTCCCGACACCAAACCCGAAACGCTGGCCCGCCTGATGCCCGAGGCCGAGGGCCTGGTCGTGCGCGCGCAACTCGCGCCGAGCTTGTTCGATCACGCGCCCAAGCTGCGCGCGGTGGTGCGGCACGGCGTCGGGCTGGACATGATTCCCGTGGACGCGGCGACGGCGCGCGGCATCCCCGTCGCGAACCTGCCGGGATCGAACACGCAGGCGGTGGCCGAGTACTGCCTGGCCGCGATGCTGCATTTGCGGCGCCGGCTCGCCGCGATGGATATCGTGCTGCGCAACCAGGGCTGGGCCGCGGCGCGTCCACTGGCCGACAACGGCACCGAGCTTCGCGGCAGCACCTGCGGCATCGTCGGCGTCGGGGCCGTGGGCCGGCGCCTGGCTGAAATCGCATCCGCATTGGGGATGCATGTGATGGGCCTGACCCGCCGGCCGGAAACGCTGCCCGCCCATGTGAAAGGCGTCGACAAGCGCACGCTGCTCAAGCACTCCGATGTGCTGGTGCTGTGCTGTCCGCTCAACGACGAGACGCGCGGCTTGATCGATGCTGCAAGCGTTGCGTTGATGAAGCCCGATGCGGTCCTCATCAACGTGTCTCGCGGCCCTGTGATCGAAGTCGCCGCGGTGCTCGCCGCCTTGCACGAGGGCCGCCTGGGCGGCGCCGCGCTCGACGTGCACGACAAGCAGCCGCTGGGCGGCAAGGAGGCGCTGTTCGACGCGCCCAACCTGCTGCTCACGCCGCACGTCGCGGGCATCACGGGCACCAGCATGCGCGCCATGAGCGAAGGCGCGGTCGCCACCTTGCTGGCGCTGCTGCGCGGCGAGCATCCGCGCAACGTCGTCAATCCCGAAGTCTTCAAGTAAGCCGCGCACCCCGCGGAGATGAGTCCTATCATGCGCATTGCCGATATCCGAGCTGTCCCGATTTCGTTTCCCGTCCCCGCCGACAAATCGGTGCAACTCGGCATCGGCCGCAGCGTCAAGCGCGATGCGGTGCTGGTGCGCGTCGAAACCGACGAAGGCCAGGTCGGCTGGGGCGAGGCGCACCACGGGCGCTGCCCCGGCGCCGTCGCGAAGCTGATCGACACGACGATGCGCGAGTTGGTCCTGGGCTTTCATGCACACGACGTCGCGGGCGTCTGGGCGCGTGTGTACAAGATGCAGCTGGCCAGCCACGGCATGGGCGCGGGCGCCGCGCAGGCCCTGAGCGGCATCGACATGGCCTTGTGGGACCTGCGCTGCCAGGCCACGGGCTGGCCCTTGTATCGCCTGCTCGGCGGAGCGTCGAAGCCCATCAAGGCCTATGCGGGCGGCATCTCGCTGGGGTGGCAGGATCCTGCGCTGCTGGCGGAAGAAGCGGGCCGCTATATCGCACAAGGCTACCGCGCGATCAAGCTGCGCGTGGGTGACACGGCGGCACGCGACATCGCGCGCGTCCTGGCCGTGCGCAAGGCCGTGGGCAACGAGATCGACATCCTGGTGGACGCCAACACCGCGTACACCGTGGACGACGTGCGCAAGGTGATGCCCGCGTTCGAGGAGGCCGCGGTCGGCTGGCTGGAAGAGCCGTTTCCGCCGCAGGATCGCCGCGCTTACGCAACAGCCGCCAAACTCGGGCGAGTGCCGCTGGCGGCCGGCGAGAACCACTACACGCGCTACGAATTCGCGACCTTGATCGAGGATGCGAACGTGCAGTTCGTGCAGCCCGATCTGTCCAAGACCGGCGGCGTGACCGAGGCATTGCGCATCGCCGCGATGGCCAGCGCGTACAAGCTCACGGTCAATCCGCACACTTCCGCGACCGCGATCAACATGGCGACGACGATCAACTTCCTGTGCGCGGTGGACAATCCCGGTTACTTCGAAGGCGACGTCACGGCGCTCAATCCGTTCCGCGACCTGTTGGCCGACAAGGGCGCGTACGCGCTGGACAAGGATGGTTGCGTGCGGCCGTATGAAGGCGTGGGCATCGGACTGAAGGTCAATGAACGATTCATCGCCGAGCACCCGCTGATCGACGGCCCCTGCTACGTTTGAGATCGACACAAGGAGACATCGATGGGTACCTGGATCAAGACGCTGCTGGGCTTCGCGTGCGTGGGCTGGATGGCCGTGGCGCCCGCGGCCGCACAGACCTTTCCCGATCACGCGGTCCGCATCGTGGTGCCGTATCCGCCCGGCGGCTTCAACGACACGCTGGCGCGCGTATCGGCCGAGAAGCTCACGAAGACGTGGAACCAGCCGGTCGTGGTGGAGAACAAGCCAGGCGGCAACACGACGGTCGGAAACGCCTTCGTGGCCAAGTCCCCGCCCGACGGCTACACCATCCTGGTGACACCGCTGCCGTTCTCCGCGCTGCCGGGGCTGTATGGCGCCTCGCTGCCCTATGACGCGCTGAAGGATTTCACGCCCCTGGTCTGGGCCGGCAGCACACAGAACGCGCTGGTGGTGCGCAACGACCTGCCGGTGAACAACGTCAAGGAGTTCATCGAATACGCGAAGAAAAATCCGGGCAAGGTGAACTACGGCTCGACGGGGTCCGGTTCGTCCAACCACCTGTCGATGGAGCTGTTCATGAAGATGACCGGCACGAAGATGCAGCACATCCCGTACAAGGGCAGTGCGCCGGCAACCCTGGCGATGGCCTCCGGCGAGATCGACGCGCTGTTCGACAACGTGCCCAACGTGCTGCCGCAGATCAAGGCCGGCAAGATGAAGGCCATCGCGGTGAGCGGCTTGCAGCGCGCCGCGCTGCTGCCGTCGGTGCCCACCGTCGCCGAGTCGGGCGTTCCGGGCTATGAGGTGAACGTGTGGTTCGGCATGCAGCTTCCGGCCGGAACGCCCAAAGGCATCGTCGACAAGATCAACCGCGACATGGTGCAGCTCCTGAAAGAGCCCGACGTGGTCGCGCGATTCCGCGATCAGGGCGTCGAGGTCGTCGCGAGCACGCCGGCGGAGTTCGGCCAGCTGGTGCAAAAGGAAGTCGTCAAGTGGACCCAGCTGATCAAGGACGCCAACATCCGCATCGAATGAAGATCACCGACGTCACCCTGACGCTGTTCGCGTGGGACAACATTCCCGCGACCAGCTACGGCGCACACACCGGCAAGTTTTCGGGGGAGAGCCGGCTTGGCTTGTTGGCGATCACCACCGATCAAGGCATCAGCGGCCACGCCTTCCTGGGCTCCGCTTTCTTTCCGGCGGACATGGATGGCGCGAGCCTGATTCGCTACCTCAAGCCGATCTTGCTGGGGCAAGACCCGTTCGACCGCGAGCGCCTGTACAAGGCGATGTGGAAGCGCGTTCGCACCACCACCGTCCGCGCGATCGGCGCCGCGGACATCGCGCTGTGGGATATCGCGGGCCAGGCCGCGGGCCTGCCGATCCACCAGTTGCTCGGGTCCTATCGCGACCGCGTGCCGGCGTACATCAGCTCCGCTGTGCTGGCCAGTCCGCAGGCGTATGCCCAGGAGGCGCAGCACTACAAGTCGCTCAATCTCGCGGCGTACAAGATCCATCCGCCGCAATCCTGGCGCGAGGACATCCAGGTTTGCGAAGCGGTGCGCAAGGCCGTTGGCGACGACTACCTGTTGATGCTCGATTCAGCATGGAGCTACGACTATCCGGCGGCATTGCGAGTGGGCCAGGCCATCGAGGCGCTGGGCTACTACTGGTACGAAGATCCGCTCGCCGATGCCGATATCTATAACTACGTGGAGCTGCGCAAGAAGCTGCGCATCCCCATCATGGCCACCGAGTATCCAGCCGGCGGACTCGATTCGTACACGCCATGGGTGAAGGAACGTGCTACCGATTTCCTGCGCGGCGACGTCGCCGTCAAAGGCGGCATCACGACGCTCATGAAGGCGGCCCACCTGGCCGAGGCTTTCCACCTGAACTTCGAGCTGCACCATGGCGGCAATTCGCTCAACAACTTCGCCAACCTGCACGTGATCATGGCGCTTCAGAACACGGAGTTCTTCGAAGTGCTGCTGCCCGCGCAGTCGCAGAAATACGGGCTGCTGCAAGACATCGAAGTCGATGCCGAGGGCTACGTGCACGCGCCCATGGCGCCAGGCCTGGGTGCCGTGATCGACTTCGAGATGATCGAGCGCAAGAAGATCGCGGTCCTGGCGTAGGCGTGGTTGTCTTGCACGTGGTGACCTCGCGGGTTTGCTGCGCGCCCGGACCTCGCGGCAAAGCCGGGGCCGGGCAGGCTGCCGTGCATCCCTCGAGGCGGCCTCCGCTAGCGCTCGGCTTCCCTGCGTTTGTCCGATTTCATGGCCTGTCGCAGAACTCGCTGCGCGCCCTGAGGCCGCTACGCTCAGACAGACTGCGACCAGTCAGAGCACGAAGCGCGCAAGCGCGCGGCCATGAAATCGAACAAACGCAGGCACCTCGAGACCGATTCACGGCAGCCTGCCCGCCCCCGGCTTTGCAGTGAGATGGTGGCGCGCGACTGGTGGCACACCACCGGTCCCAGGCCGAACAGCGCAGCGAAGTCACCGCGACAGCGGTGACCGTCACAGTATGAGCCCCTGCCGGGTACCGCCTGCCGCGACGCGAGGTGCAATCCCGAGCGCTCCCCTAATTGCGTTTGCCCGCACCCGCGCCGAACACCTTCTCCAGTTCGAATGCCGTCGCCACTTCCAGCTGGTCAT
>Ga0105240_10013279_pt1 | contig 11324 bp, 8 predicted proteins | sample KBSC54metaG_FD_80426 | JGI IMG/M metagenome (GOLD analysis project Ga0105240, IMG submission 80426) | Corn rhizosphere microbial communities from Kellogg Biological Station, Michigan, USA - KBS C5-4 metaG | ecosystem: Host-associated > Plants > Roots > Rhizosphere > Soil | place: Michigan, USA...
ACCCGCGCCGCATCGCCGCGACGCATGATGTAGTTCTGCGCCAGCGTCGCGATCTGGTTCGGCAGAAGGGATGGAAACACAGAGCGCGACGAACGGTTCTCGATGCGCACCAGCTTCGAATCGGGAAGGTAACAGGTGACCTGCTCGTTGTTGCGAATCACTTCGCGCGGAGGACCCTCGAGGTTGACGAGCTTTTCGAATTCACCGGTGCCGTCGACGTAATGCGTGATGCGCGAGGTCTCGATCCGGTTGCCGTGCTGGTAGAGGATCGTGCCGACATAGTTGAGGCGTTGCGCCGCGGACGCGGCGCGCAACAGCCAGTCGGTGGCCTCGCTGGCTTGCGCGGCCAGGGGCCACACGAATCCCAGCACGACCAGGCCCGACCGCGCCGCATGGATTACTGCTTGCATAGACCTGTCGTTGAATTATTCCGCCGCCTGCGCGTCGGCAACGGTGCGAACGTACGGCCACACTCCCTGCATCGCCGTGATCGGCGAGTATTCCTGGTGCACCAGCAGGTAAGGATCGAGCGTCGGTTGCGGCCGCCGCGACAGTGCGGCAGAGGACTGCGCGTTCACTGCGATGGTCGCCACGCCTGAGCGCGGGGGGGTCACCGATGCCTGCTCGGTCAATGCCGGACCGAGGCTGAATTCCTGCGCGCCGAACCAGCCGACCAGGCTGATCGCCGCGACCGACGCCGCCGCAGCCATGCCGTAATACCACGGCCTCGCGCGAAACATGCTGCCAAGGCTCGCCGGCCAGGTCGCCGGCCGGTTGACCGGCGCGAAGGCATCGTGGCCTTCATAGATCGGCTTGGTCCCCGGCGCGAGCACGGTCGGCTCGGCGGCCAGGCGCGCGGCAAAGCGTCGCGCGAACCCGGACTGGGCGAGGCATTCGCTGCGCAGTGCGTCGCCGATCAGGTGATAGGCAGCCCAGCAGTCGCTCGACTCGTCGTTCTTCATTTGCGCGCACAGGGCATGCACCCGCGCGTCGTCCAATTCGCCGTCCATCAGGGCGGATATCTGTTCACGGTTCATCTCTACCACCTGCGATCTTCTTTTGTGTCGAGCAGCGGCCGCAACTCCGCGGCGATTGCGTCGCGTGCCCGGAAAATTCGCGAGCGCACGGTGCCTATCGGGCACGCCATCACGTTCGCGATGTCCTCGTAACTCAATCCTTCGATTTCGCGCAGCGTGATCGCTGTGCGCAATTCCTCCGGCAACGCTTCCATCGCCCGGTTCACCGCGTTGCCGATTTCCTTCGACTGCAGCATTGCGTCGGGCGTGGTGTTGTCCCGCAGATTATCCGCGTCTTCGAAGCTTTCCGCTTCTTCTGCATCGAATTCGGTCGTGGTCGGCGCGCGGCGTCCGAGGGCGACCAGGTAATTCTTCGCGGTGTTGATCCCGATCCGGTAAAGCCAGGTATAGAACGCAGATTCGCCACGAAACGACGGCAGCGCGCGATAGGCCTTGATGAACGCTTCCTGCGTCACATCTTCGACTTCGGCCGGGTCACGAACGAATCGGGACAGCAATCGCGCGAGTTTGCGCTGGTACTTGAGCACCAGCATTTCAAACGCCTTCTTGTCCCCACGCTGCGCGCGCTCGACCAGCTGCTGGTCGATCTGTCTAACCGTCGGTTCGGCCATTGGCCGGGGCTCCTCGCCGGATGGTGTACGCGGCGGGGCAGAAACGACCAACCTGGGCGCCGTCCGATGGACAGTTCCCGCCGATACGGCAAGTATAGCCGATGGCTTTGTCGCTACGACCCGCATCCTGTCTCCCGTCACGTCGATCCTGGTTGCCACCACGGTTGCCGATCTGACTTCCACGACGGCGGCCGCCTCGTTTGCGATTCTTCGTCTGCGATCCATGGCTCCAAAGACCGCCAGGCCAGTCAAAAGTTCGCTCGCATCAGGGTTATTTGCCGGAACCGGCCGGGATGTCGGCCGCTATGCTCATGGCATCCCTCCGGATGGCCGGCGGGCTCACAATTTTCGCAGTTCGACGACAGGCTGTATGCGTCCCGTGACCAGGCCGCGCAGGTTGCGCTGCAGCGGCTCGTGAAAAGGCGCCAGCGGGCCCGCTTCCGGATGCTCGAGCAGGCCGAGTTGCTGCAGCACCGCGACCGTCACCGGATGCAGCGCGCGCGGATTGCCGTCAGCGATCTTGATCGCGATGCCGATTCCGCGGCTTTTCACCGCAATCGCCTGCATGCCCTCGGCGCCCGCCTTGCTCGTCCAGTCGCCGTGGCCGGCGGTCATGATCGCGAGGTCGTTGCGCCGCTCGCCGGAAACGAGGCCTGGATTCTTCGACATCGCCGCAAAAATCCGCGCCGGCGCATCGCCGTATTCGGCATCGTCGCAGGCGGCAGTCAGGCGCGCGAAGCCGCGGGCGAGCCCGGCGAGCGGCACCGCGTAATTCGGCGCGCTGCAGCCGTCGGTGCCGCGCACCAGCGCCGATTCCGCCACGCCGGTGAAGTGCGCGACCGATTTGCGGATCGCCTGTTGCAGCGGATGCGCCGGGTCGAGATAGTTGCCGATCGGGTGCGAGCAGTACCGGCACCAGGTGAGCATCCCGCTGTGCTTGCCGGAGCAATTGTGATGCAGCGTGGAAAACGTCGCACCCGGCTCCGGCGTCGTTTCGGTCCACTGATAGAAATACGGCGTATGCACGCCGCACTGCAAGTCTTCTTTCGTGCACTCGATCCGCTCGAGCATCGACGATACGACGTCGACATGCCGCGGCTCGCCCGAATGGCTGGCGCACATCAGCGCGATCTCGGCATCGCCATAGCCGTACGCGGCGCTCGCTCCGCTCGCCACCACCGGCATCGCCTGGAACGGCTTCAGCGACGAGCGCGTGAACATCGTCGCCTGCGGATCGCCGGCGCCATACAACAGGTTGCCGTCGCGATCGGTGACGGCGACCGAGCCGTAGTGAATCGATTCGGGCGCCTCGCCGCGGACGACTATCGCCAGCGGCGCGTGGCGGGGCGGCGTGAGCCCGGATGCAACAGCAGTTGCGCCGGACATCACGACAGCGCCGCGCGCACCTGGTCGAGCGCGGAGGGATCTTCGATCGTCGTCAGGTCGCCCGGATCGCGGCCTTCGGCCACGGCCTGGATCGAGCGGCGCAGCAGTTTTCCCGAGCGCGTCTTCGGCAGCAGCGACACGAAGTGCACGCGCGCGGGCCGCCCGATCGCGCCCAGTTCGCGGTCGACTGCCGCGAGCACTTCTTTTTCCATCTGCGCGCGTCCCTGCGGCGAATCGACGCGCGCCGGATCCTTGACGACGGCGAACGCGAGCGGCACCTGTCCTTTCAGCGAATCGGCAATGCCGACGACGGCGACTTCGGCGACGCCCGGATGCGACTGCACCGCTTCCTCGATCTCGCGCGTGCCGAGCCGGTGGCCGGCCACGTTGATCACGTCGTCGGTGCGGCCGAGGACGAAATAGTAGCCATCGGAATCGCGCGTCGCCCAGTCGAACGTGGTGTAGACGAGCCGGTCGGGAAAGCTGCCGAAGTAGGTGTCGACGAAGCGGTTGTCGTCGCCCCACACCGTCGACATGCAACCGGGCGGCAGCGGCGGCACGATGGTCAGCACGCCCTTTTCGCCCGGCTTCGTGTCCTGCCCGGTCGTCTCGTCGAGCAGCGCGATTTCATAGCCGGTGACCGCGAACGACGGCGAGCCGAACTTGCGCGGCGTGTCCTCGATTCCCGGCTGCGCCGAGAGGATCGGCCAGCCCGTCTCGGTCTGCCAGTAGTTGTCGATGATCGCGGCGCTGCCCAGCGCGTCGGACACCCAGCGCGCAGTCGGCTCGTCCAGCGGCTCGCCGGCGAGGTACAACCGGCGCAGCGTCGAGGTGTCGTGCGTGCGCATGTATACCGGATCCTGCTTTTTCAGCACGCGGATTGCAGTCGGTGAGGAGAACATGCTCTTGACGCCGTGGTCGGCGACGATCTTCCACCAGATTCCCGGATCGGGACGGATCGGCAAGCCCTCGTACATGATCGTCGTCGCGCCGACCAGCAGCGGCGCATAGACGATGTACGAGTGTCCGACCACCCAGCCGATATCGCTGGTGCAGAAGAATTTATCGCCCGGATTGACGCAGAAAATGCTGTGCATCGACCAGGCCAGCGCAACAGAATAGCCGCCGGTGTCGCGCTGGACGCCTTTCGGCTTTCCGGTCGTGCCCGACGTATAGAGGATGTACGACGGCTCGGACGATTCGAGCCATGCGCAAGGGACTCGCGCATGCTTGTGCTTCGCGGAAATCGTCGCGTAATCGAGGTCGCGCCCGGGTGTCAGCTGCATCCCGGTGTCGATGCCGCGATTGACGATGATCACTTTCGCCGGCGGGCTCTTCGCCAGCCGGATCGCCTCGTCGACCAGATGCTTGTACGGGATCGCCTTGCCCGCGCGCATGCCCGCGTCCGCCGTGACCATCACCCTGGGCGACGCATCGTCGATCCGCGTGGCCAATGACGCCGCGGCAAACCCGCCGAACACCACCGAATGGATCGCGCCGATGCGCAGGCAGGCGAGCATCGCGAACACCGATTCGGCAATCATCGGCATGTAGATCAGCACCCGGTCGCCATGGCCGACGCCCTGCGCTTCGAGGATCGCCGCGAACTTGTTGACCTCGTCGTAGAGCTGGCGATAGGTGTAGGTCTTCTTCTGGTCGGTTTCGCTGGATAGGTAGATCAGCGCCGGCTGGTCGCCGCGCTCGGCCAGGTGGCGGTCGATCGCGTTGTGGCAGATGTTCGTGCGGCCGCCGACGAACCATTTCGCGAACGGCGGGCGGCTGTAGTCGAGAACCTTGCTGAACGGCACTTCCCAATCGATCCGCGCAGCCTGCTCCCGCCAGAATTCTTCCCGATCCCTGATCGACCGGCGATGCACGTCGACGTAGCGCGCCACGAGCTCTCTCCTTGGTTTGCGATTCACCGCATTCTAATCGCGACCGCGACATGGCGGGTTGCGCTGGATCAACGCAGCGCCGGCAAAGTTGTGCTGCGCTTGCAAGCGCTTCCAGGGGCAGCTCGCCACTCAGTGCCGCGGGCGCACGGACTTCAACTCGAGCGCCGGCTGCTCGACCAGGTGCCACGAAAGCGCCGCCAGGCACAGTGTGACCGAAAAACAGATCGCGATATCCAGCAGGTGGGACAACGCCGGTCCGGCAAGATGAACGACCGTCTGCTGGACCGGAAACGCGAACAGGTACATTCCGTACGAGAAGTCGCCCCAGCGTCCGAAGCCGGTCAGCACCGGCCACGGCAGCGCGGCTACGACCAGCGTCGAATACGAAAGCGCAAGCATGTAGCCGACGATGGACACCGGCGTGTCGCGCAGCAGGAACGCTACCACCCATAACGCGACGGCGGCCAGCGGCGACAGCGGCAGTTCGTTGCGCCAGAGGTACGCACAGGTTCCGAGCGCGAAGAAGATCCCGTACTTCACGGTGTAATAGAGCGGCAGTGTCGTCCACAGATGCGCGCCGCTGCCCGCCCAGCGCAAGCCATAAACCTGGAATCCTGCGATCGCCGCGAGCGCGATCAGCACGACCACCCAGCGAATGCGCAACAGGATGCCGCCGGCTGCGAGCAACAGGTACATGAAGCATTCGATCGGCAGCGTCCACGACGATCCGTTGACCGCATGCGGATAGATGTTGCCGGCGAAGACGCCCGGGAGCGCCAGCTGCACGTCGAACATCGTCAGGTTCGCGAAGTAGATCCGCGCCTGCGGATGATCGAAGTACTCGCCGAGTGGCAACGTAGTCAGCGCGGGACCGAGCAGGAACACCGACAGCAGGCAGACGAACGTGAACCCGGGCAGGATCCGCAGCGCGCGCTTGTGCAGGAAGCTGCCGACTGTGGCCGAGCGCTCGCGCGACGCGGCGACGAGGAAGCCACTGATCACGAAGAAGACGCCGACGCCGATCCCGCCCAGGGTATCCCAGCCGCCGGGAAAGGGCTCGGGCTTGCGACCGGTCAGCGGCCAGCTGTGGCCGACCAGCACGCAGGTCGCGGCGATGAAGCGCAGCGCGTCGAACCCGTTCGGCGTGTCCGGATCGGAGAGGTCGCGCCGCCAGCCGCGGATGTAGCCGCCCGGCGCATCGTCGAATTGCCCGTCGTCGAACTGCGCCCTCACGGAATGCGCACGACGTAGCGGCCGGTCATCCGGCCTTCGAGCAGGTTGCGGAACACGTGCGGCAATTCTTCGAGCGGAATGATCTTCACCGATGCAGCGACTTTTTCCGGCTTCCATTCACGCGCAAGTCGCGCCCACAATTTCTGGCGCCGCTCCATCGGCCAGTATCCGGAATCGATGCCGAGCAGCGATACGCCGCGCAGGATGAACGGCATCACGGTCGTCGTAAGGTCGATGCTCGCGGCGAGCCCGCAACTGGCGATCGTGCCGCCCTGCTTCATCGTTCGCGTCATCCACGCGAGCGCGTCGCCGCCGACGTTGTCGACCGCGCCCGCCCACGTTGCCTTCTCCAGCGGCCGCTTGCCCCAGTCGAGCGTGCGGCGGTCGAGTATCTCCGCGGCGCCGAGCGACTGCAGATATCCCGCTTGTTCCGGCTTGCCGGTGAGCGCGACGACGCGATAGCCGCGCCGCGCGAGGATCTCGATCGCGACGCTGCCGACGCCGCCGGTGGCGCCGTTGACGACGACCGGTCCGTTCGCGGGCGCGAGCCCGTCGTGCTCCATCCGCTCGACTGCGAGGCCGGCGGTGAAGCCGGCGGTTCCGAGCACCATCGCATCGAACGTGGTCATGCCCTCCGGCATCGGCACCACCCACTTGCCGGGGGCGCGCACGTACTGCGCGTAGCCGCCGTCGTGCGCGACGCCGAAGTCCCAGCTGGTGACGATCACCTTGTCGCCCGGCTTGAAGCGCGCATCGTCTGACGACACGACCTCGCCCGCGACGTCGATGCCCGCGTTGCACGGGAAACGGCGGATGATCTTGCCCGTCCCGTTGTGCGACAGCGCGTCCTTGTAGTTGATGCTCGAGTATTCGGCGCGGATCAGGACGTCGCCGGCATCGAGTTCGTCGATGCGCATCTCCACGAAGCGGCTGACGGTTTTTCCTTGCTCTTCGAAGGTGCGGTAGGCGGTGAAGTGGTTCATGTTCATGGTTTCGAATCAAAATTCTTTTTTACCACAGAGGGCACAGAGGACACAGAGAAAAACGGGAGATGATCGTCGTCTCAGTGGCGATTCTCTCTGTGTCCTCTGTGCCCTCTGTGGTCAATAAAAATCCTAACGCGGCGGCAGCCGCACCGCGGTCATGTATTCCTTCGTCTGCATCTCCGTCAGCCGCGACAGCGTACGCGAGAACTCGAACACCATGGCCTTGTAGCGGCTGTTGACATCATCCTCGCCGATCGCAAGCAACTCCTCGACCGGTGTCGCCGCAGACAATATCAGCTTGATCCTGCTTTCGTAGAACACGTCGACCAAAAGCGTGAAGCGGCGGAGCTCGTCGGGATTCGAGGCGTCGAAGCGCGGGACATTCGAAAGGATCACCGTGTGGAACCGCTTGGCGAGGTCGAGATAGTCGAGCTGCGAGCGGCCGTGGCCGCACAGCACCTTGAAGTCGAACCAGACGACGCCGCCCGCGCGATGCAGGTACGGAATCACCCGGCCTTCGACGTCGAGCTCGTGGAATTCCTCCTCGACGTCGGCGATCCGCTTGAACGTCGCCATCAGCGCCGCGTCCGATGCCGGACCCGGCGGCGTGTGATAGACCTGCACCTGCTCCATCGTGCGCAGCCGGTAGTCGATCCCGCTATCGACGTTGACGATGTCGAGCCTCTCCTTGATCAGCTCGATCGTCGGCAGGAAGTTCTCGCGCTTCAGCCCGTTCAGGTACAGCTCGTCGGGATGATAGTTCGACGTCATGCAGTAGACGACGCCGCGGTCCATCGTCTTCTGCAGCAGCCGGCCGAGGATCATCGCGTCGGCGATGTCGTTGACGTGGAACTCGTCGAAACAGACCAGCCGGTAGCGCGTCGCAATCCGTTCGGCAACGGAATCGAGCGGATCCTCGTGGCCTTTCAGCGTGTCCATCTCGCGGTGGACGTCGCGCATGAAGTGGTGGAAGTGGACGCGGCGCTTGCGGATCAGCGGCAGCGTCAGGTAGAAGCTGTCCATCAGGAAGCTTTTCCCGCGGCCGACGCCGCCCCACAGATATACCCCGCGCGGCAGCGGCGGGTGGACGACCAGCCGGCGGAGCGCCGACGAGCGCCTTGCCTTGTACGACAGCCATTCTTCGTACAGGCGCTGCAGCCGCAGCACCGCCGCGTACTGGGCATCGTCGGCGACGAACCCGCGCTTGTCGAGCGTTTCGCGATACAGCTCCGCAACCGTGACGGCCAGCCGCTTCGCTGGTTCCGTGTATTCGGTCGAATCGAAGATGCTGGCGCTCATCAGGGATCAGGTATCAGAGGTCAGGGATCAGAGGACGGAATCAGAGCAATGCGGACGCACGGTGGGGGAGCCACCGGTGTCGATGCCGGGCGGATTGTACTTTAGCGGCGCATTGGTCACGCCGGCGGCGCGCGCACGCCGTTGCGTCGCTTGGAGCGGTTCAGATGTGGATGCTGCGCTTGTCGACGGCCATCGCTGCTTCGTGGACGACTTCAGACAGCGATGGGTGCGCGTGGCAGATGCGCGCGATGTCTTCGGACGATGCGCCGAATTCCATCGCCACGACCGCTTCGCTGATCAGCTCCGACACCATCGGCCCGATCATGTGGACGCCGAGGATGCGGTCGGTCTTCGCGTCGGCGAGGAACTTGACGAGGCCGCGCTGGTCGCCGAGCGCTTTCGCGCGCCCGTTGGCCGAGAACGGGAAGGTGCCGGCGCGATAGTCGATGCCTTCGGCCTTCAACTGCTGTTCGGTCTTGCCGACCCACGCGATCTCCGGCGACGTGTAAATCACCCACGGCACCGTGTTGAAATCGACATGGCCGTGCTGGCCCACGATCCGTTCGGCAACGGCTGCGCCCTCCTCTTCGGCCTTGTGCGCCAGCATCGGTCCGCGAACGACGTCGCCGATCGCCCATACATTCGGCAGGTTCGTCCGGCAATCGCCGTCGACCGCGACGAAACCGCGCTCGTCGAGCTGCAGGCCCACCGCTTGGGCATCGAGGCCCGCGGTGGTCGGTATGCGGCCGATCGACACGATCAGCTTGTCGAAGGTCGCGCTTTGCGGCTTGCCTTCGGCGTCGGCCCAATCGACGGTGACGCCCTTCCTGCCGGTCGCGACTTTCGAGATTTTCACGCCGGTATGGATTGCGAGCCCGACGTCGCGCGTCATGATCTTCTGCGCTTCCTTCGCGATCTGCGGATCGGCGGCGCCAAGGAATTCCGGCAGCGCTTCGAGCACCGTCACGTCGGAGCCGAGCCGCTTCCACACGCTGCCCATCTCGAGCCCGATCACGCCGGCGCCGACCACGCCCAGCTTCGACGGGACTTCGGCGAGAGAGAGCGCCCCTTCGTTGTCGAGGATCAGCTTGTTGTCGACCGCGGCCCCCGGCAGCGGGCGCGGGATCGAGCCGGTGGCTACGATCACGTGCTTCGCATCGACGATCTCTTCGCCGCCGCCGTGCCTGGCAACCCTGATCTGCCAGCCGGCATCGGATTTGCCGGCGAAACTGCCGAGCCCGTGGAACTGCGTGATCTTGTTCTTCTTGAACAGATACTGGACGCCGGCCGTCAACTGGTCGACGATGCCCTCTTTGCGCTTCTGCATCGTCGCCATGTCGAGCTCGATACCCTTCGCGTTGATTCCGTGCTTCGCGAATTCGTGCGCCGCGAGATGATAGTTTTCCGACGATTGCAGCAGCGCCTTCGACGGAATGCACCCGACGTTGACGCAGGTGCCGCCGAGGCTCGCTTTTGCGTTGCGGATCCAGGCATCGATGCACGCCGTGCGCAAGCCCAGTTGCGCCGCGCGTATCGTGGCAACGTAGCCGCCGGGCCCGCCGCCGATGACGACTACATCGAATTGTTCAGCCATGTGGGATAGATCGGGCCGCGCGCTCAGAGATCAAGCAGCATGCGCGCGGGATCCTCGAGCGCATCCTTCATCGCGACCAGCGACAGCACCGCTTCGCGCCCGTCGATGATCCGGTGGTCGTACGACAACGCCAGGTAATTGATCGGACGCACGACGACCTGTCCGTTCTCGACGACCGCGCGGTCCTTCGTCGCATGGACGCCGAGGATCGCCGACTGGGGCGGATTGATGATCGGCGTCGACAGCATCGAGCCGAACACGCCGCCATTGGAGATCGAGAACGTGCCGCCGGTCAGCTCTTCGATGCCCAGCTTGCCTTCGCCGGCCCGCTTGCCGAAGTCGGCGATTTCCTTCTCGATCGCGGCCAGCGATTTCTGGTCGGCGTCGCGCAGGATCGGCACGACGAGCCCGCGCGGCGAGCCGACGGCGATGCCGATGTCGAAGTAGCCGTGATAGACGATGTCGGCGCCGTCGATCGACGCGTTGACCACCGGATACTTCTTCAGCGCATTGACCACCGCCTTGACGAAGAACGACATGAAGCCGAGCTTGACGCCATGCTCCTTCTCGAAGCGCTCCTTGTACTTGTTGCGCAGGTCGATGATCGGCTGCATGTTGACTTCGTTGAACGTCGTCAGGATCGCCGCGGTCGACTGCGACTGGACGAGCCGTTCGGCGACCCGCTGGCGCAGCCGCGACATCGGTACCCGCTGCTCGGGACGGCCGGTCAACGCGCCCGGAATCGAAACTGGCGGTGCCGGCGCACGCGCGGCCGGCGCCGGCGCTGCAGGTGCTGGTGAGGCGGGGGCCTGGCGCGCCTCGACTGCGCTGATCACATCCTCTTTCGTCACGCGGCCACCGCGGCCGGTGCCGGCGACCGATGCCGGATCGACGCCCTGGTCGGCCATCATCTTGCGTGCTGCCGGCATCGCGATCGCCGGCGCGGATCCGCCGGCGGCAGGTGGGGTTGCGGTGGTTGCAGCGGGGGCCGCAGCGGGAGTGCCTGCCGCCGGCGTGGACTGGGCACCGGCTTTCGAAGGTGCGACCGCGGGCGCCGGTGTGGACTGGGCACCGGCTTTCGCCGGTGCGACCGCGGCCGCGTTCGCGCCCGCGGTCGGCTTCGCGTCGGTGTCGATCACCGCGATCAGCTCGTTGCTCGTCACCGACGCGCCGTTGCCTTTCTTGATCGACTTGATCTGGCCGGCGCCGGGCGCGGGCGTCTCGAGCACGACCTTGTCGGTCTCGATGTCGATCAGGTTCTCGTCGCGCTTCACCGCCTCGCC
>Ga0105240_10013292_pt1 | contig 11318 bp, 6 predicted proteins | sample KBSC54metaG_FD_80426 | JGI IMG/M metagenome (GOLD analysis project Ga0105240, IMG submission 80426) | Corn rhizosphere microbial communities from Kellogg Biological Station, Michigan, USA - KBS C5-4 metaG | ecosystem: Host-associated > Plants > Roots > Rhizosphere > Soil | place: Michigan, USA...
CGCCAAGACAACACTGGCCAGCTTGATTAAATGGTACCGCGAGACGGTTGGCCCTACCGCTAAATGGGGGCGGACCAAGGCTTACGACCTGACCCACCTGGAAGGCTGCAATATCGCCAATAAGGTGGCCACGGAACTGACCACCGCCGACTACATCGCCCACGTGATGGCCAGGCGCAAAGACGGCGCGGGTACGGCCACCGCAGGCAACGACCTCGTGTGGATAGGCCAGGTGCTCCGCTCAGCGCGCGCCGGATTCAGTCTCCCGCTTCGCCTCGATCTGCTCGCCGATGCTCGCCACGAATTGCGGCAACGGAAAGTGATCCGCAAATCCCGGTGGCGGGATCGACGGGTGACGGCCGCCGAGGACGCCGCACTTCGCGACTACTTCGCGCGGCGCGACAAGCGCGCGCAGATACCCATGTCGGATATCTACGACTATGCCGTGCTTACGACGCGCCGGCAGGAAGAGATAACAGAGATTCGCCGTTCGAACTTCGAGCGACCCTGCGCGTGGTTGGATGACGTGAAACACCCCACGATGAAAGAGGGCAACCGGAGGAAATTCCGCATGCTCCCCGAAGCTTGGAACATCATCGATAGGCAACCCGAGGTAGACGGCGAAGACCGGGTGTTTCCGTATAACCCCAAATCAATCGGCGCCGCTTTCGCGCGCGCATGCAAAGTGCTGGATATTGAAAACCTGACGTTTCACGACCTGCGCCACGAAGCCACGTCACGTCTTTTCGAGCGAGGCTATGCCATCCAAGAAGTGGCGCAATTCTCGCTGCACGAATCCTGGCAAACGCTCAAACGCTATACACACCTACGTCCGGAGCACCTGGTCGACCGTTGAGCCAACCCACGCCATGCAGCACACACCAACACAGTAGATGCGTATGGCTGCCACTCCCTCGGCCGATACAGACGCCGGGGGATTTTTTTAGTGGCAAGGAGTACCACCGTGAAATACAGCACCACCATCCTCACAGCACTGGATCGCGCGATCGAACAGGTAGACGCCATCGAGACGCTAGGCGCGAGCCTCGCCGCGGGGATGCACGCCGGCGTGGTAGTTCCCGACCATGTGCAAACGCTCACCGCCGTGATGGCCACACACATACGTGAGCAGTTGGTCGAGCTGGCAGCGTTGCTGCAGGAGGCAAACGAGTAGGCAGCAGGGAAGCGATAGCGAGCACCATCACCTTATATAACCCCAATAGGTGGCTTCGTCGGAAACGGGTAATTTTGGTAATCATGTTGATCACCATCCCCGTTTTTGTCGATACAACAAGCGGTTGCGAGATTCGGGCAAAGGTAACCAAAAGGTAATTTCTGAGTAATTTGATTACCTTTACTGATGGTAATTTTTCACTCACACATAGTCGTTTAGATTCAATCGCTTAACGACCACGGGTAACTTCGATTACCCTCAAATTACCTTTTCAGGTAACCCGCATTATCGTTTCACATCAATTGGTTAGGGCGTGGCTGAGGTTCCTAGTTACCTTCATCACCTTTTCCCGCGCCCAACCTCCTGGCTACTCACATCGTGTGCCCTGCCACGCGCGCAGACCTGTAGGTAGGTCAGCACGCCCTGAGGCGCATCAGTTCGCATCGCCAACCGGACCCCAGACGTCATTCGTGAGCCAGCACCACGCCTCAGTCCGAGGTGCTGCATCCACTGCATCGAAAGTGAGCAGAGAAGTGCGTAGGCGAGGAGGGGGGACGACAGCGCGCGCGGCGCGCGGCCCTACCTGATGCCCCCAAAGGAGCAGCAGATTTACCCGGAACATAAGCGGACCAATCAAGAGCCGTCGATCGCCCCAAGGCGATATTTCACGTCGGATTGACGAGAAATGTGACGTGCTACAGGAATGGGTATTGCGCTTGCTGTCGTCGCTAACCGTGCGACTGACACCAGGCACGCTGTAACACATGGGTGGTTGCATAGCAGTTGAAACGCGTGCTCCCCATAGGCGCTACGCCCACACGAGCCGTACACACAACATAGGGAGATGGACATGGGCACAAGGACGTGGTGCACCGCAAGGGTGCGCCGTGCGGTTATGGTGGCATTTGGGATAGTGCTTTCGGTTGGTTGGATGGGCGCAAGCCACGCCACGACCTACTACAACATCCCCCACTTTTTCCAAGACTACGACACGAACAACAAGCCCGTAGTTTTTGGCTACGCCAAATTTAATGACGCCGTCGATGGGACGAAGGCATTCCTGGTCTCACGCTACCCGGCTACAAAACCTCAGTCGTGCCAAGTGGTCTGGGCGTACCAGCAAGATGCCAATCTGCTGGCACAGGGATACGAGGCCAAGGTCAACTACGTATCGAATGACCCGACCTACACTTGCCCTGGTAACGTCATCGATATCCGGCTGACGACTTACGATCACGATCCTGAGAAGAACACCGGTGACTCCGGTAACTGCAGCGGCGGCATTGGTTTGAAGGGCGGTGACGGCACCATCATCTGCCCGGCCAAGACGTTAGTTGCCGATCCGATCAACTTTGCAACCGGCAACAAGTACGAGCAGGCCACCGACTTCGAAGCATCGACGTGGCTCACCTTCCGTCGCTTCTATAACAGCCAAGCGAGCGTGCGTGCGTCGTCGATGGGACCGCAGTGGCGCCACTCGTTCGACCGCGCCCTGCTTTCGCTAAACACGTCACCCAGCGGCACCGGATCGTCGTACCTCCTGTTGCAACGCCCCGATGGCCGTAGCGAACGCTTCCGGCCGACAGCGAATGGCGGGTGGGCGGCAGATCCGAACATCGCTGATACGCTCACTGCGGATCAAACCGGCTACACCGTGTATATCGCGGGTCCCGATCAATTCGAACGCTATTCGACGACAGGGCAGCTGCAGTACATCGCCGATGCGTCGGGTCAAACCACCACCCTGACCTACAGCGGCTCGCAGTTGCAGACGGTTACCGACCCATTGGGACGGACCCTGACCTTTGGATACGACGGCAATGGCTTAGTGCACACCGTCACGCAGCCCGACGGCGGCGTACTGACTTACAGCTACACCAATGGCCTCTTGACCTCTGTCCAGTATCCAGACGGAAAAACTAAGCAGTACATCTACAACGAATCCACCTTAACTGGCGGCACGAATCTCCCGAATGCCATCACAGGCGTGACGGACGAGTCTGGCGTGCGCTACGAAAACACCAGTTACAACGCCAATGGGCAGGCCATTTCATCGTCGCAAGCTGGCGGCGCCAATCAGACGACCCTCTCGGGCATGACCGCCAACGGGGCCACCATGGTCACCCCGCTCGGCGCCACCACGACCTATGCCACAAAGGATGACGGCTACGGCGGCATCAAACTCACCAATGCGTTCATGCCCTGCCATACCAGCTGGTGCTACCAGACTTGGCAGAGCATCACCTATGACGCTAACGGCTACCCCAACCAGTACGTAGATTTTTCCAGCAACAAGACGAATACGACCTACAACAGCGTCGGTTTGGAAACGCAGCGCATCGAAGCGGTAGGCCAGGGTTACAAGCAGCGCACGATCAACACCACCTGGGATACCGTGCTCCGTCATCCTCTGACGCGCGTGACGCTCGATAACAACAACAAGCCTGTCACACAGAGCGCATGGACTTACAATGCAGCCGGCCAAGTAACGGCGCGGTGCGATATCGACCCCAACGTTACCGGCGCTACCAGCTACGCCTGTGGCAGCGCCACGAACGCTCCTAGTGGCATACGGCAGTGGACCTCGACCTACTGCACCGCAGTCGACACGACGCAATGCCCCGTCACGGGACTGCTACTCAGCGAGGACGGTCCGCGAACGGACGTATCTGACGTTACTCATTACAGCTACTACTTGACGACAGATCTCTCAGGTTGCGCCGCCACGGATGGCACCTGCCATCGTGCCGGAGACCTCTACCAGGTAACTGACGCCGCCGCTCACATCACTACCTATGCAGCCTACGATGGCGCGGGCCGGATAACACGCCTGGTCGATCCTAATGGCGTGGTGACGAAACTCACTTACACCCCGCGTGGCTGGCTACAAACTCGCTCGGTCGGCGGCGCCACCACCACCTATGCGTACAAGCCCTACGGCGCTCTAGCTTCGTTCACAGACCCTGATGGCGTGACTATCACCTATGGTTACGACGACGCGCACCGGCTGACGGACATCACGGACGCCCAGGGCAATCACATCCACTACAACCTGGATGCGACCGGTAATCAAGTCGATGAAGCGACTTACGTCGTTGGAAGCAGCACGCCCGTTCGCCATCTGTCACGGACCTTCAACAACCTGAGCCAACTCACGAAGGTCATTGACGGGCTAAATCACACGGTGTTCGACGCAACCGCAAGTAACGCCTACAACCTTCGTGGCGATCTGCTTACGTCAGTCGACGCGCTAGGTGTCAAGCGGGCGCGCACGTACGACGGACACAACCTCCTTAACACCGTGCAGGACAGCGCCACAGTTAATGGCACAACGCAGACCGATTCCGTCGTCTACGTTTACGACCTCCTTGACCGACTGATTCAAATTACCCCATTCGACAATAGAATCACGACCTACGCTTATGACGGCCTGAACAACCAGACCTCGACCACCAGCGTGGATACCGGAACGGTCACATCCACCTTCGACGCAGCAGGCAATATGCTGACGCGGACGGATGCCAAGAACATCGTGACAACAACGGCCTATGACGCACTGAATCGTGCTACAGCAACGACGTACACCGACAGCACCCTCAATGTTACGCGTAGCTACGATGAGCCCGACAACGTAACCGGCTGCACAGGCTCCTATCCGGTAGGGCGCCTGACTCGCATTGTCGAGGCAAGCGTCACAACGTCGTATTGCTATGACTCTCACGGCAATGTGACCCGCAAGAGCCAGACCCAGGGGGCCGCGACAGACATCACGACCTACGGTTACACCGCAGGTGATCGATTGAGCAGCATCCAAACCCCTAGTGGCACGTCCATCCAGTACCAGCGCGACGCAAACGGCCGCGTAAGCACTGTGAGCGCCTTGCCGCCGGGTTCCACTGGCGCCGGCGCTGGCAATATCGCCACGGCCATTACCTACCTGCCGTTCGGGCCGATCTCCAGCTACACCCTTGGGAATGGCCAGACGGTTACGCGTAGCTACGACCTGAACTATCAGTTCACAGACATCACAAGTCCTACGCTCAACCTTCACTTTGCTCGCGACGCCATGGGCAAAATTACGGCGCTAGGCAACGCAGCGGGAGCCAGTCCCGCGCTTGAGACCTACAGCTACGACTGGCTCTCAGAACTTACTAGCGTGCAGGATGCGAGCGGCACGACCTTAGAGTCATATACCTACGACTACCTCACGAATCGCACCAGCAAGACGGGGAGCGGCCTCGCTACCGGCGCCTACAACTACTGGCGGTATCCCGCGCATTGGCTGACGAACATCGGTAGTACGTCCCGCACCTATGATGCCAACGGCAATACGACTGCCAGCTCGGTGGGTGGCGAGAGCTTTGGCTTTGGATACAACGGCCGCAACCGAATGACGGTGGTGCAGCGCAATAGCAACACCGTCGGGACTTACACCTACAACGCCATGGGGGAGCGCACGGCAAAATCCGCAACACTTCCTTCGACAATCAATCAACGCTTCTCATATAACGAAGATAGTCAGTTACTGGGTGAGTATGGCAACAATACTCGCGATTATGTTTGGCTAGATGATGTCCCCCTCGCCGTGATCGACACATCAGGCTCGACAAGCAGCACTAACTACGTTCACACCGACGGCCTGAACACACCACGCGCCGTAACTGATGGCAGCGGTGCTGTTCAATGGCAATGGCCATACCAGAGCAATCCCTTTGGTGAAAAGCAGCCAACATCGTCTAACGGGTTTACCTACAACCTTCGTTTCGCCGGGCAGTACTACGACGCTGAATCTAATCTCGCTTACAACGTCAACCGCACCTATGAAGCGGCCACTGGACGTTACTTGCAAAGCGACCCTACGGGCTTGGCAGGTGGGCTTGGCCTGTACACTTACGTAAGTAACAGCCCACTGCTGATGGTCGACCCCTTCGGCCTTCAGGAGTACGGCTATAACCCACCAAATTCCGGAGGAAGCAAACCTCCGAGGATGGGCGTAGGTTGCGTGATTGGCATTGGTGTGGTGGTTGCGGGAGCTGCAATCGCTTGCGCCCCATCGGGGCCTGGGGAAGCAGTGTGCATTCCTGCAGCAGGCGTGTTTGCGGCAGGCGCGCTTGGCTGTGCTGGCGGCGCGGCAGTAGCGAATGCCACCGATGACTCAAATGACAACGTCATCCCATTCCCGCGCCCCATGTCGAGGTCATTTCCCGGCACTTGCCCACCAGAAGATAACAACGATCGCGAGAAAAGGTGCAACGCAGTCAAACAAAGCATCCTTGCCACTTGCGCTTCTCTCAGAGGTAAAAAACAGATGTATTGTTTCCAGGCAGCACAAGATACGTACAACAAGTGCATGGAAGACTGAACATGAACACATCAAGTCGAACTATCGGTACACGCAAACTGCTCTACACCACAAAAGGGGATACAGCGAGGACGCCCTTCGCTGTCCACGTTGGAGAGCCCTTTGAGCTAACCAAAGGTGCCGTCGACTTCCCATTCTCGGAGGGCACAGCCGGCTGCGTCATTAGCTTTGAAGGACTTGATGAGAAGGAAATGGCCGTGTACGGCGCCGACACAATTCAGGCGCTAGCCATTGCCGTCGACTCGCTGGAGAAGTACTTGCAAAGACTGGCCGGAAAGTACGACTTCTACTTCGTGACGGGCGAGCCATATTTCGAAGACTAGCCCGGCAATTTGCATCAAGCAAAGGGCGACCTTAGGTCGCCCTTTTTTATGAGGTAAAGCACCCTCTACCTCATCTCACCGAAACACTTCCCCGGAGATCTGGAAGGGCCTTCAATTGCTGTCGAGATTGCGCTGCCGGACTTCTTCCAAGAACTCATCGACCTTGTACTTCAATTCCTGCTTCAGAATGTCGGCCAGCTCAAAAAGATAGGTAGCAAGCCCCGAGACGGCTTCTCTGTGCACGATCCGCACGATGGCCCGAGTCCTCTCAGGGATCATGGCGGTGAACATGAACTCACTGAACATCACCTCTTCAAGTTCGATGCCACCATTCGGATTTGTGGTGCACTCAAAAATCGGCGCATCGACCACCAGGACCGGAAAAGCGAATGCTAACCGACGTGTCGGGCCTGTAGGTTGGGCCAATACCGCTGCCGCTTTCAGCGCACTCATCGTTGCCGCGTAGGCTGCATCAACGTTCTCCGAGAATGCCTGCTTCAGGGCATAGCCGCCTGAATCCATACCCTTGAGATGCGCACCCAGGCGTCCTTGGCTAAGGCTCTGAATGGGAATGGACTCAAGTGTATAGGGATCGGAAATCCCTAGTGCCAAGAACGTTGCGCGCGGCAGGTAAGGCCTCCTTGCAAGCACAACCCAAGGCTTATCTGATGACTTGCATTCGGTGGCAATGTGAACCTCTACAAGCCCGATTCGATCTGTTGTGCGCCCAACAACGTCAATCTCCCTGCCGGATTTGCTTTCAGGATCCTCATATACGAAGGAATGGTGCGTATCGAAGCCAGCATTGGCCAACGCTACTGCTGTTTCTAGCTCAAGCGGCAAGCCAGTTTTCTTGATCCAGGTGTGAACCCTGGCCGTAAGATCTTCTTTGCTCATTTGGTTCACTCTAAGATTCACCGCCACGCCCCAATCAGCTTATGCCGGCGGAAGGCATCAATGGGGTCGTTCGTTGCTGCCAGTTGATTGCCTAGCCATTTTGCATAAGGTTACGTCACCGTGCCTCAAAGACGGGGAAGCCTCACTTCGGGCTTACGGTGCTGCCTACTTGAATCGAAAGACCTCTACGCCCATTGCGTCGTTCAGCCCGCGCATGCGAACTTGGATCGGTGCCACCTCATTAGCCATGAACACCTGCGTGGCCTTCTCCACATCGCCGAAGCCACCAGCATTGGTCGGAATCATTCCAAGCAGTTGCGGTGGCACACGGTGCGCCGCAAGGATGTCATCTCGGCTCGCGTTCTTGATCGACGCAAAATCATCCCTGGCCGCCACTTCACTGATCGGGATCAGCTGCAAGCCATCCTTCTTGCCGCTCGGTGCATACATAAAGAGATTGCGGAAATTGCCCGGACCCTTCGCCCCCTTGAGAGCTTTGCGAAGGTTGTCCACGTCGTCGGGATTCTGCGCCGGGTCCGTCATGTAGAGGATGAAACCCGCATGCGACCCGTTGTCGTAATACTTGCGCCGGAACAGTGTCGCCGACCGATTGAGCTGGGCCGCATGTAGCGCACTCAGGTACTCAGGAATCCCGTAAATCTCCTGCCGTACGTCCGTCGCCTTCATCGGCACCACCGACCGCTCGAACTGGAAAGCCTGGCCGTTCAGCGGCACGAACCAGAACTTCCCTTCCCCGGCCCCGCGGCGCGTGAACAACGCCGGCGTGTGCTTAGCCCTCAGCAGCTTACCGGACAGCGCCTCTTCGCATTCCAGATACGCCTGGCCGAAGGTGAGGTAGTCCATGGCGAAGGCCTCGAACTCCGCCACCGACAGATAGCGGGTCGGCTGGAACGCGGAAAGGAGAAGGTTCCGCTTGACGTAGATCGCCGACGAATGATGCGGAGCAATCTGCAGCATGTTGGCCAGGCCGGTAAGACTCACCGGCGGCTCATACCAGCGGCTGTTGTGCCATACCTGCACATAGTCCAGTAGGTTGGCGCGGTCGATCGGCTCCGGATCGCCGAAGGTAAAGGCCTCGAAGCGACCACCCGCCGTCGTGTCTTTGATGGCCTCGCTGTGTTCCACGCGGCGCTTGCGCTTGCTCATTAGAAAATCTCCATGACGTTGTGGCTGTGGGCCGCGCGGCCTTCCAGCGGTTCGTAGATAAGGGAGTGCATGACCGACCACGCGAGGTCCGCGTGCCCCACGTCCGCCGAGCGACTGGCGTCATAGGTCACATGGCGACCGCTGGCCGTCATCGTTTTGCGGATGGCCATAAAGGCGGCGGCAAGATCGGTCCAACCGGCGTCCCACTCCAAACGGCCCTTGCCCATGACGTCCTGGGTCTTCATGACCATCTGAGCCTTGGTTTCCGGGGAGTACTGGATCGCCCGTGCCATCGGAAAGAACTGCTTCACCAGCTGATAGACGCCGGTGCCCATGCCTGTGGTGTCGATAGCGATGTCCACCACGCGATAGCGGTCGCACAGCTCCTTGATGTTGCCCGCCTGCGCATCGAAGTCCTGGCCGGGCCACTGGAACTTTTCCAGCACGCGGAACAGGTCGCGCTGCCGCGTGGGCAGCGCATTGACGGTGCAGCCAGAAGGATCACCGCCGGTCGCGCCTTTCGACGGGTCGAAGCCGATGGATACCTCGGCATCACCGACCGGCCGCGGCGCGTAGACGCGGAAGTCATCCCACGTGTCCCAGCTGTCCACCATGCATCGCTTCACCACGTTGAACGGGAACACCGACGCGCTATCGTCAATGAACGCGCACATGAACAGCTGCTGGAACTCGTCATCGCCGTACTCCAAGCGCAGCTGATCGATGTCGAACAGATCGCAGCCGCCGGCCAACGCATCGATCACCGAGACGATTTGCCGCCACTGCCCGTCCGCACAGAACAAGCCCGCAGCGAGCGCCGCGTGCGAGGTATCGATGTCGACGCGATCGGCTTTGGCGCGCCCCTTGTTGAACTGGGCGCCGGACCAGAAGGGGTAGGCGTCGTGGCTTAGCGACGACGGCGTGGAGAAGTAGGTCTGCCGCCACTTCTTGTGACTGGACATGCCCGACGCCACCTTGCGTAGCGTCTGGAAGCTGTGAACCCAAAAGTATTCGTCAAAGTACAGATTGCCGTGGTAGCTCTGCGCCGTGCGCGAGTTGGTACCCAGGAAGTACAGCGTGGCGTCGTTGGGCAGGATCAGCGGATCGCCCTTGAACTCGATGTCGGCCGCGTCCTTGGCAAACTGCGTGAGGTACTGCCGGAACACGTCCGCCTGCGCGCGGCTGGCCGACAGGAATATCTGATTCCTGCCGGTGTCCATGGCATCGACCAGCGCTTCACGAGCGAAGTACCACGTGGCGCCAATCTGACGTGACTTGAGGATGTTGCGGATGCGGCGCGTCAGGCCTTCTTGATGCCACGTGCGCTGGTAGGCGAATAGCGAATCAAGAAAGGCCTCCCGCAACCGTACGGCCTGCTCCGGGCTGTACTCATTGCGCACCGGCTTGCGCCGCGCCTTGGCGTTGCGGTTAGCCACGGCGGGATTGAGGTCGCCTTCGTGCCCACCTGGCGCCTCGTACCTGCGCACGCGCGCCAGTCGCTCAATCTGCCGCGTGAGTAGATCGATCTCCTTGTAGTCGCCACCGCTCTTGGGCTCTTTCATGATGAGCTGGCACAGGCGCACATCCAGCTGCATTTCCACGCGATCAATCGAGCGTGTAGACGCCCACTCGTCGCGCTGCTTCCACGCCTCCACCGTGGAGCGCGGCAAGGACAGGTGCTCGGCAATCGCGGTCACACCCCAGCCTTGAAAGAACAGGCTGCGTGCGTGTCGTCGGGGGTCCATGGTCGGTAGGTGCATGCGCGACAACGTAGGGACGCCCCGCCACCGCGTCGCCCCGCGTTCGTTCTGACACCCGCCGTGCAGAACAACCGCGCGTTGCCGCGCCCTGTCCTCGTCCCGATGCTGGCTCCCTACCTACACACCCTCACCCGCACCGAGGCCCACGCATGCCGGCACCCGCCAAGACATCGAAGAAGTTCCGCATTTTCACCGAAGGCGCCACCGTCGACGGCCGCGTCGTCGAACGCGGCTGGATCAGGGACATGGCCGCCACCTACGACCCGGCCAAGTACCGCGCCGGCATCAACATCGAGCATATTCGCAGCGCCCTTCCCGACAGCCCGTTCAAGAACTACGGCTTCGTGGATGCACTGGACGCCGCGGAGAACGCCACCGGCAAACTGGAACTGTTCGCCACCATCACGCCGAGCGATGACCTGGTGAAGCTGGTCGGCTCCATGCAGAAGGTGTTCACCAGCGCGGAGGTATCGCCCAAGTTCGCCGATACCGGCCGCGCCTATCTGGTCGGCCTGGCGGTCACCGACACCCCGGCCAGCCTCGGTACGGAAATGCTCAAGTTCACTGCACAGCATCCGGACGCGAGCCCGCTCACCGCGCGCAAGCAGCACCCCGACAACGTGTTCGGCGAAGCC
>Ga0105240_10013294_pt1 | contig 11317 bp, 4 predicted proteins | sample KBSC54metaG_FD_80426 | JGI IMG/M metagenome (GOLD analysis project Ga0105240, IMG submission 80426) | Corn rhizosphere microbial communities from Kellogg Biological Station, Michigan, USA - KBS C5-4 metaG | ecosystem: Host-associated > Plants > Roots > Rhizosphere > Soil | place: Michigan, USA...
AAGCAACGCGCGGCGTATTCGTAACTGCCGCGCTTGTACGCCTCCATGCCCATCTTGCGATCGCCGAGATCGGGATGGTAGGACAGGTAATCGCCGTTGCTGGCCAGCGGATTGACCTCGGGCGAATCGACCTTGGACGCGTCGTTTTTGTCCTGCGTGTCAGCCGCATGCGCAGCGCTTGCCAGCAACACGGCTGCAACCAGGGCGAAGGGACGCATGGGCACTCATCCGGCGCGTGGAATGCACGAATGATAGCAATCGTTGCGCAGCGCCGACCGTTACACTGTGCGGCCTTTCCTGTTTGCCAACACGCATGCGCGGACTCAATCCCGACCAGCTCGCCGCGATCCGCCACTGCGACGGGCCGTTGCTGGTGCTGGCCGGCGCGGGCAGCGGCAAGACCCGGGTGATCACCGAGAAAATCGCGCATCTGGTGCGCGAACGCGGCGTCTCGCCGACGCATATAGCCGCGATCACCTTCACCAACAAAGCCGCACGCGAGATGCGCGAGCGCATTGCGAAACTGCTTCCCGGCAACAAAGGCGAAGGCCTCACGGTTTGCACCTTCCACGCGCTGGGTTTGCGCTTCCTGCATATCGAGCACGAGCGCGCGGGGTTGCGTCGCGGATTCTCTGTCTTCGATTCCGACGACTCGCTTGCGCAGATCCGCGAACTCAGCGGCACCGGCGCGAAGCCCGACGCGGTCGAGGCGGTGCGCCAACTCGTTTCGCGCGCGAAGAACGAAGGCCTGTCGCCCGAACAGGCCGAAGCCACCGCGCGCAGCCCGCGCGAGCGCGAGGCCGCAGGCGTTTACGCACGCTATCAACAACGATTGCAGGCGTTCAACGCGGTGGATTTCGACGACCTGATCCGTTTGCCATTGCAACTGCTCGAAGCCGACGACGACCTCGCCGCTGCGTGGCGCGAACGCATCCGCCATTTGCTCGTCGACGAATGCCAGGACACCAACGGCGCGCAATATCGCCTGCTGAAATTGCTCGCGGGGCCGCGCGGGCAATTGACCTGCGTAGGCGACGACGACCAGAGCATCTATGCGTGGCGCGGCGCGAACCCGGAAAACCTCGACGCGCTCGCGCACGACTATCCGGCGCTGCGCGTGATCAAGCTCGAACAGAACTACCGTTGCAGCGCGCGCATCCTGCGCACGGCGAACGCACTGATCGCGAACAACCCGCACGCGCATCCGAAGAAACTCTGGAGCCAGCACGACGAAGGCGCGCCGATCCGCGTGTGGCCGTGCAAGGACGCGGAAGCGGAGGCTCAAAGAGTCGCGGGCGAAATCTCGTTCATGCGCGAGTCGCTGAAAATCGAACCGCGCGAATTCGCGGTGTTGTTTCGCGGCAACCATCAATCGCGTCCGCTGGAAAAGGCGATGCAGTTGCTGCGCATTCCTTACCATCTCACCGGCGGCACCGCGTTCCTCGATCGCGGCGAAGTGAAGGATCTGCTCGCATGGCTGCGCGTGCTCGCCAATCCCGAAGACGATGCCGGATTCCTGCGCGCGATTGGCGCACCGAAGCGCGAAGTCGGCGCGACCACGCTGACAAGACTCGCCGAGCTCGCGCGCCATGCAAACCTCCCGCTCGCGCGCGCGGCAATGCAGATGTCGTTGCTGAAGAATCTTCCCGCGCGCGGCGCTGCCGGCCTTGCCGAATTCACCGGAATTCTTGCGCGCTTGCGGGACGACGCCGAGCGCCTCGCGCCGGCCGACCTTTGCAGGCAGGTCGCCGAGCGCAGTGGCTTGCTTGCCGAGTTGCGCAAACAGTGCCGCGACGACGCGAGTTTCAAGCGACGCAGCGCGCACCTGGACGAACTCGCCGAATGGTTTCGAGATGCGCCGCCATCGGCCGGTTCGCTGGCCGCGCAACTCGCGTTGCTCGCGCATGCCGATCGCGGCGAGCCGGGAAATTCCGTGCGCCTGATGAGCATGCACGCAGCGAAAGGTTTGGAGTTCCGCTACGTCTTCATCATCGGCTGCGAGGACGGCACCTTGCCGCACGAAGCGAGCATCGAGGAAGGCCGCATCGAGGAGGAACGCCGGCTGTTGTACGTCGGCATAACCCGCGCGAAGGAAGCGCTATGGCTGTCGCATAGCCGCGAGACGAAGCGTTGGGGTGGCGTGGAACAGCGCCGACCCTCGCGCTTCCTAGATGAGTTGCCGGCCGCCGACCTGCATCGCGATGGCGAGGATCCCGAACGCGATGCAGTGCATCGACGCGAACGCGCAGGGGCACAGTTCAGCGCGATCGCGGCCTTGCTTGGCGATTGATCGCGGCGCGGGCAAGCCCCATCGTTACGCGGCGACCCATGCGAATCAAGCAGTTACCATTGCGTCGGCCATGGAAGTGGAGCGCCTTGGCGGCGTCCAAATCGGCGTCCGTCCTTGTTTCCAGCCCGCACACACACTACATTGCGCGAACACTTAGGGAGTCCTACATGAAACGTCTGAAACTGCTGGCCGTCGTGGGCCTCAGCCTGCTGGCGCTGTCCGCCTGCAAAATGAACAAGAACGAGGCTGCCAAGGATCCGGTGACCGCCGCGACCGACCTCGCCGCATCGGTTCGCGCCAACGATTTCGACCGCCTCAGCCACATCATGGTGCCACCGGACCTGTATGCGAAGCTCGAAGCGCGCTACAAGGACGAGGCCGCGAAGAAACCTGCGCCCACGGCAGAGGATGAGGCGCAGTTCAAGGCGAACTTCATCGACAAGTACACCGCGCCGGGCGCGGAAGACAAGCTGTTCGCCCAGTTGCAGCCGCAACTCGCGCAGATGGGCCCGCAGATTCCGATGGGCGTCGCGATGATGAGCGGCATGGCCGGCCAGAGCATCGACCAGAACGCCAAGATGAGCCCCGCCGAGAAGACCCAGGCGAAGGCCGTGCTGACCGCGATCACCAAGTGGGCGAGCACTGCGCCGCTTGCTGACCCGGAAAAAGCCAAGCAGGCGATCAAGGTTGTCTGCGACGCCGCGCGGGACCTCAAGCTGACCACGCTCGCCGCTGCGCAGAAGCTCAGCTTCTCCGAGATGGCGCAGAAGGCCGGCGTCGCTGTTGGCGGCCTCCGCAAGGCGCTGGCCGTTTATGGTTTCGACACCGACAAGATGCTCGATAGCGTGAAGGCGGTCAAGAAATCCGGTGACGACAACAATGCCGTGGTCACGCTCAGCTATACGCTGCTCGACACCCCGGTCAGCGTCGACGTGAACATGGTCCAGCGCGATGGTCGCTGGTACAGCGCCGACCTGATCAAGAGCGTCGAGGACTCGCTGGCCAACAAGCCCGCGGAAGTCGCGCCACCGATGTCCGCTCCTCCCGCGATGCAGCCGGGTTCCGACGCGCAGCCGGCGGAAGGCGAAACGCCTGCCTCAAGCGACCAGCCGTCCGATGCGCAAAGCGCGCCGGCCGACGGCGCCTCGTCGCCAGCCAGCGATGCGTCCAACGGCGGCGGTTGAGCAGCCGCCGACGCACACCTGACCCCTTGGGCGGCGCGTTGCGGGGCGCCGCCTGAAGACCCATGATGTCGGAGTCCACTGCTTCCGCGTTGCCGTCCCCACCGCGTCGTCCGCCCCTGTGGGCGCTGCTGCTGGGCAGGTTGCTTGCGCCGTGGATCCGGTTGCGCATCGAGCCGCCCGATGATGTCGCGCAACTCGCTGCCGACACCCGGCCGATCTGTTACGTCCTCGAACGCTACGGCCTGTCGAACGCGCTGATCCTCGAACGCGCCTGCCGCGAATCCGGATTGCCTTCGCCGCTGACGCCGCTTGCCGGCGATCCGCTCGGTCACAAGCGCGCCTACATCGCGCTCTCGCGTCGCCGCAGTGCGTGGTTCGGGCGTCCGCGTACGCGCACCCATTCCGAAGGCTTGGAAAAGCTGCTCGATCGCCAGCGCAATCATTCCGATCTCGACATCCAGCTCGTACCGGTATCGATCTTCATCGGCCGCGCGCCGGATCGCCAATCGGGCTGGTTCTCGGTGCTGTTTTCGGAAAACTGGGAACTGGTCGGCCGCTTCCGACGCCTGCTCGCGGTGCTGCTCAACGGCCGCAACACGATCGTGCAGTTCGCCACGCCCGTACCGTTGCGCACTGCGATCGCCGAGGATCTCCCGCCAGAACGCACCGTGCGCAAACTCTCGCGCGTGCTGCGCGTGCATTTCGCGCGCATCCGCGCCGCGGTGATCGGACCGGATCTTTCGCATCGCCGGTTGCTTGTCGGAAAAGTGCTCGCGTCCGCGCCGGTGCAGCAGGCAATCGCCGACCAGGCGCGCCGCGACAACAAGCCTGTCGCCGACGCGTGGCACAAGGCGCATGCGATCGCGTGGGAAATCGCCGCCGATTATTCGCATCCAGTCGTGCGCTCGCTGTCGTTCATGCTCACGCCGTTCTGGAACCGCATCTACGACGGCGTCGAAGTGCACCACCTCGACACGCTGAAGGACATCGCGCCCGGGCACGAAGTCGTCTACGTGCCCTCGCACCGCAGCCATATCGATTACCTGCTGCTGTCCTACCTGCTGTATTCGCATTCAATCGTGCCGCCGCACATCGTCGCTGGCGTGAACCTCAACATGCCGGTGATCGGCCCGCTGCTGCGCAAGGGCGGCGCGTTCTTCATTCGCCGCAGCATCCGCGGCAGCGCGTTGTATTCGACCGTGCTCGGCGAATACGTGGCGACGCTGGTCGGCGAAGGTTTTTCGCTCGAATACTTCATCGAAGGCGGCCGCTCGCGCACCGGTCGCCTGCTGCAACCGAAATCCGGAATGCTGGCGATGACCGTGCGCGGATTCCTGCGCGAGCCGCGCCGGCCGATCGTGTTCCAGCCGGTGTACATCGGCTACGAAAAACTCATGGAGGGCAAGAGCTATCTCGATGAGTTGACCGGCGGCCCCAAGCAGAAGGAAACCGTATGGGCGCTGGTTCGCGGCGCGTTCGGGATCCTGCGCAAGAAATACGGCCGCGTCGCGGTGAGTTTCGGAGAGCCCATTCAGCTCGACGACATCCTGCAACAGCACGTGCCGGACTGGCGCGAGCGCGCGGTGGGCGACGACGAACGCCCGAAGTGGCTCGGCGAGGCGATGGACGATCTCGCCCAGCGCATCCAGGTCAACATCAACCGCAGCGCCGACGTGAACCCGGTGAACCTGCTCGCGCTCACCCTGCTGTCGATGCCCAAGCATGCGATGAACGAGAGCGACCTGCTCGAACAACTCGCGCTCGCCAAACGCCTGCTCGTCGCGATTCCGTATTCGGATCGGGTCACCGTCACCCACATGGAGCCGTTCCAGATCATCGAATACGGCGAGAGCATCGGCATCCTGCAACGCACCGCGCATCCGCTCGGCGACGTGCTCTGGATGGACGACGACACCGCCGTGCTGCAAGCCTATTACCGCAACAACGTGCTGCACCTGTTCACCGCGCCGGCGTGGGTCGCGTGCTGCTTCCAGAACAATCGCCGGATGAGTCGCGCGGGCGTACTGCGGCTTGGCCGCGCGCTGTATCCGTTCCTGCAAAGCGAGCTATTCCTGCCGTGGACGCAGGACGGTTTCGAGGAATGCCTCGAAGCGACCATCGTGCAATTCGTCACCGAAGGCTTGCTGAAGTTCGATGCGGCGACCGACATGCTCAGCCGCGGCCCCGGCCAGACCGACGAAGTGTTCCGCCTGCGTTCGGTCGCGCACAGCCTGCAGCAGGCGTTCGAACGCTACTTCATCGCGATCGCGGTGCTGGTGAAGAACGGCCCGCACACGCTGTCCGCGGGCGAACTCGAGAACCTCTGCCAGATGACCGCGCAACGATTGAGCCTGCTGTACGCGCCGGCCGCGCCTGAGTTTTTCGATCGCACGTTGTTCCGCGGTTTCATCCAGAAGATGCGCGAGATCGGGCTGGTGAAAACCGACGCCGAGGGCAAACTCGATTACGGCGACGACCTCGATGCCTGGGCCAAGGACGCCAAGCTGATCCTCGGCCGCGAACTGCGCCACACGATCATCAACATCACGCCGGAGACGGCGCGCGCCGCGGCGCCGGCGCAATCCGAAACCGCCGAACCCGAATCGCAGGATTGATTTTCGAAACGCCGGCCAGCACCTGGCCGATCGGCAAACCGTTTCGACTATTGCGTCTTGAGCGTGATGTCGTCGAGCACGAACGAGGTCTGCAGCGAAGCATTCTCGTTGCCGATGAACTTGATCCGCACGGTCTGGCCAATGTACGGCGTCATGTCGAGGCTGTGCAGGACATATCCGCTGGCATGGTTGCGGTTCGAATACGTGGCCAGTATCGCCAGCACGTTATTCGCGGTATCGGTGACCCGGACCGTCAAGCGATCATTTGCCGTCGTGGTGGTTTCGGCAGTGTCGATGTGCAGGTAGAACGCCAGCGTCGCCGAAGTCTTGCCGGCCGGGATCGCGACCTGCTGCCATAGCGTGGCGATGTTCGCTGTCCCGTGGCCATTCAGCCACACGTCCCAGCTACCGCCATGCGCCGGCTCCGACGCACTGTTGTTGAGCACGCCAGCAGGCATGCCCCATGGCGAAGCCGTACCGGTTTCGAAACCGCTGTTGCCCAGCAACTGGGGGTTGGCGACCCCGAGATCCCGGATCGCGCTGCCCATGATGATGCTGCCGCGGCCGCTTGCGAAATCGTAGCCGACGGCAGCGGTTTCCCCGCCGTTGTTGCCCACGGTGATATCGTGGAAATCGGAAACAGGCAGGTTGTAGATCAACGGCCCGGCAAAGCCAACGCTGGTTCCCTTGGCCCGGATCGCACGCGCCCAAAAGCCGGAGAAAATCGGCGCGGACAAGCTCGTGCCGCCGAACTGCGCCAAGGTGCCCTGGAAGACGATCACAGCGCCTGACGACGGATCGCCATCGAACGCGATATCGGCGACGCCGCGCTTGGTGCCCGGAACCAGGGCGCCCTGCCAACTCGGTTTCGGCTCGAATGTGCTCGGGCTACCGCCGCTCTTGATCCACACGGTCTCGCCGCTCCATGTGGTCGTGGACGCGTTCAACTTCGTGCCTGCCGCGGCAATCACGTACTGCGATGCGGCTGGCCAGCTGGGCGTCGTGCCGCCGTTCCCGCATTCATCGGCACCACTGTCGCCAGTGGAGATCGAGAAAGTCTGTCCTTGCGCAACGGCAGTCTGGAGAATCTGGTCCTGTGCGGCGGCAGAGCCGTCGTTTTTCGCATCGGTCTCGCATACGCCCAGCGAGACGTTGATGATCTTGGCCTGGTTCGCGGCGACTGCCGCGTTGATGTCTGCCGTCAGCGAGGAATCGAGCAGGTTCGGGATGTTGTAGAAAATGATCTTGCCGACCTGGCCGCCGGACATGCCGACGATGCTCTGGCTATCCAGGTCCCACTCGTTGGTTCCGCTGGTATCGGTACCGATACCGTTGGTGTTGACTGTCTGGGTGGTGACGGTCGCCAGCCCGTTGTTCGCGGTGTAGGTGTTGAGGTCGGTTTTTGTCTGCGCCAGGTTGCCCTCGGTGACGATGCCGACGGTGACGCCAGCAGCCGTAGCTGTGCCGGCGCCGCCATAGATCGACGGAAACTCGAGCGGATCGTGGCCGATGATCGCAAGGGTATGCGCAGAGCCGGAATCGAACCGTCGTACGAACGTGTGCGCCTGGTGCACGGTTTGCAGGCCGAGCACGGACAGCACCTTGTCGCTCAATGCAGCGGGAATCCGCACCTCGTCGGTATTCGCGAACGCCACGCGACCATCGTGCGTCCTGACCTGCGCGAACGTGGTCAGGAACGCATTGCGCGCAGTCATCGCCGTACCATCCGCCGAAACCAGCAAGCGGTTCGGCGCAACCACGATATTCCTGTAGCCCATGCCGGCGAGGTAGTTCACGACTGCCTGCGCTTGCGCTTGCGTGGGCGCGTGGTTCGCGAGGAATTGCTCGGATGTCATCAGTTGCGGCGCTATGCCGCTGGCCTGGTTTTTCGCGTTGTTCGCAATGAAGGCGTCCAGCCCGTCGCGATCGCGCAACTTCAGCGCCACCTCGATGTGGATCGGCTGGCTCATCGGCAACGCGCCCATCACCGCATCGCCACGCGCCAGGACGGTTGCGTGCGCAACCGTGGCGATGGCATCGGTGCCTGGGGAAGTCGCTGCACTGGCGCACGTCACGCCCATGGCGATCAGCGTCATCGATACTGCCAGTGCCAGCGATGTCCCGCGTAACTTTGCAACCTTTGCCGTCGCCTTCATTTTTATTCCATGCGAATCACGTCGTCGCGATTATAGGTCCACGCCAAAGCCGATGCCGGCGGAACTCTCGCCATTGCTGAACGCGCCGCCGAGACTGAAGGACGCATGCTCGCCGATCGGCTTGCCCCAGCCGATCGAGAGCGCACTCTGGCCGCCCTGGAATCCGGCTCCGATCGACAGTCGCCCGTTGGCGCTGTGCGAGCCGACCGAGTTGATTCCAGCCTGCACCATCGCCGCGCTCATCGCACCCATCTTGCTGATGCGCTTGTCCTGGATGTCGAGTTGCTGGTTGATGTGGTTCTGGAAGTTGGTGAACGAATCGTTGAGCGCGCTCACCGCATTGGTGGTGAACGAGTTCGCCGCCGCCAGCGTCGTCGCATCGCCCGCATCCGAATACGTGTTGGCTTTCGACAACGTCGCCGCATCGCCCGTATCCGCATACGCCTTCGCCGCGACCAAGGCTTGCGCGTCGCCCGCATCCATCGCGGTCGTGCCGGCGGAACCGGCGAGCGCGGTGACCTGCGCGTTGCTTGCCGACAACGCGTAGTTGGCGGTCGTCAATGCCGTCGAGGCGGTGTTCATCGCGGTGGTTGCGAGGCTCGTCGCCGAGTTCAGCTGGTTCAAGTTCACCGCATCCGTACCGGCCGTGCCGTTCGCGACATTGGTGATCTGGCGTTCGTGGCCGGCGCTGCCGACCGACACCGAATTGGCGCGATCCGCGATCGAGCTCGCGCCGAGTGCGACCGAGTTGCTCACCGTCACGGTGGCTCCGCCGCCCAGCGCGGTGTCGTTGATGCCGGCGGTCGAACTGTTTTCGCCGAACGCATTGTCGTTCGCGCCGCTGGCGGTTGCGCCGTTGCCGATGGCAAGGCTGTTGGTGCCGTTCGCGCTGGCCGCTTCGCCCGCATCGATCACGCCATTGCCGTTCTTGTCGATCCAGCTGCCGATCGCGATGCTGCGAAGACCGCTTGCAGAAGATCCGACGCCCATCGCCACGCTCATGGTTCCGTTGGCCGTGTTGCTGAAGCCGAATGCGCTGGCGTCCAGGCCGGTCGCGAAGTTCAGCACGCCGAACGAACTGCTGCGCACACCGCTGGAGGTGTTGCTGAACCCGACCGCGTTACTGTCGGTCATCGTCGCCTTGTTGCCGTCGCCGAACGCGCTGCTGCCTATCCCTGAAGCATTGTTGCTGACGCCGATCGCGCTGCTGCTGCTGGCCGTGGCGCTGTCGCCAAAGCCGATCGCACTACTGTTGGTGCCGGACGCATTGTCTTGCGAACCGATCGCGTTGCTGTTGATGCCCGATGCATTGTCCAGCGAACCGATCGCGCTGCTGCGCGCGGCGGAAGCGTTGTTGCTGAATCCGATCGCGTTGCTGCTGCCGCCGATTGCGATGTTCTTCGCACCGATCGCACTGTCGTTCGCTGCACCGCCGACGACGCCGGCCACGTTGTGGCTGCCGAACGCATTGCTGTAAGTGCCGTTCGCAGTGTTGGTGTTACCCACCGCCATGCTGTTGTTGCCGACCGCAGCGTTGGACAGGCCGATCGCGCTGCTGCTGGTGCCGCTGGCCGCGTTGCCGTCGCCGAGCGCGCTGCTGAACGCACCGCTGGCGGTGTTGTACGCGCCCTCGGCGCTGCTGGCTTGTCCGGACGCGGTGTTCTTGTAACCCACCGCGCTACTGTAATTGCCGTTCGCATAGTTTATGCCGCCAACCGCATCGCTCTTCGTGCCATTCGCGTGATTGGCCCAGCCGATGGCGCTGCTGCGAATGCCGGTTGCGTGGTTGAAATCACCGATCGCGTTGCTGCGGTCGTTCGTCGCGTAGTTCTGCAACCCGACGGCACTGCTGATGTAGCCAGAAGCGGTGTTGAAGCGACCAAACGCGCTACTTTCGTAACCGCTAGCCGTGTTCGCGTTGCCGACTGCACTACTGGAAGTGCCCGAAGCGGTGTTGAAATTACCGACCGCACTGCTGAAACCACCGGATGCAGTGTTGTTTGCGCCAACCGCACTGCCTTCGTAACCCGTCGCCTTGTTGTAGTCGCCGACCGCGCTGCTGTACAGGCCCGAAGCGGTGTTGATGTTGCCTAACGCGGTGCTGTGCTTGGCTGAAGCTGTGTTCTTGTAACCAACTGCACTGCTGTCGACGCCAGAAGTCGTGTTGGACCGACCGATTGCACTGCTGTTGGTCGCTGCGGCGGAGGTGTAGTTGCCTGCGCCGAACGCGCTACTGCTGTCGCCCAAAGCGCTGTTGCTGCTGCCGAATGCATTGCTGAATTTGCCCGACGCGACGTCATTGGCGCCAAATGCATTGCTGTAATTACCGTTGGTTGTGTTGTAGTAACCAAAGGCACTGCTGTTCGCAGCATTCGTGCTATTGCCGCGGCCGAACGCGCTGCTGTTGGTCGCAGCGGCGGATGTGTCGTTGCGGTAACCAAATGCGCCGCTGCCGACGCCGTTGGTCGTGTTGACCGCGCCGATACCCATGCTGTGGGCCGCATAGACGTAATTGCCTTCGCCAATCGCAGTGGCTCTCAGACCGGTCGCCTTGTTCTCGACACCGATCGCACTAGTGTAACCACTGCTGGCAGCGTTTCGATAACCCGCCGCAATACTGCGATAGCCGGAGGCCGTGTTGCTGAAACCGAATGCGCTGCTGACCGATCCCGATGCATTGTTGAAGGATCCGAACGCGTTGCTCAAGAGACCCGACGCGGTATTGTAGATACCCACGGCACTGGCATCGAGATTGGTAGCTTTATTGTAATTGCCGAAGGCGTTGCCGTTCTGTCCCGCAATGTTCGCGTAGCCGACCGCGCTGCTGTTAGTTCCGTTGGCCTTGTTCGAGGAACCGACCGCACTGGCATTCGTGTTACTCGCGATATTGTTGTTGCCGAACGCATTGCTGTCGTTGCCCGAAGCAATGTTCTGGAATCCGACCGCACTGCTGTAATCACCGGTCGCCTGGTTCTTGATGCCGATCGCGCTCGCCAGGCCATAGGTCGTGCCGGAAGCGGTGTTGTAGGCACCAATCGCACTGCTGGCGGTCCTCACAGCCAGGTTCTTGTA
>Ga0105240_10013296_pt1 | contig 11316 bp, 9 predicted proteins | sample KBSC54metaG_FD_80426 | JGI IMG/M metagenome (GOLD analysis project Ga0105240, IMG submission 80426) | Corn rhizosphere microbial communities from Kellogg Biological Station, Michigan, USA - KBS C5-4 metaG | ecosystem: Host-associated > Plants > Roots > Rhizosphere > Soil | place: Michigan, USA...
AATTGCAATTAAGGGTCCTGTGCGGGTGGCCGTTGCGGGCAAGAAAATTCTCCAGCCGGAGAAGGGGGAAGCTGCGCACGGCGCCGATGATGATGGGACCGGTTGCCGGCGCCTGCAGCAGACCTACCCGGCGCAAGATCAAGGCCCGCATCAGCCGCTCGCCCAGCTCCGCCTCCTGCACCAGGACGTCGCGGAGGCAGCGGGGCGGCAGCACCAGCGCCTCCACCGGCTCGATGGCGACGGCGTCCACCAGTGAAGGGCGGCCGGACAATTGCGCCAGCTCTCCGCCGAAACTGCCAGGGCCGTGCTGCACCACTTCCCGGCGGGGCGAATAATCGCCGCCCTGGGTCACGCTGACTTTTCCAGACAGCACGAAATAGAGACCAGCGGCCACCTCGCCCGCCTTCATCAGCGCCGCGCCTTCCGGAAATTCTGAGACCTCCCCAAAACGCTTCAGCCGGGCGATGTCATGCGTATCCATGGTGGGAAACATCTGCGCCCGGCGCGCTTCGATGACAGGTGCGGTGGTGGTGCTGGTCATGGCGTCTCCTATTTGGCCAGCATGACACGGATTTTGCCGGCGGATCACCGCGACGTGGGAAGGGGCTTTGCGCGGCGGCATTGCCATGGCCGGGAACAGGATTTTCGTGTCATCCTGGCGGCAAATCGGGGGTAATCGGGTATGGACCGGCGCACATTACTGGCTTCGCTTTCAGCAACGGCGTTGGCGGTTCCCGCACGGTTGGCTTGGGCACAGGGCGCACAGGGCGGGCCGGGACCTCGCAACCAGATCACCGACGTGCCCGGCCTCAAAGTCGGTCAAGCCGATGATCCCAAGGTCCGCACCGGCGTCACCGTCATCCTGGCGGACAAGCTTTCCACTTGCGCCGTGGATGTGCGCGGCGGTGGTCCGGGCACGCGCGAGACCGATGTGCTGGACAGCTACAATCTGGTGCACGCCGCCGACGCGGTGGTGCTGTCCGGCGGCTCGGTCTATGGCCTGGCGGCAGGCGACGGCGTCGCCGCCTGGCTAGGCGCGCATGACCGAGGCTATGGCCTGGCCAATGGCGCGGGGATTCCCAAATCGCCCATCGTGCCCACCGCAATCCTCTATGATCTCGCCAACAAGGGCGACAAGGGTTGGGGCACCGATCCGCCATACCGCGCGCTCGGCCTTCGCGCCGTGGAAAGCGCCGCGGAAGATTTCAAACTGGGCACGGCCGGCGCAGGCTTTGGCGCGGAATGCGGTGCGCTAAAGGGCGGTGTCGGCTCGGCCTCTTATGTCACCAAGGACGGCATGCGGGTGGGTGCCATCGTGGCGGTCAACAGCCTGGGTTCGGCGGTGGTGCCGGGCGCCAAAAATTTCTGGGCCGGCCCCTTCGAGATCGGAAAAGAGTTTGGTGGGATGGGCGCCAGCGCTGCGCGGGTGGTGGGCGAGGATTGGGGTCAGACCAAGGTCAATCCCGGTGCGCGCACCAACACCACCATCGCCTGCATCGCCACCGATATGGAGTTGGACATCAATCAGATGAAACGCGTCACCATGATGGCGCAGGACGGTCTGGCGCGCGCCATCCGCCCTATCCATTCGCCCTTCGACGGCGATGTGGTGTTCGGGCTTTCGACGGCGCAACAGAAGATCACGGGGCCGTCCGCTGACTTTGTCGTGGCGCGGCTGGGCGCGCTGGCCGCCGATGTGCTGGCGCGCGCGGTGGCGCGGGGCGTCTATGAAGCGAGCCTGCCGCCCGGCGCCGAAGGCAAGACCTGGCGCACGCTTTGACCCGCCGCATGTCGCCCTTTGCCCGCTACACCATCGGCATCGCGGTTCCTTTTCTCTCCGTCATTCCCACCGTTCCCCTGCTCTATCGCTTGCCGGTCACGCTTTTCGGCGTGCCGCTGGGGCTGTTGTGGCTGTTCGCCTGCATTCCGCTGGCTTCACTCTGCCTCGCCATTTGCTGGTTCCGGCATGACCGCTACCTGCCGGACGAAAAGATCGAAAGCGATTACGATCAAGGCCGCCCGCGATGATTGCCACCTTCGCCGCGATCTTTGTGCTGTCGCTGGCGCTGGCGCTGTCGTCACGGCGGGCCGGCGTCAAACAACGTGCCGAGGATTTCTTTATCGCCTCCGGCCAGTTCAGCGCGGTGTTGTTCTTCTTCCTGGCGGTCGGCGAGACCTACAGCATCACATCGGTGTTGGGCTATCCCGGCGGGATTTACGCCAATGGCCTCAGCTTCGTCACCTGGTTCCTGGGCTATATCGTGCTGGCTTTCGTGCTGGGCTATTTCCTCAATCCCTTGATCTGGCGCGCTGGCCGCCTTCGCGGCGCGGTGACGTTGCCGGATCTTTTGGGCCGTCATTTCGACAGCCGTGCGCTGGAAGTCGTGGTGGCATTGGCAGCGCTGCTGTTCTTGGTGCCGCTGGGCATGCAGCAATTTCTGGGGCTTGAAATCGTGCTGAAGGCGTTGGGCACGGCGGTTTCGCCGCTGCTGCTCGCCTCCATCGTTGGCGCATTCGCCTTCGCTTATATCGCGATCTCAGGAATTCGCGCCTCGGCCTATGTCGCCATTCTCAAGGACATTCTGCTGATCCTGGCCATTTTGGTGACGGCGATCGCCGCGATCCGACAATGGAGCGAAGGCGCAGATCCTGTCCTAGCTTCGGCGGCAGCAAAGCGCGTGATGCAGCCGAGTTTGAAAGGCGACGTCTTCGCCGTCACCACCATCCTGCTGCAAAGCGCAGGCTTCAGCATGGCGCCGCAGATCTGCGCGTCGATCTTTACCGCGCGCTCCGCCTCCGCAGTACGCCGCGCCCAGATCACCATGCCGCTCTACATGCTGATGTTTCCGTTCCTGACCATGGTGGCCTATTACGGTCTTAATCACATCTCCCATATCGATACCGCCAATGCCCTTTTTCCCCTGGTGGCGAGCATGCTTTTGCCGCCACCGCTGACGGGCGGCGTGCTGGCGGCGGCGGCGCTGTCGGCGCTGGTGGTGCTAACAGGCATCTGCCTCGCCATTGGTCCTTTGGTGACGCGCAATCTGGTGCCGGGCCTTGGCAACAATCAGCAGCGGCAATGGTCGAAGCTGGTGATGGTGCTGTATCTCATCTTGTCCATCGCGGGCGCTGCCACCTCATCCCAGCTGATGGTGACTATCAACAATCTCTACTATTTCGGCATGACCCAGTTTCTGCCGGGGATGCTGGGGGTGCTGTTCCTGGATCGCATGCGGCCAGGCGCCATTATCGCGGGCATCGTCGCCGGCGACGCCATCGCATTTCTTCTTTTTCAGTTCGCCGTTCCCCTGGGAGGGATCAACCCGGGTTTGATCGGCCTGGCCGTGAATCTTGCGATCGTGCTCGCCACCCTGCGGCTGGCGCCCGGCCAAGCGCGCATCGCTGCGAGACCGGTGCGCCAAAATGCTTGAGGTCGCACATCATGAAACCTAAGGTCGAACGATGATCACCGAACAGCATTTCATTGATGGACGCTGGTGCGACGCCAGCGCGACATTGCCGGTCGAAGACCCCTCCACCGGCGAGCAGATCGGCACCTTGGCCGCAGGCTCGGCCACCGATATCGATGTGGCGGTCGCGGCAGCGGATGCCGCCCTTTCCGGCGCCTGGGGTGCGGCGACGGCAGCGGAGCGAGGACGCGTGCTGGCGAAGATCGGCAAGGCTGTCGAAGCCAAAGCCGAGATGCTGGCGGAACTGGAAGCGCGCGATGTCGGCAAGCCTTTGAAGCAGGCGCGCGCCGATGCCTTGGCGCTGGCCCGGTATCTGGAATTCTATGCCGGTGCCGCCGATAAGCTGCATGGCGAGACCATTCCTTATCTGAACGGCTACACCGTCTTCACCTTGCGCGAGCCGCATGGCGTGACCGCGCATATCATTCCCTGGAATTATCCCATGCAGATCATCGGCCGCTCGGTGGTGGGTGCGCTGGCGGCCGGCAATGCCGCCGTGGTCAAGCCGGCCGAGGAAGCCAGCCTCACGGCCTTGGCGTTCGCACGCATCGCGGCGGAGGCGGGTCTTCCGGCGGGTGCGCTCAATATCGTGACCGGCTTGGGGGACGTAGCAGGCGCGGCGCTGGCGGGACATCCCGGCGTGCATCACGTCTCCTTCACCGGTTCGACCGCGGTGGGTGCCTTGGTGCAGGCAGCGGCGGGAAAGAACGCCGTGCCCGTGACGTTAGAGCTGGGCGGCAAGTCACCGCAGATCGTTTTCGCGGATGCCGATCTAGAACGCGCCCTGCCGTTTCTGGTGAATGCCGGAATCCAGAATGCGGGCCAGACTTGCTCCGCCTCCTCCCGCCTTCTGATCGAGCAATCGATCTATGAGCCGGTGCTGGAGCGCCTGGCCGAACGCTACCGTGCGCTACGGGTGGGCGCCGCGCGCGACGACTTGGATGTGGGGCCACTGATTTCCGCCGCGCAGAAAGCGCGGGTGGAGAATTATATCGCGCGCGGCCGCAAAGATGGGTTGGCGGTGGCGGCGGAAGGCGCGATCGCGTCTAACGCACCGGCCGAAGGCCATTTCCTCGCGCCCACGCTCTTCGCGGGTGTCTCGCCGGATCATCTTCTGGCGCAGGATGAGATCTTCGGTCCCGTGCAGGTGGTCATTCCCTTCCGCTCGGAGGAAGAAGCGATCCGCATCGCCAATGCCACACAATTTGGCCTGGTGGCAGGCGTGTGGACGCGCGATGGCGCCCGCGCCATGCGGCTCAGCCGCGCCGTGCGCGCTGGTCAGGTCTTTCTCAACAATTATGGCGCGGGCGGCGGCGTGGAACTGCCGTTCGGCGGTACCGGCCGCTCGGGCCATGGCCGGGAAAAAGGCTTCGAAGCGCTTTACGCCTTCACGCGGCTGAAGACCGTGGCGGCCTTTCATGGATAGGATTTGTGCATGCGCTTGAAGGATAAAGTCGCAATCGTCACCGGCGGCGCCTCAGGCTTTGGCGAAGGCATCGCCCGCCGCTTCGCCCAAGAAGGCGCCAAGGTGGTGATCGCCGATCTCAATGAGGAAGCTGCGAATGTGCTGGCGCGAGAAATCGGGGGCTTGGCTGTCCGGGCTGACATCTCTCTCGGCGCGGATGTACAGGCCTTGGCGAAGGCCGCTACCAGCACGTTCGGCGACATCGATATTCTGGTGAACAATGCCGGTATCGGTCACAAGCCCCAGGCGCTTGAAACATTGCCGGAAGAAGTCTTCGACCGCATCGTGGCGATCAATGCCAAATCGGTTTTCCTCGCCGCGCGCGAAATCGTCCCCGGCATGAAGGCGCGAAAACGCGGCGCCATCCTCAACATCGCTTCCACCGGCGGCGTCAGCCCGCGCCCCAACCTCACTTGGTACAATGCCTCCAAAGGCTGGATGATCACGGCCACCCGCGCCATGGCCGTGGAACTGGCGCCGTTCGGCATCCGCGTTAATGCCATCAATCCGGTCGCGGGCGAAACGCCCCTGCTCGCCACGTTCATGGGGGAAGACACGCCAGCGATCCGCGCCAAATTCCTGGCCTCGATCCCCATCGGCCGTTTCTCGACGCCCGAGGATATTGCCGCCGCCGCCTGCTTTCTTTGCAGCGACGAAGCCTCCATGATCACAGGCGTGGCGCTGGAAGTAGACGGTGGGCGCTGCATATGAGGAGTACGAAGGCGTGAAGATCGACGGCGTGTTGCGCGAAATTGAAGCCCGCGAGGACGAGATCGTCGCGCTGACGCAGGATCTCATTCGCTTTCCCACCATCAACCCGCCGGGCGAAGCCTATCAGCCTTGCGCCGAGTTTCTGGGCACGCGATTGAAACGGCGGGGCTTTCAGGTCGAATATGTTCGCGCGGAAGGCGCGCCGGGCGACAGCGACAAATATCCCCGCATCAATGTCGTCGCTCGCCGCGAAGGCAGCCGGCCAGGCCCTTGCGTGCATTTCAACGGCCATCTGGACGTGGTGCAGACCGGCGCGGGTTGGACCCTCGATCCTTTTGCCGCGATTGTGAAGGACGGCCGGGTCTATGGCCGGGGCGCCTGCGACATGAAAGGCGGTCTCGCTGCTGCCGTGGTGGCAGTCGAAGCTTTGCTCGATTCCGGAATCAAACTGCCCGGCGCGCTGGAAATCTCCGGCACGGTGGATGAAGAGTCCGGCGGCTATGGCGGTGTCGCCTATTTGGCCGAGCGAGGCTGGTTCTCCAAGCCCAGGGTTGATCATGTGATCATTCCCGAACCCCTGAATGTGGATCGGGTCTGCATCGGCCATCGCGGCGTGTGGTGGGCCGAGATCGAGACCTTGGGCCGCATCGCCCATGGCTCCATGCCGTTCCTGGGCGACAGCGCCATCCGTCACATGACCGCGGTGCTGGAAAAATTCGAAGACGACTTATACCCGGCGCTGGCGGCGCGCCATTCCGACATGCCGGTGGTGCCGGACGGCGCCCGCCAATCCACCATGAACATCAATTCCGTGCATGGCGGCGAAGCGGAAAATTTCGAAGGCTTGCCCGCGCCCTGCGTGGCGGATTCCTGCCGCATGGTGATCGATCGCCGCTTCCTGATCGAGGAAACCCTGTCGTCTGTTCAGGGCGAAGTAAAAGAGATTCTCGACAGGCTGGAACAAGATCGGCCTGGCTTCCGCTACAAGATGCGCGACCTCTTCAGTGTCCAGCCCACCATGGCGGATCGCAATGGCCCGGTCGCGTCGGCCACCGCAGCGGCCGTGCGCGAAATTCTGGGGCGCGACGCCGCCATCGTCTGCTCGCCCGGCACCTACGATCAGAAGCATGTCGACCGCATCGGCAAGCTCAAGGATTGCATCGCTTACGGCCCCGGCGTGCTGGATCTGGCGCACCGCCCCGACGAATGGGTGGGCATCCAGGACATGGTGGATTCCGCCAAGGTGATGGCGGTCGCGTCCGTCAATCTCCTCACGCGCAGCTAGAGTCAGGCATGTCCGCAACCAGGCGTGTCATCGGATGCCTGGCTTTCAGTGCCTTATCGCTTTCCTTTCCCGCCAGGGCGCAAACGGGGGCGCCTGCCATCCTTGAACAGATGCAGCGCGTGGCGGACTGGGAGCTGGCGCATCTGGACCAGGCTGACATCCCGCCTTCCGTGGACGCCAAGCTGCCGCTGGGCTGGATCAGGAGCACCTTTTACGCAGGCCTTACGACGCTGGCGGATCGCTCGCCCGACCCCAAATACGCCGATGCCATTTTCGCGCATGGCGCGCGCGAGCATTGGCAGCTCGGGCCTCGCCCGTTTCATGCCGACGATCAGCTGATCGCTCAGACCTGGATCTGGGCGTATGGACGCAAGCACGATCCGGACATGATCGCCGCGGCTCGGCGACGCTTCGATGCTATCGCCAAAGCCAACCCATCCGGCACCCTGTTGATGTCGATACCGGAAAAATGTTTTCGCTGGTGCTGGTCGGACGCCTTGTTCATGGCGCCGTCGGGCTGGGTTGCGCTCAGCGCTCTCACGCATGATCCGCGCTATCTGGCCTTTGCCGACAAAGAATATCGTGCCGCCACAGCCCTGCTATTCGATCCGGATCAATCGCTCTTTTATCGCGACAGCACTTTCAAAGGCCGTAACAGCTCCAACGGGCGCAAGCTGTTCTGGAGCCGGGGCAATGGCTGGGTCTATGCCGGGCTGGCCCGCATTCTCGCCGCGCTCCCGAGCGATTCACCGTCGCAGCCTTTCTATCGCGATTTGTTTTTGCGCATGTCGCGAAAGGTCGCGCTTTTGCAAAAGCCCGATGGCTGCTGGTCGCCGGCGCTGCTCGATCCCCGCAAGGACACGCCGCCGGAGACAAGCGGTACCGCGCTCTTCACCTTCGGTCTGGCCTGGGGTGTGAAAAACGGACTCTTGCCTGGCGCGTCCTATCGCGCGAGCGCGGAGCACGGCTGGACCTGCCTGACCGGGGCCTTAAATAAAGAGGGCAAGTTGGGATGGGTGCAATCGCAGAGTGACCAGCCCGACTCCGTCCGAAAATGGGACACACAGCCGTTTGGCGCGGGCGCTTTTCTCCTGGCGGGAAGCGCGCTCTATGATTTGGCGCGCCATCGATAGAGTTCCCTTCTCGCTGTTAACGGGTAGCCAATCGTTAATGCTCGTAATGGTAAAGGTCAGCGGGACTCAAAAGCTCGGCCGCCAACGTCATGCAGGACGGGGACAATCGTGCACGGATCCTCGACGCAGCCCGCAGGCTTTTCGAAAGAGATCCGGGCGGCTTCACCGTCGTGTCTGTCTGCCGCGAGACGGGTTTGAGCCGCGCAAAACTCTGCAAGCACTTTCCCAGCAAAAGCACGCTGATCGCCAGCCTCAAGGCAGTGGGTGAGCAGAACCCAGCACCGGTCGCGCCACATGAGCCGACATTCGCCGCGCCCATGGTGGAAAGCGAAGCGGCTGCGCCAGCGCTGTCAATCCCGCCAATAGCGTCCGAGCTTCCGCCCATTGTGACAGAGCCGGAGCCGATCGCCGCGCCGGCGAAAAAGAATGACCCGGCATCACCCGCTGCTTTTCGCGCACGTGAAACCGCCCAGCAGATTCTGGCCAAAGCGGAAGAGGAGGCGCAGCTGGCCGTACCCAAATCCGCCGGTTGGGCGATCAAAATCCAAACAGTGCCTCGCTTTGCGGCTGCGGTCGTTTTGACCTTTGCGGCCCTTATCGTCACCGCCAGCCTTATTTCCTTCGGTGGCTTTGCCCGGGCGACACAATCGCCGCCAGCACCCGCACCGGAAAAACGCGCAGTGCCTGTGCGCGAGGTCCTCGTCATCGACGCCACCGGCGCGGCCCCCGATCCGATGTATCAGGAGGCCCCGCCTGCCCTGCGCGATATCGTGGTCCGGGCGCGGCGCGGCGAAACCCAAGCACAGGTTCAGCTGGCGCAATCCTTTCTGAAAGGCGACGGCTTTGTCGCCGATCCCATCGCGGCGGCTCGCTGGAGCGACGAGGCCGCAGCACAAGGCGATGCCACCGCGCAATTCATCCTGGGGACTTTGTATGCGGACGGCATCAAGCCCAATCCGCGGCTTGCTTTTGATTGGTTCTCGGCGGCGGCCTCGCGCGGCAACGTCAAGGCGATGCACAATCTGGCCATCGCCTATCTGAACGGAAATGGTGTGGCGCAGGATGCCAAGGCTGCGGCGGCCTGGTTTGAAAAAGCCGCCAGCGCCGGTTATCGCGATTCCGCCTTCGATCTGGCCGTGCTCTACGAACGCGGCGAAGGTGTCGCCCAGAACAGCCGGGAAGCACTCAAATGGTATGAGCAGGCAGCTTCCTTCGGCGACCCCGAAGCCATGCAGCGTGCCACCTATCTGCGCTCCTGGCAGGTTGCCGAGCGCTGAAGGCGCAAGTCCGCTCAGTCCGACGGAATTCGTAGCATCAAGTAAGATCGTGGGGTGTCCGGTAGGACCTCGTACCGGCGATCTGCCCCCTGCCCCCCGGGCACGCACGCACTAAGGTCTGCCGCGTTGTCACAAACGCCTAAATGCCCTTAATCTCCGCCGCATAAGAAACGGCAAAATATTCGGGGGGAGATCATGCGCGGGAAGATCATGGTTGCTGTCTGGGCGGCGGCGCTGGCTGGGGTCATGGCCCAGGCCGACGGCGCCACGCCGGATCCCACCCGCGTCATGACTGCCGATGGCGCGTTGCGTGGTCAGGTCGCAGGCCCGGTGATGGCCTTCAAAGGCGTGCCCTTCGCCGCCCCGCCGGTGGGGCCCTTACGCTGGCGCGAGCCGACGCCGGTTCGGCATTGGCAGGGTGCCCGCGATGCGCTGGCTTACGGGGCGCCCTGCGCCCAAGCCGACATGGGTTGGAACAGCAATGTCGCGGCCAAGAGCAGTGAGGATTGCCTCTATCTCAATGTCTGGACGCCGGTGCACCACGACAAGCCCCTGCCCGTGATGATCTTCTTTCCCGGCGGCGCCTATCATGGCGGCTCGGCGGAAGGCTTGAGCATGATCGAGCCCTCTTATGATGGCGGCAAGCTGGCAGCGCGCGGCGCAGTGGTGCTGACCGCCAATTACCGGCTGGGCATGTTCGGCTTCCTGGCTCATCCGGAATTGAGCGCGGAGTCGGCGCATCATGTTTCCGGCAATTATGCCTTGATGGACAATATCGCGGCGCTCAAATGGATCAGGGCCAACATCGCCAAATTCGGCGGCGATCCCAACAATGTCACCATCTTCGGACAGTCGGCGGGCGCGTTCAGCGTGGGCTTCCTGATGACGTCGCCGCTGGCCAAAGGGCTTTTCGCCAAGGCGATCTCGGAAAGCGGCACCGTGCTTCGGGGCGGCCAGCCTGTCCTCAAGGACGCTGAAAATGCCGGTGCCAAATATCTCCGGACCTTGGGCGCGCCGGAGAAAGGCGCGGTCGCGGCGTTGCGCCAGAAATCCGCCAAGGACCTTATGAAGGTGATGATGGCGGATCAGAAGATTCACGCCACCGAGCCACGCGGCCCGGTGGTGGATGGTTATGCCTTCCCGGAACAACCGGCGCTGGTGTTCCAGGCGGGCCGTGAAGCGGCCATTCCCTACATCGTGGGTGCCACCGCCCGCGATGGCGACGAGGACAGCATGGGCGTTTCCGGCACGCCCAAAGCGGACAAGACGCTGGCCGACAAGACCCGTCCACTTTCCAGCACCCACAAGGTCACGGCTTTAAGCGCGACAGACGGCAAGCAGGTTGAAGCTTTCTATGCGAAATACGGCGATCTGGCGTCGCAAGCGGCAAAACTCTATGGCGATACAAGCACAACCGATCCCATAGACGGCGATGTGGTCAACAGCTTCAACACCGATGTCGCATTCCGCTGCGCCGGCGACATGATCGCTGAGTGGCATGCCAAAGTGGCGCCGACGTGGCACTATCAATTCTCCCATGGCTATGAACCGCTGGGCGCCGTGCATCTGTGGGACATGTTCTATGTCTTTGGTTGGCTGAAAGCGCCGGCCGATCAGCCCCGCGACGCCCGCCTGGTGGATCAAACCCAGCGCTATATGATTGCTTTTGCCACCAATGGCGATCCCAATGCGCCGGGTCTGCCGAATTGGCCGAAAAGCGGACCGCAAGGCGCGTATATGGATTTCACATCCGGCGGCGCCGTGGCGAAGAATGGCCTGCGCTCGGCGGCTTGCCATATCTTCGCCGAGAAGACAAAGCGCGATCTGGCGGCGCTGGCCAAGAAGCCCATGCCATAATCGCGAAGGTCAGCGCCGCAGCTTCTCGAAAGCAGCTTTGATCTCAGCAAGAGACTGCCGCGTGGACAACAATATCTGCAGCAGAACCTTCGCCTTGGCGGCGTTCAAAACACCCGAC
>Ga0105240_10013298_pt1 | contig 11314 bp, 10 predicted proteins | sample KBSC54metaG_FD_80426 | JGI IMG/M metagenome (GOLD analysis project Ga0105240, IMG submission 80426) | Corn rhizosphere microbial communities from Kellogg Biological Station, Michigan, USA - KBS C5-4 metaG | ecosystem: Host-associated > Plants > Roots > Rhizosphere > Soil | place: Michigan, USA...
CGCTCAACTCGTTCCGGCATTCGCAGCAATTCAATCCAGGGATAAGAATCAGCATACTTACGAACGATCTCGTCGGTTCCGTCGGTCGATCCGTCGCTTACGATCACCCATTTTAGCGGAAGAACGGTTTGTGCCACGACAGACTTCAGCGTGACCTCAATGAACTGGGCCTCGTTGCGCGCGGGAGTGATGAGAACGTATTTGGGGAGTGTTGACATAGTCAATCTGAACAGTTTCGCGGTGCCAGGCTGGTCTGTGCGATCAATGCAGAAAATCCACGGACTATCCAACTCGCTCTGCTGAAACAAGAGAGCTTAGTTCCGTCTCCGCAGGATTGCGCTGCAATTTAGTCACGAAAGCTTTAACTTCAGCAACTACTCTCTCCTGCTGTTCCGGTGCTAGCTGAGGGTACATGGGCAGAGAGAGAATCTCCCCCGCCGCACTTTCTGTCACTGGAAAATCGCCGACGCTGTAGTTGAAGGATAAGTATGCCTTCTGCAAGTGAAGCGGCACAGGATAATGAATTCCCGACCCTATTCCAGCATCTTTCAGATGCTTCATGAGTCCTTCCCGATCGGTCGTGCGAATCACATAAAGATGGTAGACGCCCCGTGACCACGATGGTTCAAAAGGCAGACTGACAGCACCGGTTTGAGAAAACAGCCGATTGTATTCACCAGCCTTGGATCGACGCTGCTCGTTCCACGATTTCAAGTGTGACAATTTAATGTGCAGAATGCCTGCTTGTAATGCGTCGAGTCGGCCATTGTAGCCTTCAATGTCGTGGTAATACTTCCGGCTCTGGCCGTGATCGCGCAGCATCTTCATCTTCCCAGCCATTACAGGATCATTAGTCGTAATAGCACCAGCTTCACCGCAGGCTCCGAGATTCTTTCCTGGATAAAAACTGAAGGCTGCAGCGCGTCCCATCGAGCCCGCCTTCATCCACCGGTTGTTCTTCTTTGAGAAGTATTCAGCCCCGTGTGCCTGGCACGCATCTTCGATCACAACCAGCCCATACTGCTCCGCAAGATCGAGAATTGTATCCATCTCGGCCATCTGCCCGTAGAGATGCACTGGGACGATCGCCGTAACAGGGCGCCCACTTCGAAGGCTCATAAGTCGTCCCGCGCTGTCGCGAATACATTTGTTCCTCAAATAGCGCTGGAGCATCAACGATGACATGTTGTAAGTTTGTTCATCCACGTCCACGAATTCCGGAATCGCGCCAGCTTGCGAAATAGCTTCAGTCGTGGCAATAAACGTGTTTGGAACGGTCAGCACCACATCGCCGCTCTGCACTCCGCTAGCCATGATTGCGAATCGCAGTGCGTCTGTGCCGCTGTTTACTGCGATGGCGTGATGCACTTCGCAAAACTCCGCAAAAGCGGTCTCGAATTTCTCTACCATTGGACCGCCAATAAATCCTGCGGATTTGAGAACACTCCGAAACAATGCGGTCAGTTCTTCCTCAAGTTCAAGGTGAGGAGTAACTAAATCGAGGAATGGGATTGCTGCGTCAGTATTCATCGTTTCTCCTGACTTAAGCCCTTTGATTTTCGGGATGAAGTTTGCCGGTGGCACTCAGCGCGTATTTCGGGAATTTTTCGCTGGCGACACTACGTGCCAGCACTAAGCGCCTTATCGTGCTGTGAGGCATCGAGGTAACGGAGCACCTTCGCCGGATTACCAGCGACAATCGCATTTGCTGGAACATCCTTGGTGACCACGCTTCCCGCTCCGATAACAGCGTTCTCACCAATTGAAGTATTCGGAAGGATCGTGGTGCCTGTTCCAAGCGATGCTCCCTGTTTCACCACAGTTTTTTCTACTTTCCAGTCTGCTTCTGTTTGCAGCTTGCCATCAGAACTTGTAGCGCGGGGATAGGTATCGTTCGTGAACATGACACCGTGGCCGATGAACACGTTGTCTTCAATCGTGACGCCTTCGCAGATGAACGTGTGGCTCGATATCTTGCAACACCGACCGACCTTCGCGTTCTTCTGTATTTCGACAAACGCGCCGATCTTTGTGTCGTCTCCGATCTCGCACCCGTAGAGATTTATGAACTTCGAAAGGCGGACATTCTTGCCGAGCTTCACGTCGCTTGCAATTGCATTGAATTCATTCATAGCTCGACCAAGGCCCCTCTCTTTTTCAACGATTCGCTCGCCGCTTCGAGCATTTTCACGACTCGCAAACCAGCTTGACCGTTGTTGAACGGCTGTTGCCCGTTCGATATGCACTCGACGAAATAGGCAAGCTCATGGCGCAAAGCCTCCGCCTGCTCCAATTGCGGCGACCACATGTCTCCTGAACGGTAACTCACCAGCAGCTCATACAGTCCTTCTCTCGTGCTGATGTTCACACCCTTGTCGTAGACCTTCACCTTTTCGTCTGCTTCAAGATCATTCCACACCACCATCCGCTTTTCTCCGCCGATGAGTGTCGTCCTCACCTTGACCGGGGAAAGCCAATTCACATTGATGTGTGCGATGACTTTTTCTGGGAAATACAGGGTCATATAGGCGACGTCCTCATGGCCGTTAAGGTGTCCCTGGCCAGTAGCCACGATCGCCTCAGGATCGCCCTTGATTAGATAATCCATGATGGAGAGATCGTGAGGGGCGAGGTCCCAGAGAACATTGCAATCGTGTTGGAAGAGACCTAGGTTGACTCTGGTCGAATCGTAGTAATACAGATTGCCGAGCGCACCATCATCGAGAAGTTGCTTGATCTTGCGAACAGCACCCGTGAAGAGAAAAGTGTGATCCACCATGATCTTGAGGTTTTTCCGCTCGGCAAGTTCGATCAGTTCCTGGCCTTGGCTGGACTTGCTGGTAAATGGCTTTTCCACGAAAACGTGTTTGCCATTCTCCAGAGCCGCCTTGGCAAGTTCATAGTGGGTCCATACTGGAGAGATCACAGCCACTACGTCGATTTCTGACGAGGTCAAGACGTCTTCGGCACTGCTCGTTACCTTGAGTCCTGGATAGGCCTTCTGTGCCCGGGCCCGGGCTGCAGGACTGATTTCCGCAATTGAATGAACCTCGACGCCATCGAGATTCATCAGGTTCCTCACAATATTGGGACCCCAATAGCCGTAACCAATAACACCGAACTTCATGATTCGCCGTCTTTCTGCAAAGCGTTTATTCGTTGGGGTACGACATACGCAGGAATACCGTCTGGATCAGTGATAACTTCTGCCAGCGAAAAAGTTGTTTTGTGTTGGGAGCGCCGCCCTCAGTAGGCGCCGGATCCGCGTATCACGGCGAGAGGGGTGCGCAGGAGGATCTTGACGTCAAGCCAAGGATTCCATGAGGTGGCATATCTCAGGTCCAGTCTCACCATCGCATCAAAGTCAACAGTGCTTCTTCCTGTCACCTGCCACAATCCAGTTATACCTGGCTTCACTTCGAGCAGTCTGCGGCGATGCCACGTTTGATACGCAGCTAGTTCATAAGGAATTGGGGGACGGGGACCAACCAGCGACATGTCCCCCAACAGAACATTGAGGAACTGCGGCAACTCGTCGAGACTCGTCTTGCGCAGGATTCTTCCGATCGGCGTAATCCGTTTATCGCCGATTATCTTATAAACGTTACCCTCACTTTGAGGGTCACTCACCGCCGCTTGTTTGTTGATTAGCTTGGTCACAAACTCACGGTGCACGCTATAGTCATTGTCCACATACATCGAGCGAAACTTCAAGAACGTGAACTGTTTTCCATGCTGCCCCACGCGCATCTGGCGGAACAGGATTGGTCCCCTCGAAGTTGCCTTGATGGCGATCGCGATAATGATGCAGAAAGGCAGACAAATGATCGCTAGAATCGAGCCAGCAACGAGGTCGATCATCCGCTTGACAATCAGCATTGGCTGCTTGCCTTTGTCTCGGCTTGAAATATCGGGATACAAGGCAGGATTACTCGGTCGCCCGGGTCCCTGCTCATCCCAATCATCGGGATAGTAATGAAGAGAAATCTTCACGAGATTGAATTGCTCGAAAGTCAACTCATCGCGAAGTGTCTTACTGACCCGGCTCAAAATCGTGGTGAGGATCGTGCTCTTTTCCCCCGACACGAGGCCGGTAAACAGCACTCCAATAGTATGTTTTGATTCGTACCACCCCACCAGGTCGGTGTCGCGGCTGGTTGCCAGCAGGACTGCCATTCCAGCATCTAAAGCCCGGGACGCCTTGGATGCATGCTGGTCGTCAATTTCGAGGAGCATAAGGACAAACGGTGCCTTCGAACGCTCGGTGCGCTTGCGCTCAATGGCAATCACCCGTCTGAAAGTCTCCTCGTCCAGGGCCTTGCGATCTACTGTCGGCTCACTTAGATCAATGAGGTGTCTCTGTCGACCTTGACGTACCGTGTTCACCGCGTCCTCCCAAGGCACATAATCCATTGCTCCTGCGTTCTGAAAACCGTTCGAATTTGCTTTTGTTCAGCTCGGCAAACGGTAGGAGCTTCGGGAATTTGAAAGTATTGTTTAGATGAATCCCAACTCTTCCACGTGAGAATACTCAAACCACTACAGATTACCCACAGGAATCAAGCGTCCGCATCATCGGTTGGTAACCGGTTCGTTGGCCGATAGTAATAATCCGAGTTCGGCACGTTTCGAGCGCTGTTCAAAACTGCGCCAATCAGCTTCTGAGTGCCCAGTGCTTCCAGCCCGCGCTTCAATTGACGCTTCTCTGTGATTCCCTGCCTAGTCACGATCAAAATCCCGTCAGCCAGGTTGGTCCACACGCTAGTGTCCGCCATGGGAAGGATAGGAGGGGAATCAATAATCACCCAGTCAAACCAATTCATGAGTTGTTCCATCATGGCTGTCGCTCCGCCGGATTGGAGCAATTCCAAAGCGTTCCCCGAGCCCGCTCCCGCAGGAAAAATCCAGATTCCCGGCCGTTCCAGCCGATAAATGCTGTCGAAGAGCTTCCTGTCGCCGTTTAACCAGTCGCAAATCCCAGGTCTGTTCGCAATACCGAAAATCTTCGATTGCGTGGGACGTCGTATATCGCCCTCGAGCAGTAACACCTTCTGCTGGGAATGCAAAGCGAGGGTACACGCGAGGTTGGAAGCAACTACGCTTTTGCCTTCCTGTGGAATGGTGCTGGTGACGAGTACTTTCTTCAATGGACGTTGACGGCGAAGGTGGCGCAGACGAACTCCGAGAAGATGAAAGGCCTCGCTAGCGGGCTTGTCACTGTCCGGGAGGGACACTAAGTGGCTTTCTGGCGAAATCGTGACGTTCAGGACCTCACATTGCATGGGATCATCAGAACGCTCCTCTACGGCAGCGAAGGAAATCTTGGGCTCACCATCCGACTCGACTGCAGCTACAGCGGTTGCAGAACTCACCATTGCGCTCAGCGAATCAGGAAACTCGCCGGAGGAGCGATGCGCAGAGGCCTGGCTCTCGGCGCGTCGCAGAAGCTCGATCGCATGAGGAGCTGCCGCCTTATTGGTGCCGTTCCGCTCTTCTTCCGAACGTTGCAACGCGTCAAATATCTGACTCATGCTCCCCCGCTTCAACTGAAATCGGTTGATTTAATTCCGAACCGGATACTGTTGGCCTCTGCATCGTGGCGTAGAGGTCAAGAAAAAAATTCTTGGCCCTCTCTAGATCAAGATCTTCGTCGCCCTGCGCCTTCTTGCCCAACTTGGTGCCGTTGGAACTCAGATGGAAATCTTTGGCAACGCCGAGAATCACATCGGGCGAAATAATGGGTAACCTTTGCGCATATCCGGTAATCAGCGCGTTCTCACAGATGGTATTAATGAGTCGTGGAAATCCGCGTGAATACTGATGGATCGCTTTGACGGCAGCCGACGAAAACAGCGGCTCCGTTCGATTGGACCCCGCGATCGTCAACCGCTCCATAATGTACTTGTCGGTATCCTGTTCATCGAGAGGCGCGAGGTGGGCGCGCAGCGCAATACGCTGCTTCAATGGCCGCAGTTCGAACGAGTCTAGTTTTAGGTCGAGTTCGGGCTGCCCCACAAGCACGATCTGAAGCAATTTATCGTCGTTTGTCTCAAGGTTTGACAAAAGGCGAATTTCCTCCAGCAATTCCATTGAAAGATTGTGCGCTTCGTCCACGATCAGGACCGTGGTAAGGCCTTGCAGTCCACGCGATGTAACGTATTTGCTTAGCTCCAGCAGGAGCGTGCTTTTGCTCTGCTGAGAATTAGCGTTCAGTCCAAAGTCAGAAGCGGTGTAATGCAGAAACTCCATCGGCGAGAGACGGCAATTAAACAGATAAGCATAGGAAATCTCACTGCTCGACTTGAATAGCTGCAGAAGGCACCGGAGCAATAGGGTCTTGCCGGTCCCCACTTCGCCTGTTACCACCACTACGCCCTTGTGCCGGACGATTCCGTAGTAGAGCGCTGCCAGCGCCTCGTTGTGTCTTGCCGTCGCAACAAAGCACGTCGGATCCGGCGTGAGGTCGAATGGGTTGCGAGCTAGGTTGTAAAAATTCTTGTACATGGAGACTGAATATTATCCTCGCAAATAGCTAAATGCGGATCCGATTAAGATTACGGCGCAAACGAGGGCGGCCGTCGCCCAACCCAGAATCAATCGCCTCTTTTGCTTTTCTTCGTCGAGGGTACTTTGAATCTCGGGAACTTCCGCCATTATGGCGACTGGAAGAAGAGCCTTGATCTCCTTCTCTGCATGCATACGATCATCGAGGAACTCAAAGACGAACACGACCAGGCATCCGAATGCCAAGCCGGCCGCGATGCCCATTGCGCAGAACTTCAGACGATTTGGAGAGTCAGGCTTGGTTGGGAGGCTTGGCGGATCAAGCATTGTGAAGCGTTCTCCCTGCTGCATCTGCTCCATGCTTGTGGCCATCGCAGATTGATTCTTCTTCTTCAAAAGATCGTCATAGTTTGCTTTCGATTGTTCGTATCCGCGAGTTAGATCAGCAAGTGCCTGCTCCGTCGCCGGCTGCGAATTCAGTCGCCCCTGATACTCGTTGACACGCGCTTCGAGTCCCGCTATTGCCCGTTCCCGGCTGGCAATTTCAATCTGGTTAGCCTTGAGCTGGCTTTCCAACTGGAGCAGAGGCGTTGATTCCGAATCGGGTGCCTGCTTTGACCCACTCGCAGGAACAGCCAACATGTCATGTCTCTGTCTCTCTGTTTTGGCTATCTGCGACTTCAGCTTGACCACGTCAGGATAGGAATCCGTGTAGCGCGAGCTAAGCTCGGTCAATTGAGTTCTAAGTCTCGCCAATTCCTGGTCAATTGCCGTCAGCTCTGTCGGCGCTCCATCCACCGTGCGTCCACTGGCATGCAGGTTCTTGTACTGCTCAATCAACGTCTGAAAGTACACTCGCTGTTGTTTCGCGGTGTTCAGTGAATCCTGCTGATTCTGCAACTGCCCCTGAAGGCCCGCGAGAATCTGGAGATTGCTGTTTTGCTGTGATGGCAACGCTCCTTCATGCATTGCCTGGAACTGCCGCACCTTCGCTTCCTGATCGGCGAGAACCGCTCGCGCATCTTCCAGTTGCTTCTCGATAAATTGCGTCGTTCCCTGAGACGCTCTCTCCCGGACTTTTAGGTTTTCGTCGATGAAGAGCTTCGTCAACTCGGTTACGACTCTCTGAGCCAATGCGGGATCATGGGAAACAAAGTTCACTCTGAAGGCGGTGATTTCATTTTGAGGTCCATTGCGCACTAGATCGATGCTGATATTCTTCCGCAGCGCCTCCACTTTGTCGTCAGCAGACATGGGCTTCTTAGCGCTTGCATCATAGAGGCTAAGCTTATCGACGATCATCAGTAGGCGCGTACGGCTGAGGATCTGCTGTGAGATGCTTTGCATGCGATCCTGCAGGTTCTCGTTGACATTGGGAGCCACATAGCTCTCCGGCATCGTTGGCTGTTCGACAAGGATCAATGTGCTCGATTTGAAGGTCGACGGTAATATCCAGCTGGCTCCCCAAACGAGTAGCCAGCCGATAAACACTGGCACCAGAAAATAGACATGCCGACGACGCACCAGGTCGAGATACCGCTCGGCGTCAAATTGCGTTGATTCCTGTTCTTCAATGATTTCCGGCATTCTTATCTTCCTAAAGGACGGTGAAATCCGAAACCGAGCGAGAAGTACACTCGATTCGAATCAGGAAATGCGGCAATAGCCGGAATGTTTTCATAGGACTCGTGAAGACGTTGATAGCCGGCTGCTGCGGTTAGCCTTTCCGTAATTGGGTGCTGCACATCAACTCCAGCAGTAATGGTGTGACCTCCGGAACTAGACGCAAACAACGCTGGATTGGAATCGGTACTTTTGAGGAACGAGTATGTCCCATTGACGCCAGCACTCCACCTGCGCAAAAACAGCACCCGCCCATTCAAGCCAGCTGTATTCGCGTGATAAGCGCCGGCGAGACCTGGCGCTCCGGCCACGGTATAGGAGTAGGTTGCGGCGAGGTTCGTTCGAGGCTGCTGCCATCCAACGCTACCCTGGACCGCCGGAACCCAATGCCCCTGTTTTGCAACGTCGCGACGCCAGGACGTGTATTGCTCCGGGCCAGCGAGGATTGAGAAGGAAAAGCTCCTGGTGAAGTAGTGTGTGTAAAAAACAAGCACAGTTTTGGACACCGTGTAGGTGTCAATCGGGTGAGTAACATATTTTACAAATTGATAAGTCGCACCAATATATTGAGATGAAGCCAGTCTTCGGCTGTAAAACCCGGTGAATCCAGCCGAACCAGCGTTGTTGAGACCCTGCTCATTTGAAACGTTCGCATAGTGCGAAAAAGAATAGGTACCGCTTCCGCCGACCATTGCATTCCGGGCATATTGGTAGTAGATCGCAGCACTGCTTCGATTCTCAATTTGTTCTGCAAAAGGAGCAATCTGCACTGAGTTCACCGTGCCCGGCGGTGCACCGCCTGCAACAAATGGATTCGCCTGGTTATATAGGTTCGAGTTCTGCAGAAACGCATCACTTAAAACGACAGCGGAATACTTGCTCAAATGGAATCGATAATCAGCAGACCCATTCTGACTTACTGCATTGAGCTGACTTGTATTTTGATACAAGTTAAAGCCTGCGCTGTAGTTCAGTGACTCACCCTGTCTCGGCGTCTTTCGGTCGATACTGATTGCAGACTGGAAGGAATATGTTTCGTCACTTTCCGGTTTTCCACTCTGAGCTCCCGCAAGATTGTCCATATAAGCAGAGTTGAATACAAAGCCGCCGTCAAGATAGTTGGAACGCGATTCGGCTCCTACGACCACCGGATAGGTGTCTTGACTGACCGGCGGTGGTGTCATCATCTGGGTGTCTTCCAACCCGCCACCCGTCGCACTCGGCTCGACCTGGGACCACAGCGAACTTCCCGCCGTGAGTATGATGCATAAACAAGCGGCCTTTAGCATGGCAAACACCTTAGGGAACAATGATTGTGTCGTTTGGTTGGAGCTTCACATTCTGCGCAGAATTCTTGCCCTTGAGAAATTCCTTATAGTTGAACTTCAAGTTGGTCTCGCGCCCGTCGGCGCTCTTGCGCAAAATGTAAACGCCTGATTTCTTGGCAAAATCTCGAAAGCCCCCGGCCGCAGCAATTGCATCCATAATCGTCGTATCTGCCGTCAGCATGTAGGAACCTGGCTTGGTAATTTCGCCGAGGATGTTATATTTCCTGCTGTTAACCTTCTCCACGATCACAGTCACTTCGGGCGACGTGATAAAGCCTTTCAGTTTGTCGGTGATCTCGCGCTCTAACTGAAGCGGTGTTTGGCCGGCGGCCGTCAATTCGCCAACGAGCGGCAGCGAAATTTTACCGTCCGAACGGACGGGTATCGACTTCGTTAATTCAGGCTCCTTCCAAACGCTGATGGCTAGCACATCATCATTCCCTATTACAAAACTGTCGTCGTGGGGCGTTTTCCCCGCATCAGACTGCGGGCCGGTATTTGCCTCCAGGGCGCGATCACCACTGGGCTTGCCGGCAGACTGAGTTTGTCCGAATACAGAACCCGTTACCAGCAGGACAAGTCCCAGAACAACCGCTTTCGGTGCAACGCACTTCATAGCTACTCCTGTCGATCGCCTTCAGTCGTTATACAGATCATCCCAATTTGCTCCAGCGCCTCCGTCATTTGCAATCAGTGTGGAATCCGATTCGTACGGCCAGATACAAATCTTCACTCAAAATGACAATATCCATCCTTAATTTCCGGTGATCGCATCTCTACGTAGCGAATCTTCCTGATTTGGCAGCATCACAGCTTTCCTAACCACCGGCACAACGTCCAGGGCATCTATCTCCACTGCCACTGACTGAGCCAACATCTCCACGGAAAGAACCAGCCTGTACAGATTCTTTTTGCGCGTTAGAACACCCTCAACACCTTCCAGCGAGCCTCGAATCACTCGAACACGTTCGCCGCAATGAAGGAATGGATGAGGTTCTACGGCAAACGGGCCTTCAATAGTCCTCCGAATCGCCTCAATCTCTTCGTCTGGTACTGTGGCGACCCGTTCCCCGCGACTGATGATCATGTGAACGCCGGGAGTGGTCAAAACGGGAAGTCGGCGCTCGTGAGCCCCGCGCACAAAAACGTAACAAGGAAACAAAGGCAACGACAGTACCTTCTGTCTGTCCTTCCATCGGCGGGTAGATTCATAAAGCGGCAGGAAAACCTCGAATCCTTTTGCTTCTAACATTTCCCCGATCGACTTTTCGTGCTGATGGCGGGTATAGACGGCACACCAGGGAGATGCCTTTTCCTGTCGTATTTCTATACTTTGCAGCGTAGCCACGATCGCGTCACTCCTCCGTTGCGTTTCAACTTGGACGTAGCTTCGCCCTGTGGCTTACATGTGCAACACATTCAAGCGCCTTCTGGACGTCCGAGTCTCTTCTCTGCTCTTCAATAAGTTGCCAACCAGAGGCAGGGAAGAAATCCTGTCCAATGGTCGGTTACTCATCGAAGTTTCACAATGCCCTGTTAGGGTCGCCGAAGTACCCCAGGAGTAACCTTTTCTTCACCGCTCCGGTAACTGCTAACATTTGCCATTTCGAATGCCTAACAGCCTTATTCCACAAAGGTTTTGGCGCGTTTTCTTACTTTTCTCGCGCGCTTGATCTGAATCCGTTCATAGGTTACTTTCCGGTCAGCAGCTGTGTGTTTGCCACATTCTTACCTGTGGTTGCGTGGGCGCTTGCCCCGAACAGATTTCAAATGAAACGCACGATGATACGTCGGCACAGCAACCGCTCCCGCCGCCAGTTGCCGTCTGAACTCAAGGCCAACTTCTTCCGCGCCGAAAA
>Ga0105240_10013300_pt1 | contig 11313 bp, 7 predicted proteins | sample KBSC54metaG_FD_80426 | JGI IMG/M metagenome (GOLD analysis project Ga0105240, IMG submission 80426) | Corn rhizosphere microbial communities from Kellogg Biological Station, Michigan, USA - KBS C5-4 metaG | ecosystem: Host-associated > Plants > Roots > Rhizosphere > Soil | place: Michigan, USA...
CGTAGTGCGCCGTGGCCAATTCGAGTGAGTAGGCACTGTCGACGAGCGTGGCCGGCGGCACGTCGATGAGCGGAAACGGCATCAGATCGTCGTGCGAGTCGTTGATCACAACCGGTATGCGCCGCTGGCGGATCGCGGTCGCAATCCGCGGCGCTTCTCGGGAGCGCGATGCGTCGACACCTTCCCAGAACGAGCCGTAGCGGAGGCTCGGATCCTCGAGCGCGGCGATGTACCCGCGGCTCCGGACGGCGGCTTCGAGATCGTCGACCAGCCCGGCGAGCTCGAGGTACGGCACCAGCTCCCGGCGGTTCGCAACGAACGCGATCATCGGCGGCACCACGACCGCGTCGTCGGGCGTCGAGTGTTCTCGCACGTAGCGGCCGGCCCTGTCGAGCTCGGCGCGATCGCGATAGCCGAATCCGTACGGGCTGCCGTCGCCGGCCTGCCAGTTCAGATTCTCGAGCGGCGCCACGAATGCAACGAGCAGCGCCGCGATTCCTGTGCACACGATCGCCGGCGCGCGCCGGTTCGCTCGACCAGACATCCCGGGAAACACGGCTGGTACGGCCCGGGCGATGAGGAAGCCCGCGGTCAGCGAGAGCCACGGCAGCAGCTCGATGCCGGTATGCGCCCAGTACGTCGGATTCAGCAGGACCAGAAACACGAATCCGCATCCGAGCTGGAGCAGGATCATCGTCCACTGACGCGTCCGGCCCGTCCACAAAATCAAGACGATCCCCGCCGCCCCGACCCCGAAGCTCACATCCATCGTCAGCCGAAGCTCATCGAGCTTGACCCCGAGCGATGGAAACGCGGCGTGGACGGCGCGGAAGAGGAACACCTGGACGATGAAGTTCGTGCGGAACGTCGCGGCGAGCACGGCCGCGAGGACGGCGAGCGCGCCCAGCGCGCACGCGACGACGATTGCCGCTGACCGACGGCGGCCGCCGAGCCAGAGTTGAAGCGCGACGGCGACCAGTGCGGCGACCGCCGTGAGCTTGAACGCGAGGGCGACGAAGAGAAGAAGACCGATTGCCGCTGCCCGTTTCGGGGATTCTTCCCGATTGTCCACGACAAGCATTGCCAGGAGCACGGCCGCCAGCACCGGCACGACGAGGAACACTTCGCGCTCGAAGACGTGATAACGAAACAGCAGCGCGCTCGTCGCAAACACGAGCGCGGCGGCGACGCCGGTCAGCAGACCGTCGACGCGGCGCCCGAGAGCAAATACCAGCAGCGAGCCGGCAAACGCCGCCGTTTGCGTCAGGACCTCCGCAGAGCGGATCGACGCGCCCGCCACGCGAAAAATGACCGCCAGCATCGCCTCGAGCAGCGGGAAGTGGGGGAGCGGAAAATCGCGATACGGAAGAAAGCCCTGCGCCAGCATCAGGGAGGCGTTGAGATACGACTCGTCCTCAATCCAGACTTGAGGATGGAGCATCCTGGCGACCCGCGGCACCATCAGCACCGCGACGAGCGCGCAGCTGCCGATCGCCCCACGTAACGCGTTGCGTTGCACCATCGGTCGCGCTTGTCGGTGGTCAGTCGTGGAGGACGATCGAGAGCAGAGAGCTATTGATCTTCAAACCGCCGTTGTACTCGATGAATCCGAGCTTCTTGAACTTGTTCATGAAGAAGTTCACGCGCGAGCGCGTCGCGCCGATCATCTCGGCCAACGTCTCCTGCGAGATCTTCGGCAGGGTCCGCTGGGGATTCACCTGGCCATAGCGCGCCAGCAGCAGCAGCGTTCGCGCGAGCCGCTTCTCGCTCGAGTTGAACAGGTGATCCACGAGGTCGGCTTCAATCCGCAGATTTCTGTTCAGCATGTAGCTCAGAAAGCGGTCGGAGAAGGCCGGCTCGTCGTGAAGCAGGCGGACCATCGCGCCCTTCTCGATAATCAGGACGCTGGCTGGCTGCTCAGCCGTCGCGGTGGCGATGCGGAACGCCTGCCCGGCAAGGGCGCCCTCGCCGAAGAAATCGCCCGGCCCGAGCAGCGCGACGACCGCTTCCTTGCCCATTCGGGACAAGACGGCGAGCCTGATGGTTCCGGTCTGCACGTATCGAACGTCGTTGCCAGGATCGCCTTGCGAAAAGATGATCTCCCGGCGCCGATACTTTACGACTCGTCGTGCGGGTCCGGTCGACTCGAGGTACGACTCGAGATCAAAGGTCGGAGTCCGTTTTTTCCGGGCCGCGCGGCGTTGCTTCATGTTGAACACAGGGATTATCGCACTATGCCCGCCGCTGCCCCTTAACCTCAGCCGCTCGCGGCCCCGATCCCAAGCGTCTGGTCACTGTGCAATATGCGACAGTTTCAAACGCGGACGAGATGTCACAGTAGCCGTTCCTTGACCCTGACTCCTCATGCTCTCGCGAAGTCCCCAACGGGCATTCGTGGCCTCGACGAGATCACTCGCGGCGGCCTGCCGGCCGGGCGGCCGACCCTGGTCTGTGGAGGGCCCGGATCCGGCAAGACACTCCTTGGGCTGACGTTTCTCGTGAACGGCGCCATGCTGTTCGGCGAGCCGGGCGTTCTCATGACATTCGAGGAGAACGCCGAGGAAATCGCGAGCGACGTCGCATCGCTCGGGTTCGACCTCCCCGAGCTCGTCCGCTCAGGGAAACTTGCCGTCGATTACGTCCGCGTGGAGCGCGCCGAGATCGAGGAAACCGGCGAATACGATCTCGAAGGGCTCTTCGTCCGGCTCGATTACGCGATTCGCACGGTAGGAGCCAAGCGCGTCGTTCTCGACACGATCGAGTCGCTGTTTGCGGGGCTGAAAGACGATGGCATCCTCCGATCGGAGCTGCGTCGTCTCTTTCGGTGGCTGAAGGATAAGGGCGTCACGGCCGTCATCACCGGCGAGCGCGGCAACGGCCTGCTGACCAAGCAAGGCCTCGAGGAGTACGTCTCGGATGCCGTGATTCTCCTCGATCACCGCGTCCACGATCAGGTCTCGACGCGCCGCCTGCGTGTCGTCAAATATCGGGGCTCTCACCACGGCACCAACGAGTATCCGTTCCTGATCGATGCCAACGGTATCAGCGTGCTGCCAGTGTCCTCGATGGCGCTCGCGCACAGCGCGCCGCTCGAACGCATCTCCGCCGGCTTGTCCGGCGTCGACGGCATGCTCGGCGGCAAAGGGTTCTACCGCGGGAGCACCGTACTCGTCACCGGCACGGCCGGCACCGGGAAGACCAGCCTCGCCGCGCACTTCCTCGACGCCGCGTGTCGACGTGGCGAACGGTGCCTCTGTTTTCTTTTCGAGGAGTCGCCAAAACAGCTCATTCGCAACATGCGCTCCATCGGCGTCGATCTGGAACCGTGGATCGCTGCGGGCCTGCTGCAGTTTCACGCCGATCGACCGTCACGCTATGGCCTCGAGACGCACCTCGTCACGATGCACCAGGTGGTGGCCGACTTCAACCCGACGATCACCGTCATCGATCCGATCACGAATCTGATGACGGTCGGCACGTACATGGATGTCCAGGCCATGCTCACGAGGATGATCGATCACCTCAAGACATTGAACATCACGGCGATGTTAACGAGTCTTGCGCCGGGGCAGACCGATATCGAGCGGACCGAGACGATGATTTCGTCGTTGATGGATACGTGGATTGTCCTCGCGAACGACGAGGTGGCGGGGCACCACCGGCGCGGCCTGCACGTGCTCAAGTCGCGCGGCATGTCGCATTCGAACGAGCGCCGCGAGTTCGTGTTGACCGACAGCGGATTCACCTTGCTCGACGCCGACGGCTTGCGCGAGTCCGCGGATCTCGGCGGGCCGCGCCTTCACGAAGGAGATGTGCGACATGCAGGTGTCTAGGAGCGCCGCGGCACCGGCCGCCGCCATGTATCAGCTTCGACTCTACGTCGCCGGTCAGACGCCGAAATCGATTCTCGCCTTCACGAATTTGAAGCAGATCTGCGAGGACCATCTGCAAGGCCGGTATGAGATCGAGGTCGTCGACCTCATGCAGAACCCGCAGCTCGCCCAGGGCGATCAGATTCTCGCGCTGCCGACGCTCGTGCGAAGGCTGCCTGAGCCAATCAAGAAAATCATCGGCGACCTGTCGAACACCGATCGCGTGCTCGTCGGATTGGATCTCCGCGAACGTCGATAGCGCCATGAACGAGCAGTACGTCCTCCGCCTCTATGTGACCGGCATGACGCCCCGCTCCGCACGGGCGGTGGAGAACCTGCGCACGGTCTGCGATGAGTATCTCGAGGGCCGCTACGACCTCGAAGTGATCGACATCTACCAGCAGCCGGCGCTTACGAAAGGGGAGCAGATCATCGCGGCGCCCACGCTGATCAAGAAGCTCCCGCTGCCCATGCGCCGGATCATCGGCGACATGTCGAACCGCGATGGCCTCCTTCTGGGGCTGGACCTCGTTCCGTCCCCCCCCCCGGGAAATCGCGCGGAGTAGGCGATGATCACGAATGAAAGCTGCGAACCCGAATCCCCCGACGCATTGCGCGCCCGCCTGGCGGACGCCGAGGACATGCTGCGGGCGATTCGCCACGGCGAAATAGACGCCCTCGTCGTCGAGGGCGACCGTGGAAATCAGATTTACACGTTGCACAGCGCCGAGGAGCCGTACCGGGACCTCGTCGAGCAAATGCAGGAGGGCGCGGTCGTCCTGACCAAGCGCGGCTGCATCCTGTATTCGAACGCCCGCTTTGCTGCGCTGGTCGGCGAGCCGCCCGAGTCGGTCGTGGGCAGCCGCGTCGATCGGTTCCTCAGCGCATCGGATCGCACCGATTTCGACGCGCTGCTTGCTGCCGGCAGCGGGCGCTGCCGCAGCCGCCTGATCGGCTCGGGGTCGGGTGCGTTCGAAGTGAGTCTGTCGCTCACGACCACGGCCTCGCCGGCGGGTGGCCGCCTGAATTTGATCGTGACCGATCTCAGCGACGTTCTGGAAGCCAACCGCAACCAGGCGCGCGCCGAGCGGGCGAACCGCACGAAAGATGACTTTCTGGCCATGCTGGGCCACGAGCTGCGCACGCCGCTCAGCGCGATCAGCAATGCGGGGCAAGTCCTGGAGGAGACCCGGGACGAAGCGTCCGCGGTACGCGCCCGCGACGTCATCGCGAGGCAGGTGGGGCATATCACGCATCTCATCAACGATCTGCTCGACGTCGAGCGGCTCGTCGCTGGAAAGATCCGCCTGCACCGCGAATCGCTCGATATGGCAGATGCGGTACGTCGTGCCGTCGCCGTGTTCACCGAAAATGCCAGTCTGGATCGTGTGATCGACGTGACGACAGAACCGGTATCGGTGAATGCGGATCCCGTGCGGCTGGAGCAGGTGCTCACGAACATCGTCAACAATGCCGTCAAGTACACGCCGGCCGGAGGGCGAATCAAGGTCGGCCTCAGCGTGGACGGCAGCGAAGCGGTGCTCGCGGTCGAAGACACCGGCCTCGGCATCTCTGCGAGGATGCTGCCGTTCATCTTCGATATGTACGTGCAGGCCGATCGAACGCTCGATCGCGCACAGGGCGGCCTGGGGATCGGGCTGACACTCGTTCGACGGCTCGTCGAACTCCATGGCGGGACGGTCGTCGCGGCTAGCAAGGGCGAAGGGCACGGAAGCTCGTTCGTCATCCGCTTGCCGCAGATTGAGCCGACGCAATCGGCATCGCCGTCCAGGCGCCATGAACGCCGCATGCGGTCAAGACGCGTGCTGCTCATCGAGGACGGCGCGGACGCACGGGAGATGCTGCGCATGACGCTCGAGCTCGCCGGGCACACGGTGTACGACGCCGCCGACGGGATCAAGGGCCTCGAGCTGTTGAAGGTCGCGCGTCCTGACGTCGCAATCATCGACATCGGTCTGCCGCGGTTGAACGGCTACGAAGTGGCTCAGCGAATCCGTAAGGAGCCGTACGGGCGAAGCATGCTGCTCGTCGCGCTGACCGGCTACGACGCGCCAGGCGACGCCCTCCGGTCCAAGGCGCACGGCTTCGATCATCATCTCGTGAAGCCGGTCGACCCTGATCGGCTCGCGCACCTGTTGAGCGAAGACCGCGACGCGACGCGCCGCGCGTCGGTCTGAAGCGGCCTTTCAGGTCGCGTGTGCAAAACAACACAGAATTTTTCCGCGAGCCTCGTCAGTATGGACGGAGTGCTCAACATTACTTCGCTCGCCGCTGACAACCCGGACGCTCATCCTCCCGATCTCATGGTCGTCAGCCGGGACCCGAATCTTCCTGATGAGTTGAAGGCGTGGCTGACATCGCGGGTGTGTCGAGCCGTTCTGGTCGACGACGTCGAAGCTGCCTTGCGCCGGTATCGCACCGCGCGGCCGAAGCTCGTCGCACTCGACGTGGTCACGAGCGCCGATCTCGCGCTTCTCGAACAGTTCCGGCGCATCGATACCGAAGTGCCAATCGTCGCCGTCGCACGGGAAGGTTCGACGATCACGGTCGTCGAGGCGATGCGATTGGGGGCCTCAGACGTCATGAACGCGCCCGTTCGCCCGCGCGATCTCGAAGCGGCGCTCGCCGGCGCTCTGGCGGAGCGGCGGATCAAACGAGAGACCGAAGCTCTACAGCGTGAAGTCGAGGCGCAATCGAGGCATTTGATGCTGTTCGGCCTCGGACACGCGATGGCCGAACTGAAGAACCTGATCGAGATGGTGGCCGAGACCGACGTGCCGGTTTTGATTCAGGGCGAGAGCGGAACCGGAAAAGAACTTGTCGCGCGCGCGCTCGCCGCGGCGTCGAACCGTCGCGGGAAACCGTTCGTGAAAATCAACTGCGCGGCGCTGCCCGGCGACCTGTTCGAAGCGGAACTGTTTGGGTTCGAGCGAGGCGCCTTCACCGGCGCCGAGAAGGGCAAGCCGGGCAAGTTCGAAATGGCCAACAACGGCACGATCTTTCTCGACGAGGTCGGCGAAATTCCGCTGCATCTCCAAGCAAAGCTGTTGCAGGTGCTGCAAGATGGACATTTCTCGCGCCTCGGCGGCCACGGCGACGTGCACACGGCGGTGCGCATCATCGCGGCGACCAATCGCAATCTCGATCAGGCCGTCCTCGACGGCCAGTTCCGCGAGGATCTGCACTTTCGACTCAATGTGATTCCAGTGCGGGTCCCGCCGTTGCGAGAAAGGCGAGAGGACATACCGCAGCTGGTCGAACTGTTCTTGAAGCGATGGTCGGTCTTCTACAAGCGGCGATACCATGCGATTTCGCCCGAATTGATGGCCGCCTGCAACGTGTACGGATGGCCGGGCAACATCCGCGAGCTCGAGAACATCATCCAGGGAACCGTCGTCCTGGGCACTGAAGTGCTGGCACGACGAACGATGTCACCGCCATCTCGCAATCCGCGAATCGCCGAAGCCGACGTGAGTCCGATCCCAGCCGACGATGACGAGGGCGAGAGCGTAGCGATCGATCCCGAACTTCATTCGCTGAAACTGGTGTCGCGCCAGGCGGCGGCACAGGCGGAAGGCGCGCTGATGGCGCGGATGCTGGAACGGACGCTCGGCAACCGAAAACAGGCCGCGCTGAACCTCGGCATCAGCTACAAGGCGCTGCTGTACAAAATGAGGCAGCACGGACTCGCTCCCAATCGTCTCCCCCGGCGAAAAAAAAGCCGAGCGCCTCTGGCGCTCGGCTCGAATCACTGAAGCCCGTTCGGCCGCCTGAACGCGACCGCTGCATCATTTCAAACGCCGCTCTCGCTCGCCGGCTCAGTACGAGATCCTGAAACCGAGCTGCACCTGCCGCGGCTGGTAGAACAGGTTCGTCGAGCTCGAAGGCTGCAGATACGTCTTCGCGAACGGGTTCGTCCCATAGCCCGTGAGGTTCTTCGTATCCAGGAGGTTGAACACGTCGAGCACGCCTTGCAGCGTGACGTGCCCTGGCACCTTCACAGACTTCGACAGCCTGATGTCCAGCTTCTTGTCGTAGCCGACAGTACGCTGGCTGTCGCGAGCGATCGTGGCGCCCGTGCACGGGCACTGCGACGGCGCTTCGAGCCACCTGCCCGTATAGCCGAGGCCGAACGGGTCGAGGGTCGTGCCGACGTTGATCACGCGCGGCGAGCCCAGGAAGTAGATCGCCGATGCCTGAACGCCGAACGGCAGGAACGTCACCACGTTGCCGATGAAGCGGTGCCGCTGATCCGACCCGGCGTAGGTGTACTCGTCGTCGAGATTGAACCAGTTCGTCGGCGTGCCGCCGCGATTGCCGTTGTGGTTGTCGAGCGTTCGGGAGAGCGTGTACGTGGCGCCGATCGTCACGTGCGCCGCCCGCCGATTCAGCCCGAGCTGCAGGCCGTCGTACTGCGACTTGCCGGTCGACGTCGTCATCGTGATGTTCGTGTACTGCGGGAACGGCCGGCCGAATTTCGCGGGGCTTTCCGGCAGCCCCGTGAGCGGATCCTCGAAGAAGTTGATCGACGGGGTCATCGGCTCGTACCGGCCGACGCTGCGCACGTAATCGATCTGCAGCGCGTAGACCTGGCCGATTTGCTGCGCAAGACCCACCGACACCTGATCGTTCTCGGGGGTCTGATAGTTGTTGTCGAGCACGGTGAGCCCGGCGGGGATGTGCTGCGACTGGTAGTCGGCGAACGTCTTCCCGTTCAGCGGGTTGTTGAAATCGGGGTTGACGATCGTGACGTTGATGAACTCGCCGAGAATACTTCTGCGCTCGTTGCTCGTGAGGTTCAACATCACCTTGTCGTAGTAGCGGCCGACGCCGCCGCGGACGACGCTGCGGCCGTCGCCGTAGATGTCGTATGCGAATCCCACGCGCGGCGAGAAGTTGTTCTTGTCGAGCGGCCTGCTGCCGGGCTGAATCGGGCTCGGCACGTCGGTGTTCGACGTACCGGTTTCGATGTCGTACCGGAGCCCGAGGTTCACCGTCAGCTTGCCGGTGAGCGCCCAGTTGTCCTGGAGGAAGGCGCCGTACGTCGGGTTCATGATCGAATACGACGTGTCGCCGAGTGGGATCGTGTACTGAGTCGGCTTCGGGTACGTGCTCGGATCGTTGAAGTTCGTCGGGTCTTTCCCGAACGTGAACTGCCCGAAGGCCGGGTCAGGGAACGCGCCCCAGAAATGCGGCCTGAAATACTGGAATCCCATTTTCAAGCTGTGCTCGCCGTGCCAGCTCGGCACGAAGTACGAGAACAGGTCGTTCACCTGGATGTTCATTTCCTTCCACCACTGCGGCGAGTTGGTGGGGGAGCCCAGCGTGACCGAGGGGAACTTGAGCGAGACGCAGTGGCAGTTCGAGTCGAGCAGGTTGTTAATGGCCGAGAAGCCGGCGCGGACCTCGTTCACTGCGCGGTTGCTGATCACCCACGTGTCGCCGAGCGACAAGTCGTGGTTCTTCGACGGCGAGCTGTAGCCGGCCGACAGCGCCGTGGTGCCGCCGACGGCGTTGTTCAGCTGATTCGTGTCGTAGATTGACGTCCGGGCGAAGACGCGATGCGCATTGTTCACCTGCACGTCGCCTCGCGCCGTCGTGAAGTACTTCGTCGTGTTGTTCGGCGCGTCCACGTCGAACTGCGCGATCCCGGTGTTGGGATGGGCGGTCGCGATGAGGTCGTTGTACTCGAAGCTCGCAAAGTAGAACGCCTTGTTCTTGACGAGCGGGCCGCCGCTGTTCAGGCCGCCCTGGTTCTGCTGGAACGGCGCGACCACGCCGGTAAAGAAGTTCGGCGCGTCGCCGAACTTGTCGTTGCGGAAATATCCGAAGCCCGTGCCTTTGAACGCGTTGCTGCCGGACTTGGTGACCGCGTTGATCACGGCGCCGTTGACGCGTCCGTACTCGGCGTCGTACCGGTTCGTGAGGACCTTGAACTCTTCGATGTTCTCCTGGCTGTAGCCCTGGTTCGACCCGCCGCAGCACTGGTTGGACACGTCGACGCCGTCCACCTGGTACTTCGCCATGTCGCTGCCCGATGCGCCCGCCTGGATCGCGCCGGGATTGCCGCGCGCGCCGGGGACGAGCGACACGAGATCGAGCCAGTTGCGGCCGTTGAGCGGCAGGTTCTCGACCTGCTTCTGCTCGACGTGTCCCGACAGATCGGATTTCTTGGTGTCGACGAGCGGCGATTCGCCGCTCACGGTGACGTTCTCTGCGAGCGCCGCGACTTTCAACGAGAAGTTCAGCGTCGCCGATTCTCCGACGCCGAGCCGCACGCCTTCCTTGGTGATCGTGCCGAAGCCTGCGAGCTCGGCCTTGATCGTGTACGCGCCGATCGGGAGCGCCGGCATCACATAACCGCCGGTCGACGTCGTCACGGTCGTACGTACGGTTCCGGTATCGACGTGCGTCGCCGTGAGCGTCACGCCCGGAAGGACCGCGCCGCTCTGGTCGACCACCGAACCTCGAAGTTCCGCCTGCGCGACCTGCGCTCGCACCGGAGCTGCCAGACCGCACAGCACTGCAACGGCTACCAATGCGCGAATCAATCTATTCATAAAGTTCCTTTCAACGAGAAGCGGCGTTTCTAGCGCGACCCCTTTTTGGTCCCGGTCTGTTCCTTCTCCCGATTGAGCTCGACGATGTCGACGTTGTCGGCTTCTTTGCCGAGCAGCCAGCGACAGAAGTAATCGGAGCGGACCCAGAAGAAGTAGTCCTGCTCCGGCTGGTAGCTGTGCCGCAGGCCGGGAAGGATGAAGAAGTCGAAGCGCTTGTTCGCCTTGATCAGCGCGTCGGCCATCCGCAGCGTGTTGGTCATGTGGACGTTGTCGTCGATGTCGCCGGTCGTCAGCATCAGATGGCCCTTGAGGTTCTTTGCGAGCTCAGAGTTCTTCTCGATGCTGAACTCGAACTTCGCTTCGCCGTCCGGCTCGTCGATCTCCTTGATGCCGTGGTTCTTCTCACTCCGCGTGTTGTTGTAGACGTTGTTCTCGTGATTGCCGGACTCGGACACCGCCACTTTGAAGAAATCCGGGTACACGAGCATCGCCGCCGTCGACATGAATCCGCCGCCGGAATGCCCCGTGATCCCGACGCGGTCGATGTCGATGAAGGAGTGCCGCTTGGCGAGCTGTTCGATCGCCGCCTTCTTGTCGGCGAGGCCGTAGTCGCGCAGGTTGCCGTAGCCGTACGTGTGATACCACTTCGAGCGGTTCGGGTTGCCGCCGCGGTTGCCGACCTCGATGACGATGAACCCGAACTGCGCGAGCGCGATGTTCTGGCTCTTCGGCGAGAAGATCTTCGTGACGCTTTCGGTCTGCGGCCCAGGGTAGACGAACGCGATGATCGGATACTTCTTCGACGCGTCGAAGTCGAATGGCTTGTACATCACCCCGTAGATGTCGGTGATGCCGTCGTC
>Ga0105240_10013304_pt1 | contig 11310 bp, 11 predicted proteins | sample KBSC54metaG_FD_80426 | JGI IMG/M metagenome (GOLD analysis project Ga0105240, IMG submission 80426) | Corn rhizosphere microbial communities from Kellogg Biological Station, Michigan, USA - KBS C5-4 metaG | ecosystem: Host-associated > Plants > Roots > Rhizosphere > Soil | place: Michigan, USA...
AACGCTTGTGTGACCGGGTTATCTATGGCATTTGCGATACCTGATAATAAGGTCAAAAGCAGAAGTATCGGCAGGTTTATGGTATGTGTTATGGTGAGAATACCAAGCACAAATGCAAATATGAGAGAAGAAAACTGTGTGATAATAAGCAATTTTTTTCTGTTATATCGATCTACCAAATATCCTCCATAGAGAGACAAAAATAAAACCGGTAACGATGAAACTGCAGATACTGCCCCTAACCAAAAAGGTGAATGGGTGAGCGTATATACTAACCACCCAAACGCGAAACCTTGCAACCATGAACCGGTGAAGGAGATGAGTTGGCCAATGAAATAGAGACGATAGTTCTTATATTGTAAGGCTGGAAATTGATGATAAATCTTGCCGGGCAGCTTTTTAACCATAGAGAATTGCTAGAATAACAAAATGTAAGAGAAGTGTAAAGACTTATAGCAAATTGTGTAAGAAACGAATAACTTTAGCATTTTTATGTTTATATTTACACATCTCTTACTTCTTTCAGAAACATTTTTAACTTCTTCTGCTTAGACTACACAAGTATCTGCACAGTTTTAAAAATATGTAGATTTACTTATGAGAAATAATAGAAAGAAAATAGCAATTTTCAGAGCATTACAACTAGGAGATATGTTATGTGCAGTGCCTGCCATCAGAGCAGTAAGAAGCGCCTACCCACAAGCGGAAATAGTGCTCATTGGATTACCATGGGCATATGAGTTTGTTCAGAGATTTGAAAAATATATCGATAGATTTATTTCATTTCCCGGCTATCCAGGTTTACCTGAACAGCAAGTTACTAAAGAAAAATTTGCCGAATTTATTAGAAAAGTACAAAAAGAACATTTTGATCTGATCATTCAGATGCATGGAGATGGTTCCATCATCAATGCAATGCTAACGCTATTTGGAGGAAAATCTACAGCAGGGAGTTATCTTAATGAAAATGATTGTCCGGATAAAACAACATATATAAAATATCGCGATGATCTGCCGGAAGTTGAAAGAAATCTTCGCATTATAAAAAAGCTAGACATGAAACCTCAAGCAAACTTTTTAGAATTTCCCCTTTATGAAAAGGATCGAGAAGAATTGAAAAGTATACCCAATTATTCTCTACTCATGAAACAGTCATACATTTGCATTCATCCAGGGGCGAGAGATCCAAAACGAAGATGGAGTACTCAAAAATTTGCCTCTATCGCGGATGCACTCATGTCGATTGGTTATCAAATAGTGTTTACAGGAGTCAGCCAAGAGCAATCAATTGTGCAACAGATTATGAAGCATATGCAATATACGCCTATTAATCTCGCAGGTAAGTTATCCATTGGAGCAACAGCTGCTTTAATCGAAAGTTCTCAGCTCGTAATTTCCAATTGTACTGCCATCTCTCATCTTGCCGATGCGCTAAACATCCCAAGTGTTGTTATCTACCTCGATTCCGATCCAAATCGTTGGGCACCTCTTGACGAAAGCTTACATCGAAGAATAGATAAAAAGACTGCGGAACAACCATTCCTCGTATTTACCACAGCGTTACAATTACTCATAAGGGGACCGATACCATCTAGTATTTTTCAGGATGAGGAGAGAGGGGGTATCTATGAATCACTTTAAAAAAAAGCAATTAAAAGTACTTACATGGCATGTACATGGGAATTACCTTTATTACTTAACACAAGCGAATTGTCTTTTTTATCTTCCAGTTACATCACCGACTAAACCAGGATACTATGGAAGGACAAAGAGCTTCCCCTGGGGAGAGAATGTGAAAGAAATTCCAGCAGAAGATATCAAAAATATCGATATTGATTGTATTATATTTCAATCAAACTTTAATCCAGCAAATCCGACCCATGATTATTTAGCAGAACAGATGGAGATATTATCATTCTATCAACGTACTCATGTTCCAAAACTGTTTATTGAGCATGATCCGCCACGAAGACATCCAACTGATACCAAGCATCCTCTTTATGATTCTACGATCACGCTTGTTCACGTTACAGCTTTTAACAAATTAATGTGGGATAGCGGTACAACTGCAACAACTGTTATCGAACATGGTGTCATGACACCATCAACTACTACATATACTGGTGAGATCAATAAAGGGATTGTTGTTATTAATAATATATATAAAAGAGGGAGGAGACTTGGTCTAGACATTTATGAAAAAGTTAAAAATGAAATCCCCCTGGATCTTATTGGTATGGGATCAGAAGAAATTGGTGGATTGGGAGAAATAACACCGCTGGAGCTGCCTTCTGTTATTGCAAAATATCGATTCTTTTTCCATCCGGCCAGATATACAAGTTTAGGTTTATCAGTTCTTGAAGCAATGTTGACAGGTTTACCGATTGTCGGCTTGGCAACAACCGAACTGCCAACGATAATAACAAATGGCAAAAACGGATATATTCATACAGACATTGACTATCTTATTGGGAAAATGAAAACGCTACTGCTTGATAAAAATATGGCAATGAGATTAGGAAAAGAAGCAAAAAAAACTGCTGCTGAACGTTTTTCAATTACACGATTTGCTGCTGATTGGGAACAACTCATTGAAGATACTGTTCTTGATACAAAATTGCTAACGAATATAAAAAAGATGAGGGGGGTGCAAACAATAACATTATGAAAAGAAAGATTGCCATGATTTCAGAACATGCATCGCCACTTGCCAGTATGGGCGGTATTGATAGTGGGGGACAAAATGTCTATGTTGACCAGATTTCACTTAACCTTGCAAAGGCAGGATATGAGGTTGATATTTTTACACGCTGGGATAATGCCGAATTCCCAAGAATCGTCAATTGTCATAATGGAGTTAGGATTATTCATATAAATGCCGGCCCAAAGAAAAGTATTCCCAAAGAAAGGATTATGGATTATCTTACAGAATTTTATGAAGATACACTTTCGTTTATCAAGCAAGAAGAAGAAACGTATCAACTTATTCATGCAAACTTTTTTATGTCAGCTGAAGTCGCTCGTCTTCTGAAACGGAAACTTGGTATTCCATTTGTTGTTACATTTCATGCATTAGGAAAAGTACGAAGAGCGCATCAAGGAAAAAATGATAGTTTTTCAGATGAGCGTTTTATTTTTGAACAAAGGGTCATAAATGAAACAGATCAAATTATCGCAGAGTGTCCTCAGGATTATGAAGACTTACTCTTTTATTATCAGTGTGATCAAAATAAAATTAGTATTATTCCTTGTGGATTTGATCCCAATATATTTTTTCCGATTGATAAAACAGTTGCTAAAATGTCGCTTGGATTGGATAATCAGACGAAGTATATTCTCCAACTTGGCAGACTTGTTCCTCGAAAAGGTATAGATACAGTTATCAGTGCTCTTGCGAATTTAAAACAAAAGACCTCTTTGCCGGTTAAGTTACTTATTGTAGGGGGAGAATCTGACGATCCTGATCCGATAAAAACTCCTGAGATTGGAAGACTTCAAGACGTGGCAAAAAAAGAAAATGTCCTGAATGATGTCATCTTTATAGGAAGAAAAGGGCGTGATCAACTGAGATTTTATTACAATGCTGCTGATGTCTTTGTTTCTACTCCATGGTATGAACCATTTGGGATAACCCCACTTGAAGCGATGGCATGTAGAACGCCAGTTATCGGATCAAATGTGGGAGGTATTAAATTTACTGTAATAAACGGAAAAACTGGATTTCTCATTCCCCCAAAAGATCCACAAGCCCTCTCAGAAAAATTAGAAAAAATTCTCACGGATAATAAAAAATCTGCTATATTGTCTGAAAACGCGATGAAGCGGGTGAACGATTTTTTTACATGGACTACTATTACGGATGCGTTACATAGAGTCTATGAAAAGGTTCTCTATTCACAAACTTCACCTTTAGAAGAATATGAGATTTTAATAGATACAGTAAATGAGAACTTTGATTCTTTTCTCTCAACTATCAAAAGTTCTCAACAAAAACTAAACCTTTCAGTTGCACGCGCGTCACGAGTTATTGCCTCTGTTTTCTTAAAGGGCGGCAGCATGTATATTTGTGGCAATGGAGGTAGTGCGGCAGACGCCCAACATTTTGCCGCAGAACTTGTCGGACATTTTAAAATTAATGACAGAGCTCCTCTCCCGGCTCTATCTCTGACAAATGATATATCAGTATTCACAGCATTAGGTAATGATTTCTCCTTCGATGACATTTTTGCCCGACAAATCGATGCGTATGGGAAAAAAGGGGATGTGCTGGTTGCTATAAGTACCAGTGGAAATTCAAGAAACATTTTGAATGCATTGCAATGCGCGAATAAAAAAAATATGATTTGTATTGCATTAACTGGAAAAAATGGCGGGAAGATGATTGAGCATTGTGATGTCTCAATTATTGTTCCTTCAGATAATACACAACGTATTCAAGAAATCCACACTCACCTCATCCATTCTCTGTCAGAACTGATTGAATTGCAAGTTTCTGAACCAAAAGGTACATCTTTACACCCACTCATCGGGTTAAAAAACGGGCGAGCATCACATATTCTCAAAAATAATGACGAGAAGTAGCTATGAAAGATCTTACTAACAAAATAATTTTAATTACTGGAGCAGGCCAGGGATTGGGCGCAGCTACCGCTGAAGTCCTCTCTGCTGCAGGCGCCACCATTATTGGTGCAGATATTAATAAGGAACACGTTACACAAATGGCTGAAAGACTTACAAAAAAAGGAGGAAAAGCTGAATCGATTACCATGAATGTAGCTGATGAAGAAAGTGTTGAAAAAGGAATAGAGGAAGTTATAAAAAATCATGGAAAAATTGATGTATTAATTAATAATGCAGGACTGGATGTCGAGCCAAAACCTATTGAGGAATATTCGTCGGCTGATTTTGATAAAGTTGTCAATGTAAATTTACGCGGGCCATTTTTACTAATGCGCAAAGTGCTTCCTCAAATGTATATGAGAGATAGCGGACATATTGTCAATATCGGTTCGACTGCCTCTCTACGAACCTGGCCAAACGCCAGTCTCTATCATATTTCAAAAACTGCTCTGCGTGGTCTCTCCTGGTCACTCTTTACAGAAATAAGAGAAAAGAAATCAGCTGTCAGAGTTTCGACCATAATCCCAGGCGGCATGAAGACAGCGCATGTTGTTGAAAGATTTCCAGATATGGATTTCTCTTGGCTGCAAAACCCCACAAGTGTTGCAGAAACAATAAAATTTGTCTTACTTACTCCTGAAAAAAGTGTCATACCAGAGGTTATGATAATCCCGCCACTTGAATGGTCTTTACCGTAAACAATTATGAATCAAGCAATATTTTTAGATAAAGATGGAACACTTATTCAAGATATTCCATACAATGTAGATCCGAAAAAAGTAGTGTTGCTGCCTTTTGTTGGTGAAGGGTTACACATGCTTTCTTCACTTGGATATCAACTTATCATTATCTCAAATCAATCGGGCATTGCTCGAGGATACTTTAACGAAGAAGATTTGAAAAAGGTGTATGAGAGATTGAAAGAACTCCTTACACCGTATTCTGTCTCTTTTGCTGGCTTTTATTACTGTCCACATGATCCGATGGGTAGGGTTGCAGAATATAAAAAAGATTGCGACTGCCGTAAACCTTCACCTGGATTACTTTACCGCGCAAGTGAAGATCAAGATATTATGCTCACAAAATCATGGATGATTGGCGATATTTTGGATGATTGTGAAGCAGGACGAAGAGCAGGTTGCAAGACAATTCTTATAAATAACGGTAATGAAACAAAATGGAATGTAAGTTCAAAAAGAGAACCACATTTTATTGCAAGTACCTTTCTTGATGCTGCGGAAGCTATTTTCAACCGAGATATAAAACAGAATGAACTGGATAAAAGAAAGGGTCTCCTTCATTATGAATAATATCAATAGTATAAACATACTCAATCAAAAGAAAAAAAGTTCTATTTTGGTGATTGGAGAAGCAATGCTGGATATATATCTGCATGGAGATTCAAAAAGAATTTGCCGTGAAGCACCTGTGCCTATAGTCGATATTCGAAAGACAATACACCAACCCGGAGGAGCAGCAAATACTGCTGTTAATCTATCACATCTGGGAGTTAAAACGCATTATATATCGGTTATGGGAAATGATGAAGATGGGAAAGTGTTAAAAGGACTTCTTAAAGCAAATGGTGTTACCATAGGTTCTATTTTTTTAGAAAAAGATCGGAAAACAATTATTAAGCAGCGGGTGATGGCCAGTGATCAATTGCTTATGCGGATTGACTCTGGATCAACGACGACTATATCTGAAGCAATTGAAGAAAAAATAATCAATACTCTTGTAGATCTCTATCCGAAGATAGATGCAGTGATTATCTCTGATTATGGGTATGGGATTATAACGCCACAAATTATTGACGCTTTTGCTCGGCTTCAAAAACATATGCCAAAAATTTTAGTGGTTGATTCAAAATATCCAGATCGTTTTATTTCACTGCATCCGACAATGATAAAACCAAATTATCAAGAGGCTATCTCATTATTAACACTGAAAAATATGCCAGCATTTGGAAAAAGAATGGCAGCTATTAGCTCATATGGAGAAGCACTTCATAAAAAAACAGGCGCAGATATTATTGCGCTCACTGTTGATGTTGAAGGAAGTATTATTTTTGAAAAAGGAAAAAGTCCATATCGGACATTTACAAAACCTGTTCAAAACAGTCGCGCTGCAGGGGCAGGAGATACATATACATCTGCGTTCACCTTAGCCTTAACCTTAGGAGCTCAAGCACAAACTGCAGCTGAAATAGCATCAGCCGCTTCATCAGTTGTTGTCCAAAAAGATGGCACTGCAACGTGCACGAAAGAAGAGTTACAGATGTATTTCACAACGCAAACAAAAAAAATTCCCAGAGATATCTTACCTATGTTAGTTTCACATCTTAGGGAAGAAGATAAAAAAATTGTCTTTACCAATGGTTGCTTTGACATTCTTCATAGCGGCCACGTCGATTATTTAAGCCGTGCCAAACAATTGGGAGATCTGCTCATTGTTGGGCTCAACAGTGATAAAAGCATCAAGCGACTAAAAGGAAGAGAGCGTCCTGTGAATACACTCTCAGAGAGAATACAAGTATTGTCAGGTTTGGGTAGTGTAGATTATATTATTCCGTTTGAAACGGATACTCCTATTCCGCTTATTAAGAAAATTCATCCAGACATTTATGTAAAAGGGAGTGATTATAGAAAGGATATGCTGCCTGAAGCAAAAGTTGTAGAAAGCTATCGTGGAAGGGTTGAACTTCTCCCATTTATTAAGGATAAATCAACAACAAATATCATCAAACGAATACAAGCCGCAGCCTTTATGGAGTAACTATGAAAAGAGAACTAAAAACGAATGGGCATATACTTTGCGTTCGGCCGGATTCAATGGGGGATATCCTTATGACATCTCCCGCCTTTCGGGCATTAAAAGAAACGTTTCATCGAACAAAAATTACCCTGTTAACATCAACATCAGGTGGAGCAATTGCTCAATTCATTCCTGAAATTGATGATATCCTTACTATCAATTTTCCTTGGGAAAAGACACAGATGTCATCTGACAGTGAAAAATTGTTAGAGCTTATTCAATTGTTGCAACAAAAGCATTTTGATCAGGCAATTATTTTTACCAGTTTTAGTCAGGATCCTCTCCTTTCAGCACTTATCTGTTATCTCGCAAATATACCCCAACGTTTAGCATATTCTCATACCAAACCCTACGCGCTTTTGACCAAGTGGGTACCAGATAGGGAACCACAAGATGGCATACGTCATGAGGTAGAACGACAATTGGTATTGGTAAAAACTATTGGAGCAACTACAGTTGATACAAGACTTTCATTACAGGTTCCTGTCAATGCCAAAAAAAGTATAGTACATTTACTCACTACGCAAGGTATTTCTTTACAAAAACCCCTAATTATCATCCACCCTGGTGCAAATTCTATTAAGCGACAATATGCTCCATCTGGCTTTGCTGAGATTGCATTGCTGCTTCACCAATATGGATATCAAATAGTATGTACTGGGAATAAAGAAGAAAAAGACTTGGTGCAACTCGTTTCGGAATATACAGGGAATAAGGTAATTTCACTTGCAGGTGAATTATCACTTGCTGAGCTCATTGCCCTTATTTCCTATTCATCACTGCTTATTTCCAACAATACAGGCCCAGTGCATATTGCTGCCGCCCTAGAAACACCCGTTGTTGATCTTTATGCGCTAACCAATCCTCAACATACTCCGTGGAAAGTGTTATCAAAGGTATTATATTTTGACGTACGTAAAGAATTACAACATGAAGTTATTAATAATGAAATTCCTCCCAATGCTGTACGACTGCAATCTTCTCAACAAGTCGTTATGGAAGCAATCAAAATACTCGAGAAGAAAAAAAGCCTCCACTATCCCATATGAAAGAGGTAACAATACTTATCCCAACCTATGAACGAGTTAATGCGCTAACGGCGACACTTACTTCACTTGCTATGCAGTCATATCAGAATTTTGACATTGTTATCGCAGATCAATCAATCGATGATGGAGTAAAAAAAGATGAGACGCTCAAAGCAGTCTATCGATTTTTACAAAATCATGGATGTAGTATATCAATTTTTAAAAATCTCCCACGTGTTGGGCTTGCCCAACAAAGACACTTCCTTTTAAACAAATCACATAGCCGTTTTAGTCTCTTTCTTGATGATGATCTCCTTCTTGAACCGTTTGTCCTACAAAATTTAGTACACACTATAAAAGATGAAGGATGTGGTTTTGTCGGATGTGCTCCCATTGGATTACGTTATATGAATGATTATCGTCCTGAACAGGAGCATATAGAATTGTGGGATAGAAATGTTATGCCAGAAAAAATTGCGGTAGGAGGTAAAAAGTGGAATCGCTATCATTTACATAATGCGGCAAACTTATACCATGTGGAACAAAAAATGCATGTTACACCGATGCATCCTTTCATGTATAAGGTGGCATGGATTGGCGCCTGTGTACTCTATAATACCGAAAAATTACATAAAATCGGAGGATTTTCCTTCTGGAAAGATTTACCTATAAAACATTGCGGAGAAGATGTAGCAGCACAACTCCGTGTTATGGAAAAATATGGTGGGTGCGGGCTTATTCCATCTGGAGTTTATCATCAAGAACTACCAACAAAAATCCCGGATAGATCGATAAACGCGCCTGAATATATGAGATATTAGCAACCATCATGAAATATTATCCCAGTGTTATATTAAGTAAAAAATATGAAGTTGAGGGTACATTTATCTTCCGTTGTGCATTGAAACGCGATAATAATGCTTTGTCATATCTTCCCGGACAATATGTATATCTTGCAAATCCAACATATAAAAATCCTTGGGAAGCACACCCATTTTCTATTGCCTCATCTCCAACACAAAAAAAGTATCTTGAATTTTGTATAAAGGTTTATGGTCCATGGACACAAGAACTTTCAAAAAAGAAAATAGGAGATAGTCTTTACATATCACAGAATACTGGTAATTTTATTTGGAACTCTGATATTTCTCATGCAGCTTTTTTGCTTGGAGGAATTGGGATCTCACCTATCATGTCTATGCTTCGATTTATCGCAGAAAGCAACAAACAACCTTCTTCAATTACCATGTTATATGGCAACAGAACACCTGATACAATTGCATATAAAAGAGAATTAGAATTACTTCAAGATATAATACAGAATTTTAATATCCTACATATTTTTTCCGATCTTTCGGGTAATCATTCTGGGCAAGGTTATCATGGTTTTATTACGGAAGATATTATAAAAAAAGAAATAAATCTTAGAAAGAAACCAACATTTTTTATGGTAGGCCCTCCCATTTTTCTGCAAAAAATGAAGTCAATTCTGCAAGATCTCACTATCCGCAAGGATAAGATAAAAAGCGAATCACTTGCTAGCACTCACTTCATATATACACGCCATCAAGATGAGAGACAGTATCTCCTACCTTCCTCATCCGGCTAGTTTATTAAAGTAAATATAAGATGAAAAAAACTAATAGCAGCGCTACCAATTATATTGAATGCTGCGTTTGGTATAATCTCAGCATGAATAGAGATAATACATATATATCAGCCAGTGAGCTAGGCGATTTTGTTTATTGTAAACGGGAATGGTGGCTTAAAATGCGGGGACTACTGCCAGTAACTTATCAAATGGAGCAGGGGACTGTCCAACATGAGCAATTAGCTACGAAGGTACTATCTCATCCTAGGTTAGTTATCGTGGCATTTATTATTATAGCCCTCGGGATTATACTCTTTATCGTTGCACTTTTTCTTGGAGGAGGAAGCTAGATATGAATATTTTGCTCATCCTTGCACTTATTGTTATCTCCTTTGGGGCAGTACTCTTATTTCTCTTAGAAAAACAAAAAAAGGGATTTGGCGCACTTACAAATACTATTATTTATCACGATACGCAAATGTCGCCTGGTCAAGTACTCTATGCGAAATCAATTAATCTTAAAGGCAAACCAGATTATCTGATTAAAAAAAAAGATAATATTATTCCTGTTGAGGTAAAACGTGGTAGTAAAACACCTAGAGAAGCGTATGAGAATCATACCATGCAGTTAATGGCCTATTGTCTGCTCGTTGAGGAAAACTATTATATTCGGCCGCCGGGAGGCATTATTAAGTATCGAGAAAAAGAATTTCCGATTGCATATACGAAAGAAGCCGAAAAATACTTGCGTTTAGCAATTCAAGACATGACAGCCCTTAAACAATCAGGAATAGAGCTACATTGTAAACATCCTGAGCATAATAGATAATTATTAACTTTAGATTTTATATTATTATCCTAGAAGAAAACCTATTTTAACTTGAAAAAGATAAAAGATCTTGAAGAAAAAACCTTGAGTGTGGACGATTTGTCCAAAGAGTGGTACACCTTACTCGATAGTATCTTTAGAGCCTACCATAAACTTATAGAATTAAATATCAACTATTATATTGAAGGCCTTGGTGTCATAGATTATTTGAAAATCATCATGCTTTTCTCCCATAGAAATACCTACTCCATATACACACTCTATTGAACGTAAGCCCGATGTAAAGAGACAGACAGAAGCCATCCATTGCCCGCGCTACGATTGCAATTGAGTTGCTGTTCTTTTTGACAAAGTAAGAAGTCGCGTAATTATAAAATGCTACTTCTCTCATCAATAATATATCAATCGGGAGAACTAAAAATAAAATA
>Ga0105240_10013305_pt1 | contig 11310 bp, 7 predicted proteins | sample KBSC54metaG_FD_80426 | JGI IMG/M metagenome (GOLD analysis project Ga0105240, IMG submission 80426) | Corn rhizosphere microbial communities from Kellogg Biological Station, Michigan, USA - KBS C5-4 metaG | ecosystem: Host-associated > Plants > Roots > Rhizosphere > Soil | place: Michigan, USA...
ACGGGTTGACCCGCGAGGGTGCGATGCATGCATCGCACGGGTAAGGCCGCGAGGCCGCACCCTGGACAGACGGCGAGCGCGCATTGCGCGCGCAGCCGGATGAACCCCGGGCCATGAGCAGGCAGCGCCTGCGCAATTGGGACCCGCCGCCGCAGGTGGCGGGCACGATGCCCGGATCCAGCGTTTCAAACTAAAGGAACTTCGCCGCGGCTTCCGAGTTAAGCTGGCTCTATGTCCATTCTCCACGTCCAACACAAGACGACCTACGTCTACAAAAAGCCGGTGGAGTTCGGGGAGCACCGGCTCATGTCGCGGCCGCGGGATAGCCACGATCTGCGGCTGCTGGATACGACGCTGAACATCGACCCGCCGGCCGGTGGGGTGCGCTGGATCCATGATGTGTTCGGCAACTCCATTGCGATGGTCACCTTCAACCAGCCAGCGCAGACGCTGGTGTTCGAAACAGGATTCCGGGCAGAGCACTTTCCGACCGAGCCGCAGGCGTTGGAGGTGGAAGAATACGCCATGCGCTTTCCCTTCAACTATGCGGCCGAGGACGCCATGGATCTGGCGCATACCCGGGATCGTCACTATGACGATCCCGAGCACAAGGTCGATGCTTGGGCGAAGGCGGTTTTGGATGGGACCGAGGGCGGCGAAACGCTGGCGGTGTTGTCGGCCATGACCACCGCCATCAAACATCAGTTCAAATACGCGGCGCGTGAGGCGGTGGGTGTGCAACCGCCCCTGGAGACGCTGCGGTTGGAAAGTGGCAGTTGCCGCGACTTCGCGGTCTTCTTGATGGAAGCAGCGCGCAGCCTGGGATGTGCAGCCCGCTTCGTCTCAGGGTATCTCTATGACGAGAAGCTCGTCGGGGCGGGGGGCGGTCTAGTCGGAGGCGGCGCGACGCACGCCTGGACGCAGGTGTTTCTGCCGGGCGCGGGTTGGGTTGAATTCGATCCGACCAACGCGTTGATCGGGGGCCGCAATCTCATCCGGGTCGCGGTGGCGCGCGATGCGTCGCAGGCGGCGCCGCTGGTCGGCAGCTATAGCGGCGCCCCCGATGACTTCACCTCGATGTCGGTCGAGGTGAAGGTCACCGCGGAGTAGGGCAAAGGGGCTTTGTTCAGGGAGCGATGTCCACGGCCCGACCCGCCCGCTTGTATACAACACCTTCTTTCATCACGAAGCTCACCTGCTTCATGAGGCTGATGTTCTCGGTTGGATTGCCGGGGACTGCCACGACATCGGCGAACTTCCCGGGGCTGACGCTACCAATGTCTTTGTCGCGTTTCAGGAGTTGGGACGCGCTGCGTGTGGCCGCCTCGAGGGCAAACAGCGGCGGCATACCCGCCTGCACCATGAGCTCGAACTCGTGCGCATTCTCGCCGTGGGGATACACACCCGCATCGGTTCCGAAGGCGATTTTCACCCCGGCTTTGTAGGCACGGCTGGCGGTGTTGAGAATGAGCGGCCCGATGGCGGCAGCCTTGGCGGCCACCTGCGGCGGGTAGTAGCCTGGGATCGCCGCCTTGTGAGCGACGAAGTCGCCGGCGATGATGGTGGGGACATACCAGGTGCCGTGCTCCTTCATGAGCTTCATGTCCTGGTCATCCAGGAAGGTACCGTGCTCTATGGAATCAACACCACCCAGGACGGCGCGGCGGATCGCCTCCGCACCATGGGCATGCGCGGCGACCGTGAAGCCATAGTCGTGCGCGGTGTTCACGATTGCCTTGATTTCCTCCAGGGTGAGCTGAGCGTTGTCACCGCTGGAGCTCTGATCCAACACGCCGCCCGAAGGCATGATCTTGATGAGGTCATCGTTGAGCTTGTAGTGGAGGCGTACGGCCTTCGCGGCATCGTCGGCGCTGTTGATCACGCCCTGGGTGGGGCCCGGATCGCCGGCCAGATCCGAACGGTAGCCGTCGGTGGGGTCGGCATGGCCGCCCGTGGAGCCGATCGGGATGCCCGCGGTGAAGATGCGGGGGCCTACCAATAGGCCTGCGTTGATCGCATTACGCAGGGCTACCGTCTCATTGTCCTTGTCGCCCACATTGCGCACGGTGGTGAATCCTGCCAACAGGGTACGGCGCGCATAGACGGTGGAGCGGACCACGTAATCGGCGAGATTCCAATGGAAGTCGTCGGTGTAGGTGGTCGGACTGAACTCATCGCTCAGGTGAGTGTGACTGTCGATGAGGCCGGGCAGGCAAGTCTCATCCAGCAAATCGATTTCGGCGGCGGCCCCGGAGGGCGACTTCGAGCCCGCGACGACCTCGCGGATTCGCTTACCCTCGACAATGATGGTGGTAGCACCCAGCATCTTCCCGGCCAACACATCCAGCAGATGCCCGCAATGAATAGCGGTGACCTGGGCTGGCGCGGTTACGCCAGGGACCTCAGCCATTGCCGTGCCCGTCGCGGCGAACGCAAGGGTGAATGAGAGGACCGCGTTACGAGATCCGAAGTTTGTCCAATTCAAGTGCGTACTCCCTGGTGATGACGGCGCACACACTATCGGCGCGGGGGCGTGGAGGCAATCGCCCAAGCACGCCCCCGGGGACGGCGGGACTCATCAGATATCCCTGCACGGCATCGCAACCCTCGGCCCGCGAAAAGCGGAGCTGCTCGAGGGTGCGCACCCCTTCGGCCACGATCTTCAGATTCAGATCATGCCCCAGGGCAATGACGGCGCGGACAATGGCGGCATCGCCACTGGCGGTGCAAAGTCCAACGTCCGATATCGGCAATCAGGCCGGTTTCCTCGGCCACAGCCACGAAATCGGCGCCAGAAGAGCCCACAGCCGCACGAATGGGTCTCACCTCTCGTTGTGTTTTATTGCTGTTGCGCGCTGGTGGAGGCGCCGGCACCGGAGCTGTCACTGGGGGCGTACCCGTTGCTCCAGGTGTAGCCATTGCTCCAGGTATAGCCGTTACTCCAGGTGTAACCATTGCTCCACGTGTAGCCGTTGCTCCAGGTGTAACCGTTACTCCACGTGTAGCCGGTGCCCTGTGTGTACTGGCCGTTCCAGAGGAGACCGTCGCCCACGAGAGGGATGCCCACCAACAGTTGGCCCACCAGCGGTACGGACTGCACTACCGAGACCACGCCGCCGAGGCCCAGAGAGCCGAGCAACGTTCCCGTGGTCGGGCCGCTGGACACAGCCATGATGTAGTAGTTGCCATAGGGGTCCTGATTGGCGCGCCCCCCGTAGTGCTGCAGCCCCGCCAGGTCGAGCGCCACGTTCAGACCTGCGTTCGCGCACCCGGAAGCAGTGCTGTAGGTGGCGTCGTGGGCGTTCACCAGCCCCGCGCCCTGTTGGAACACGGTGTAAGCCAGGTCGCCGTTCGAATTCACGGCCGGGTGCGCGCCCGACATCAGGCGGCATTTCACATCATCGGGCGACAACAGCGGATTCACCTGCAACATGAGCGCGACCACACCTGAAACGGTCGCGGTGGCTTGCGAGGTGCCCGACATGGTGAAGTCATCGGCAGTGGAGTTGTACCACTGCGGATACGTCGTGGCCAAGTAGCCGTTGTTCGGCGAGTAGGCGACAACGTGGCCACCCATGCTGACGACATCGGGCTTCACGAAGCCCTCATAGGTTGGGCCCGCGGACGAGAAGCTCGCCAGTGTGTATTGGGCCACCTGCATCGGCTGGTAGTTATCGGTCACGGCGCCGACTGTGATGATGTACGGCGTGTTACCCGGCGCACCGATGGTCATCGGCGTCGGACCGCTGTTACCCGCAGCGGCCACTACCACGATGCCCGCGCTCCAGGCGGCCATCACGGCCTGGTCGAGCGGGTCATCCCAGTACGCCGACTGCGGCGGAGCGCCTAGCGACAGGTTGATGACGCGGATGTTGTAACGAAAACGCTGGTTCATGACCCACTGAATGCCGCGAATGACATTGAAGTAGGTGCCTGCGCCATTACCGTCGAGGACGCGCACGGAGACGAGATTCACGCCAGGGGCAACGCCCTGGAAGTTCCCATTGGTGGAGACGCCCGCACTGGCAATGATCGAGGCGACGTGTGTACCGTGACCGTAGGGATCGCCGATGTTGACACTGTAGTTCGGGAACAGACCGGAATACGCGGTCGGATTCTGTTGAGCCAACAGCACGTCGTACTGCGCGAGAATACGGTTGCTGTTGCCGTTGGCCGAGGTCTGCAACGGGCCATGTTGGCCCCACAGTCCGGAGTCGAGCACGGCGACGGTCACACCGGCGCCGTTCACTCCACCCACCTGCAGGCCCTTTGCGGCCAACTCACTGGGATAATAGGTTTCCGGCAGGGAGCCCGTGACGGAGCTCGCCTTGACCGGCGTGTCCTCGAAAATGCGCAAGCGGGGAGTATCGCTGGCATGCAACGCTTCCAACTCACGGTCATCCAACGAAGCACCCACGGCGCGGATCACGCTCAGATCCCCCGTTACCACGCCGCCCACCTTCAACACCGCGCTACGCGCGATATCGGCGGAAGCAGCCTGGACGATGTATGGACTGCGTTCCCCCACCGCCATCGCCCTGGCGACGGGAGTGGGCGTGGTTTTCGCCGCCACGGGCGCGAAAACCGGCGTCTGTTTCTTCGGCGCGGGCACGACAGGCTCTGTCGTTGCGGCCTTGTGAAACGGCAAGCAAAAGGGTGCCAACAACAGGGCTACGGCGGCGGTCGCCAACACGTAGCGCTTCGCCCGAACGGTCGAGGTCATAGCGGCTTCCATATCTTGTTATTCGAGGCATGCGCCCCGGGACCTTTGTACCGGTCCGAACGTCGCAAAAGAGTGACAGCGTCAGCGTCAGTCCGGCTTATCGAGTGATATGCGTCACACTACGGGGAGCCGCGCCGGATATGTCATTTGTGCGGTGAGTCACAAAATAAAATAAGTTTCCCATCGGGGGACGTCGACCCCGAGGCATGAAACGGCGAGTGCGCGCGAGTGCTCAGGACTTGAGCAACTCGACGAGCCGCTGTGGGTCGACGGGCTTGGTGAGGTGGTGATCGAAGCCTGCGGCGAAGGCGCGCTCCTTGTCGATGTCCTGGCCCCAACCGGTGATGGCAATCAGGGTTAACGGCGCCTTCGAGGCTGCCTGGCGCAACCTGCGCGCCACCTCGTAACCGGTCAGGCCCGGCATGCCGATGTCGAGCAGTGCGACGTCGGGTTTCAGCTCGCCGAACACTGACAGTGCCACCGGGCCGTCATGAACGCTGGTGACCTCGTGTCCTTCCATCCGCAACAGGGCCGCGAGCGTCTCGGCCGAGTCACGATTGTCGTCGGCAATCAGAATGCGCCGCTTTCGGGCAGGGCGGGGCGCGGCCGCGGAGGAAGTTGTGTTGAGTGACTTGCCTGCAGTGGTTCGCCGAGGCAATCGCACGGTGAACTCACTCCCACAACCCAACCCGGCGCTGCTGGCTTCGATGGTGCCGCCGTGAAGCTCGATCAAGCCCTTCGCCAGCGACAGCCCTATCCCCAAGCCGCCTTCGGAGCGATCGGTAGTGGAATGCACCTGGGAAAACATGTTGAACACTCGCGGCAACGCCGCGGCACTGATGCCGATGCCGCTGTCGATCACCCGTATCACGATATCCTCGCCATCGCGACGTGCCGTGATCCGGATTTGTCCTTCGGGATCGGTGTACTTGGCGGCGTTGGTCAGGAGGTTGGATAACACCTGCGCCACACGTAGCGGGTCGGCGGTGAAATGGACGACTTCTTCGGGAATGTCGACGGTCAGAACGTGCCGTTTCATGTCGATCGTGGGACGTGCCGTCTCGACCGCTGACTCGATCACGGAAGCGAGCTCGGTGGATTGCATCCGCAACGCCAGGGTTCCGCGAGTCACCCGTGAGATGTCGAGAAGGTCATCGAGCAGCAGTGACATGTGCTGCACCTGGCGATCGATGACATCGTGACTCCAACGCTTCTGCGCATCCGTCGCGGTCGGAGCCTTGGAGATCAGGGCGGCCTGGCGGATGGGAGCCAGCGGATTGCGGAGCTCGTGGGCCAGGGTCGCCAGAAACTCGTCCTTGCGCCGGTCGGCATCACGCCAGTCGCGCTGTTGGCGCAGCTCGGCCTCGATATCCCTCTGCGCGAGCAGCGCGTGGGCGAGCTCCTGGGTCTTACGCTCCAGTGCCGCGCGGGTAGCGGCGAGCTCGCGCTCGGTTTGCTCGAGCGCGTGACGCAAGCTCCCGATGTCACCAGGAGGAGACGCCGTTGGCTGTTGTGCAGATTCGCTGGCCATGTCTTGCCTCGATACCACGACAATAGACTTCGACGGGTAGGCGGTGCAACCGGCGATGAACCTATAATGAAGCTGTTTAATACGCCCTTTAATGAACCGGCCGTCATGACGTATCCGTTTTATTCCTGATGTCGCAATCCGCCGTCCATCGAGCACCCACGTCCGCCTGGGCGCCGTTTCGGCACCGAGCCTTCACACTCATCTGGATCGGAACGGTTATTTCGAACATCGGCGGATGGATGTCCTCAGCCGCCTCGGGGTGGCTCATGACGAGCCTGGATTCCAGCCCGCTCATTGTCGCACTCGTCCAAGTCGCCACCAGTCTGCCGCTATTTTTACTGGCCCTGCCGGCTGGCGCTTTGAGCGATATTGTCGATCGGCGCAAATATCTGATGGCCGGCGAGCTGTGCATCATGGGCACCTGCATCGTATTCGCCGTCCTGGTCACCCAGCACCGGATCACACCTGTGAGCCTCCTGGTGATGACTTTCCTGGTCAGTGTCGGCTCAGCCATGACGTCGCCCGCTTGGGCCGCGGTGGTTCCGGTGTTAGTGCCCAAATCAGCCTTGCCACAGGCCATTGCATTAAATAGTGCAGGCGTGAACGTCAGCCGTGCAGTTGGACCTGCCCTGGGTGGCCTCCTCGTCAGTGCCTTGGGGATAGCGGCACCGTTCTGGGTGGATGCATTCAGCAACGCCGGCGTGATTGCCGGACTGTTCTTGTGGCAGCCTCCGGCCAGGGAGAGCGCCAGGCTGCCTCCGGAGCGCTTCGGGGGCGCGATCCGGGCCGGCCTGCGGCACGCCCGCTACAACTCACACCTGACGGCTACTCTGGTCCGGGCAGCGGCTTTTTTCTTGTTCGCGAGTGCTTATTGGGCGTTGCTGCCGCTGGTGGCACGTCAGCAACCCGATAGTAGTCCTACACTTTACGGAGTGTTACTGGGCGTGATCGGCACGGGCGCGGTCGCTGGGGCGTTTACCCTACCTTGGTTGAAGGAGCGCCTGGGTGCGGATGGACTGCTGGCCGTGGGCACATTGGGCACGGCGGTGGCGACCGCGTTGTTTGGTTTGTCGCACCATGCCTGGATTGCCCTGGCGGCCAGTTTGATTGCCGGCGTCTCCTGGATCGCCGCCCTGTCGAGTTTGAATGTGTCCGCCCAAGTGGCCCTGCCGGAGTGGGTCCGGGGTCGGGGACTGGCGGTGTTCGTCACGGTGTTCTTCGGAACCCTAAGTTTGGGAAGTCTGCTGTGGGGTGAGATGGGCGCATTAGTCGGTGTATCTCCGGCCTTGCTGCTCGCGGCTGCCGGCGGGGTCGTCATGATTCCTTTGACGTGGCGTTGGAAGCTGCAGACCGGGGCGGACGTGGACTTCTCTCCCTCCATGCACTGGCCGGCGCCAATCACCACTCATGCGGTCGAGGAAGATCGCGGCCCGGTGCTGGTGACCGTGGAGTACCGCATCGACCCGAAGAATCGGGCACCCTTTCTGCGTGCCCTGGGGCGCTACGCGCGCGAACGGCGCCGGGATGGAGCGTATGAATGGGGACTGTTCGAGGATCCCGCGCAGGAGGGTCGTTTTGTCGAGACCTTCCTGACAGACTCGTGGCTGGAGCATTTGCGCACACACGAGCGGGTCACCAAGGCCGACCGGATCCTGGAGCAGATTGTCTGGCGCTTCCAGGTCGATGGGCAACCGAAGACCACTCACCTGGTGGGTGTACAGCCGGAGGGCTGAGCTTTGAGCATGACTGTTTCCATTGTGGCTCCAGGGAATATGGGAGCGGCGGTGGCCAGGCGACTGGTCGAGAATGGGGTGACAGTGCTCACTACTCTGGAGGGTCGTAGTGCGGCCAGTGTTTCCCGGGCGCAGGCGGCGGGGATGACGGTGGTCGCGATCGGGCAGTTGGTTTCGGCGGAGCTCATTTTGTCTATTTTACCGCCGGGACAGGCCTTGGGCTTTGCTGAACAGATGGCGCCGTGGCTCGCCGGCGGCGGCGCTCGCAAACCCGTGTTCATCGATTGCAATGCTGTGAGTCCGGAGACGGTGCGGGAGATCGAGGCGGTGATCAGGCGGGCTGATGCGCCGTTCGTTGATGCTGCAATTATTGGACTGCCTCCCAGGCCGGGGCAACCTGGACCTCATTTCTACGCGTCAGGACCCTTTGCGGGTCAGTTGCAGAAGTTGGGATCGCACGGCTTGGACGTGCGGGTACTGGAAGGGCCGTCGGGTGCGGCCTCGGCATTGAAGATGTGTTACGCGGGAATCAACAAGGGTATCGCGGCCTTGGCGGCGGCGATGATCCTGGCGGCGGCGCGCTCGGGCGCGACGCAGGCGTTATACCAGGAGATGTCGGAAAGCTTGCCCGGATTGTTGGAGTCCCTGCGGCGCCAGGTTCCTGACATGTTGCCGAAAGCGTATCGCTGGGTGGCGGAGATGCAGGAGATCGCGGCCTTCAACGGTGATGCGGGGCCGGTACATGATGTGTTTGCTGGCTTCTCGCGGTTATTTGGGGAGATTGCGCGCGATGTGGTGGGGGAGCAGCGCGACAGTGCCGTTCTGAAGGGATTTTTTGAAACGTCGGGGCGGCCTTGACGAACACTGAATTTCGGCTGAATTGGGGCTGAATCCCTCGATTTGCTTCGGCCGGCTGCGTGGTGGCCCCGTATGGGCGGCGCCGGGCTCACGTCGTAGCGCCGGCGCCGGTGGTGGTGGTGCACCCCTGCTGCTATCGCTGGGCCTGGCAATGCTTGCAGTGGTGGTCGCGACCGGTGTAACCGGGCCGCGACTGCCGAGTCACGAAAAAGAGAGATGATTTTTCAGGCGTCTCCTATATCCTCGCCGAGGGACAGCAACAACACACCCCTTGTGGATATGACGCCGATCTTTGCCCCGACAGCCCTGTCGGTTTTGCACCTGGCCCTCGCCGTCGGTGTCACTGCCCACGTTCTCCTTTATAAGCGCGAGACCAACACCAGCGCGGCCTGGATCGGCCTGGCCTGGCTGACGCCGATCCTGGGCAGCATGTTGTACCTGTTGCTGGGGATAAACCGGGTCCGGCGCCGGGCCATGAGTCTCAAGGGACGCAGTGCACTCGAGCTGGCGGACAGGTATCGCTCCCGGGTCGGGCGTGACGACCACCTGGGACACCTGGAGCGCGCGGGTTATCGGATCACGCAACGGCCGGTGGAGAAAGGCAACAGCATCGCCATTTTGCGCAATGGTGACGAGGCCTATCCGGTCATGATTGCCGCCATCGAACGGGCGCAACGCAGCGTGGTCCTGTCGAGTTATATTTTTCGGGCCGACACCGCGGGCAAACAGTTCATCGAGACTTTAGTGCGTGCCGCGAAGCGCGGTGTCGAAGTACGCGTCCTCATCGATGGCATCGGTGCGGGATATTTTGTGTCGCCGACTCACGCGGAGTTACGGCGTGCGCGGGTGCCCGTCGCACGGTTCATGCACTCCTCGCTGCCGTGGCGCATGCCGTTTCTCAACTTGCGCAGTCACAAGAAGATTCTCGGTGTCGATGGCCGGGTGGCTTTTGCCGGAGGTTTGAATATTGGCCGTGAGAATGTCGTCCGCGGCCAGCCGGCGCATCCGGTCATTGACACCCACTTTCGCCTCGAGGGGCCGGTGGTGGCGCAGTTGATGGAAGTTTTCGCGAATGATTGGGCATTCACGACCGGGGAGCAGTTGGCCGGGGAGCGTTGGTTTCCGGAATTGGAGCCCCGCTTCGGTGGCAACAGCGCAGCGCGCGTGGTGACCTCCGGGCCGGATGAGGATTTAGAGAAAATCGAGTTTGTCATCCTGGAAGCGCTGTCGTGTGCGCGCTCGGCCGTGCGGATCATGACGCCCTACTTTCTGCCTGATGAACGCATCATCACGGGGCTGGCGCTGGCGGCGTATCGGGGTGTGGCGGTCGATGTTGTTTTACCCGAGCATAGCAATCATCCGACCCTGGACTGGGGGGCACGGGCGCAGATCGGACCGCTGTTGGCGGCAGGCTGTCGGATCTGGACTCATCCGGCACCGTTCGATCATTCGAAGCTCATGACGGTGGATGGCTTGTGGAGCCTGGTCGGGAGCTCGAACTGGGATGTGCGGAGCTTCCGGCTGAATTTCGAGCTGGACCTGGAGGTTTACGATCCGGCGATCGCCCGGCAGGTGGATGCGTTGATTACGGATCAACAGGGGCGGCAGATTTCGCAGGAGGAGTTGCGGGGAAGGTCGCTGCCGGTGCGGTTGAGGGATGGGGCGGCACGGTTGATGTTGCCGTATCTGTAGAGCCGGATGACGGCTTGATGCCGGCGACGGGGCGGGCGGGCGCGCCACCCACGGAAGATTGGCGCCACCGAGCGATGGCGCCGGGCTCAATACCCTTTCGTCAAATCCACCACGGATAACATCTTTTCGCCGTTGGCGTAGCGGCGGAGGTTCTCGACTGCCAGGGTCCAGCGGGCTTCGCTGGGGAAATCCGATCGCGAGGAGATGTGCGGGGTGATGATGACATGGGGTGCATGCCACAGCGGGCTATCAGCGGGCAATGGCTCGGGGTCCACCACATCCAACCCGGCGCCGGCGAGACGGTGCTCGTTCAGTGCGCTGACCAGGTCGGCGGTCACGACACTCGCGCCGCGAGCGACGTTGATGAAATAGGCAGTGGGCTTCACGACGGCGAAGAACTTCGCGTCGTACATTCCCTTGGTCTGTGGAGTCAGGGGCGCGGCATTGACAATCACATCGGCGGACTTCGCCAATGTCGGCATCTCGTCCGGTAGTCCAACGTAGCTGACGAAGTCAGGCTTGTTACCGACGGTGTCACGTGTTGCTACGACCTTCATGCCGAGACCGTGGGCCCTCAGGGCCACCTCGGATCCGATTCCGCCGAAGCCGACGACCAACAAAGTCTTGCCGGCGAGTGTCTGAATGGGAGCCGTGGCGCCATGTGCAGTGTTCCACTCGCCTTTTGAGGTATCGACGGCGAAGGTGTCGAGGCTGTGCGCGAGCGCCATCGCCAGGGCGACGGCATGTTCCGCGATCACCGCGGAATCGACGCC
>Ga0105240_10013307_pt1 | contig 11309 bp, 7 predicted proteins | sample KBSC54metaG_FD_80426 | JGI IMG/M metagenome (GOLD analysis project Ga0105240, IMG submission 80426) | Corn rhizosphere microbial communities from Kellogg Biological Station, Michigan, USA - KBS C5-4 metaG | ecosystem: Host-associated > Plants > Roots > Rhizosphere > Soil | place: Michigan, USA...
GCCGGCGCCGAACGCGGCCGCGTCGGCAATGTCGGGCACGAAGGACTGCCAGGCAAGCAGGCTGTCCAGGTCCAGCGCGATCGGCGCCGTCCCGACCGGCAGCAGGAACGCGAGGCGGCTCGCCTCGGCCAGCCGCGATGGCAGCGGCGGCGGCAGCAGCGCTTCGTCGCTCGACGGGCTGCCGGGCAGCGTGGTGTTCGGGCTGGCGACGTAGACGCTGTGCTCGCTGACGTGCTGCGGCGGCAGCACGACGCTCAGGTGGCCCGGCTGATCGGGCTGGGCGAGCTGCAGCAGCGCGGGCCCCCGGTCGCCGCCGAGCAGCGCGACGCCGCGGTAGTCGAGCCTCAGCAGCAGCATGTCCGACGGCCGCAGCAGCGCGAACGAGACATCGGCGAGGCGCAGCCGCGTCTCGCCGGCCTGCAGCGGGCCGATGCGCAGCCAGTTCGCGCCGGCGCCGGCATCGGGCGTGCCGCCTGCCGGCACCAGCGAGGCATAGCGCACATAGCCCGCCACCTCGGCCACGGCATCGCCGATCGGCGGCACGACGCCGACGATCTTCAGCCAGGCGCGCAGCACGCTGACCGCGCTGCCGTCGAAGGCCAGGCCGATCGTCAGCTCGTTCTCGGGGCGGCTGCTGCCGAGCTGCAGCGCGAGGCGCGCGCTGGTGGCCCAGACCGAGGCCGGCGTGCCGAAGCCCCAGAGCTCGACGTGCGGCGGCGATGCGTCGAGATCGTGCAGCTGATGTGCTGCCGACAGGGCCAGCGCGAGCGGCTGGCCGGCGCTGTCGACGATGCCCTGCCCCAGGCCGAGCTGCCAGGCCACGGCCGCGTCCGGCGCGGTGAAGATCGCCTTGTGGCGCGCCGCGGCCGGATCGGCCGCCTCGCCGGCCTCGATCACGACATGGTCGAAGGCATCGGCCTGCGGCACGAGCTGGCCGAGCGGCGTGCTCGTTGCCGGCAGCGCGACGCGCCACGCGCCGGCGCGGCCGATCGCGAGCGAGCTGCGCAGCGGCGGCGGATCGGCGAAGCTGCTCGGATCGCCGGGTGCGAGCAGGCTGAGCCCGAGCGAGGCGCCGGCCAGCGGATCGCCGAAGCCGAGCAGGCTGCAGACCGCGGCACCCGCCGTCTGCGCCTGCAGGCCCAGGCGCCCCGGCAGGAAGCTCGCGCCCGCCTGGCTGCCGCTGCCGGCGAACTGCAGCTGGCCGGCCGCGCCGAGCGCACAGACCCTTCCGGCCGGCAGCGCGACCGCGCCCTGCAGCGGCGCCAGCAGGTCGGCCGCATCGCCGCTGTACGTGAACGCTAGCGGGCCGGCGGAGACGCTCAGCGACTCGGTGATGTCGACCTCGCCGTCGGACGAGACGATGACGTCGCGTGACAGCACCAGCTCGAAATCCGCCGCCAGGTCGGTGCCCGGCCAGCGCGACCCGCTCAGCGTGATCTTCAGCGCGCCGTGGCTGTGGCGCGGGCCGGGCGTCAGCCGCGGCGGCGCGAGCCCGGGGCCGGCGGCCGAGAGCGTGCCCGCGCCCTGCAGGATCCCGCTGGCCACGGCCTGCAGCAGCGGCTGACCGGCGAGCTGGGTGGTGTCGAGCGACCAGCCGCCGCCCCCGCCGGGTGCGGTCACCTGGAGGCTCGTCGGGCCGACGCTGACGTCGATGCCGGCGAAGGCGAAGAAGCGTGTCGCGGCCGAGGGCGAGGCCTTCGGCGCGGCGGGCCAGGCATCGAGCCGTCGGGCCATCGCATCGAACGCGGCGATGTTCGCGGGAGAGTCCGGCAGCTTCGTCATCACCTCGGCCTTTCTTTGAAGCGCGGCGCACCGCATGGCCTCGGATGTTGGGCAGCGACCGTCAATGCGGCGTCAATCTGACTTTCGATCAGGACAGCCCGGCCGCCCCGGGAATAAAAAGCGCGGACCTCCGGTAGGTCCCAACATCGGCGCATCGCGTCAAAGCGCAGCCGGGAGGCCTGCCGTCCTAGGGAGGCGTTCGCATGGGACATCGGATGAATCGCTTGAGGATCGGATTGCTGGGCGAATTCCGGCTGCTGGATTCCAGCGGCTGCGACATGGCCTTGGCCAGCCACAAGGCACAAGGCCTTCTCGCCTACCTCGCGTACGCGCCCGGTCAGGCCCGGACACGCGAGTCGCTGGCTACGCTGCTGTGGGGGGATTCCGGCGAGCAGCGTGCAAGAGCGAGTCTGCGCCAGTGCTTGTCGTCGCTGAGGCAGGCCTTGGGGCCTTCGCGGGACATCGTTGTTTGCAGCGGCGACCAGGTGGCGGTCGATCCGGCGCGCCTCCAGGTCGACGCCGCAGCCTGGCAGCAGAAGCTCGATGACGAGTCGCCGGCGGCACTCGAAGAGGCACTGGCGCTGTACCGCGGCCCGTTCCTCGCGGGGCTCTCGATCGGCGCCTCGGCGTTCGACGAGTGGGTCGCCGCGGAGCGCGAGCGCATCCGGGCGCAGGTGGTGCGTCGGCTGGGCTTGATGCTGGCCCACCAGGAAGCCGGCGACCGCCCGGACGAGGCCATCGCGACCGCGCTGCGCCTGTTGGCCCTGGATGCTGCGCACGAGGAAGCCCATCGCGCCCTGATGCGTCTCTACGACCGGCAGGGCCGGCGCAGCGACGCGCTGCGGCAGTACCGAACGTGCGCAGCCGCACTGCGCGATGAATTGGCCGTCGAGCCTACGATCGAAACTCGCCGGCTGCATCAGTCGCTGGCCGCGGCGGAAGCCGATGGCAGCGCGCACTCGCATCGGTGGACGGCGGTTTCCAGCGCCGTATCGCAATGGTCATCGGCTCACGTCACCGGACCGTGCATCGGCCGCAACGGCGAACTCGCCGCCATCGACCGGCTCGTCGCCGATGCGAGGCGGGGATGGGGGAGACTGCTGGTCCTCGCCGGCGAATCGGGCATCGGCAAGAGCCGGTTGGCCGCTGAGTTCGCCCAGCGGGCCACGCTCGCCGGCGCGCGAGTCGTGCTGGCGCGCTGTCACGAGACCGAGCACATGCTGCCCTTCGCGCCGTGGATCGACGCGATGCGCATGCAGGAGCAGGACGTGCCGACGAACGGGGCGGCCCGCGACCAGCGCTGGCCCGGTGCGCTGGAAACGTTCACGCCCGACATCCTGGCATCGCGGTGCGACTTCGATCTGCTGCGCGTCTTCGAAGGCTTTCTCGCCGCGCTGGGCGGGCTGGCCTGCCGCCGGCCGCTGGCGATCGTCGTCGAGGACCTGCAATGGGCCGACAGCCTGAGCTTGCGCCTGCTGTCGTTCATCGGCCTGCGGCTGCTGCCCGGCCGTGTCGCGATTTTGGTCACCGTCTGCACGGCCGCCGCCGCCGAAGCGAGTGAACTGGGGGCGGCCTTGGAAGGCCTGGCCCGCGGTCACTGCTTGTCGCGCCTCGATCTGTCGCGTCTCGATCGGGCGAGCAGCGATCGCCTGGTCGAGGCCTTGCTGCCATCGAACCCGGAGAAGGAACGGGCGCAGGCCGCTCGAGCCGTGTGGTCCTGCTGCGAAGGCAGCCCGCTGCTGATCACCGAAGCGGTGGCCGCGATGATCGATGGCGACCCGGCGATGCAGGAGGGTTCGCCGCTTCCGATGCGTGTGCGGCATCTGATCGGCGGCCGCCTCGACCGGCTCAGTCCCGCGGCCCGGCAGATGGCCGCGCTCGCCGCAGTGGCCGGCCGCGGCGCCGATCAGTCGCTGCTCGTCAGCGCGTGGGAGGGCGGCGCCGATGAAGCAGTGCGGGCGCTCGAAGAGCTGGCGGCCAGGGGCATCCTGCAATGCGTGGGCGATCGCGCCGATTTTGCGCACGAAGCCATCCGCCTGACCGCGCTCGGCCGTCTGTTGCCGGTTCGATCGCAGCGGCTTCACCATCGCCTGGCCATGGCGCTGGAGTGGCAGTCCCGCTCGCGGACCTGCGCCGACGTGATGGCAATCGGCCAGCACTATCTGGCCGCGCAGGAATGGATGAAGGCTGCCGCGCACCTGCACCGCGCCGGCCGCGACGCGATGCGCCAGTCGGCGTATCGCGAGGCCGTCGCCACCTTCGAGCTCGCGCTGGCGGCCAGCCGCCGCGACGGGCCGCCGGGACACGCCAGCGAGCTCGAGCTCGATATCCGGGTCGACATCGGCCGCGCGCTGATCCCGCTGGGGCAGGTCAGGAAAGTCGGCGAACACCTCGATGCGGCGGCCGACCTGGCGGCGTCGCTGAACGACGACGTGCAACGCGCCCGCCTCCTCGTCTCACGCATCAACGAGGCCTGGCTCAGCGCCCGCTACGACGATGCGGAGGCGGCTGCCGCTCAGGTGGCTCGCATCGCTGATGAACGCGGCGACGTGCGATTGAGCGTCGCCACCGGGTTCCATCGCGGGCAGGTCGCTCACTTCCGTGGCCAGTACGCGCGGGCGGCCGAGCATTTCCGCCGCAACCTCGAGCTGACCGAAGGCCTCGGCGAGCACGATCCCTGCGGGCTGCCGGGTATCGCCGAGCTGATATCGAGTGCATGGCTCGTCTGGAGCCTCGCAGAGCTTGGCGAATTCGAGGAAGGCGAATCAATGGCCGATGAACTCGTCTGCCGTGCCGAAGAGCGTGATCACCCGTTCACGTTGGTGGATGTGTACCGTGCCGTCGCGCTCTTTCATCTGCGCCGAGGCGCGATCGATCGCGGACTGCAGCTGCTGGAGCGCGGCATGGCCGTGGTGCAGGCCCGCCGTCTCGATCTGTGGCAGCCGTCGTTTGCCGCGGCGCTCGGGCATGCCTGCACGCTGGCCGGCGACAGGCCGCGCGCATTGCGCCTGTGCCAGGAGGCGGTCGATCTTTCGGAGTCGTCCGGCATCGTGGCCGGGCATTCGCTGCGCAAGGCCTGGTTGGCGGATGCCCTGCTCGCCGTCGGGCAGTTCGCGCGCGCACACCAAGTGGCCGATGAGGCCTGCGCCGGCGCCGTGCGCAACGGCGAACGTGCCAGCGAAGCATGGCTGCTTCACCTGAAGAGCCGGATCCTGGCCGTCGACGGCACCGGGCGATTCGATGCCTCGATGGCCGCGCTCGGCAGCGCGATGTCACTCGCGAACGAGCTTTGCATGCGCCCGCTGCTTGCCCATTGTCATCTCACGCTGAGACAGGTGCTCGAGCAGTGCGACCCGCGCTTGACCGAGGCCGGAGAGGGGGTCGTGCGCTGGCTGGTTCAATAGGATGAACCGCATCGAGTTCGCACCAATGACGTAAGCTTCCGGCGCGCGATGAACCACGCGGTAACACGTATGCGCGGCACCCCCGATACCTGCCCGTTCGAGGCCTGAGCGTGGTGCCCGGTGCCGGTGTGCCGGCGCGCCATGACGTCACCGCCCGACTCGTGCTCGACGGGCTGGCGCTGGTCTACCTCGCCGCGTTCCTGTCGATGGCCGTGCAGATCACCGGGCTGGTCGGCCGGAGCGGTCTGCTGCCGCTGGCCGACTATTTGCACGCAGTCGCGCAGGCGCATCCCGGTGCCGAGCGCTATTGGCTTTATCCGACGCTGTTCTGGATCCGCGCAAGCGACAAGCTGCTGGCGACAGCTTGCTGGACCGGCGCGGCTGCTTCTCTCTCGATGATCTGGCGCGGAGGGCCGCGATGGCTGCACGGCGTCTTGCTCGCCATCGCGTTCGTGCTGTGGCTGTCGATCTTCTATGCCGGGCAAGTCTTCACCGATTTCCAGTGGGACTTGCTGCTGCTCGAAGCGGGCTTTCTGGCGCTGGCCTTTCATCGACATCCGACACTGATGATCTGGCTCGTGCGCTGGCTGATGTTTCGCTTCATGCTGATGTCCGGCTGGGTCAAGTTCACAGGTGACTCGGCCTGGCTCGATCTCTCCGCGCTGCGCCGTCACTTCGAGACGCAGCCGCTGCCCTCGCCGCTGGCCTGGACGGCATCGCAACTGCCGCAAGGGCTGCTCTCGGCCGCGACCTTCGCGACACTCGCGATCGAGTTGCTGCTGCCGTTTTTCATCTGGCTGCCGCGCCGGCTGCGCTTCGCTGCCGCGGGGCTCTTCATCGCCTTCCAATTCGCCATCGCCGCGACCGGCAACTATGGCTGGTTCAACCTGCTCGTCGTGGTGCTCTGTCTTGGCCTGTTCGACGATGCGGCGATCCGTTCATGGATGCCGGCACGCCTTCATCAGCGGCCGGCCGGGCATGCCGGCGAGCGGCGCACCCCGTCCCTCGGACTGGCCACGCTGGCAGGGGCCTGCGTCGTGCTGGGCCTGCTGCAACTGGTCGAGACCTGGCGCTCGCCGGCGCCTTCCGATGCCTATGCGCGCGCACTCGATACGCTGGGCACGCTGCATGTCGTCAATCGCTACGGGCCGTTCAGGATACTGTCGGCCGAGCGCGTCGAGATCGTCATCGAAGCCTCGGACGACGGCCGCGCCTGGCGCGAGATCGAGTTCCGCTACAAGCCCGGTGCGCCGGGCAGGCCGCCCGGCTGGAACCTGCCGCACCAGCCGCGCCTCGACTGGCAGATGTGGTTTGCCGCGATGGGCACGCAGCGAGAAAACCCGTGGTTCGCCCGGCTGCTGCTGCGCGTGCTGCAAGGCTCGCCGGAAGTCGCCGCGCTGCTGGCCCCGAGCCATGGCCGCCCGCCGCACTTCATCCGCGCCGTGGCTTACGACTACCGCTTCGCGTCGCCGCCTGAGCGGGCCCGTGGCGACTGGTGGACTCGCCGGCAGATCGGTCTCTACTTCCCGGCGGTGCGGCTCGGCAAGGCCGCGGCTGGAGAAGGCGAGCTGGCGCCGATGGACGGGCCCTGAACCGCTCGCGCAAGGCGCCGATTGCCGGCAGAGCCCTGCATGGATATGGGCGTTCGCCTACAGCCGACGGCGGATGGCCGGGGCAGGATCGGAGACTCCGGCCGGGGCGGGCCTCGGTGAAAGGAAACGACCATGAGTCTGTTTGCATTCCCACGATCACCGCGAGATTTCCCGGACGCATTGCAGGGTGGGGAAGGACTTGAAAGTCCGGACCACCGCGTCGGCGAGACGACCCATCAGGGGCCGGCCGTCGACGACGTCGAACCCCAGGCAGTCGGTCCCGAGGCCGAGCACGAAGAAGAGTGAGCTGCGCGTCTGACCCTGTCCCTGCCGCCGTTCAGGGGCGCGGCGCGCCGATGAAATCGACGAATGCCCGCAGCGGCGCCGGCAGGTAGCGCCGGCTTGGATAGTAGAGAAACGGGCCCGTGAACGGCCGCCACCACGGCTGCAGCACCGGTTCGAGCGCGCCGCTGTCGAGGAAGGGGCGCAGCCAGTCCTCGAACAGGTGGATCACGCCGGTCCCCGCAACGGCGGCGTCGACGGCGAGATCGGTGGCCGTGCCCGTGCTGACGATCAGCGGCCCGACGGGATCCAGCGTCACGACCTCGCCGTCGCGTTCGAACTCCCAGACCGGCATCGCACCGCTGCTGAACCGGCCACGCAGACACGCGTGGTCGAGCAGCTGGCGCGGATGATCCGGGCGGCCGCGGCGATCGAGATAAGCGGGCGACGCCGCCGTCGCGAAGCGCTGTTGGCGCGGCCCGATGGGGACGGCGATCATGTCCTGCTCGAGCCTTTCGTCGTAGCGGATCCCGGCGTCGCAACCGGCCGCGAGCATGTCGACGAAACTGTCCTCGGCCACGATGTCGAGGCGTATCTCCGGATAGGCCGCGAGGAAGGGCGCAACGATGCGCGGCAGCACCAGGCGCACGGCGCTGATCGGCACGTTGAGCCGCAGCGTGCCCGCGGGCCGGTCGCGAAAGCCGTTGACCACGTCGAGTGCGGCCTCCACCTCCGCCAGTGCCGGCCCGAGCCGGTCGAGGAGCCGCGCGCCGGCCTCGGTCGGCGCGACGCTGCGCGTGGTGCGGTGAAGCAGCCGCACGCCGAGCCTGGCCTCGAGCCGGCGCACCGCCTCGCTGAGGCTCGACGCGCTGCTGCCCGTAGCGCGGGCCGCATCGCGAAACCCTGCTGCGCGCGCGACGGCGAGCAGCGCCGTGAGATCGCCCAGGTCCACCGCCATTGTTCGAAATTCCGTACAGCCTGTGCCGATTGAGCGATCTTATCGTGCGAGCCGATGCTCTCTACAGTGGTTGGTCAGACGAAAGGAACCCATCATGATCGACATCGGCAAGGCAGGAACATTCATCCTCGGCACGCGCAGCGTCAAGCTCATGGGCTATGGCGCGATGCAGCTCGCCGGCAAAGGCGTCTTCGGGCCGCCGAAGGATCGCGCCGAGGCGATCGCGGTGCTGCGCGCGGCGGTGGAAAGCGGCGTCGACCACATCGACACCAGCGACTTCTACGGCCCGCACATCACCAACCAGATCATCCGCGAGGCGCTGCATCCGTATCGCGACGATTTGGTGATCGTCACGAAGATCAGCGCCCGGCGCGGCGAGGACGGCTCGTGGATCCCGGCCCTGTCGCGCCAGGAGCTGACGCAGGCGGTGCACGACAACCTCCGCAACCTCGGCCTGGACGTGCTGGAGGTCGTCAACCTGCGCAGCATGCACGGCATCCACGGCCCGGCCGAGGGCTCGCTCGAAGAGCCGCTCACCGCGCTCGCCGACCTGCAGCGGCAGGGGCTGGTGCGCCATATCGGCTTGAGCAACGTGACGCCCACGCAGATCGCCGATGGCCGCCGTCTCTGCGCCATCGCCTGCGTGCAGAACATGTACAACCTGGCGCATCGGGACGACGACGCCCTGATCGACGACCTCGCCCGGCACGGCATCGCCTACGTGCCGTTCTTCCCGCTCGGCGGCTTCACGCCGCTGCAGTCGACGGCGCTGTCCGAGGTCGCGAACGCCCTCGGCGCGACGCCGATGCAGGTGGCGCTCGCGTGGCTGCTGCAACGTGCGCCCAACATCCTGCTGATTCCCGGCACCTCGTCGGTGGGACACCTGCGCGAGAACCTGGCGGCAGTCGACCTGAGGTTGACCGGCGATTCGGTCGCGACGCTGGATCGGATCGCTGCCGGCCAGTGAACGAGCGGAGCGCGGCTACACCGTGCTGGTCACCTTGTTCAGGTGCGGCGGACGATCGGGGTCGCGGCCGCGCGCCCGGGCGACCGCCTCGACCAGCAGGTAGAAGCTCTGCACCGCGGCGATCGGATCGATCTCGACACTGTCGCCGCTGGCGAGCGTCAGCTGCCGCTCGCGCACGTCGGGCGTGGCGGCCAGCAGCACGTGCGCACCGCGTTCGCGCATCTGCGCCGCCAGCGTGACCAGCCCGGCCTGGGCCGGCCCGCGTGGCGCGAACACCAGCATCGGATAGCCGGAGTCGACCAGGGCCATCGGGCCGTGCTGGACCTCGGCGCTGCTGAAGACCTCGGCCTGGATCGCGCAGGTCTCCTTGAACTTCAGCGCGGCCTCCTGCGCGATCGCGAGGCCGGTGCCACGCCCGATGACCATCATGCGTTCGGCGCCGGCCAGCGCCTCGATGCCGGCCGACCAGTCGAGCGCGCAGGCGGCGCGCAAGGTCTCGGGCAGCGTGCGCAGCGCCGCCATCAGCTCCGCGTCGTCGTGCCAGGCGGCGGCCAGGCGCGCGCCGGCGCTCAGGCTGCAGATGAAGCTCTTCGTTGCCGCGACGCTCTGCTCGGTGCCGGCATGCAGCGGCAGCACCCATTCCGCCGCCGCAGCCAGCGGCGACGCCGGGTCGTTGACCAGGGCCACCGTCGTCCCATGGCCGCGGCGGAAGACCTCGATCGGCTCGATCAGGTCCGGGCTGCGGCCCGATTGAGAAACGGCCACCGCCAGCGTGCCGCGCGTGATCAGCGGTGCGCGGTACAGCGTGATCAGCGACATCGGCAGCGAGGTCACCAGCTGGCCATAGCGCGACATCAGCAGGTAGGCGAGGTAGCTTGCGGCGTGGTCCGAGCTGCCGCGCGCGATCGTCACCGCGGCGGCCGGCGGCTGCGTGCGCAGCGCGGCGCCGAGCGTCGCGTAGCGGTCGGCATCGGCGGCGATCTGCGCGGCGACCCGTTCGGGGGCCGCGCGGGCCTCGTCAAGCATGCGTGAATTCAATCGAGACTCCTTCGACAAAGGTGTGGATGAGTTGCAGGTCGGGGGACAGCACGACGATGTCGGCGTGAGCGCCGGGCCGCAGCCGGCCGCGCTCGTGTTCGCCGAGGTAGTCGGCCGGGTGGGTCGAGACATGGCGCGCCGCGTCGTGCGGCGGGATGCCGATCGAGACCAGGTTGCGGAAGGCCTGGTCCATCGTCAGCACGCTGCCGGCGAGCGTGCCGTCGGCGAGGCGCACCCCGCCCAGACACTTGGTGACGGTGTGCGAGCCGAGGTGGTAGGTGCCGTCGGGCATGCCGGCGCCGGCGGTCGAGTCGGTGACGCAGAAGAGCTTCGGGATCGCGCGCCGCGCCGCACGGATCGCGCCCGGATGCACGTGCAGCAGGTCGGGAATGATCTCGGCGTATTCGGCATGCGCCAGCGCCGCGCCGACCATGCCGGGCTTGCGGTGGTGCAGCTCGCTCATCGCGTTGAACAGATGCGTGAAGCCGCCCGCGCCCGCATCGAGCGCGGCCACGCCGTCTTCGTAGCTGCCGCTGCTGTGGCCGATCTGCGGCAGGATGCCGGCGATCTTCAGGTGGCGGATGAAGTCCAGGTGGCCGGCGACTTCCGGCGCCAGCGTGAGCACGCGGATCGCCGCCAGCGCATGCAGCGAGGCCAGCTCGTCGATCGTGCCGGTGCGCGCGAAGCCGGGCTGCGCACCGAGCTTGCCCGGGTTGATGAAGGGCCCTTCCAGATGCACCCCGAGCACGCGCGCCGCGCCTTCCGGGCGCTCGCGCATGGCCCGGCCGACATCGACGAGCGCGCGCTCGATATCGGCGTGCGGCGCCGTCATCGTCGTCGCCAGCAGGCTGGTCGTGCCGTGCAGCGCGTGGGTGCGCGCGACGGTGTCGATCGCACCGTTGCCGTCCATCACGTCGGCGCCGCCGCCGCCGTGCACGTGCAGATCGATGAAGCCGGGCAATACCAGGCGCTCGCCGTCGCGCGGGGCGTGCGCCCGGTCGCCTTCGATGCGGGTGATGCGATCGCCGAAGTCAAGCATGCCGCGCACCCAGCCCTCGGGCGTCAGGATGCAGCCGGTGAGGCGCTGGGTCATGGTGGAGAAACCTTCCGGGTTCGATGCAAGGAGATGCCACTATAGTACCACTTTGAAAAGAGGTCAAGAATTCGTCTCGCCGCACCATCGACGGCGGTGTCCTCGGGTTTATCCCTAGTCGTGACCGTTTCTCCTCGTAGAGAGGGCGTGAAGTGCGGGAGAACAAGGGTGTGCGGGTCTTGACAGCCTTCTA
>Ga0105240_10013309_pt1 | contig 11308 bp, 11 predicted proteins | sample KBSC54metaG_FD_80426 | JGI IMG/M metagenome (GOLD analysis project Ga0105240, IMG submission 80426) | Corn rhizosphere microbial communities from Kellogg Biological Station, Michigan, USA - KBS C5-4 metaG | ecosystem: Host-associated > Plants > Roots > Rhizosphere > Soil | place: Michigan, USA...
GACCCTGCGCGGCCATCTCCTGATAGATCGCGGTTTCGGTGGCGAAATGCTCGCTATAGCCCCACGACGTCGAGAGCTGTTTGCTGGTGTTGTCGACGGCCATCTGGTTTTCGACCGCGACGGGATCGTTACCGACATAGACCTGAACCTGCGTCAGGCCCGGCGCCATTTCGATGGCATAGACGATGTCGAGCTCCTGCTCGCCATCCTCGCACGAACTGCAGGTCGCCGACCCACCGCCAACCGCCACGCCGTTAACCGCCGTGTTGTTCGTGTGTCCGAGCGTTGTGAAATAGAGCGACACGTCGGCGGGATTGTAGGGACCCAACTCAAGCAGACCGACGGATTGTCCGCTGCCATCGAGTTTCGCCTTGGTGCCCGTACCGTAATAGGCCGCGCGCAGATCGCTGCCGATGAACCAGCCGTCCGGACCGGAACCGCCCGCACCGGCACGCTTGTTGCGAGCCTCGCTCGGATTGCGCAGTTTCGTGTAGGGAAGGACGTAGTTGTCCAGCCCCGTGATCTCCTGCACCGGAATCTTCAGCGAAAGTGTAGGCTCGCGATCCGGTGCATAGAAGACGCGATCCTGTTTGGGATGCTTGTAGGTGTTAAGCCTGACATGGAGCACGCGCTCGACATCGGCGGCGTTGCCCTCGACCTGGAACATGTAGCGGTTCGCATAGGTGTGCGTGACCTTGAGACCGCTGTCGCCGAAGAATTTCTGCGCGGCGTCGTAGTCCTTCTGCGTAGGCCCGAAGCGCCTGGTAAACTCCGCAGCAGAGAGCCAGTGGCGATAAAGGGTGCTCGACGGGTTGTAGAGCGCGCCAAGAAGATCGCGGAGCTTTTCCTTGTTGCGCATCGGTAGCACGACTTGCATCTGCAAGTGGGTCGAAGAATCCAGTGCGCCGGCGAGCGCGGCGTTGTGGGCCGCTACAGCTGCGGGGACACGTTTGACAAGCAAGGCTTCCGCCGACGCGGTGCCATACAAGCCGGCACTCAGGGCGGCCGTCAGCGCAACCGCGCTCAGGCTCTTGGAAAGCATACGCACCTCCGATGGGATGAAAGGAACGACAGAAAGGTGCGCCGGATGAATTTGCGGATCAAGGCCTCTTGACTTCATTTAGTCATTTAGCTAAATGACTAAGCATGAACACGGTCTTCAAGGCTCTCGCCGATCCGACGCGCCGCAGGGTGCTGGAGCTGCTGCGCACCCGGCCGATGACGGCCGGCGAACTGGCGGAGCATTTCGATTTCTCGAAGCCGACGATGTCGGCGCATTTCACCGTCCTGCGCGAGGCGGGCCTCGTGGACATGGAGAAGGCGGGAAAGACCGTGATCTACAGGATCAAGCTCTCCGTGCTCGAAGACGCGTTGCTGGGGTTCGCCCGCACGTTCGGTCTCGGCGCGCAACGCAAAACCAAAGCCCTCAAGAAAGGAACCGCATCATGATCTCCAAACCGATTTTGAACGGCCTGGCATGGGCCGGTGTGCTCATAGTTTCGGCACTCATCCTGAAATTGGCGCAGCATCAGCATGCGATCACGCAGGACGGCGCCGAGCGCGGTGTGCAGATCATCATCGGGCTGACGCTCGCGATCTATGCAAATTTTATGACCAAACAGCCGACAGCGCATCCGGCGAATGAGCGTGGCGGACGCATGCAGTCTGCCCTTCGCCTGAGCGCATGGCTGTTCTGCATTTCCGGCGTGATCTACGCCGCGGCGTCGGCGTTCGCGCCGCATCCGCTGGATGAAGTTCTGTCCATGGGCGCGGTCGGAACGGCGCTGATCGCGAGCGTCGGCGCTTTCGTCCGGGCCTGCACGCAGCGCGCTTGACCCCGGGGGGCGTGCGCCATAAACCCCGCCTTCCGCAGCTTTTGGAAGGCGCGCCATGATCACGCCCGTTATCCCGACTTACGCAAGGCTCGATGTCGCGTTCGAGCGCGGCGAAGGCGCGTATCTCTATGACGAGAAGGGCGAGCGCTATCTCGATTTCGGCGCGGGCGTCGCGGTCAATTCGCTGGGACACGCGCATCCGCATCTGGTGAAGACGATCACCGAGCAGGCGGGCAAGCTCTGGCACACGTCGAACATCTATCGCGTGTCGGGACAGGAGAAGCTCGCCAAGCGCCTGACCGATGCGACCTTCGCCGACACCGTGTTCTTCACCAACTCCGGCGTCGAGGCGATCGAGGCGTCGATCAAGATGGCGCGGCGGTATCAATATGTGAATGGGCATCCCGAGCGCTTCCGCACGATCACGTTTGAAGGCGCGTTCCACGGCCGCACGCTCAGCGGCATCGCCGCGACGGGCAACGCGAAATATCTCGAAGGCTTCGGACCGAAGGTCGAAGGCTTCGACCAGGTGCCGTTCGGCGATCTGAAGCTGGTCGAGAAAGCGATCACGCCCGAGACCGCCGCGATCCTGATCGAGCCGATCCAGGGCGAGGGCGGTCTGCGTCCGGCGACGCCGGAATTCCTGCGCGGCCTGCGCAAGCTCTGTGACGAGCACGGCCTTCTTCTCATCCTCGACGAAGTGCAGACCGGCGTCGCGCGCACGGGCAAACTGTTCGCGCACGAACTCGCCGGCATCACGCCCGACATCATGGCGATCGCGAAAGGCATCGGCGGCGGCTTCCCGATGGGGGCGTGCCTCGCGACCGAGCGCGCGGCGAGCGGCATGACAGCGGGCACGCATGGCTCGACCTTCGGCGGCAATCCGCTTGCGATGGCGGTCGGCAACGCGGTGCTCGATGTCGTGCTCGCGCCTGGCTTCATGGAGCATGTGGTGAAGGTCGCGAACTTCGCGCGCCAGCAACTCGCCGGACTCGTGGCGGCGCATCCGACGGTGTTCGAGGATGTGCGCGGCGAGGGGCTGATGATGGGCCTCAAGATGCGCGTGCCGAACACCGAGTTCGTGGCAGCGTTGCTCAAGAACAAGATGCTGGTCATCGGCGCCGGCGACAACGTCATCCGCCTGCTGCCCCCGCTGATCGTCACCGAAGACGACGTGCGCGCGGCGCTGAAGATTCTGTCCGAGACCGCGGCGGAGTTCGAGAAGAAAACGGAAGCCGCGTGAGGAAGAGAAGAGTCACGCGGAGACGCGGAGGACGCGGAGAAGAAGAACATCGGCGCGCTTTGCGCGCAAGAAAGCTTCGACGCGGCTGAAATCGCAACGACGAAGCTCAAACTCCGCGTCTCCGCGTGAAACCACTTATAAAGTCTGAACCCATGACCAAGCACTTCATCGATCTTTCCGATTTCGACACCGCGACGCTGCGCGCCATGCTGACCGAGGCGAAGCAGCGCAAGGACGCGCGCGCCGGTCTTCCGCGCGGGGCGCCGGATGCCGATGCGCCGCTGAAGGGCCGCGTGCTGGCGCTGATCTTCGACAAGCATTCCACGCGCACGCGCATCTCGTTCGACGTCGGCATGACGCAGCTCGGCGGCACCAACATCATGATGAGCGGCCGCGACATGCAGCTCGCCCGCGAGGAAACCATCGCCGACACCGCGCGCGTGCTGTCGCGCTATGTCGATGCGGTGATGATCCGCCTGCTCGACCACGACATGGTGCGCGAGCTCGCCGACAACGCGACCATCCCGGTGATCAACGGGCTGACGCGCATCTCCCATCCCTGTCAGGTGATGGCCGATGTGATGACGTTCGAGGAGAAGAAGGGCCCGATCGCCGGCGCGATCGTGGCGTGGGCCGGCGACAGCAACAACGTGCTGACCTCGTGGATTCATGCGGCCGGCAAGCTCGGCTTCAAGGTGCGCGTCGCCTCGCCGAAAGAACTCAGCGCGCGCAGCGAAGTGCGCGAATGGGTGCGTACGAACAAGGCCGATGTCGAATTCCTCGACGATCCCTATGCCGCGGTCGACAAGGCCGATTGCGTGGTGAGCGACGCCTGGGTCTCGATGGGCGACGAGGACGCGACCAAGCGGCACAATCTTCTCGCCGCCTATCAGGTGAACGCGCGGCTGATGGCGCGCGCCGACAAGGACGCGATCTTCATGCACTGCCTTCCCGCCCACCGCGGCGAAGAAGTCACCGACGACGTGATCGACGGCCCGCAAAGCGTGGTCTTCGACGAGGCGGAGAACCGGCTACACGCGCAGAAGGCGATATTGAAATGGTGTCTGGGGAGTTAGCCAGTTGTACGGACAAGATCGATCAGCCGCCTAAACGAACTATCAACGCTGCTCGATTTCCATCTATTCACAAATCGACAAACGATTTGAAGATTCCCTTCTTCGTAGTGCCCCTCGCTGTCTTTCCGATCCAATGAGCACTGAAGTTCGACGTCACCGGTCTCGCCGTCGTACTGCAGAGCAATACCCGTAATCGCGCAGAGGCCCTCTTGAGACTCCAAGAGTTTCTTTACATAGGCGGTGAACGCTTCTTTCGACGAAAATCTAATGTCTTTGTTTTTGAGCGTGCGTTGAACTTGCTGACCGTTCGCCTGTGCGGCCGTCGAGATTGCTGTATCCACCATGCGCCAGATGGCTTTTTCTTTGGCGTTATAGATTGTTGCGGAGCCGCGTTTTGCGGTATCCGCTCGTTTGTTCCATTCGGCTCGAGAATGCCAAGGCGACAAGTCATCGCCCCTTATTAGGGCGCGCGCATATTGCGAGTTATCTGGCGAAAGCTGCTGCAGTGTCCCCTCGGTAAACAGAAACTCCTTTGCCTTCGGATGAAGGCTATTCCAGTCAAGTCGGCGACCTTTGAGATTAGCGTTTGACCAGGGCGCACATTTCTTGTGGCATACGAAAATCGTGTTCCTGTTTTCTGGGAGATAAGGTGCCGTCTCAGTCCGAATATCCGGTGGATTTTCGCTAGATATCGTCCACCAAAGCTGTTGCTTTTCACGGTGAAACCAAACGTCATTTGCGGTTTCTGAAACCGATGACATGGCTCCATACCATCGCGACGCAACTGAGCGAGTGGGCGCCAAGCCTGTGGCAGTTTTCGAATGTTCTAAGCAATAGCGAATGTAACCTTCCTTGTCTGAAGCCTCCCAAAAGTGTTGTTCGGCTGGTTCATTCATAACTGCAATGGTGTTTTCTTGACGGCACACGGGCCATTCAAAATTTTCTCTCCCAAAATTGGCGATATACACGCGCATATCGTCTTCAATTTTTGATGAGTGTTCAGGCTCTTGGTTGTCCGTCGCAGGGACCTGCGTGCTTTCCTCGAGAGATAACGGATCAAGTCCGGCACGATCAATGATTTCGACGAATGCTGACTCTGCGATAGGAATCGTTGATGTTTGCAAAGGGCGGCGCACATACTGGAACTCTGCAGTGTCCGGCAATTCTTCGATTAGAACTGGCGAGTTTAAGAGATTGGCGATGATTCGCACGGGAGTTCGCCAGCGAGGATCGCTCTGCTTGTCGCCATTATAGAATCTGGGGTCAGGGTCAGTTCCGAATTCGGGGAAGCCGACAACTCGAAAGACTGCGTAGATGCCGGCTTTGTGTCGCGATCGATCGCCTCGTTGAGCTTCAGTTCGGCGATCATCGTTTAGTCGCAGAACGCCTAGTTGGCCGGGGCGAACATCATGTTCGTGATGCCCTGAAATTCTGTAATGAATTTGCTGCTCATTGAGAGCCAACCATTCGTCCGCATTCCACTGACTCGTATTACAGACAAAGATCCAATACCCAGTGGTCGGCAACTTTCGTGGATAATCAGCCATAGTGATTTGAAATCCCCCGCAAGCAGATTACATTAGAAGTTCAATCATTGATTTCAATATGCCTGCAGAAAGAAGCTGCTTCGGCGCATGCCATTGCTCCATCGCCGCTTTGTGTGTCTCGCCCGCGCTTGAAGCCGATGACGTTATGGCGAAGCCTATGGCAACACGGGCGTGCCGACCGGTGAATAAGCGGGATGGTGCGCGTTCGCACGGATCATTAAGGACCCAGCCCCAACTTAAGCCGCATCCTTCAGCGTAATCGACAATTCTTTCCCTAACACTGCTGCCGCCCGCCCCATCGTCTGGAGCGTAACCGATGTATTCTCCGCGTCCAGCAGCCGGTCGAGCGCGGCGCGGCTGGTGCGCATGCGTTTGGCCATGGCGGATTTGGTGACGCGCTGTTTCTTCATCGCCTGCGCGATCTGCCACGCGAGCACGCGCTTCATCGCGGTCGCTGTGACTTCCTCGTAAATGCCGTCCTCTTTGAGGAAATCGTCGAACGACGATCCGCGATGCGGGTTTGCCTTTTTCTTTGTCGCCATACTCAACTCCTGCGCCATTGCTGCAGCCGTGTGCGCGCCAAACTCAATTCGCTGCCGGGCGTGGCCTGCGATTTCTTGATGAAGCCGTGCAGCAGCACTATCTCATCCTCATCTATCGTGAAAAACACGCGCGCGATGCGGTCCTTCAGGTTTGTTCTCACCTCGTAGAGCCCTTTGCCGAGCGGGCGGCACACCGGCATCCCGACGGGCCAGCCGAACTCGACGGTCCGGATGCTGTCTCCGATCTTCTTCCGATCCTCGCCCGGCATTGCGAGAAGCCATTCCCGCACCGGCTCAGAACCGTTCTCCGTCGTGAAGAACACCGCCGAAAGTTTCTTCGACAATTTGATGGGTATCATAATTGGTACATAGATGCAATCTCTCTTTGCGCCATCTTAAGTTGATTTGAGAAAATTGAAACTTGGCGCTTTTCATTCCCCCAATGGCGGATATCCTTTCCGCAAATCGAAGGACGAATTCATGACCAGACTTCTGATCGCCGCCTCCATCGCCGCGCTCTGCGCCACGCCCGCACTCGCCGCGGACGACGTCATGGCCAACACCTTCGGCAACACCGTCGTATCGACCGGCGGCATGAGCGAGGTGCATACGCATTATCGCGCGGATCACAGCTTCGACATGGTCGGCTCGATGATGGGCATGAGCAGGACGTTCAAGGGGAGTTGGGCGCTGGACGGCAAGGGCAATCTCTGCCGCACCTTCGACGGAGAGACGCCGCCGAACGCGACGAACCCGCTGTGCACGCCCATCGCCGCGCACAAGATCGGCGAGACCTGGACGGTCACGGCCGACGGCAAGACCCGCACCGTCACGCTCAAGGCGGGCGTGCAGTAAAAGTCCGCCCTTGTCCGGCGGCGCGGGCCGCGCTTGACGCCAGGACCAGTTGTTCCTATTTTGTTCTTGTAGGGCTTTGTGCCCGAACCCGTGCGGACCGTGGTCTGTGCGGCTGGAGGTGTGCGCGCTGTGGAAGGCGAAAGGAAAACGGGAGAGAGGGGGCGGGGGGACACGCGGAAATTCTCAAGCAGTTGGGTGTCGGCGAAAGGAGGCTACCAGACGGATCGAGAAACGACTGACGGTGTGCGGTGCAGCGAAGGAAAGCGATTTTGCTGCTCTTTCAACCGCTTAAGGCGCGACCGGGGTATTTGAATTGCGATTTTTGAAAAACCCCCTGGGCGGTTCTGTACAGAACATGGCGCGGCCTGCGCGGTCACGCGGGGGTTCAGGGCTGGGCGTATTTCCCAGGCCACGATGCCGCCGCGCCGCCGAAGAACTTCGCGCTCTCCGCGAGTTCGTCTGCGTAGTGCTCGGCCAGGACCGATCTGCTCATGGCGTTCATCTCGAGCTTTCGCGCGTCGGCTTTGCGGTTGTAGTCGGGCGCGAGGTCCGCACCCTTCTTCTGCGGATCGGCGCCGAGGTAGTTCAGGATGTTGCGCCGCGTCTGATCCGGCCGCTCCGCGATGTCGTCGAACAGGAACCATCGGAAGGGATTGTCCGGCGCAAGGCGGCGCCAGCGCTCTACAACTTCGGTGGCCCTGATGCTGCCGATCTTCTTGTTGTTCTCGACATAGCGTTTGAACCGCGCGGGATTGTCGAGCAGCGCTTCGTTGAACAGCCCGTCGCGTTCCGCCATCGCGATGCGCGACCACGCGCGCGACACCGGATCGCGCACCAGAAGGACGATCCTGGTCTTCGGAAACCGCGCGCCGACGGCTTCGATCATGTCATCCTTGAGCGCGCAGTAAGGCGGCGAGATGTCGCCGGACAGGAGAGAACCCTTGATGTCGAAGAATTTCGCATAACGCTCCAGATCCCGTTCCTGGCCGCTGCAGGCGGCGGCAAATTCCAGGAACGCATGGTCGCGCGCATCCAGGTTCTGGCGATGCACGCGGCGTTCCGCACCCCGGCTGTTGCCGCGCGGCTCGCCCGACGGTTTTACAAAGCGCATCCTGGTCACCGGCTTTTGCAGGTAGAGAAATTCCTTGACCGGCGGCATCCAGAAATCGGGGTGGTCGTTGAGCTGGTCGAACAGCCAGCCGGTTCCTGCTTTCGGCAATCCAACGCAAATGAAGTCCGGCCCATCGACACCGCTCAAAGCCAGCACTCCGTTTCCTGTGGCGCAAACCGCGTTTACGCTCTGAAATATTGGGTTTTACGCGGCGCATTATTGCCGTTAGATTGGACGTATCAACAAAAATCCGCCTTTGCGCGTAGAGTAAGCGAATGATCGGGAAGAGCGTCAAGCTCGTCATCTGGGATCTGGACGAAACCTTTTGGCGTGGAACATTGAGTGAAGGCGGCATCACGCCGGTCGCGCGCAATCACGACCTGGTGATGACGTTGTGCAAGCGCGGGATCATCAGCTCGATCTGCTCCAAGAACGACTTCGACCAGACGAAGGCGAAACTGGTCGAGCTTGGCCTTTGGGACTACTTCGTGTTTCCGCATATCAGCTTCAGCCCGAAGGGCAAGGCCATCAACGGGATGATCGAAGCGGCGGCGTTGCGCGCGGAAAACGTCCTGTTCATCGACGACAACCAGTCGAACCTTGAAGAGGTGAAATTCTTCAATCCCGGCATCATGACGGCGCATCCCGACGATGTGCTGGAGACGCTTCTCGACCACCCCAATCTGGCCGGCAAGCCCGATCCGGAGATGACGCGGCTGAAGCAATACCAGTTCCTTCAGCGCAAGGTCGAGGAACGCAGCACGAGCGGGCTGTCCAACGACGAGTTTTTGCGCGCGAGCAATATCCGCGTTCGCATCGATCATGACATCGAGGCCAATTTCGATCGTGTCGTCGAACTCATCAACCGCTCCAATCAGCTCAACTACACAAAGAAGCGGTTGGAAACGCCGAAGGAGGTCGAGAATTTTCGCGCCGAGCTGAAGGAATACGGTTGTTTCAGCGGCTGCGTGTTCGCGGAAGACAATTACGGCGATTACGGCTTGATCGGCTTCTTTCTGATGAAGAAAAATGCGACGTACCGCGATCTCATACATTTCGTCTTCTCGTGCCGCACGATGCATATGGGCATCGAGCAGTATGTTTACGAAATGCTGGAGCGGCCTGAATTCGAGATAAAGAACCCGGTTTCGTATGGGTTGAATGAGCACACGGCGATCGACTGGATAAATGCCGGCGGCGACAACAACGCGACGGCGATGAAGAAGGTCGGCAAGTTGCTGCTGCTGGGCGGATGCGATCTGCTTCAGCTCGCGAGCTATTGAAGCGCCAACCGCGTTGAGTTCGTCAATCGTGTCGAGGGCGATCTCAAGATCAGATATGACGATCCGGGCTTCATCGCCGGCGACCGCAAGGCGATCGAGAAATATGCCGACTTGATCCCTTACTGGACGTTGAAAGACGCGCTTGACTTCGATGCTGCGGCTGCGTCCGCTGACTTGACAATTCTTTGCCTGTGGTCCGCGATGCAGGGCCACTATTTCGATATCGGCGGCGAGGTTCAATTCCGGCTCACGGCGCGCTGGAAGCGTTTTACGGAACGCAAGAACCTGCGGGGGTTTCTGGAAAACGTGAAGGAAATCGATCTCGATCCGCAACAACGTCTGGATTTGATTCTAAAATCCTTCGACGCCGTCGGCCGATTGAGCCCAAACAGCGCGCGGATCGTCCTGATCGGCGCGACGGGCGAATCCCGCAACGGCCAGAGAGAGTTATTCAACGAGGCATGCGCCGACTATTGCGCCAGTCATCCCCAGTTTCATTTTGTCGACGTGAATGTGCTATTGCCCAAAACGTTGATGGCCAGGGACAGGAAGCGGCACTATGAGCCGGCTGGATACTTTCAGCTCGCGCGCCATATTCTGGACGTCTGCAACGAACCGAGTGGGACTGTCGAAACCCTATCGAGGAGCGACAGCAAGGGCGATGAGAATATGCATCGTCGCATGGCCGCTTCCGCTGTCTAGCGGGCGGTTAGACGAATACTGTCTGCTGATCCACCAGCCTGGCATTGCCTTCCGCCACTAGCCGCAAAGCTTCCGGATAGAGCGCGTGTTCGGCTTCGAGGACGCGCGCGGCGAGTGTCTCGGGCGTGTCGTCCGGAAGGACCGGCACTTTTGCCTGCGCGACGATCGGGCCGCTGTCGAGTTCGGCGGTGAGGAAATGCACCGTCGCGCCGCTTTCGGTTTCGCCTGCGGCCAGAACCTGCTCGTGCACTTTCACGCCGGGGAATTTCGGCAGCAGCGAGGGATGGATGTTGAGGATGCGGCCTTCCCACTGTTTCGCGAACCACGCAGAGTGGATGCGCATGAAGCCGGCCTCGCAGACGAGTTCGACGTTCGCCGCGCGCAGCGCCGCGTCGATGTCCGCATCGAAAGCTTCGCGGGACGGATACGGCTTGTGCGGAATGGTTTTGGTCGCGATGCCCGCATCGCGCGCGATGGCGAGCCCGCCGGCGCCTTCGACATTGGAGATCACCAGCACGATCTCTGCGGGGAAGTCCTTCTCCGCGCACGCCGCGATCAGGCTCTTGAGATTGCTGCCGCGCCCGGAAAGAAGAATAGCGGTGCGGACGCGGCTCACAGTTTGAGCGATCCGCGATAGGTGACCTTCGCTTCGCCTTCGCCCTTCACCAGCGTGCCGATGCGCATCGCCTTGTCGCCGCTTTCCTGGAAGGCGTCGATGACATGGCCCGAGGACCGCATGTCGGTCACCGCGATCAGGCCAATGCCGCAGTTGAACGTGCGCAGCATTTCCAGCGGCGCGATGCCGGCTTCGCGCGACAGCCATCCGAACACCGCCGGTGGCGTCCAGCATTCGAGATCGATCTCGGCGTTCAGTCCTTCGGGCAGACAACGCGGAAGATTCTCGGTGACACCGCCGCCGGTGATATGTGAGAGGCCGTGCACATGCCCGCTGCGGATCGCGGCGAGCGCGCTCTTCACATAAAGCTTCGTCGGCGTCATCAACGCCTCGCCAAGCGTCTGATCGGAAAACGGCGACGGTCCAAAATAAGGAATGCCGCTTTGCTCCGCGACGCGGCGCACCAGTGAGTATCCGTTCGAATGCACGCCCGACGAC
>Ga0105240_10013310_pt1 | contig 11307 bp, 12 predicted proteins | sample KBSC54metaG_FD_80426 | JGI IMG/M metagenome (GOLD analysis project Ga0105240, IMG submission 80426) | Corn rhizosphere microbial communities from Kellogg Biological Station, Michigan, USA - KBS C5-4 metaG | ecosystem: Host-associated > Plants > Roots > Rhizosphere > Soil | place: Michigan, USA...
CGCACCGGCTGCATACGTTCCGGGTAGGCCCGTGTTGATCGCGATCGTCCACTTCGCCACCGGGTCGTCGCGCCTGCGCGCTGCCGCGAAGGCGAAGCTCGATTCGACCGAGGCGAAGATCGCGAAGGGCGGCTTCAGGCAAGCGATGCTCACGTGCCATACCGACAACGCCGGCTCGCTCACCTACAACATGGCGCTCTCGCACGCGCGATGTGTGGCCGTCGCTCGCTACATCCGCCGCCAGCTCGGTATCTCCCATGTCTCGTATCGCCAGGCTTCGTTCGCGTTCCTTCGCCCCGCGGCGCCGAACAAGACGCGCGCGGGAATGGCGCGGAACCGGCGCGTCGAGGTGTACGTCCGCTAGTCGGGCCGCTGGCGTTAGGGTGCTGGCTCGTGCGCCAGTACTTCGGCACCGACGGCGTCCGAGGCGTCGTCGGCGAGTTCCTCACGGCCGATCTCGTCGAGCGGCTGGGCAAGGCCTCGGCTCTCTGGTCAGGCGAGGGCTCTCGTGTCTTCGTCGGGCGGGACACGCGCGCTTCGGGTCAGGAGCTCGAGGAGGCGTTCGCGCACGGCGTCGCATCCGCAGGGGGATCGGCCGTTCTTGCGGGCGTCGTGCCGACGCCGGCGGTCGCATTGTTGCGTCTCGATCTCGGCGTCGTCATCACGGCGTCGCACAATCCGCCGGAGTACAACGGCGTCAAGTTCTTTCGACGTGACGGTCGCAAGCTGAGCGACGACCAGGAGGAGCGCATCGAGCAGCTGCTCGACGCCGAGGTCGGCGGAGGCGGCTCGGTCGATCACGTCGACGTCGCGGCGGACAGCTACCTCGATCACATCGTCGAGCGCTTCGGCGCAGACCTGTCGGGGATGCGCATCGCGGTCGATTGCGCGAACGGCGCGTACTCCGACCTTGCACCACGCGCGTTCGAGCAGCTCGGCGCCGAGGTGCACGCGATCGGCAACGAACCGGACGGCGACAACATCAATGTCGGCTGCGGTGCAACCGACATGCGCGCCCTGCAGCACGAAGTGACGACGGGCGGCTTCGATCTCGGCATCGCGTTCGACGGTGACGGCGATCGGATGCTCGCGGTCGACGCGAACGGAGACATTGCGAACGGCGACGAGATCGTCGCGATTCTCGCGTTCCACCTCGGCGTCGACCTCGTGGCGGTGACGTCGATGTCGAACCTCGGCCTGCACCGGCTGCTGACGGAGCATGGCATCCGCGTGCTGACGACCGATGTCGGCGACCGCTACGTGCTCGAGGCGCTGTACCGCGAAGGTGGCATCCTCGGCGCAGAGCAGTCGGGACACATCATCTGTCTGCGCGACCACGTCACCGGCGACGGTCTCGCGGCGGCGCTGCTGTTGTGCGGCGCGCTCGAGGGTCATCCCATGCACACGGTGCGCCGCGCGATGATCCGCTATCCGCAGGTGACGAAGAACATCCCGCGCGCAGGCCGAGGCCCGTTACCGCAGTCGCTGCTCGGAGCCGTCGACGAGGTCAACGTCCGACTTGGTGACGAAGCGCGCGTACTCGTCCGTCCGTCCGGAACCGAGCCGCTCGTGCGGGTTCTCGCGGAGGCGGCGACCCAGGCAGAGGCGGAAAACCTCTGTGCTAAGGTTGCCGCGCTCGTCACCAAGGAGCTCGGCTGACCGCCCCGCGACGATGCGGGTCGGCCACATAGCCGGGCTCGTTGCATTTGTGAGAGAGTTTTTCGTCCCGTTTGCGGGGACAAGGGGGCCGGAGAATGTGCGGGATCATCGGATACGTCGGGACGCGGGAGGCGAAGCCGCTGCTCCTGCAGGGCCTCAAGCGGCTCGAGTACCGCGGCTATGACTCGGCGGGGATCGCACTGCGGGAAGAAGACGGCCTCGACTACGTCCGCGCCGTCGGGAAGCTGAACAACCTCATCGAGGCGGCGGGGCCGAACGGTTCTCGGGCGCGTCACGGTGTCGGTCACACACGATGGGCGACGCACGGCAGCGTCACCGAACAGAATGCGCATCCACTCGTCGGTTGCGATGCCGGAAAGCTCGCGATCGTGCTCAACGGCATCGTCGAGAACTACCGCGAGTTGCGCGCGCAGCTGGTCGCCGATGGTCACACGTTCAATTCCGAGACGGATGCAGAAGTCGTCGTGCACCTGCTCGAGCAGGAGTACGACGGCGACATCGCGCAGGCGCTCATTCGCGCCTATCCGAAGCTCGAAGGTCATTTCACGATCGTCGCGATCCATCACGATCAACCGGACGTGCTGGCGGGCGTCCGTCGCGAGACGCCGCTCGTCGTCGGCATCGGCGACGGCGAGAACTTCCTCGCGTCGAACGTCGCCGCCTTCCTCAGCGAGACGAAGCGCGCGGTGTTCCCCGACGTCGGCGAGGTGGTCGAGATCACGCCGGCCGGCGTCAAGTTCTTCAAGGACGGCGCCGAGGTCGAGCACGGCCCGATCGAAGAGCTCGACTGGGACGACGAGGCGGCCGAGAAGGGCGGCTACGAGACGTTCATGCTGAAGGAGATCTACGAACAGCCCGAGGCGGTGCGCGAGACGATCGGCGACCGCGTTCGTGGGCACGAGCTCGTCCTCGAGGAGATCGGGCTGACCGAGATGGAAGTCCGGAACCTCCGCCGCATCGTCATCGTCGCCGCCGGCACCTCGTATCACGCCGGCGTCGTCGGCCGGTACATCATCGAGGAGTGGGCGCGGCTGCCGGTCGAGCCCGACATCGCGAGCGAATGGATCTACCGCAACCCGGTGCTCTCGAAGGACACCCTCGTGATCGGGATCTCACAGTCGGGCGAGTCGCGCGACACGGTCAACGCGATCAAGCTCGCACGCGACTCGGGAGCGAAGACGCTCGCGATCACCAACCTGATGGGGACGCAGATCGCCCGCGAAGCGGAAACGACGCTCTACACGCGCTGCGGCATCGAGATCGGCGTCGCCGCGTCGAAGACCTTTACCGCCCAGGTGGCGTTGCTCAGCCTGCTCGCGCTGCAGCTCTCCTCGATTCGCCGGTGCCTGCCCGAGGAAGAGGTCGACTTCATCCTCGATCAGCTCTACACGCTGCCCGACAAGCTCGACACGTTCCTCAACGACGTCGACGCCGGTCGCCACCGGATCGACGAGATCGCTCAGCGGTTCCACGATCGGCAGTTCTTCCTCTATCTCGGCCGCCACATCGGCCTGCCCGTGGCTCTCGAGGGCGCGCTGAAGCTGAAGGAGATCTCGTACATCCCGACCGATGCGTACTCGGCCGGCGAGATGAAGCACGGGCCGATCGCGATGCTCGACGAAGGCACGCCCGTCGTCGTCGTTGCGACGAACATCCACGTCTACGACAAGATCGTCTCCAACATCCAGGAGACGCGTGCCCGCGGCGCGCACGTGATCGCCATTGCCACCGAGGGCAATGAGGACATCCAGCACCACGCCGACGACGTCATCTACGTCCCGAGCACGCCCGCGTTCCTGCAGGCCGCGCTCGCAGTCGTTCCGCTGCAGCTGCTCGCGTACCGGATCGCGCGCCTACGCGGTCTGAACGTCGACCAGCCGCGCAACCTCGCGAAGACCGTCACCGTCGAGTAGCCCGTCCGGGAACGGCCAGCTCTTCTCCTCGGACCGAACCCACACGGCGCCCATGCCGGCGCGGAGCGCGCCGGCGCAGTCCCAGGCGTGGGCCGCGACGAGCGTCGCCTCGCGGAGCTCGTCGAGAACGAGTCGGTAGGGCCGCGGGTCAGGCTTGTACGCCTCGACCTCGTCGACGCCGAACACGCGCTCGACGAGATCGGCCAGACCGGCGTTTTCGAGCAGCTTCTCCCCGCCTTCACGCCCGCCGTTCGTCAGGACGTACGCATGCTGCGCCGCTCGAACCACGCCTCAGTCGCCGCCGCGCCGAGCCGCTCGCGCACGGGTGCGAGGTCGAACAGCGTGCCCATCGCATCGAAGACGACGTTCATTCGAGCTCGCGCCGGAGTCGCTTGACCTCGCCCCGCCGTCGCTTGTCGTCGAGGCGGCGCTCTTTCGCAGCCTTGGTCGGCTTCGTGGGCACGCGCTTTCGTTCCACGCGGAGCGCCTCCCGCAACGTCGCGACGAGCCGGCCGGTCGCGAGCTCCCTGTTGCGGAGCTGACTGCGCTCGTCCTGCGCGACCGCGCGCAAGACCGGCCCTGCCTTCGCGAGCACGCGGCGCTTCTGCCCATCCGTCAGCGCGCTCGACGCCTCGACGTCGAAGACTGCTTCGACGCGCGTCTCCGACTTCTGCGCGTGCTGGCCGCCGGGTCCGCTCGACCGCGACGTGCGCAGCTCGATCTCGGCGCGCGGCAGCACGACGCTCCGGGTGACGCGAATAGACTCGGGAGCGGTCATGGCGGCAATTCTCCTCGACGTGGACGGTGTTCTGCACGTCTCAGGCGAGCCGATTCCCGGCGCGGCCGACGCCGTCAGGCTGCTGCGCGAGAACGGCCACCGGCTTCGCTTCGTCACGAACACCACGGTCCGCTCGCGCGCCCAGCTCGCAACGATGCTGCGCTCGCACGGGTTGGAGCTGGAGGACGACGAGGTGCAGACGGCCGCCCGAGCGGCGGTCAACGTCCTGCAGGGCAAGCGCGTCCTCGCCCTCACGATGCAGGCGCTGATCAGCGACCTCGAGGGTCTGGAGCTCGTGGGGGAGGGGGCGGACGCCGTGCTGCTCGGCGGCGCGGACGAGACCCCTGAGACCGGCCTCGTCTTCTCGTACATGAACCTCGCGCGCGCGTTCGGCGAGCTCGAGCTGGGGGCCGAGCTGTACTGCTTGCACCGCAACCGCTGGTGGCAGACGACGCGTGGGCCGATGCTCGACTCGGGCGCGTTCGTCACCGGGCTCGAGTACGCGGCGAGCGTCGAGGCAAAGGTCCTCGGCAAGCCGAGCCCGCAGTACTTCGCGGCGGCGTGCGAGGCGCTCGATGCGGATCCGACGATGACGTGGATGGTCGGCGACGACCTCGAGAGCGACATCGCGGGCGCGCAGGGCGTCGGCATGCGCACGGTGCTGCTGCGCACCGGCAAGTTCCGCCCCGATGTCGTCGAGGCTTCGCGCACGCGTCCCGACGGGATCGTCTCGTCGATCGCGCACCTGCCCGAGTGGCTCGAGGCGCATCTGTGACGCAGGTCGGCACGGATTTGATCGAGATCGCGCGCATCCGCCGCTCGCTCGAGCGCTACCCGAGCTTCAAGGAGCGCTGCTTCACGGAGGCCGAGCAGGCGTACTGCGACTCGCGCCGCGATCCGGCTGAGAGCTACGCCGGTCGCTTTGCCGGCAAGGAGGCGGTTGGCAAGGCGCTCGGCTTCGGGGTCGCGCGCGCGTTCGCCTGGAAGGAGATCGAGATCGTCGGCAGGCCGAAGCCGGCCGTGCATCTCTCCGGCCGCCTCGCGCGGATCGCCGATACGAACGGCGTCACGTCGATCGACCTCTCCATGACGCATTCGCGCGAGCTCGCGCAGGCCGTCGCCGTGGTCGATGCCTGAGTTCGAACCGCTCTACTCGGCCGACGAGATGCGCGCCGCCGAAGCGGGCCACGACACGCGCGAGCTGATGGAGCGCGCCGGTGCGCTCGCGGCCGAGGCCGCACTGCAGGAGCTGCGCGAGGCGGAACGGTGGACGGTCGTCGCGGGCGGCGGGGCGAACGGCGGAGACGGGCGGATCGTGGCGCGTCATCTCGAGGCGCATGGGAAAGAGGTGCGAATCGTCGACGCGAAGGCAGGGGAGACCGACCTCGGCGAGCCGGACGCGATCGTCGACGCGCTCTTCGGAACGGGCTTCAGCGGCGAGCCGCGCAGCGATGCTGCGGCACTGATCGAACGGATCAACGCCTCGCCGGCGCGCGTGTTCGCGATCGACGTGCCGTCGGGGGTCGACGCCTCGACCGGGGAGATTCCCGGCGTCGCCGTGGCGGCCGACGCGACCGTGACGTTCCACGGCCGCAAGGTCGGCGTCGTCGTCGCACCCGGGCGCTTCAACGCCGGCCGCCTCCGCGTCGCCGACATCGGCCTCGACCCGGGAGTGACGCGGCACCGGCTCGTCCTGCCTGAGCTTCTGCGCAGCGTGCCGCGCCGCAGCGCCCGCGACAACAAATACACCGCCGGACACGTGCTCGTCGTCGGCGGATCCCCCGGCATGAGCGGCGCGCCGTCGCTCACCGCTGCCGCCGCGATGCGCGCGGACGCGGGCTACGTCACGGTTGCGGCGCGCGAGTCGGTGCTCCCCATCCTCGAGGAGCGACTCGTCGAGGCGGTGAAGAAGCCGCTGCCGGAAGAGCTGGGCGACAAAGCGGTCGAGGTCGTTCTCGAACTGTCGGCGAAGGCGTCCGCCGTCGCGCTCGGTCCGGGTCTCGGGCGCGACGACGGCGCCCGAATCCTCGTGCGCCGGCTCCTGACCGAGCTCGAGCTCCCGATCGTCGTGGACGCAGACGCGCTCTACGAGCTCGAGCCGGCCGACTGGCCGGGACCGCGCGTGCTGACGCCGCACGAGGGCGAGCTCGGGCGGCTGCTCGGACGCAACGACATCTCGGCGCATCGGCTCGCGTCCGTGCAGGAGGCGGCCGAGCGGTTCCGGTGCGTCGTGGTGCTGAAAGGCGCGGACACCCTCGTCGCGGCACCCGGGAAAGGCGTTCTCGTCGCCGGGAGCGGTCTGCCGTCACTCGCGACCGCGGGCACGGGCGACGTCCTGACCGGAATCGTCGGGGCGTTCCTCGCCAAGGGGATGGAGCCGCAACGCGCCGCCGCCGCGGCGGCCGCCGCGCAGCAGCGCGCCGCGGTCGAGGCGCCGGAGCGTTCCGGGCTCGTCGCGAGCGACCTCATCGATGCGCTGCCGCGCGCCCTCGATCGCTGATGTACCGGTCCGAGCTCTCCGTCGACCTTGCGGCGCTTCGTCGCAACTGTGCAACGCTGCTGCGCGCGTTGAACGGCGCCGAGCTGTGGGCCGTCGTCAAGGCGAACGGCTACGGGCACGGCGCGGGGGACGCAGCGGGCGCTGCGCTGAACGCCGGGGCCTCAGCGCTCTGTGTCGCCACCGTTCCGGAGGGACTCGTACTCCGGCGCGAGCAACCGACGGCGCGAATCGTCGTCATGGGCCCTGCGACCAGTCGCGAGATCGGCCAGGCGCGCGAAGCGCGACTCGAGCTCGTCGTGTCGAGCGACGACATCCCGCCCGGCGTTCCCGTGCACGTGAAGCTCGACACCGGCATGGGGCGCTGGGGGCTGACGGAGCTGACGTCGTCGCCGTCACTCGAGGTCGTCGGCCTGATGAGCCACCTCGCCGCCGCCGACAGCGACGCCGGCTACACCGAGTGGCAGGTCGAGCGGTTCCGCAACGTGACGAGCGCGTACACGCACCTGACGCGGCACATCGCGAACAGCGCGGGCGCGCTCCGTTACCCGAGCGCGCGCTTCGACGCTGCGCGCTGCGGGATCGCGCTCTACGGGATCTCGCCGTTCGGCACCGACCCGAGTGAGGACGGCCTCGAGCCGGTTCTCACGTGGACGTCGCAGCTCGCGCTCGTGAAGCTGCTCCGGGCGGGACAGAGCACGGGCTACGGGCGGGAGTTCGTCGCGGAGCGCGACACCTGGATCGGCGTCGTGCCCGTCGGTTACGCCGACGGCTTTCGCCGCGACATGAGTGGGACACAGGTGCGCGTGGCAGGCGAGATGCGCCGCGTCATCGGCCGCGTGTCGATGGACGCGCTCGCCGTCGAGCTCGACGCCGAGCTGCCGGTGGCGACGCCGGTCGTCCTGATCGGCCGCGGCGTGCTCATCGAAGATCACGCGCGAGTCGCCGGCACGATCGGCTACGAGATCGCCACCGGAATCAACAGCGATCCGACACGCGCGCGACGCGTCGTCCTCTCGTGAGCCGCTTCGCGCGCACTGCCGATCTCGTCGCGGCACGTCAGGACGCGCGCGCGGCCGAGCTCGAGGAGCAGGTAGTCGCGTTCGTACAGCCGCGCGGCGACGAGCGTGCTCTGGACAGCGGCACCGGCGCCGGCGCCCTCGCGCTCGCTCTCGCCGCCCACGTCGCAGAGGTCGTCGGCGTCGACGTCGAGCCGGAGCTGCTCGCACGCGCCCGCGAGCGTGCGCCCGCGAACGCGACGTTCGAGGAGGCGGACGCGACGCGGTTGCCCTTCCCGGACGACTGTTTCGACCTTGCGGGGACGCTGCGCACGCTGCACCACGTGCACCGGCCGGAGGTCGCCGTCGCCGAGCTCGTGCGCGTGACGCGGCCCGGCGGCCGGCTCATCGTCATCGACCAGCTCGCGCCGCTCGACCCGCTCGAGGCTCTCGCGGTCGATCGCTTCGAACGGGCGCGGGATCCGGACCACCAGCGGCTCCTCTCGGATCAGGAGTTGCGGCACCTCTTCGAGGCGAACGGTCTCGTCCTCGTGCGCGAGCGCCGGGTCACGGAGCGCCGGCCGGTCGCCGGGTTCCTCGACGTCGCCGGCTGCGCAGGGGAGGCGCGAGAGGCCGCGCTCGCCCTGGCCCCGCACGGGCCCGACGTGTTCGTCGTCGAGGTGGCGTGGTATCTCCTGAGGCTCTAGCGGGTACAGGTTTGAAGCGGTACAACGTACGGGTGCGTCGCTCGCTCGTCCTCCTCGCCGCCGCGTGCGGCTCTCTCTGCCTGCTCGGGCCCGCGCAGGGCGCCTTTCCCGGCACGAACGGCCTGATCGCGTACGAGTGCAACGCGACCGACGTGTGCCAGGCGAATCCCGACGGCGGCGCCCAGAGCGTGCTGCTGAGCCAGGCCGCGCAGCCTGCGTGGTCGCCGAACGGCCAGAAGATCGCGTACGTCAGCGGCGGCGACCTCTACACGGCAAATGCCGACGGCACGGGCGCGGTGCTCTTCGCAGCGACCGCGACCGAGCCCACATGGTCGAACGACAACGCGACGATCGCATTCCTCAACGACGACAACCACATCTGGTCGAAGAGCACGTCGAGCCAGCAGCAGCTGACGAACGGCACGGGCGACCAAGACCCGGCGATTTCTCCGAACGGTCAGAGGCTCGTCTACGTGTCGTCGGTGAGCGGCACGCTCCAGCTCTTCGTGATCGCGCTCGGCGGCTCGGGGATCCCGACGCCGACACAGCTGACGAGTGGAACGACCGACGACGTCGCACCGACGTGGTCTCCGGACGGCAGCACGATCCTCTTCGAGGAGAGCAGCGGCCTCTACAAGATCGCGTGCTGCGGTATCGGGCAGACGCCGACACAGGTTGTGTCCGGCACCGACGCGCACAATCCCGCCTACTCTCCCGACGGCTCGAAGATCGTCTACTCGACGGCGGTCGGCGGCGGGGCGCTCGTCGTCGCCGACTCCTCCGGTGCGAATCCATCGACGATCGTCAGCCCGTTCGCGAACGCCGACAACCCGGACTGGGGCACGGCAACGCCGACGACGTCCGGCCCGCCGCCGCCGTCCGACACGGTGAACGGCCCTGACAACACGAGCTATCCGGTGATCACGGAGGCGAGCGGGGACTCGGGGCCGGTGGTGGGGCACACGCTGTTCGCGAGCACCGGCACGTGGACCGGGACGTTCCCGATCAGCTACACGTATCAGTGGAAGCGCTGCGACGCCGGCGATCCGGTCAACGGCCCATGCGTCGACATCCGCGGCGCGACCGGCAGCTCGTACACGGTGGCGCCTGCCGATTATCAGATGCGGATCCGTGTCGCCGTCAGCGCCACGAACTCGGACGGCCGTCACACGCAGAACTCCGAGGTGACGCCGAGCGTCACCGCGATCGCACCGAAGAACACGGCGACGCCGCCGATTCTCCCGGCGGGAACGAACGAGGTCGATGAGGTGCTCACGGTCGCCACCGGAACGTGGTCCGGCTCGTCGCCGATCGCGTACACGTACTCGTGGCGTCGCTGCGACCCCGTGGGTGACCTCGACACCTGCGTGCCGATCGTCGGCGCGACCGCGTCCTCGTACACGCCGACGGTGGCGGACATCGGCTTCTCGCTGCGCGTCTGGATCGTCGGCGCGAACATCGTCGGCTCCGACACGGTGATCACGAACCACACGTTCCCGATCGTCGACAAGGCCCACTTTGCTCCGTCCGCGACGACCGCCCCGGCAATCGCCGGCGTCGCGCTACCGGGGCGGCAGCTGACCGCGGACATCGGCACGTTCAAGGGCGACGCGCCGATCGCGACGACCTTCCACTGGTACCGCTGCAATGCGGTCGGCGACGCGTGCCATGTGATTCCCAATGGGACGAAGCTCGTCTACTTTCCGACGGCCGCCGACGTCGGCTTCACGCTGCGCCTCTTCGTGTCTGCGTCGAACGGTTACGGCAACCTGCTCGCGAAGTCGGGCCCGACCGTCGACATCGCGGCGAATCCGCCGCACGTCAAAGGGCGGCGCATCGTCGGCACGGCGAAGGGCAACTACCTTGCCGGCGGCGGGCACGACGACGTGATCATCGGGCTGGCCGGCAACGACACGCTGCTGGGGGGAGCCGGTGACGACCTGATCGAGGGTGGGCGTGGCAACGATGTGATCACGGGCGGCGCCGGCGCCGACCGGATCTACGGCGGTCCGGGCTCGGACTGGCTCAACGCCGCGGACGGCGAGCGCGACGTCGTCGACTGCGGGCCGGGCGTCGACCACGCGGTCGTAGACTCCGTCGACCTCGTGCGCAACTGCGAGAGCGTCGAGACGCGCTCGTCGGGCTAGTCGTCGTCGAGGTGCGCGAACGCCTCGCGGAGCTGGGCGCGCTCGGTGGCGAGCGCCGTGAACGACCGCTCGAGCCGGTCTTCGCCCTCAGGGGTGAGGCGGAGATGGGCGACGCGCGCGTCGCTCTGGGACTGCTCGCGGTCGACGAGCCCGGCCTCCTGGGCGCGGCTGACGAGCTCGGTGACGGTGCTCTGCGCGAGCTGGAGCCGCTCGGCGAGCTCGGTCACGGTCGACTTCTCGGAGCCGTCCCGCGCACCCTTGATCATCAGCAGCAGGAGGTGTCGCTGAGGGGTCAGGCCGGACTGGCGGGCGACGCGCTCCGACGTCCGCAGGAATCGGCGGAGCGCCTCTCGGAAATCGGCGACCTCGATGACGCGTGCGGTCTCGACGCTCATCGCCCGATTCTATTCGCCAAAACGCGCGCGACAAGGTTCGGGGCGATCGCCTGGACGATCCCCGCGACTGCGTAGTACCGCGGCACCGTCGTTTCGCCTCGGCCGCGCTCGAGCGAATCGACGACGTGCGCGGCAATGCGCTCGGGGCCGACGACGAGCCGCCGCGCCGCCGCGGGCAGCCACGACTGCGGA
>Ga0105240_10013313_pt1 | contig 11306 bp, 11 predicted proteins | sample KBSC54metaG_FD_80426 | JGI IMG/M metagenome (GOLD analysis project Ga0105240, IMG submission 80426) | Corn rhizosphere microbial communities from Kellogg Biological Station, Michigan, USA - KBS C5-4 metaG | ecosystem: Host-associated > Plants > Roots > Rhizosphere > Soil | place: Michigan, USA...
CCAACGACTGCGCTCGTACCCGCAAACGCAAGCGCGTTACCTCACGCGGCGCTCGATTCTCGATAGCAGGCCGGAGCTCATCAACGATGTCACCGATCAGCTCTTCGTCGACATTGCCGAGAATGAGGAGCATCTCTCGATCCTTCGTGAGCTGGCGCCGACGTCGATATTGATGGTTCCGCTGCGCGCCCGCGACCGCGTGCTCGGCGCGCTGCTGTTTGCGCGAGACCGCGACCGGGATCCCTATGACTCGTCCGATATGACGCTCGCAATCGAGCTCGCCCAGCGCGCCGGCTCGGCGCTGGACAATGCGCAGCTCTACCGCCGTGCGCAGCTCGCGATTCGCGCACGCGACGACGTACTCGGCGTCGTGTCTCACGATGTGCGCACTCCGCTCGCCGTGATCTCCATGTGCGCCACGTCGCTCGTCCAGGCGGGATTCGGCGATGAGACACGCAATCGCGATGCGATGCAGACCATCGCCGATTCGGTGCGGTGGGCGCAACGGCTGATTCAGGATCTACTCGACATGACGGCGATCGAGGCCGGCGGATTGTCTCTCGCCACACGCGCCGAGGATGCGGTGGTGCTGATGACGAGGGCAGCGATGTCGTTCGAGGAGCTCGCAGAAGCGCAGAAGGTGACGTTCGTGACGACGCTGCCGGATCGACTTCCCACCATCGTGTGCGATGCCGATCGCCTGCTGCAGGCACTCGGGAACCTGATCTCGAATGCATTGAAATTCACTCCGGCTGGCGGAGAGATCTGCGTCGGCGCAGAGGCGGATGAGAGTGGCGTCCGTCTCTTCGTGTCCGACAGTGGTCCCGGAATTCCCGATGAGGACGTGCCGCACGTCTTCGACAGATTCTGGACGGCGCGGCGCAACTCGCGCGAGCGTGGCACCGGAATGGGGCTCGCCATCGTGCGGGGCATCGTCGAGGCGCATGGAGGGCGAGTGTGGGTGGAACGAAACGCGCGCGGTGGAGCAACGTTCAGCATGCGGCTGCCTGGCACATCCTGACGGAGACGAAATGGAGATCGAGTTTGCCGGCGCTGCACGCGAGGTAACGGGCTCGTGTCACATTCTCCGCGTCAACGGAAAGACCGTGCTTCTCGACTGCGGCCTCTTTCAGGGGCATCGCAGCGATGCGGAGGCGAAGAATCGATCGCTTCCGTGCCCGATCGGGCAAATCGATGCGGTCGTGCTTTCACACGCCCACCTCGATCATTCGGGTCGTCTGCCATTTCTGGCGAGCCACGGTTTTGCGAGGACGATTCATGCGACCAAGGCGACCGCGGATCTTTGCGCGATCATGCTTGCCGACAGCGCGCACATTCAGGAAAGCGATTTTGCGTTCCTCAGCAGACACGGACGCGAGGTCGAGCCGCCTCTCTATGGCGTGAGAGACGCGGCACGTGCGGAAGAGCTGATGGAACGACATGCGTACGATGCGTGGTTCGAGGTCTGTGCCGGTGTGCGCGCCCGCTACGTGGATGCGGGGCACATTCTCGGCTCCGCATCCGTGGTCATCGAGGCGACGACTGGATCGGATACCTCGCGGCTGATCTTTTCGGGCGACATCGGGCGAGCCGGGCTGTCGATCATCCGCGACCCGGTGCCTCCGCCCGACGCCGCTGACATCGTGATCATGGAATCGACTTACGGCAATCGAGATCACGAAAGCGTTTCATCGTCGCGCGATCATCTCGCCCGCGTCGTGCGTGAAACGGCGGCGCGCGGCGGACGGGTGCTCATTCCGGCGTTTGCGGTGGGTCGAACGCAGGAGCTCGTGTACGATCTGCAGGTGCTCACTCGCGAAAAGGTGATACCGCCGATTCCGGTCATCATCGACAGCCCGCTGGCAACCGCAGCCACGTTGGTCTTCGAGCGCAACACCGACGTGTTCGACCGCACGGAGGGGCCCGTTCGCGACATCGAGCAGCTGTTTCGCTTCGAGCAGCTCACCTACACGAGCAGCACGGCAGAGTCAAAGGCGCTCAACGCGCGAGTAGGCCCCATGATCGTGATCGCGGGATCGGGGATGGTCGAGGGAGGGCGCATCCTCCATCACTTGTTGAACGGCGCCTCGAATTCGCGGAACACGATTCTCATCGTCGGTTACCAGGCGGAGGGCACGCTCGGGAGGCGCATCGTGGAGCGACGGCCGATGATTCGCGTGCTCGGCAACGACGTGGAGCTGCGGGCAAAGGTCGAGATCATCAACGGCTACAGCGCTCACGCGGATCGTACGGAGCTCGCGGGATGGCTCGGTGCGGTGCGACACACCTCTCCCGCCTTGCGGACGGTGTGCCTGGTGCATGGCGAGGAGGAGGCGCAGGAAGCGCTGTCCGGTATTCTCGATGCGCAGGGCTATTCCGTGAAGTGTCCTGCGCTGCACGAGAAGCTCGTCCTCCCATCCTAGCGCAAGCTCATCAACTCAGCTGATCGCACGAGCGATGGCGAATGCGGCAGCCGCGGCCAAGCTGCCGATCACGGTCGTTTGCACCGCGCTGCGCAGTGGGCCGGCGCCCGTGAACTTTCCCTTCACGTATCCGAAGATGATCAGCGCGATCAGCGTGAGGAGCACGGAGGTCTTCAACGCGTCCCGTGCGGATGACAAGGCGAGGTACGGCGCCAGCGGAATCAATCCGCCGAGAATGTACGCCAGCGCGATCGTCAATGCGCTTTGAAGCGCGCGCTTGGGATCGGGCGCCTCGAGGCCGAGCTCGAAACGCATCATGAAGTCCCGCCACTGAGCTGGGCGCTGTCGCATGGCCGCGACGATCGTTCCCGCCTCGGTGTCTGTCACTCCGTACGATTCGAGCACCGCTGCCACTTCCGCGGCTTCGATTTCCGGCACGTCACGAATTTCCTGCTCCTCGCGCGCGAGCTCGCTCGCATAGTGTTCGGCATCGCCTCGCGCCGCGAGATAGCCGCCGAGCCCCATCGCGATGGAGCCCGCTGCCACCTCGGCGAATCCCGCAGTGACGACCAATCGTGAGGACGCGACCGCGCCCGACAATCCCGCCGCGAGTGCGAACGGCACAGTGAGCCCGTCGGACATCCCGATCACGATGTCTCGAACCCGATCGCCTGCCGTGAAATGTCGCTCGACGTGCGGCGTCTGGGGCATCAGCAGCGAGCGAAGTCGTATGTTGCGCTCACGACGCGACCTCGCCAGTACGGAAGCGGCCCCGATGACGGCTGCCATTCCACATCGCCAGCGGTCGGAACCATCATGCCATGCCTGCGAGTATAGCAGTGCAGGTGCGCGACCCACGGAGTGGACACGTATCTTCCGGCCACCTCGCGCGGACGCATCGCGGAGATCGACGCGATCTCACCCGATTCACCGAAGTGAGCATCGAGCGAAACCGTCGTGGCGCCGTCCGACAAGGTTGCGGTTGCTGAGTCATCGTCGAGCGCTGTCCATGTAACGCCGGCAGTCGGCAGGAGTGCCGTGGGAAACCAGACCGCTTCGCCGAGATAGCGAAGCAGCTCTCCCTTTGCGATGTCGGAGGTGCCACTCGCATCGGCGACCTTCACGATTCCTCCGATCGCGGCTTTCAGCGACCCCTCGCGATCAGAGTACGAATCGCGAACGAGCACGGGGAGTATGCCCGTCATCCAGACGCGGGCATCCCACACGAAGCCAGGCGGCTGCACATGATAGTGCTGCGTCGCAGTGAACGCGCTCCAGCGGTGCGGGCGCATGCTGAACTTGCCCGTCCATTCGATGCGCGCGCTCGCAACCATCGGTTGCCCCTGGGTCAGGGCGAAATCGAAGTACCGACGCACCGGCTTCGGAAGGGCGGAGGTCGCTGCGCGATCGTAGCGAGAAGCTCTCGCCCGACTGGATTCCACGCGCAACGAGAGTCGCTCGATCGCGCGCGCCGTCTGCCGTTTCCATTTCGCGCCTCCGAGAATCGCGAGCACCAAGGCTCCTGAGAATGGTGGTGGAGATGCGGTGCGCTCAGCGCGCAGGACGAGCGGAGCGCCCTGTGATCTCGCTCATGTGAACGCGAAAGAGGATCAGGCGGTGCGGCACGGGATCGTGATCCGTGAAGGTGCCTGGCACCAGGGCTTTCATGAGCTTCAATCCCTCTTCGTACGCATTCTCCGATGCGAGCTCGGGGTCGAGGAGCTCGAGATGCCCTTTCACGACGACGCTGTCCCAGTCGAACATCGCACGTACTTCGTCGACCTCGAATGCGCACCACGGATTGTGCGCGAGCGTCATGAACTTGCCACCGCGGCTCGTGCGCCCATACAGCCAGTTGCCGCTCACCGCGTAATGAATCGGCTGGATGTCGACGCGGTCATGAAAGGAATAGGCGATGCGACCCGCCTTCTGACGTTCGAGCAGGGCGCGCGATTCCTGATCGGTCAGGTCGCGAAAAACAGGTGCCGTCTCGGTCGGGACGGTCGAGGTCTGTGTCATTGGGATCTCTCCATGCTGTGCGTCTGGGCGTCGGTCGAGAGCGGGCGGCAGAGCGCCGGTCTCCTCTCACGCAAGATGGAGTTTCCGAAGGACATTGCTGTCAGCGGGAACCGGAAGATCTGTGGTGACTTTCCCTACTCCGGCTGGCGATGTCGGGTAATCCCCTACGAGCGTGTCGGCTGTGTCCTGCGCGATCGCGATTCATCCCCGACAGACCAGGCGCGTGTGCGCGCCTAGACTATCACTACAAATCGCAGACGATCACGTCTCCACCCTCTCCCAATCAATCATGTCGAGCTCGCACACGCCTCCGATCGACAATACCACACTTCTCGAGCGACGCGGATCGCGTCGCGCGTTCCTGCGAAGCACCGCGGTGACCGCGTTGGCGGGAGGGGTTCTCGCGGCGTGCAACAAGGCGTCGAGAGAGGCCGAGGCGCAGGGCCCTTCGCAAAAGCCACCTGTTGCAACGAAGGGACCTGATACGAAGGGAGCTGACACGATGACCGCGCATCCGGCGGCGGTGCCGCAGCAGACCGATGCGGACAAGATGGATGCGATGCACGAGGCGGGAATCAAGGCATTCCCCGCCAAGACAGCAGGGAAGGGGAATCAACTGCTCGTACCGGTGATGGATGGCAAGACGAAGGTGTTCACCTTGACGGCTCGACAGATCAAATGGGAAACGGCACCGGGAACGATCGCCAACGCATGGGCCTACAACGATCAGGTTCCGGGTCCGATGATTCGCGTCAGGCAGGGCGACCGAGTGCGAATCGTTCTCAAGAATGAGCTGCCGGAGTCGACCTCCATTCATTTTCACGGGCTGATGGTGCCGAACGATCAGGACGGCGTTCCGTTCATCACGCAGCCGCCGGTGAAGCCGGGAGCCAGCTACACGTACGAGTTCACGGTGAAGAATGCCGGCTCCAACATGTATCATTCACATCACAACTCGACGAAGCAGGTCGGGATGGGGCTGCTGGGTGCATTCATCGTCGATCCGGTGACCCCGCGTGCCATCGAGCGCGCGGATATCGATCACGTCATGATTCTCAACGATTCCGGCCAGGGCTATACTCTCAACGGCAAGGGCTTTCCCGCAACCGAGCCGATCGTTGCGAAGCGCGGGCAGAAGGTGCGCATCCGCTTCATGAATGAAGGCATCATGATTCACCCGATGCACTTGCATGGAATGCCGATGACCGTCATCTCCAAGGATGGGTGGCCACAGCCGATGCCGTGGAAATGCGACACGCTGAACATCGCGCCGGGTGAGCGTTGGGATGTCATCGTCGATTGCACGGAGCTCGGCACGTGGGCCTTCCACTGTCACATTCTGCCGCACGCGGAGTCGGAACATGGAATGTTCGGAATGGTGACCGCTCTCATCGTGCAGGGGTGATAGAGCCGCACATGCGCATTCGGCCCGTTCTGCGTTCATTTCTCGGTGCCCCGCTCTGGTTGAAGCTGATCGGCGCGAATGCGCTCATCCTGGTGATGGCAGCCGCCGTCGTGACTCGCACAGCGTACCGCGACAGCGAGTTCCACGTGCTCTCAGGATTTTTTCTCGTCACACTGCTCGCGAGCACCGTTGTCACCGTCGTGCTCGTGATCACCGCCCTGCGGCCCTTGCGAGCGCTCGAGCATGCGGCCGCCGAGGTGTGGCGCGGCAACACATCGGCGCGCGTACCCGAATCGCCGTTGGCGGACCGCGACATGGCGCGCGCCGGTCACACGTTCAACCTGCTCGTCGATGCAATGATGCAGGAGAGCGCACGCTCGCGAGAGCTTGCCGCACTCGTGATCTCGCAGGCGGAGTCGGACCAGGCGCGCATTGCGTACGAGCTGCACGAATCCGCGGCGCAGCGTCTCGCCGCTCAGGTGATGCAGATCTCAGCCATTGCGCGTGACACCGCTGACGCCCGCACGAGGATGCAGCTCGATCATCTTCGAGAGGCGAGCGTGGAAACACTCGAGCAGCTGCGCCACCTCGTGCGTACGCTGAACTCGGCGGCGGCTCACGGCGGTACGCCAGCGATCGATTCGACTGAGGAGCACGAGGCGAGTCGCAGCGGGCAGCGCACGTTGACGGCACGCCAGTGATCGAGATCATCAACGTCCTGCTCGTCGACGATCACGCGATCGTTCGTGCGGGGCTGAAGGCAGTGCTCGGCGTCGCACACGACATTCGGGTGATCGGCGAGGCCGCGAACGGTATCGATGGGGTCGCGATGGCGCAGCGACTCAAGCCGCACGTGGTGATCATGGATCTGACGATGCCTGGCGGCGACGGCGTTTCCGCGATCAAGGCGATCGCGGCGATGCCCGAGGCACCCAAGGTGCTCGTGCTCACGATGCACACGGAGGAGGAGCACCTGATGCCTGCGCTCAAGGCGGGCGCCTCGGGATATCTGGTCAAGAGCGCGGCGGATCGCGAGCTCGTGGATGCGATACGTGCCGTGATCCGCGGCGAGATGTACGTGCAGCAGAACGCGGGACGAGTGCTTGCTCGCGGGTTCGTCGCGAAGGATCCCGCCAGCGAGGAGCGCGCGCGCTTCGACCATCTGACGGAGCGCGAGCGCAACGTGCTCGTTCTCGTCGCACGCGGCTACTCCGCGCCGGAAATCGGCGAGCGCCTGTCCATCAGCCCGAAAACAGTCGACACGTACAAGCAACGCGTGAACGAGAAGCTCGGTGTCACACATCGGGCAGAGTACGTGCGCATCGCGATGCGACTCGGGCTGCTCGCCGAAGAGTAGCGAAGCACCCACAACGTCCGAACCTCCGGACACGGGCACGACTTCTGCGCCCCGAGCTCCCGACTGCGCGCACAGCCGCACACGAGAGAGCGAGCTCCGGCGATTAGCTTACGTTCTTCCAGGCGGGAACGCTTCGCACGCTTGCGAACCGCGGTCGCGGAGCATGAGCGTCGCCGCCACGGCACTACGTGAGGATCGAATGGAACTGGGGATGATCGGGCTCGGGCGTATGGGCGCCAACATGGTGCGGCGACTCATGCGCAACGGACACAGCTGTGTGGTTCACGACACGTCCGCCGCCGCCGTCCGAACACTCGCGCAGGAAGGCGCGACCGGCGCGACCGAGCTCGATGATTTTCTCTCGCGCCTCACGACACCTCGCGCGATCTGGCTAATGGTCCCCGCGGCCGTCGTCGACACCACGCTCGATGCGCTACTTCCCAAGCTGGCCGCCGGCGACGTCGTGATCGACGGAGGAAATTCCTACTACCGCGATGACATCGTTCGCGCGAAACGTCTCTCCGAGCGAGGCGTGCACTTCATGGATTGCGGCACGAGCGGTGGCATACTCGGTCTCGAGCGCGGATACTGCCTGATGATCGGCGGGGAAGCGGACGCAGTGCACCGACTCGAGCCGATCTTTCGTACGCTCGCTCCCGCGTCAGGTGCGACCCCCAGGACACCCGGGCGCGAAGCGCGGCGAAGCACCGCGGAGCTCGGCTATCTGCACTGCGGTCCGCACGGCGCCGGTCATTTCGTGAAAATGATTCACAACGGAATCGAGTACGGAATGATGGCGGCGTACGCGGAGGGGATGAACATTCTCAAACATGCGAACGTGGGCGAGAACATCCGGGCTGCGGACGCCGAGACCACTCCGCTGCGCGATCCGACCGCGTACCAGTACGACTTCGATCTTCCCGACATCGCTGAGCTCTGGCGCCGCGGAAGCGTGATCGCCTCATGGCTGCTCGATCTCACCGCCGCCGCGCTCGCGGCGAATCCCGAGCTCGATCATTTCGCGGGTCGTGTGTCCGATTCGGGAGAAGGCCGCTGGACGCTCGAGGCTGCAATCGACGAAGGAGTGCCGGCGAACGTTCTCTCCGCGGCGCTGTTCGCGCGCTTCACTTCGCGCGGCGAGGCAGACTTCCAGAACAAACTCCTCTCCGCGATGCGCGCAGAGTTCGGGGGCCACGCGGAGAAGAGTCCGGCGACGTGATCGTGAACTCGCAAACAGCAACACGGCCGCCATTCATCGACGTGCTGCCAGATGCCGCCGCACTTGCTCGCGCAGCCGCGGAGCGATTCGTTTTCGCGGCGGAGCGGGCGATCGCCGATCACGAGCGGTTCGTGATCGCACTCTCCGGCGGCTCGACTCCCCGGCGAATGTACGAGCTTCTCGCGACGGAGCCGCTCGCATCGCGCGTGACCTGGTTGCGCGTGCACGTGCTGTGGGGCGACGAGCGATGCGTGCCGCCCACGGATCCGGAGAGCAACTATCGAATGGCGCGCGAGGCGCTGCTGGATCGCGTTCCGGTGCCCGCCGAAAACGTTCATCGCATGCATGGCGAGGATGATCCCGCGCGCGCCGCTGTCTCGTACGAAGCGATGCTGCGCGAATTGCTTCGCACGCCGAGCGGTCCTCCGCGATCCGATCCGGCGCGGTGCATCGATCTCGCGCTGCTCGGCCTCGGCGACAACGGACACACCGCATCGATCTTCCCGGGAAGCGCGGCCGTAGACGAACAGGAGCGATGGGTGATGGCGGACTACGTGCCCGAAGTCTCGATGTGGCGCATCACGCTCACCGCCCCTGTTCTGAATGCCGCGGCCGAAGTGCTGTTCCTGGTATCGGGTGCTGCGAAAGCGAGCGTATTACAGCGCGTGCTCGAAGGGCCGCGTCAGCCGCGCGAGCTGCCGGCCCAACTGATCGCGCCGTCGCGTGGCCTGCGGTGGATGCTGGATCGAGCGGCGGCGGCGAAGCTCAGCGGGAAATCATGAACATCAGCCCGCTCGCGGGACATCCGCCACCCGCTGAAATGTTGCTCGATGTGCCAGCGCTGATCGCGGCCTATTACCGGGAAATTCCCGACCCTGCCGTGCGGTCGGAACGCGTGTCGTTCGGAACGTCCGGCCATCGTGGCACCGCCTTCGGCCGGACCTTCAACGAGCATCACGTGCTGGCCATCAGCGAGGCGATCTGTCGCTATCGCGGTACACATTCGATCGATGGTCCCCTCTTTCTCGGAATCGACACGCACGCACTGTCCGCGCCCGCATGCGCGACGGCGCTCGAAGTCCTGACGGCACACGGCGTCAATGTCATGCTCGCGGAGCACGATGAGTACACGCCTACACCGGCCGTGTCGCATGCCATCGTGTGCTACAATCGCGAGCGCACCACCGGCCTCGCGGATGGCATCGTCATGACGCCATCGCACAATCCGCCGGCAGACGGAGGATTCAAGTACAACCCCCCGAACGGCGGCGGTGCCGACACGACAGTCACGAGCTGGATCGAGGCGAGTGCAAACGAGCTGCTGGAGCAGCGTCTCACGGGCGTGCGTCGCATCCCGCACGCGCGAGCGCTGCGCGCCTCCACCACGCACCGGCACGATTATCTGAACAGCTACGTCGGTGATCTCGGCGACGTCATCGACATGGAAGCCGTTCGAGCTGCAGGTCTTCGCATCGGTGTCGATCCGCTCGGCGGCGCGGGCGTTCACTACTGGCCCCGGATTGCGGAGCGCCACCGGATCGAGCTGACCATCGTCAACGACGCCGTCGATCAGACATTCCGATTCATGTCGCTCGACTGGGATGGCCGCATTCGGATGGATCCGTCGTCACGTTACGCCATGCAGCGCCTGATCGGCCTCAAGGATGATTTCGACATCGCGGTCGCCTGCGACACGGATCATGATCGTCACGGCATCGTGTGCCGCAGCGCAGGGCTGCTACCGTCCAATGACTATCTCGCAGTCTCGATTCACCATCTCTTTCAGCATCGGCCGCAGTGGCGTGCGGATTTGGCGATCGGGAAAACCGTCGTCAGCAGCGCACTGATCGATCGTGTCGGAAGGAAGCTCGCTCGACGACTGTACGAGGTGCCGGTGGGCTTCAAGTGGTTTGCCGAGGGTCTCGCGAAGGGCGAGCTGGGGTTTTGCGGCGAAGAGAGCGCGGGCGCGACGTTTCTGCGTCGCGATGGCGAGGCGTGGACGACCGACAAGGACGGCATCGTCGCTGCGCTGCTCGCCGCGGAGATCACTGCGCGCGCGGGTCGCGATCCGGGCGAGGTGTACCGTGACCTCACGCGGGAGCTCGGCACGCCGGCGAATGGCCGCCTGGAAGCGCACGCGACACCGGCGCAAAAAAAGATCCTCAGCGCTCTTTCCCCCGAGCAGGTGAAAGGCGATTCGCTGGCGGGCGAAAGGATCGAGAGCATCATCACGAACGCGCCGGGCAATGGAGCACCCATCGGTGGAGTGAAGGTCGAAGCCGAGACGGGCTGGTTCGCGGCGCGCCCGTCGGGCACGGAGGACATTTACAAGATTTACGGTGAGAGCTTTCGCGGACAGGATCATCTCGACCGAATCCTGGCTGAAGCGCAAACGATCGTCGACGCGGCTCTCGCGGTCGGCGCGCACCATCACGAAGGGAGCTCGAGATGAGCAACACGAACGGGCATCCGCCGCGGTCGGATGCGCTGGTGCTGTTCGGCGTCACCGGTGATCTCGCGTACAAGCAGATCTTTCCTGCGCTGTACGCCATGGTGAAACGCGGAGTGCTGAACGTTCCGGTGATCGGCGTGGCCGCGTCGCCGTGGAGCGTAGCGCAGCTGCGAAAGCGCGTGACGCAAAGCCTGAGGCAATCCGGCAGCCCCGTGAATCGCCGTTCTCTGCGCATTCTCCTCTCGTTGATGCACTACGTGTCCGGCGACTACAACAATCCCGAGACGTTTCAGGCGCTGAAGCTCGAGCTCGGGAATGCGCGCCACCCCGCGTTCTATCTCGCCATTCCGCCGGCGCTGTTCGAAACGGTGATCCAGGGGCTCGGCAACGCGGGACTCGCGAACAATGCTCGCGTGATCGTCGAGAAGCCG
>Ga0105240_10013314_pt1 | contig 11305 bp, 2 predicted proteins | sample KBSC54metaG_FD_80426 | JGI IMG/M metagenome (GOLD analysis project Ga0105240, IMG submission 80426) | Corn rhizosphere microbial communities from Kellogg Biological Station, Michigan, USA - KBS C5-4 metaG | ecosystem: Host-associated > Plants > Roots > Rhizosphere > Soil | place: Michigan, USA...
AGTAATACTGGTTCCCGGGAATAACGACTTTACTTTCGGCGATCAAGCGACGCTGGTATCTGGCATCAGCACTCGGCACGGCGCAATTGCCGACGTCAACGGCGATGGTCTTCCAGACATCTTGTTTGCGCAGATCTATCTCGGGGAGGCTCCAAGCGCCACCTTCGGCGTTACAACGTATCCAAATCTCGGTGGAGGGAAATTCGGGCCGCCAAACAGCACGGCCGCTCCAGCTGTACAGCTCTTTCCCGCCGATTTCAATGGCGACGGCGCTACGGACTTTGCACTGCAGGCCGGCGCGATCGGAGAGGCGAGCGTGGTCATGTTCAATGCCCGAGCATCGACATTGAGCGTCTCGGCTTCGCCTACATCAACCGTCGTTGGAAACTCGGTGACGCTGACTGCGATCCTGGCCAACACAATCTATAGTTCGACAGAGCTATCGGGCGAAGTTACCTTCTACGCAAACGGCACTTCACTCGGGAAAACACAAGTTGTCAACAACTCAGCACAGCTTTCGGTTTCTGACCTTCCAGTAGGCGCGGACGTGATCACTGCCGCATATCTTGGTGACACAGACCATAACCCCTCCAAATCCGCCGCAACGACCATCACTATCACAGACATTGATCCAACATTCGCATTGACTGGCGGGAGCGCCCAGGTCACTGTCGCAACCGGAAAGACAGGCACTCTACCGCTGAGCCTGGAATCCAACTCAGCCTTCAGTGGCGTCATCAGCTTTGCCTGCACAGGCCTTCCGCAGGGGTCCACTTGCACGTTCAGTCCTGCAACCTTAACTCTCGATCGGTCGGCAAAAGGCAGTGTGAATCTGCAGATCAATGCAGGCCCCGTTCAGACCTCTCAAAACGAATCTACTCCTCATCCCTGGGCAAACGCCCTGGGTACAGCGAGTCTTGCTCTGGTGTTCCTGGGTGGCCTGCGAAGGCGGCGCTCTAAACTCTTTCTCCTCCCTCTTATCGTGCTAGCCATCTCTGGAGTCGCCGGGCTGACTGGTTGCGGCAATGACCATAGCAACAAGCCTTCCACCAGCCTCAGCGTTGTCGGAGTTACTGCCACCGCAACCATCCATGGCAAGGCGGTTACGCAGACTTTACCCGTAACCTTGGTGATCACCAAGTGACGGCCCAACCGGAAGGCCTCTGCGCAAATCACTGCAAGCACTCTCAAGAACAACCAGCATTACGGCGAATGGAGATGGGGACAAGTATGAATACTCTTCAGTATAGGCATCTCTGGAGGTGGCTGGCTCTCTCAGCGCTCCTCTGTTTCTTGCTAACACCACGCACCTCTGAGGCCGCTGTTCCAAAAGCTAATCAGAAGGCGCCAAGGGCACGCATCGTTCAATCGCTCGATGCTTCGCCTCTGGTTGAATTGAAGGGGAACGTATACCCGGCGGCGAAGCCTGCGGCAGACCAGGGTTCAGCTCCAGCAAACCTTGCCCTGCAACGCATGGTGCTCGTCCTCAAGCGGAGCGACGAACAGCAAAAGAACCTTGAGAACCTGTTGCGCGACCAGCAAAATCGAAACTCGCCCAGTTATCACTCGTGGGTAACACCACAGGAGTTCGGCGCCTATTTCGGAGCTGCTCCACAGGATGTAGAGAAGGTCTCAGCATGGCTTGGATCTTCGGGGTTCGCCATTGAATCTGTTTCTCCAAGTCGCACCAGCATCACATTCTCCGGCACGAACGCGCAGTTGAACAGCGCCTTTCACTCCTCACTCCATCAATACAAGATTGGAGGGCAGACACACTTCGCCAATAGCACCAACCCGATGATCCCGTCGGCCCTCGCGCCTGTAGTGGCTGGAATCGCGAAGTTGAACGACTTTCCGCGCATGCCGATGCATCGGCAGCCAACTGCTGTTCACAAAGACGCGGCTTCCGGCCGGTGGACCGCAGTAGATAAGAGCACTGCACCGAAGGCCGACTATCGGTTGAAGCTACCCGACTACGATCTCGATTTGGTCGGGCCTCAGGACTTCGCCACGATGTACAACCTGCGACCGCTCTGGGACGCTGGCATTGATGGCACCGGGCAACACATCGCCATTGTCAGCCCATCCGATATCCAACCGAAAGACGTGGATTCTTTTCGTGCCTCCTTCGGACTTCCCGCAACCAAACTCGACATTATTTACAACGGTCCGAATCCTGGTCTGATTGCTGGCTATGAAGGAGAGTCTGACCTTGATGTGCAGTGGGCTGGCGCAGTCGCCAAGAACGCTACAATCCACATGGTTGTCTCCGGGGATTCCTATACAACTGCCGGCGTCGATCTTTCAGCGATTTACATCGTTGACCATCTTGTTGCTCCTGTGATGAGCGAAAGCTATGGCGAGTGCGAAGTCGGCCTTGGCACCGCCGGCAATCAGTTCTACGCGAATCTCTGGGCCCAGGCCGCAGCCGAAGGCATCACTGCGCTCGTATCCTCGGGAGACGCCGGATCCGCTGGCTGTGATCAGAACCAGCCGTATTCTAGCTACGGACTCGCCGTCAACGGGATTGGTTCCACTCCGTTCAATATGTCGGTTGGAGGAACGGATCTTTATGGCACCTTCCTCGACGAGAACAAGTACTGGGGAAGTGACAACGGAAGCTCTTACAGCACCGCGAAATCCTACGTGCCGGAGAGGCCATGGAACAACAGTTGCGGAAACCCTGAACTCCTGAAGGCATACCAGGATGCCGGGCACAGTCTGCAGACCCAGGAGGACCTCTGCAATGATCCAGATCTGCAGAGCTTCACACTCACCACTGGCGGCGGCAGTGGCGGACCAAGCAACTGCATTGTTTCCGAAGGAGGCATCCTGGAGTCCTGCTCTTCAGGCTATGCAAAGCCCGCATGGCAAGCCGGCATCCCGGGCATTCCCGATGACAAGGTACGTGACCTGCCGGATGTATCTCTCTTCTCCGGCGCGGGACTCTGGGGGAGCGCGCTGCTCTTCTGCGAGTCGGACGCAACGAATAGTGGTACATGCGACTACAGCAGCTCCGACGATGCACAGATGCTGAGTGCCGGAGGCACTTCCTTCGCATCGCCGGCTTTTGCCGGGATTATTTCCTTGATCAATCAACAGACCAACCAGCAGCAAGGCAATGCGAACTACACCCTGTATAAACTCGCTGCACAACAGTACAACGGTCAACTTGGCAACGTCTGCGATTCCGATCAACAGGGAAGCGCGGAAGGCTGCATCTTTCACGATGTAACATCGGGAAGCATAGCGACACCTTGCCTCGTCAACTCCATTGATTGCACCGTCCAAAACGATGCCGATACGTTCGGCGTGCTTCCTGGCTGGAGTGCCAACGAAGGTTATGACATGGCCACTGGGCTTGGCAGTGTCAACATCGCTCGCCTCGTCAACGCGTGGAGCACCGCAAGCCCGGCAACACTGGCAACCACAACTACTCTCACTTTGGAAACAACTTCACTGCCTTACGGAACTCCTCTCAAGGGCAGCATTCAAGTATCGCTTTCGAATGGCCAAACCGGAGCTCCCACTGGTGACACCGCGCTGGTATCCGCCAACTCGGGCGTCGGCGCAGGTCCCTTCCACCTGGAGGAAGGTAAGGCTGATGCTTCCGTCCATACACTTCCAGTCGGTATGGCTCATGTTTCCGCGAATTATTCCGGAGATGGCATTTATGGCGCCAGCCGGTCCGCCGATTCGGTTGTCACTGTATCCAAAGCCGCGACGAATTTGAGTCTCGTTAAAACGAGCGCTCAGGTGACGGCCAGCCAAAGCGTCAGCCTGGTGGCCACGATCGGCACCTCCAGCTTTGCGGCGAGTCCCAGCGGAACGGTGACTTTTAGCCTTGGAACAAGCGATGTCGTCCTTGGGTCTTCACCTTTGGTTTCATCGCTCGACGTCTCAGGACACTCGGTATCGATTGCAACATTGACACTACAAGGGAGACTGCTCAACGCAGGAGATAACACTCTGACAGCTACTTACTTAGGCGACGCGAACTATAACCAGCCAGATCTGTCATCCGTACATGTCAGTTATCAGCCACCCTTTTCATTAAGCCGCGATTCTGCTGGGGACACAGCTCTCCTCGTCAACCGAGGCGGCTCAGTGGACGCCAGCCTCACGCTCACCGCGACATCGGGAAGTTTCCCCGCGAACGTGACTCTATCCTGCACTTCACCGCAGTCTACCGTCACATGTTCCTTTACCCCGATTACATTTCCCACTGGAGGAACTACGACCAAGTCGGTCGTGAGCATCCACGTGAATTCATCCACAGAGCAGGCGCACAACGCGACTCGAACGAATGGCAGCCGCCAGGAGACTATCTTCTCAGGAGCCTTGCGGTTAGGAGGAGCCGCTAGTTTCTGTCTGCTCCTGTTGCCTCTGCGAAGAAAGCGATTGAGCCGCTTCCTCATGCTGGCAGTCCTATGTGTGTTACCCTTCCTCAGCTTTGGTGGCTGCGGCGGATCGAGTTCCTTAGCCAGCACCGCCCTCAGCATTAAAACCAGCAGTTCCCTCGCTCCCGTCGGGTCCGCAGTGACCTTCACAGTCGCTTTAAACCCCTCCGCTGAGAAGCGTCAGGAAAGCGGAACGGTAACCCTATACGATGGTGACACCAAGCTGGGCAATACCGCTGTTACCGGGCCGACGGCAACTTTCACCACGGACAAGCTCACCCAGGGCATTCATCACATCCGCGCTACCTACTCTGGGGACGGTCACTTTACCGGGTCTCCCTCAGACGAATTATTGGTAACAATTGTTCAGCCAATCACTGTTCGAGTCTCGGCGATGGATACTTTCGGAGACGTCAGCACCATTGCAATCCCTATCAACGTCGACTAAGTACATTTCGGAAGGGAACAGCTGGATTTCTCAAAGGGTGTGGGCATTTCCCACACCCTTTCTTATTGTCATAGACCGCGGCGGAGGAATTCGATTTCGTACATTCAGAGCGTTGCAGCAATCAATCTGCAGAATGCGGCATGCATTCGATGCCCAGGTGTTCGCTGCCAAGCCAGATCCGCGGCAGCAAAGTTCGGCGCGCAATTTCGTAGACTCTCATGGAGTGTGTGACTCCGCTCGAAGCGTGGAGTATACCGGATGCGGAGTGGGGGACGTGATGGTTGGTGGTGTAGGCCTGAAGGCGTTTCACTCGAACGAGTTGTCACGCACATTGAGGGCCCCCCCCGGCTAAAGTCCATGTAGGAAGCGACGCGGTGGCTACTGACAGGCTCTGTTGGTCGCACACTCTGAAGCTATACGAGATTAGTTGACTTTGGCTGGGCCAAGATAATGGTTCGGCAGTTTCAATCCGACCTGGGACAACAGGTCCAGGAACGCCGGATCCTGGTGCAGGTTGTCGTACATGGCATTTACGGCCAGGTCGAACGGGTCGGCATTTTTCTCGGCAACGGCTTTCTGCAATTCGGCGATAGCCAGATCGTGATCGCCGAGGTAGGCATGCCATTCCGCAGACGAGAAGTCATTGGAGTGCCGATCGATCGCGGCGCGTAGTGCAAGAGCGTCACTGTTGTGGTTTTTCTGCACCTGGGCGATCGTTTCGAGCCGCAGCCTCCCGTAAGCCTGGATACCACCGTGGTGAAAAGCTGCAAGGCCTTTTTCTTCAAGCTTCAGACGAACGGGATCTTTCTCGAGCAGTGCCATCTGCCGCCACTCGTTGATGGCATCTTCAAAATGGTTCTCTTCGAAATAGGCCCACCCCAAGGAATCGCGAGCGTTCGCGGATTCGGGACCGATCTCCAGGTATCGCTTAGCTGCGCGAACGGCTCTCGGGTAGTCTCGGGCTGCGCCTGCTACGGCGATTTCAACGTTGTAGATTTGCGGCCAGAGCGGATCGTCGGTATGAGCCTGGTCGATCTCCTGCAGGGATTCCTCGAAGCGGCCTTGGAGCACCAGCAACTCCGCCAGCCAGCTGTGATACACCGCCTGGTGGGGCTCGCTCTGTGATGCCAGACGAAGTTCCTGTTCGCCGAGGGTGAAATTGCGGTCCATGCGGTAAGCGATGTTACCTAAAATTGCGTGGGCTTCAGACAGGTCGGGGTCAAGTTCAAGCGCTTTGCTGGCGGCTGCTTTCGCGGATTGAATCTCGGAAACCGAGTTTGTCCAGGAATAGTGTGAAAGATAGGCCGTTGCCATTCCAGCGTATGCGCGGGCAAAATTGGGGTCTTCCTGGACGACCGTCTGGTAAACCGCAAGGCTCTTGGCAAGCGTGTTGCCGGTGCGCTGGTAGGCGAGATCGCGTGCGGTCAGGTAGTCGGCATAGGCTCTGGAGTTTTCCGTACTGCCTTTTATCGCCTGTACGGATCTGCCACGCAACGCCAACGTCCGAAAAACATCGCGCTGAACGCGATCGCGGATATTTGCCAGTTCCTCCTGCGTGCCGGAATACTGAAAAGAGGCGACGTGAACCGCATCCGCGCCGCGAAGCAGTTCAAAGTCGAGGAGGCAACGCTTCTGCTGAACCTGAAGTCTGCCGATGAGCAGATAGTCGAGATTCAGCAGGCTCGAAACCTCTCGGATACTGGCGTCGTTATGTTTGAGTGTGTCCAGCGAATGGGAGGCGCGAAGCTGGACGCCAGGCAACTGCGACAGAGCGTCCATCAAATCGAGGCGCAGGCTTTCTCCCTGGAGCGCCCCATCGGCATCTTGGGTTTCGAAAGGAGCCACCCCGAGCGTTAGAGCATGCGCCGCCATCGGTTTGGCCCGGTGCCGGATCGTATAGGTAGCAACCCCCGCGATAATCAGGAGAAGCAAAGGCAGAACAATCAGGCCGAGGTTTCGTACGCGCCGTCTTGCCGAGTGTCCTGCTGTAAGCGCCCGGAGCTTGCCCGGGATCGGCGAAGCAGACACGGTCTCCTGTGGAACCGGAGGCAAAAGGCCCAGACCGGTATGAATATCCCCCGGTGACTCTGTTCGAGAAAGGTGAGAGATAGTTTCCGGTTCAGGTGGGACGGTTGTCTCAATTTCTGCAGATTGGCCGATGCGCGACACCGGTGCCGAGAAGTAGTAACCGCGTTTCGGAACGGTTTCCACATACAGCGTCTTCTTCGCGCTGTCACGCAGGATCATGCGGAGATTATTGACTGCGCGGTTGATGGCATGCTCGTGATCCAGGTGCTCGCCCTCTGGCCAGAGGTAATTCTGAATCTCATCCCGGGTGACAACTTCACTTGCACGCTCGAGAAGAATTGTCAGAAGCATGGCAGTCTGCCGTGGCATCGGCAGATAACGGCCGTTGCGAGTCAGGACTCCCGACCGGCTATCAAAAGTGAAGGGCGGAAAGGCGAAGTGGGGCATCTTGGCTTAAATCGACCGTATCACAATTTGTACCGTCAAGACCCTTAACCGAAAAAGGCGGGCTTGCTCGAGCGGCTCTTATATTCGAATGTGCATTGTAAATACAACATATTAAACAGATTAATAAAAGATAAATTGCAGAGATAAGAATGAGCTTCTAGGAATTTGCAATCCGCCGGTTCCGGGGTACGCTTCGGTCATCCCTGGTTGCAGCTGGACTAAGAAATTGCTGGGCGAGGCGTTCTCCTGCACCGCTCGCTCCGTCAACGTCACACCTGCTGTCGATCCTCCTGGAACTTTTCAAGATCCGACCCAAATCTGCTTCTCACTGTTCATTCGAAAAACGACGTTCCGCCAAGAAATGTTCCTCCCGTGATCCGAAGCGTTCGCGGGACCAGTGGTCTCAAGATCGCAAGTTAGCGAATAGGAAGGAAGTAAAGTGAAGCGATTCATCCCGCATTCCTTATTTTTAGCCGCAGCAGTCCTGCTTTCCGTTCTGACGCCAGCGTCGCAAGGGCAGAGAACCCAGGCGGCAAAGCAAGCTCCGGTAGTTCCCCATGGCGCCAACTCCACCCGGCCTTTTCCCCAGCTTGCGGGTAGGTTGCCAGGCCAGGATTCGTCGAGGGCAACTACTTTGGCGCCGCGCTCGACAATGGAGGCCAGGATCGAGTCCAGAATGCCGGCAGCGATGCTTGCCCGCCGAAAAGCCATGTTGGGCCGCCGGCAGAGGTTTGAAGAAGTGCTCCGGACCCATTCCCCATTGGGAGCAGTGAACCCGATGGACTCGCCCAATGCGGCCTCAGTCAATTTCCCGGGATTCCTGCAGGCCGACGTTCTGACTCCAGGAGTTGCCTCGGGCGACCGCACCAACGTAGTCGCCGCCCTGGCCGTAGACATCAACAAGGATGGCCTCGCCGATGTCATTAATCTTCAGATCGACGGCACGGTAAGTGTCCTGCTGAACCCAGGCTCAGGCAAGCTGAGCTCGATGCAGGTTTCGTCAGTAAACAACTCCGCAGGGACCGGCCATCGCATCATGTACGCCGCGACGGCTGATCTCAATGGAGACGGCTACCCTGAGTTGATTTCGGTCGATTACACCTCGAACAGCCTGTTGATCTATCCGAATCTCAAAGACGGCACGTTCGGCCGTGCCGCAGTCAAACCGGTCAAGTTTTCCAGTGGCGGCACCCTGCTTGCGGGCGGCGGTATGGTCGTCGGAGACTTCAACGGCGACGGCGCACCGGATGTAGCCGTGTACATGATGGACTACGGGTACTCTGACTCCAGTTTGCCCGCCACCTCCTTTGAACTGGTTGTGCTTCCCGGCGCGGGTGATGGCACCTTTCGAGCGCAACTGCCAGAGCAGTACACGTTGCTGAATTCCTATGGCACAACGATGCCCGGTCAGGCGGTGGTTGGCGACGTGAACAACGATGGCCATCTGGACATCTCCTACATGGCCGGTGGCTTCGACGACAGTGGATACCAGGAAGTCTATGTCGCCACGCTGCTCGGGGACGGCACGGGCAACTTCACGCCTCCGCCGGCGAATTTACCCAAGAGCGGTGCGATCGCAGTCGGTATCGCGGACGGCGCAATCGTCGGCGGCATCACGCTGTCCGACTTTGACGGCGACGGTAATCTCGACCTGCTCTTCGCTAATTGTGAGAACGCTAATCTGTACTACGCCAAGGGCAACGGCGACGGAACATTCCAAAACACAAGCACACCCGTTACTGACCTCGGCTATCCGAATGCGCTCTCGTTTGCCGACATGAATGGCGATGGACTCGTCGACGTAATTTCGTACGGAGATGGATATACAGCCATCTTCGCCGGCCTGGGTAAAGGAGCGTTCGCACAGCCGATAATGAAATTTGCCAGCAGCATGGCAGGCTATGTGCCAGGGCAGCCTGCGGACTTCGATGGCGACGGGCAGCCGGATCTGGCGCGCACTGACATCGTGACCGATCTGACCGCCATTTACCTCGAGAAGAACGGTGTCTTCAACGCGTCGCCGGTGCTGGCCCCTCCAGGGGAAACGCCTTCGTTCTTCCAGGCGATCACCGCGGGTGACTTCAACGGCGATGGGTTCCAGGATGTAGTCGGCCTCGATTACACCGCTTACTGGAGTGGGACCCAGAATCATGAACCTTACCCTGACGTGGTGGTTGGGCTGAACGACGGCAAAGGGAACTTTACCTACAGTGTAGCCATCGGACATGAGGCACTCAACACGATGGGAGGCGGAGACGCCGACAGCGGTCTGCTCTACCCCGCGGCTGTCGACTTCAACGGAGATAGCCTTCCAGATCTTCTGCTCACCGACGCCGGTGGCCAACTTTGGATTGCGTTGAGCAATGGCAAGGCTCAGTTCGCCGCACCGTCTCAAGTCTCAATCGGCGTGGCGATCAAGTGCCGATTTTCGCGCATCGATATCGGCGATCTGAACAACGACGGCAGGAAGGACCTTGTGCTGGCCTATCCGGGCGACAATTCCTGCAATTCAGGACCGGTGGCTTCGGGTGTCATGAGTTTGTTGAGCAATGGAGACGGCACATTTGCAGCGAAGTTCACTGCCGTGGGTGCCGATGCGCAATTGCCAAAGCTGATCGACTTCAATGGCGACGGCAAACTCGATCTTGCGCTTGCCGATGTGAATTCGGAAGAGTTCGCTTTCGATTTCTTCGTGGTTCCGGGCAATGGCGACGGCACCTTTGACTCGGCATCTGCATCGCGTCCCCTTCCCAGTGGGACTGCGGTAACCGCAATTATGGCAGGTGATTTCAATACTGATGGCAAGCAGGATCTGACCGTGGGCACGCTCTTCCGAGAAGGCGAGCCATTCGATTTCCTGCCCAACACGACAGGTGTCGAAACGCTGACCGGTAACGGGGACTTTACCTTTGGCGCTCCACAGATGTATGCCTTCGGCGGTTATCCGTATGACGGCCAGTATGCCGATTTCAACGGCGACGGCAAGCCAGACCTGGTAATGAACATCGGGTACGACTTCTTCCAGAATTCGCCTATTCTGAGCAGCTTCGGCTATCTGGTCAACCAGGGAGATGGAACATTCGGTGCTTTCCAGCCATCGGTTTCGACTACCTACGACGTTGGCGGTTTCTTCTATGCCGGTGACTACAACTCCTATGGCAACCTGGTTGTGGCAGATTTCAACGGCGATGGAGCCCTCGACGTATTGAGCGTGCTCGACTACGATGAAACCTATCATTACGCATCGCAGCTTTACTTCAACAGCGGAGCGGTCAGCTTCACGCTCGCTGCGAATGCTTCAACAGTGGATCAGGACTCTCCTGTCACGATCACAGCGACGGTGAAGGCAAGCGTCGGTACGAAGTCTCCGAGCGGCAAGGTGAGCTTCTTCGACAATGGCACACTCGTCGGATCGGTGGATGTCACCAGCAACAGCGCCGTCTACGTCGACAGCAATCCTGCTGTGGGCACCCACATCTACACGGCAACGTATACGGGCGACGCAAACTTCAATGGGGCAACGACGAGCGCTGCTGTAAATGTAGTGGTCAACGTTCTCCCTCCTGCATTCAAGCTGGCGCAGCCGTCTCCTGGCACACTAAGCATGCTCGCCGGTGGATCCGGAACACTCCAGTTGTCGCTGACCAGCAACGCCACTTTCAATGGAAGTGTTGCTCTCTCCTGCTCGGGAGCACCTGCTCTCACGACCTGCACCTTCGCGCCATCTTCTGTCTCCCTGGCTGGAAATCAAACCGGCACCGCGACACTGTCCATTGCGACACACCCAGCCACCAACTCAAAAGCGGCAATGGACAATGCGCCGAAGGTGCTCCCTGGAGCAGGAGTTCTCAGTCTGGCAACCCTGCTTGCGCTGGTGTGGCCGGGCCGTTTGCGCCGGGTGCGAAGGATGTGGATGGTGCTGCTACTCGGCTCTATCACTGCCCTTACTGTGGGGATGTCAGGCTGCGGAAGCGATTCCAAA
>Ga0105240_10013315_pt1 | contig 11305 bp, 9 predicted proteins | sample KBSC54metaG_FD_80426 | JGI IMG/M metagenome (GOLD analysis project Ga0105240, IMG submission 80426) | Corn rhizosphere microbial communities from Kellogg Biological Station, Michigan, USA - KBS C5-4 metaG | ecosystem: Host-associated > Plants > Roots > Rhizosphere > Soil | place: Michigan, USA...
AAAGGGTTCAACCACGCCGAGCGACAGGTCGGCGGAAAAGAGCTTGTACTCGGATTCGTTGCCGACGACGACACCGACGGGGGCACGGTGGGGAGTGGCGATTTCCTGCGTTTCCCAGACACCGGGGCCGGCGCGGCGAGAGAGGATCTGCGACGGATTGTTGCTGCGGTTACCGGCCGGGTCGGGGGTGATCGGGCCGCCCGCGATATAGGCCAGACCGGAGCCGTCGGCGGCAGCCTGGAGCGGGGCGGCGGGGGGGCCGCCGATCGCCCTGATCGGACTGCCCTGCTTGTCGGGCGGGGAGACCAGTTCCCAGCCGCGGCCGTCGGGAAGCAGGGTGGCCGCCGCGGCGGGCTGGGTGGTGAAGGAACGGTCGGGGCCTTCAACCGTGCCGAGAGAGTTCTCGGCAACGACACGGTAATGGTAGACGGTGGCGGGCGCCAGGCCAGCGATCCGAGCGCCGCCAGTGACGTCGGTCGTGCTTTCGCCGGCGGAGCCGGTCGGCGTGCTCTGACCGTGCGGGCCACCACCTTCGATGTACGGGGTCGTGTCGTATTCAAAATGGTAAGTGGTCGGCAGGCCGTGCGGATTAAGTTCGACTTCGAGGGTCGCGGTGCTGGCGGCGACTTCAGAGACAGACTCAGAATCGATCGAGACCGGGGGCAGCGTCTCGAACGTATGGTCGGGGCCCGCGAAAGTCTTGCCTTCCCTGTTGGTGGCGAGGAGACGCCAGTGGTAGGTGGTACGAGGCTGGAGACCTTCGATCGCGGCTTCGGCGGGCTGGTCTGCCAAGACGCCGCCGGACAGTACGATGGGAGTGGTGTGTTCAGGGTAGACGCCGGCTTCGGTGCCGTACTGGAATTCGTAGGTGGTTTCTTCGCCGCCCTCGGGATTGACGGTCGCCTTCAGGGTGGCTGTCGTGGTGCCGATCTGGGTGGCTTCTTCACCGAAGGCGAAGGGGACGCCAGAGGTCGGCAGGGTCGCGGTGAGAACGCGGGCCGGGTGCTGGTAGACGAGGTAGAGAGCGGCGGCAGTTTCGGCGTAGGCGACGCCGCCGGAGGCGTCGCTGCCGGAAGCGGCGGTGGGCAGGGAGCGCGCGGTGAGCTGGGCGCCGCTCGGGTCGTAGGTAAAGATGTGGCCTTCGCGCGGAGCGCTGACGATCAATTCGTCGCCGGGACCGATCGCGATCGACGGTTCGAGGCCGTTCAGGCCCGGGTCGCGGGGGCTGCCGAGTTCGCTGCCGGCGGGGTCGTACTTGTGGACACCTTCAAAGAAACCGGCGCCGAAGCGGTCATAGAGGTAGAAGTCGCCGACGGAGTCAACCGCGAGTTCGGATGCGGGGACGGCGGGAAGAGAAATCGTCGCTTCCAGGGAACCCGAAGGGCCAAAGCGCTGGACGCGTTCGGCGTCGGCGACGTAAACATCGCCGGTGGCGGCCGAGACGCCGAGAGAGCAGGGTTCGAGGCCGGAGAACTGACCCGGACCGGTGCCCCCTTGGCCGAAAGCGAGGATGAATTCACCAGCAGGACCGAACTTGACGATACGGCGATTGCCGATGTCCTCAACGTAGACATCACCGCGCGAGAGGCTGGCGGGGTCATTGTCGACGGCGACGCCACCGGGACCCAAATGCTGGCCGGCACCGGAACCCCCGAGACCGGGCAGACAGGCAGCGGTGGGCACGGGCGCCTGAGGTCCGCAGACCTGCAGTTCGGCGGAGCCGTCGCGGACACCCCAACCGAAGGCGAACTCGAAGACACCGGACTCGGAGAAACGGTCGACACGATCGTTGGCGTGCTCGGCGATATAGACGTCGCCGGTCTGCTGGTCGACAGCGATGGCCTCGGGTTCGGCGAGCTGGCCCGCGCCGGGACCTTCGGTGGCGAATTCAATTTCGCCGAGCGGGGCGGCGAGGACGGGCGCTGCGGTGAGGGCCAGGATGACAACGGCCGCAAGGAGCAGGCTGGCGATCAGCGCGAGCGGGGTCGGTGTCTTGGCGGGGTGCTCGGTGGTGTTCACCTGGTCTCCTTGCGGGTGGTGGTGACTGGAAGCTCGTGCCCGACACGTGCGGGGATGGGAGCGTGGCGGCTCATCGTTGGTGCGCTCCCGACCTGGGGCTTGCCGTATGCGCGCTGATGCTGTCTGTGACCTGGCGCCCCGCGGGTGTGAGCGTCCACTCGTTCGGCGCGCCCTGGCCGGGCGCGAGCCCACTGTTCTCGAGCATCCCCGCGCGCTCCAGGCGCGCGAGCAGCTTCGATATCTGTCCCTGGTCGGCTATCTCCGCGAGCTCGCCGAGACGGCGGTTGGAAGCGCCGGGCTGCTCTGCCACCGCGAGCAATACGCGCACGGTCCTGTATGTCAGGCGCATCCCCGCGTCTTTGAACGGGTACAACAGAGCACCGCTCGAGGAGTGCTCGCGACCGACTGGCGTCTTGACCGGCCGGTCGAGCTCGCGGCGCGCCGCGGCGAAACCGAGATACGGCGTGACGATGATCGCCATCAACGGGTTCAACAGCCCCACCAACGGTTCGCCATCGACACGTTCCAACTGGGAGCGCAGGATCGAGAGGACGGCGCCGACTGTCCCCTCGGCGGCGATCTCAGGCAGCGTCGCCGCGAACTTGCTCTCAGTCCGGCCCTCGTCGACCGCGGCGATCAGCGCAGCGACCACCTCGTTGCGCCGCGCGAGCGTCCTGCGGCCGGCCGACAGCGACTCGCACACCAACACCCGACCGGCCGTCGGCTGCTCCTCCAAGAACACCAACAATCCATTCAGGGCAGCCCTGAGCTTCGCCGCCCACCGCGACTGTTCGCGATAGGCCGGGAGCACCCGCGCGGACGCGAGCCCCAGAGCGTCCTCGAACGCCGCCAGGAAGCAGTCGTCGCGATCCTCGAACAGCTCGTAGAACGTGCGCCGCGACACTCCAGAGCGGGCGACGACATCCGCGACGGTGACGTGCGCCGCGCCGCGCTCGCACGCCACGTCGAACATCCCACCGAGAATCCGCGCACGCTGGACCTGCGCGAGCTGACCCTCGGCGAAACCGCCGAGCCGCTCGGACCCGCCGCGGGCGGGTGCGACGGCCGTCAACATGCCGCCCCCACACAGCGGAAATCAAGCCGGGCGAGGTGCCCGGCCAACCATCCGCCGCAACCGCGGCGAGAACGGCTAGCGCCTAGACGACCGGCGGCCCAGAGAGAGAGAGAGAGAGAGAGAGAGAGACGCGTCAGCGCCGCTGACGCGTCCTATAACGGACCCGCCACGAGCGCACACACTCCCCAAAGCGTCATTCCCCAAAGCAAACACGCGAAGCACAACCCTCTCTCAGTTGCGACCCGGTCCCTCTCCCAAGGTCCCCGTCTACCGCGGTGGTGTCGACCCGAGGACCGACCCCTACCTGACCTTATGTACCAACAGCACACGATTAGTGCCAAGACCCAGGTTATACACAAACGGACTCCCCTGTCAAGTCCCTCTTGCACCAGCACTGTTTTCAGAGGGCAACAGGCCCGGGGCGCGTCATCTCCTAACCTGTACCCATGCCCGCCCAGGCCTATGCCGGCAAGCAGTGCGTGTGCCAGCTCCGCAAGGGGATCTGCGACCAGAGCTGCGTGCGCGACATGCTCGACACCCCCTTCTACATCGCCTGCCTGAAGCTTAAGGAGCGGCGCTGCGTCGTCGTCGGCGGCGGCGAGATCGGGCTGGAGAAGGTGGAGGGGCTGCTCGCCTGCGACGGCGAGGTGACGCTGATCGCGCCAGCGGCCGAGCCGGCGCTCGAACGTTACGCCTCCGAGGGGTCGATCCGCTGGGAGCGGCGCGCCTACGCCGGGCCGTCGGACCTCGAGGGCGTGTTCATGGTCATCGCGGCGACGAACGACACGGACGTGAACATCGCGGTGTACGACGACGCCGAGCAACTGGCGATGCTGGTCAACGTCGTGGACGTCCCGCCCCTGTGCAATTTCATCCTGCCCGCGATCGTGCGAACGGGGCCGCTCGCCATCGCGATCTCCACCGCCGGCGCCTCGCCGGCGCTGGCCAAGCGGATGAAGCGAGAGATCGCGGCGCAGTTCGGCGAGCCCTACGCACAGCTGGCGATCCTGCTCAACGATGTCCGCGGCTGGGCCAAGAGCACGCTGCCGACCTACCAGGACCGCAAGCAGTTCTTCGAGGGGATCGTGAACGGCGGGGGGGTGGGCGCCGATCCAATCGCCCTGCTGCGCGAGGGGCGCGAGGGCGAGGTGCGCGAGCTGATCGCGAGCGCGCAGAGTCGGCACGAGCAGCGCTTCGCCTCGGTCTGAGCGGCGCCCGTGCCGAGCTTCGATGCGCAGGAAACGGCCGGCGGCGCCCACCTGGGAACGACCCCGACCATGGAGGGCGGCTTGGAGGGCACAGGCGGACAGGCTGTCGTGGCCGAGCCCGCCTCGGCGGTGCGACTGGAGGCGCTGACTCGCAATTACGGCGAGCGCACCGCGCTCGCCGATGTCACGCTGGCACTCGCCGGCGGCCAGACGCTGGTCGTGTTCGGCCCCAACGGCGCCGGCAAGACGACGCTGCTGCGCATCCTGGCGACGCTGCTGCGACCGCACGCCGGGCAGGTGAGCGTGCTCGGCGAGCGACTGCCCGACGAGGCGTGGCGGGTGCGCGGGCGGGTCGGGCTGCTTGGGCACGAACCGCTGCTCTACCGCGAGCTGAGCGCGCGAGAGAACCTGCGCTACCACGCGCGCCTGCACGGGGTGGACGAGGAGCGCGTGCGCAAGCGGTTGCAGGCGGTGTCCATGAGCGAGCGCGCCGACGAGCCGGTGCGGACGCTCTCGCGCGGGATGGTCCAGCGGGTGGCGGTCGCCCGCGCGACGCTGCACGACCCCGAGTTGCTGCTGCTCGACGAGCCTTACGCCAACCTCGACCCGGCAGCGATCGAGCTGGTGGCGCCGCTGATCGGGCCGGACAGCGCCAAGACGCGCGTGCTCACCAGCCACGACCCCGAGCGCGGTCTGGCCGAGGCCGACCTGGTGCTCGGCCTTTGCCACGGGCGCGTGGCGCTGCTCGACGATGCCGCGAACGTGGACTCGAACACCGTCGCGGAGTTGTACCGGTGAGCACGACCGTCCCTCCCAAGTCAGGAAAGACATCGCCACATGTGGCGATGTCCCGGACCGATCGGAGATCGAAGGGATCTCCGATCGGCCAACATGTGCGGCCCGGCGGACCTGTACATGTACAGGTCCGAACAACAAAGGTGGTCCTGGCACTGCTGCGCAAGGAGCTGTTGGTCGAGCTGCGCACGCTCGAGTCCGTCCCCGGCATGTCGCTGTTCGCGGTAACGATCTTCGTGGTCTTCCACTTCGCGCTGAACCAGAACACTCTCAGCGGCCAGGAGGCCGCGGGGATTCTGTGGGTGGCGCTGCTGCTGGCGGCGATGCTCGGCGTCAACCGCCTGTTCGTAGCCGACGCCGACCAGGGCGGCTTCGACGGTTTCCTGCTGGCGCCGGTCGAGCGCAGCGCGCTGCTGTTCGCGAAGGCGCTGGCGTTGCTGGCCTATCTGCTCGTGCTCGAGCTGGTGGCGGTCCCCGCCTTCGGCCTGCTCCTGCTCGGCCCACCGCTCGGCCAGGCGCTGCCCGGACTGTTGGCCCCGCTCGTGCTGGCCGACCTCGGTCTGGCGGCGATCGGCACGCTGGTGGCGGCGCTGGCGGTGAGAACCCGCGCGCGCGATCTGCTCGGACCGCTCCTGGCCCTGCCGCTGCTGGTGCCGGTCGTGATCGGCGCCGCCCGCGCGACCGCGCCGCTGCTCGCGCTGGAACACCCGGGCGGACTGCCGCTACGCTGGCTGGCCACGCTGGCCCTCTATGATCTTGTTTTCGGGCTTATCGCCTACGCCGTCTTCGATTTTCTCCTAGAGGACTGACCAGCAAGATGCGCCTCCCCGGGCTCCGCGCCCTCTCCGTCACGACCGCGCTCGCGTTTGGCGTATCGTTGTCCTTGGTGTTCTTTTATGCACCGATCGAAGCCGAAGAAGGCTTCGTGCAGAAGATCTTCTACCTGCACGTGCCGCTCGCGATCGTCTCCTTGTGCGGTTTCGTGCTCGGCGGCCTTGAGGCGATCGCCCACCTGCGCACGCGCGAGGCCAAGTGGGACCTGCGCTCCTACGTGGCGATCCACATGAGCCTGATCTTCGGCCTGGCGGTCCTGATCACGGGTTCGATCTGGGCGCGCGCGTCGTGGGGGCACTGGTGGGTGTGGGACGAGCCGACGCTCGTGTCGTTCCTGATCGTGTTCCTGCTGTACGCCACCTATCAGCCGCTGCGCTTCGCGATCGAGGACCCCGAGCGCCAGGCCCGCTACGCCTCGGTGTTCGCGATCACGGCCGCCGCGTTCGTGCCGCTGAACTTCATCGCCGTGCGCCTGTCCGCCTCCTACGTGCACCCGCGCGTGCTCGGCGGAACCTCCAGCCTGCCCAGCTCGATGGCGTTCACGTTCCTGGTCTCGCTGGCGGCGACGGCGCTGCTGTACGCCACGCTGTGCTCGTATGAGCTGGCGGCCAAGCGCACGCGCATCCTGCTCAAATCGCGCTCTCGGATCCTGGGCTTCCAATGATCCTCGCCGCCGCCACGCTGCCCGACGGCGCCAACGACGGCTACGTCGCCGCCGCCTACATCGTGTTCTTCGTGTTGGTACTCGTATATGTCGCGATCATGGCCTGGCGCCTGACGCGCGTGGAGCGCTCGGTGCGCGATCTGCACGCGCGCGAGCGCGAACAGGAGCGCGAGGAGCGCGAGCGGGTATGAGCGCCGCGAGCACACCCCACGGCGGGGGCCCGCCGGGCACGCGCGACGGCGCACCCCCCCGCGGCGGGCGGGCAAGCACCCTCGGGGGCGCAGGCGAGCTGCTCGCGCTCGGCATCTCCCACAAGACGGCGCCGGTGGCGTTGCGCGAGCGCTTGGCCTTCACCGAGTCCCGGGCCGTCGACTTCGCCCGTCAGCTGACCGACGGGCCGGAGGTAGGCGAGGCGGTCGTCATCTCCACCTGCAACCGCACCGAGGTCTATGTCGTTGTGGGCGACCCGGTGCGCGCCGAGACCGAGGTGCTCGGCCAGCTCGCCCAACAGGCCGGCATCCGTCCGACCGAGCTGGCCCAGCAGATCTACTCGCCGCGCAACTGCGACGCCGCCCGCCAGCTCTACCGCGTCACCGCGGGCCTGGAGTCGATGATCGTCGGCGAGGCCGAGATTCAGGGCCAGGTCAAGCGCGCGTACGAGTCCGCGCTGGCCGCGGGCGTCACCGGCCCGCTGCTCAACCGCTTGTTCGCGGCGGCCTTGACGACGGGCAAGCGCGTGCGCTCGGAGACGGGCATCGCCGCCAGCCGCGTGAGCGTTCCGTCGGTCGCGGTCGACCTTGCCCAAGACGTGCTCGGCGATCTGGCCGAGCGCCACGTGGTCATCCTCGGGGCCGGCGAGACCAGTGAGCTGACCGCGCAGGCGCTCGCCCACCAGGGCGCCGGCACGATCTTCGTCGCCAACCGTCACGCCGACCGGGCGCTCAGCCTCGCGCAGCGTTTCGGCGGCTCGGTCGTGGGCCTGGACGGGCTGCCCGACCAGCTGCTGCGCGCCGACATCGTCGTCTCCTCCACCTCCTCGCCACACCCGATCGTCGGCTCGGAGGAGGTCGAGCTGGTGATGTCCCAGCGGCGCGCGCGCCCGCTGCTGCTGATCGACATCGCCGTCCCGCGCGACGTCGAGGCCGGCTGCGGCGATATCGAGGGCGTCACGCTGTACGACATCGACGACCTGCAGGCGGTCGTGAAGCGCAACCTCGGCGCGCGCACGGAGATCGTGCCGCAGGCCGAGGAGATCGTGCAGGAAGAGATCCAGCGCTTCGCGCGCTGGCTCGGCCAGGCCGAGACCTTGCCGACGGTCGCGGCGCTACGCGCGCACGCCGGCATGCTGGTCGAGCAGATCCTGGCGAAGAACGAGGGCCGTTGGGAGTCGGCCTCCGAGCGTGACCTGACGCGCGTGGAGGCAGTGGCGCGCGCAGTCGTCTCGCGCTTGCTGCACGAGCCGACGATCCGCCTGCGCAGCCTCTCGAGCGAGCGCGGCCACGCCAGCCTGCAGCTGGTGCGCGAGCTGTTCGGGCTCGACGAGCCGCGCGCCGAGGTCCATAGCGACGAGGCCGAGGACGCCAAGCTCGCCGAGGTGCGCTCGATCGACAGCGCACGCAAGAGCTTGTAACGATGAGGATCGGGACTCGTGGCAGCGCGCTCGCGCTCGCCCAGACGCGTTTGGTGACTCAGCGAATCGAGCCGGAGAGCCTTGGCGCCGATGGGCTGGACGTCGTCATCGTCAACACCAGCGGCGACGGGCTACGCGTCGGTGAGCGTCCCGGCGGCGACAAGTCGCGCTGGGTGGCGGAGCTCGAGCACGCGCTGCTGGGCGGCGACATCGACCTGGCCGTGCACTCGGCCAAGGACGTCCCGGGCGAATTGGTCGACGGCCTGGCGCTGCTGGGCTCACCGGGTCGGGCCGCGGCCGAGGACGCGCTGATCGGCGCCCCCTCGATCGAGCGGTTGCCGCGGCGCGGTTGCGTCGGCACCAGCAGCGTCCGACGGGCCGCGCAGCTGCTTGCGGCTCGCCCCGACCTGGAGGTTGTCAGCCTGCGCGGCAACGTCGATTCGCGCCTGCGCAAGCTGGCCAACGACATCAACGGCACGGGCGGCGAGCGCGCGCAGCCGCCGCGCGATCCGGGTGGGTTCGACGCGATCGTGCTTGCCAGCGCGGGCCTCACGCGGCTGGGCCGGCAGGCGGACATCGGCTGCAACCTGAGCGTCGAGCGCTTCGTGCCCGCGCCGGGCCAGGGCGCACTGGCGCTGCAGGCCCGCGCCGAGGATACGGTCACGCGCTCGATCGCAGCCGCGCTGATCGACCCCGACGCCACCGCCTGCCTGACCGCCGAGCGCGCGGTCGCGCAATCGCTCGGGGCCAGCTGCAACACGCCGCTCGGCGCCCACGCCGTGCCAGCCGGTTGCGGCTGCCTGCACCTACGCGCCTGGGTCGGGCTGCCAGACGGCTCGGAGTGGGTGGCGGACGAGCTCCTCGGCGGCTTCTACGACCCGGTCGAGCTCGGCCAACGGATGGCCGAGCGCCTCAAGGATGTCGGCGCGGACGAGCTGCTGCTTCGCGCCGAGGAGATGGCGATTGGCCGCATCTGATTCGCCGGTCGGCCGCGTCCATCTCGTCGGCGCCGGCCCCGGTGACCCGGGGCTGTTGACGGCGCGAGCGCTGGAGCTGATCGCGCGTGCCGACACGATCCTCTACGACCGCTTGATCGGAGCCGCGGCGCTCGACTGCGCGCGCCCCGACGCCGAGCTGCTGTTCGTCGGCAAGGTGTCCCACGGGGGGATGGGGTCTCTTCCCAACGACTCGGTGCCCCAGGAGCGCACGCAGCAGCTGATGATCGAGCGCGCGCTGACGGGCCGCGAGGTGGTGCGCCTGAAGGGCGGCGACCCGTTCGTGTTCGGCCGCGGCGGCGAGGAGGCGCTGGCGCTGCGCGAGGCGGGCATCGAGTTCACGATCGTGCCCGGGATCACCGCGGGCGTGGCGGCGCTGGCCTTTGCCGGCATACCGGTCACTCACCGCGGCCTCGCGACGGGCGTCGCGCTCCTCACCGGCCATGAGGACCCCGACAAGCAGGAGTCCGAACTGGACTTCGACGCGCTGGCGCGCTTCCCCGGCACGCTCGTCTTCTACATGGGCGTGCGCGCGCTCGGACGGATCGCGCCCGCGCTGATCGCAGCCGGCCGCCCCGGCTCCGAGCCGGCCGCGCTGGTTGAACGCGGGACGCTGCCCGGTCAGCGCACCGTCACCGGCACGCTGGCGAGCATCGCCGAGATCGCCGTGCGCGAGCAGATCGCCGCACCGGCGATCACGGTCGTCGGCCCGGTCGCGGGACTGGCCGAGCAGATCGCCTGGCTGCCGGAGCTGCCGCTGGCGGGGCTCAGCGTCGCGGTAACCCGCGCACGGGCCCGTTCCAGCGAGCTGGCGCGTCGTTTGGAAGCGCTCGGAGCGAGCGTCGTGCAGGCCCCCAGCATCCGCACCGTGCCCCTGCCCGCCGATCCGATCGACCCGACGCCTTTCGACCTGGTCTGCCTGACAAGCCCCGTCGGGGTGGAGCTGCTGTTCGAGCGCCTGGACGACGGGCGCCATCCGCGCGGCGACGCGCGCTCGCTGGCCGGTGTGCGCGTGGCGGCGATCGGCCCCGGCACCGCCCGGGCACTGGCCGAGCATGGCGTGCTCGCCGACGTCGTGCCCGAGCGCTTCGTGGCGGAGTCGCTCGTGGAGGCGCTCGCCGAGCTCCAGGTCGGGCGTGCCTTGATCGCGCGAGCGAGCGAGGCACGCGACCTGCTGCCCGACGCGTTGCGCGAGCGCGGCGCCGAGGTTGACGTGGTAGCGCTGTACGAGACGGTGGCCGAGCCGTTGTCCGGGCCGGCGCGCGAACAGGCGCGTGAGGCCGACTATGTGACGTTCACGTCCTCCTCGACGGTGCGGTTCTTCCTGCAAGCGCTGCGGGAACGCGACGGCGAGACGAGCGCCGATGGCGGCAATACCGACGCCGACCTGCTCTCGCCGCACACGCGCGTCGTATCGATCGGCCCGGTCACGAGCGCCAGCCTGCGCGAGCACGGGATCGAACCGCACGTGGAGGCCGAGCGCCACGACGTCGACGGGCTCGTCCAGGCGCTGCTTGCGGACGTGCGGCGCGATGACTGAGCCGGCCGGGTCGGCGGCCGCCGACCCGGAGCACTGTCACGACGGCGCGGCGCTCGGCTCGCCGCGTCTGCACCTGCGCCGCTGCGACTCGACCAACGAGCGCGCACGCCAGTTGGCGATGGCGGGTGCGCCGCACGGGACGCTCCTAACAGCTTGCGAGCAGACCGCTGGGCGGGGGCGTCACGGACGCAGCTGGGCGGCGCCGCCGGGAACGTGCCTGCTGTGCTCGCTGGTGCTGCGCTGGAGCGAGCGATCGCACCCGCCGGCGCTGCTGCCGCTGATGGCGGGAGTCGCGGTCTCTGAGGCGATCGGCCCCGAGGCGCGGGTGAAGTGGCCGAACGATGTGGTCTTCGAACGGTCACGCGGCACCAGAGATACCGCCGAAGACGTTGACGAGGACGACCAAACGACGGCGCTCGCCAAGGTTGCCGGCATCCTCGTCGAGGGACGCCCGCAGGAAGGCTGGGCCGTCGTCGGGGTCGGAGTGAACGTAGCGGTGCGCTTGGAGGATCTACCCGCGGACGTGCGCTCACGCGCCGCCACGC
>Ga0105240_10013317_pt1 | contig 11304 bp, 9 predicted proteins | sample KBSC54metaG_FD_80426 | JGI IMG/M metagenome (GOLD analysis project Ga0105240, IMG submission 80426) | Corn rhizosphere microbial communities from Kellogg Biological Station, Michigan, USA - KBS C5-4 metaG | ecosystem: Host-associated > Plants > Roots > Rhizosphere > Soil | place: Michigan, USA...
AACGTTGCAGCCGCTCTACGGTTGCTGCGCGGAGCGCATAGCGGTCAGACCATCGTTACGCTCGCTTGTGATTCTGGTCTTAAATATTTGAGCACCGACTTATGGTCACGACAGTAGCGTACAAGCACCGCGACGCGCAGGCAGGCCCGCTCCCGTTTGCCTGAAATCCAACAGTCGGGTGCACGCGAGAGAGGTACGGCGACCAGAATGAATCGGGCGACATGATCACCGCTCGCGCCCGCTAATAATGACCTCGTCCGCTTCACGCTCGGTCTTGAGGTCATCGACTCCGGCCAAGAATTGCACCAGTGACTCGGGATCGTTAGCGTCAAAAATGCCCGCGAGCGGCTTGCTACGCGCGAGCTCCCCTTGCACTCTAATTTGCGGTGTGCGGTTGTAACGGTTGAATTCCGCTGCCACCTCGGCGAGGGAGTCGCCGTGGAAGACAAGCCGGCGTTGACGCCAAGCCGTGGCTTTTGCGATGTCTGATTTCTCCGGTTGCGCGAGAGCTCCATTCGTCGCGACGTGGATCTCCTGGCCTGCTCTAAGCACTTGGTTATGCTCTGGTGCGTTAGAAACACGCACTGTACCTTCCAGGACGGATACCACAGTATCCGTTGCGCGGCGATAGACGTTGAATTCCGTTCCAATCGCTTGGATGACGGCACTACCGGTGTGCACCCGGAAGGGCCGCGTGGAATCGTGCGCCACCTTGAAAGCCGCTTCGCCGGAAACAAGCTGGATGTCCCGTGCGGCGGCGGAGAAATCCACTTTCACTTGGGACCGCGTGTTCAGTTGCACCAGCGAACCGTCTTTAAGCTCCAGTGAGCGCAGCTCACCAGTGGCCGTGGCGTATGTTTCACCACTCAGGAATTTGCCGTACACCCACCAGCCGATTGCGATCGTCACGCCCAGAAGGATTGCGGCCGATGACAAGCGGCTCATCGGCCGTGTCGCAAACTTAGCTCTTGCGCCTAACGCGTCGGCTCTCTTGGAGCTATCCGTGGTTGGCGACGACGAGTGTCGCGCTAAGGGAACGACACGGGCCCGTAGCTCACCACGAAGCGATTCCAGCTCGGCGGACGTTTCCGCGGAAGCGTGCTCGAGCTCCCGATAGGCTGCGCTCACCAACAAGAATTCCTCGACATGGCGGGGCGACTCCTTCAGCCAGGCCCCGAAAGCGGCCTGCTCGTCAGCACTGGCCTTGGGCAAGGTAAAGAACCACTCCGAGGCTCTTTGCGTAATGCTGGAATTGTCCGATTGCTCACCTTTCATGACCGCTCTCCTTAGCCTTCTAGAGGTCCCATCGGGCCGCGCGTAGTGCCGCAAGAGCGCGAGTCAGGTGCTTGTGGACCATGTTTGCTGATATGCCCAGCTGCTGCGCGATCTCGCTGTACTCAAGGCCCTCCCGCTTATGCAAGAGGAGCACGGCGCGCTCCAGCGGCCGAAGCTGCGCCAACGCACGCTCAATCTGCCGTTCCGCGCTGACGTGATCGCCCAGAGGATCGGCAGAGGTAGAGGAGGGATGTGCATCCCAGTTCTCGACCGCTTCGGAGTCAAAGCTCACTATTTCTCGTCGCGCGCGAAGCTTGAACTCGTAAACGACGTGGGAGGCAATACGGTAAAGGTAGGCTTGGTAATTTCGGACGGGCTCACCTTTATCCACCCGCAAAAGACGTAGATACACCTCCTGGGCAAGGTCGTGCGCATTCGTGGCATCGTGATGACGCAGACAGCGCGTAAGGTAACGCTGGAGCCAGCGAGCGTACTGACGCCACACGGTCTCCTCCACTGTGGTCGATCTTGCCGCTTGTTCGCTTCGCTCCATAACGACGATTTTGCACCCTCTACTATCTATGGCGCAGTTTCTCGCGCATTGTGGGCCCAATTTATCCGTCCGGGCACGCCTAAGCGGTGTAGGGGCACCACAACCCCGGGGGATCAAGAAAATGCATTCGTTAAATCGGCTCTGGGCACCCGCTCTTGTCACAGTCGTACTCCGCGCAACAGCCGTACAGGCTGCCGATGAGCCGCAAGCAAGCCTCACTTTGCAGATCGAATCGCAGCCACTGCGTACCGCCCTGAGCGAGTTCGGTCGCCAGTCGGGCCTGCAGGTCGTATTCATTCAGACCGACATCGGCGCAAGCGTCATGGCCCCTCCTCTGGAAGGCACCTACAGCGCCAAGGCTGCGCTCGACCGGCTACTCGCCAACACACAGCTAAAATACGAGTTCATCAACGCACGCACCGTCGCTGTTCGTGCACCTCACGCGCTCGCGCAAGATGGACAGAAACCCCTCTCTTCCTCCTCGGTCGGCGAGTTAGGTAACGGTGAAGGCGCTTTCTCCTTGCATCTTGCCCAGTCCGATTCTTCTGCACCTTCTGGATCGGGAGACACGGCTGGCACACAGGGAGTCATCAACAGAAGCAACGCTCAAGAAGGGACTAAACTCGAAGAGGTCATTGTCACAGCCGAGAAGCGCGAGGAGAGACTACAAGACGTGCCTGTTTCGGTAACGGTCTTGAACCCGCAGACGCTCGCCGAGAATGGCCAGAACCGTCTCGTGGATTATTTCTCGACGGTACCGGGACTCAACGTCGCGACCGGCGGCGGTGGCGGCGGGACGAACTACCTAACGATTCGAGGTCTCAGCGCGGGCTTGGTTCAGAATTCAACCGTGGCCACGGTAATTGACGACATACCGGTCGTACCCAGTACGTCCTTGAGCTTTGGCAACATCACCGCTCCGGATCTCGACCCGAGCGACCTGGCGCGCATCGAGGTACTACGAGGCCCGCAGGGTACGCTGTACGGCGCAGACAGTATTGGTGGCCTCATCAAGTATGTGACCGTGGATCCCTCGACGCAGTCCTTCAGCGGCCGTGTTGAGATAGCGGGCGTCGATATTCCCAATGGGGGTCTGGGTTATGCGGTTCGCGGCGCCGCAAACTTACCTGTGTCGGATCAATTCGCCATTCGCGGCAGTGCATTCTACCGCGAGGATCCAGGTTATATCGATTACCTCAGCACGCAGGTGACACCCCCCGATTTAACCTCGCCCCTATCGTTCGAGCTGGCCAAGAAAAATTTCAATTCGTCGGATACCTACGGGGGTCGGGTTTCGACGTTGTGGCATCCGTCGACGGATTTCTCGCTCAAATTAAGCGCCTCTCTTCAAGAGACCCAGGGCGGTGTCAGCTGGGTCAATTCCGACAGCTCATTGCAATTCCCGCAGGGTGATCTCAAGTACACCAGCTTGCCGGGGAGCAATCAGTATTACACGCAACTGCAGCTCTACTCAGCCGTACTCAACGCAAAAGTCGCCGGCATCGATGTCACCTCCTTGACAGGGTACGCCCTTAGCAAATTAGAGAATTGGGTTGATACCACCGCTGGTCTGGGTGTATTCACCGAGTCCTACTCGAATGGTGCATTCGGAGCGCCTAACTTCTATCGATTCGATAACGATAAGGTTTCTCAGGAGCTGCGCCTGTCCTCCACGATCGGCCGGTTGGACTGGCGTATAGGCGGTTTCTACACGCATGAAAACAGTCCGGATGCCTCTGGGGCTTTGTATGCGGCCAACCTCACGAGCGGCGCGTTAGGACCTTTGGTATTTAATCAAAACAACAACGTTGTGACACTTAAGGAATATGCAGCATTTGCCGACGTGACAGCCCATTTCACCGATCGTTTCGAGGTGCAACTCGGAGGACGCAAAAGTTGGATTGACCAGGCTCAACAGACGACGCTTACTGGTCTGTCCACTCACGATATCACCGGCGTGTACCCGCCGGATGTCCAGCCTAAATTCGCAGTCAAAGGCAATGCCTTCACCTATCTGGTCGCGCCGACATTCAAGATCTCACCGGATTTGATGGTCTATGCGCGGGTGGCCTCCGGTTACCGGATCGGCGGTTCCAATACGGCCAGCGTCCTGGCTGTGGTTGCCGGGGTTCCCCCCACTTATGCTCCCGACAAAACAACCAACTATGAGCTGGGAGTCAAAGGTGATCTTTTGGATCACCGTATGAGCTTCGATGCCGCGGCCTATTACATCAATTGGAGCCACTTCCAGATCAACCTCGCCAAGCTTTACACGGCTAACGGCATCCAAATTAGTGACGATTACGTTTCCAACGCGGGTGATGCCAAGAGCGAGGGCGTGGAGTTCTCCTTCCAGGCGCGCCCCACTAGGGGGCTTACGCTCACGGCTGAAGGGGCCTACGATAATGCTGTTTTGACGCAGAATTTACCGGCGGCATCCACCGCCTATGGTTTGGCCGGTGATCGGCTGCCCTATAGTATGCGCTTCTCGGGTGGTCTCACGGCGAATCAAGATATCCGTCTGACCCATGACTGGATGGGGTTCATCGGAGGCTCTGTCAACTATGTCGGCGCGCGCCCTTGGGAGTTCTCGTCGGTTCCAGCGCCCGGACAGCCTGCACCGCCTCGCATTGAATTCCCTTCCTACACTCAATTTAACCTGCGCGCGGGCGCACGGCGTGAGTCATGGTTGATTAACCTTTACGTTAACAATGTGGCCGATCGCCGCGGGGTCGTAGGTGTTTTTAGTTCGAGCGCGCTCGGTGTCACTGGAAACTACTACGCCTCCGTCATCCAGCCGCGCACTATTGGCCTAAGTGCCTCCAAGACGTTTTAGGGCAAGACGAGCAGACAACGAGACTTTGGCAGATCATCGATTTCGGTATCCAGAATGGCTCAGCATCGCTCACTAGCTTCCAGCCGGTCGAACTTGAAACCCTTGGGTAACCGATCGCGGAACTTCCGCAGGCGCGCTAGAAGCTCCCTAGCACCCGGCACCTTGTCGATCTCGATCGTTCGCCTGCCAGCCGCATGGATCGCAATGCTGTTGCCTTCCTTCAGGCCCAGAGCTTCGACTGCGGACCTAGGAAGCCGGGTGGCTAAGCTGTTTCCCCACCTGGAAACGTTCATGGATGATCTACTATTAGCTAGATATTAGATATTAAACATGCACTTCGCAAAGTATATCCACGGTGCGAGTGCGTGGCCAAAGTTCGCCACTAGCTATCCTTAATAACATCCTCCAACAAAGTCGCCGCCCGCGTCTGCACCACCGCCCCGGGCTGAAAATATCGCAAGAACACCGGCAAGCTGCGGTGACCGGTTAGCGCGATCGCCTCTCCCAAAGGTACGTTTTGCCGGCCGGCCTCAGTAACAAACCCCGAACGTAGCGAGTGTGCGCCATACACATCCTCCAGCCCAGCCAGCTTCGCGCGCCGTTTCACGATTAACCAAACCGCTTGTCCTGACAGCGGCTCGGCGGCCTTCGTCCCGCGAATCCGCCGGAAAATAGCTCCTGAGCTCACACCCGAGGCCTCGAGCCACGCACGGAGCGCATCCGCCGCCGCCCCTACCACGGGCTTATCCGCGTTCATACTCCGTTCAGTCCCCGCCTGATCCGTTTTTGAGTGGGTAAGGCGGTAGACGTAGCTGTGCTCATCCATTCTCACGAGGTTTTCCATCACCGCCGCGGCGATCTCCGAGCGGCGGCGGCCACCACTAGAGAAGCCAAAAGTAAGGACAGCGCGGTCACGAATACCCATCAGCCCATCAGTGCAAGTGGCCAACATGGCCTCCAACGGATCCCTAGTGAGCGCGGCCTTTCGAGCCAACTGCACACCCCGTGCGGCGTGAGCCCGACGTATTCGCCGCATGAGCTCTTGCACGGCTGGATCGCGCGCCGGATTCGATGCTTCACGTTGCTGGTGTGCCTTCGAAAGGACCGACACTCGATGAAACACAGTGTTAAGTGCAGGTGCCCCGAGCATGCCCTTGAACCCACCCGCCACCAGCGCTTCATCGATCGCTTCAGGCAAGTCGTGCATCAGCTTCCCGCCAGCTCCCACGCGCTGCACATGATCTACGAGAAATTGCAGCACCGCCGGTACCGGAACGGGGAGGGTCAGCGACGTCCGATACCGCAGCCAGAACCAAGCTGCCCAGTACCGCAACGCCGTCGCGTAGCTGCGCGCGGTATTCAGTGATTCGCCTTCTTTGAGCAAAGCCCTTACCGAGGCTTCCGCCTGCTCATGCAGTACCCCGGGATCCAGCGCCAACACCGTGGCGTGCAAAACCAACGTTTGAGGGTCTCTGGAAGCTATTGGATAGCGCCATACTGTTTTATTCATATATAATATGATGTAGATATCTCATATTTTCCATTCTACACACGATAACCATACTTTATCGTGAGTAGAGACGCCAGAGGTCAGCCGCGAAAATGACCACACCTCCCCATGCATCCTCCCCAGCGCTGGGCGACCGTCACACCGCGGATTCCGGCGCCTCAGAGCCCAGCCCGCCCTTAAGCCGTCGCGCTCCCCGAATTACCCAAGCGGACGTCTTTCGCGCGGCGGACGAGCTCCTCGTCCAAGGAGACCGCCCCACGATCGACCGTGTTCGCATGCGCCTAGGAAGAGGCTCCCCCAACACCATCAACGACCATCTGGATTCCTGGTGGGCGAGACTCGGCTCCCGACTGCGCGACTTGCCGGATCGTCAATTCCCGCAACTCCCCGAGCGCATAGGTTCAGCGCTTCAGAGTCTCTGGAACGAGGCTCTCGATGCAGCTCATGAAGCACTCGGAGCATCGGCAGAGCTGCGCGAAGCACGGTGGCGTGAACAGGACGCACTACTGACAGCGCGCGTCACCGAGCTCGATGAACGAGAGCGCTCCGTGCAAGTGAGAAGCGCCGCTCTTGAGGAGAGCCTCACGCTGGCAAGAACGCAACTAACCGAATCCAACCAGCGCGCGGCCTCGTTGGAAAGCGCTCTGAGAGAGCGCGACAACGCCTTGGCGAAAGTGAACGGGCGCCTCGACAAACTCGAGGCCGAGCACACCGCCCTGACACAGAAAGCCGAGGCCGAACGAGCCCGCTACCAGGGCGAGCGGAACCAACTGGAAAAGCGCCACGAGGCCGCCGAAAGCCGCTGGCTCACGGAGCTCGACCGCGCGCGTCAAAGTTTGAAGCTGGCGAGCCGCCACACAAGGGCCCTCCAAACCCAACTGACCAGTGCAACAAAGGAACGCGACAGTATCCAGTTGGAAGTGGCCGAGTTACGCGCCGAACTCCGCGCTGCTACGGCCCTTCAAGCGCAACTCACCAAACGACTGCGCGCAACTCCCAACACTCCGCCACGCACTGTACCGGCGAAACGCAACTCTCGAGGCCGAAAAACGCGTCAATAGGAGCGGAGCTCTCCCCACAGAGAGCTGCCACAGAGTGAAACCCCGGGTCAGCGCGATAGTTCGATTGTGTCCGCCATACCCGGAATAGCTAGGCCGTAAGAGATCAAATCCGTCCCAGTCCATTGGTGCAGCAGGAATCCTGGCGCCTCAAGGTTAAACCGCGGACGAGCTGCGGGCGTCAGGTCCGGGAAAACCTGGTGGGCGGTGGAAGGAGCGCTCATAGCACAGGTGCCCGCCCAACAAACCGTCGTCGGCCGGTGAACGTGACCGCAGGCCAGGCGAACAACGCTTGAGTGGCGCGCGATGATTTCGCAGAGAGGTTGAGCCCAATCGGCCTGCTTAGGCTCCATCCAGGCAACGCCAGAGGGAAACGGCGGATGGTGCATGGCTATGAAGGTCGGGCGTGTGTCTTCAGCGAGACGCCGCTCGATCCACGCTAGACGCTCGGCACACAAGCTAGGTTCTGAGGACCCCGGTGTGTGGGTATCGATGACGAGGATTCGCATTGGGTAATCCTCGATCGCATATTGAATGAAGCCCGGCTGCAATCGAACTCGAGATTCGAGGCCAAATGCCTGCGCGAGGGTATCGCGCAGATCATGGTTACCGACAACCGGCAGAACCGGCGCGGGAAGGGCTGCGGTGATCTCCAAGAAGGTTGCGTATTCCTCTGCCGTGCCCGATTGTACAAGGTCACCCGTTGCCATAATGACATCCGGCCCTTGCGGCAGGGCATTGATCGCCTCCACCGCGCGCCGCAGAAGGCCAGCCGTATCAACGCGCCCATAGGCGCGACGTTCTGGACTGACCACATGGCAATCGGAAATCTGAACGATCACCATGGGTTATTTCGGTCCTTAAGACGGATTAATCGTTGTAAAGCGCGGCACGCGAACGGATCGCAATTTTTCAAATTCCAAGCGCTGCTCTCGTTTGGGGTCAAGAACCGACCGGCAGGCATAATCCAGAATCATAGTAGCTCGTTCGTTTGCGGTGTAGGGAGACCATTGGGGCATGTGGGAATGGCTCGGGTCGCCACGATGGGCGAAGGTGGCCCATGCCTTACTCAACGTTGTTGCCAGTTCGTCCAGGCGAGGATCCCGCTTCGACTCATACCACTGCGGCGCGGCGTGGACATTGTCGAACACAAACGGAATCTCGAAGGTGTGACAGGATTTGTACGATCCGGTGTATTCAGGCGCTTCCCAGGTAAACAGGTACATAAATACCGGGGCTTTACCAGCGGCAGCCTTGGCTTGCGCTTGAATCGTCGCGTCATCAAAGAAAATACCAGTGCCAATCGAAATAAAGGCCTCCGTGGGTGACATGGTCGGATATAACGCATGGTTTATTTTTATAAGAGCGTCAGCGACCGCATTGTCGGCGACTCCAAAGTTATGAAAAGATTCCACGAGCCGACGTCGTAACGTGTTTGTATCATTCAATAGGGGAACTGAATCGCTGAGGCAATAATAGGTTGCCTCGTTCCCAGTGGTTCCCATTAGCATCGGCACCTCGGCAGAAACCGCCGGCGCGTCGGGATCGAACGGATGACGAGGAAGCGACCTACCGGCGACTACCGGTCGGACCTTATACTTGCGCGGTATTGCAAGAAGCGCTTCCGGCGGCAGCTGATGCAACTTACTAATGTCGCCAGGGGTAATGCCGAGCTTTTCGAGAACCCCCAAAGTGAGCGGGGTCGCCTCCTCGCGAGGCGTTGCCCGGATTAGCGCGCCGCTTTGTATTATCGCCTTATGGAATAGGCCCTTCGCGGCGGGCATGGCCATTAAGACGCTAACTTTCCCGCCGCCGCCGGACTCGCCGAACAGTGTCACGTTCTTAGGATCGCCCCCAAAGTCAGAGATATTTTCCTGAACCCAGGTAAGGGCCGCCACAATGTCAAGCATTCCAACATTGCCGGACTCTTGATATCTCGCGCCTGCCATGTCTCCTAAATAAAGAAAGCCAAAGATATCCAGACGATGATTTAAGGAGACCACGACGACGTCGCCTTTACGCGCGAGATTCGTCCCTTCGCTCCAGTCCGAATTACCTGCGCCGATGTCAAAGCCTCCAGGATGGAGCCAAACCATCACAGGCCGCTTGTTTTCGCGGCCCAGTTCCGGACTCCATATATTTAGGCTGAGACAATCTTCACTCATGGGATAATTCACTTCCGGATAGATCCCGTGAAGCACCCGCCGATAGGTTCTATCCCGGTGAGCGTTTTGCATGGCCATGGGACCATACTGTAAGGCATCACGCACACCATCCCACTGCGGCGGTCTAACCGGCGGCATAAAGCGATTTTCACCTGCCGTCGAGGCGCCGTAGGGAACCCCCTTAAAGACATAAACGCCCTTAGCGCTAGCGCCGCGAACTTTGCCGCTAGTTGTAGCAACGATCGGTTCCATGTCGGGCGAAAGTAACTTCAGCGAGTTCCTACAGGCTATTCTCTTTCTCCGCAAGCTTTTTGAGCTTAGCGAAAATCGAGAGCAGGACCGCCTCAAAATCCTTGTAATACTGCTTGCGCAGTTCAGCCAGCTTACTTTCACTCTGACGATCCACATGGATCTCGTAGTACGTATTGTAGTAAAAGCGGGTGGCACCTTTCATGTCATCGAGTCGGAATTCAACAATGCCGAAGCCATTGAGCTCCTCACGGTCTGTGAACGTCTTCCACGTAAACCTGCGCTCTGGTTCGATCTTAATCGTTCGCGCGTAGTAGGGTCCGAGCTCAATTCCGGCTTCCGTTTTCTTCAAAAGCACCAGTTCGCCTTCTTCACCAGGATTTCCGGCGAGGTGTTGTACGGTGGAATAGTTCTGCCATGTTGGATAATTCACGACGTGTCGCCAGACATCTTTCCTGGCCGCATTGATGGTCATCTCGCCATCCAAGAACACATAGATGCGTTCTATTTCTCGACCGTTGTTAGGGGCACCGACTGAATTGCTCATCGTCACTTCTCCCAAACTTTAAATAGCTGGATTTATGCTGCGTTAAATCCATCACCAAAACGCATCATTAAATTTGTACTGCTGCCGCATCTTGCGTCACGGTTTGGCTTGCTTTCCAAAGATGCCACGCGCACCAGAGAAAGCCGGGGCAGAACACCAGAAGTGAATACCGCAGCGATTCTTGCCCAAGCCATGGCTGCAATCCGTCACTGAGTGCACCCACCGCCAGCGGCCCCAATCCCAACCCGATTAAATTGCAAAACAAATACATCAAAGAAATTGACATGGCGCGCATCCGCGGGGGTACCAACGTCTGCGTCGCAGCGAATAGCGGCCCGTTACCTGCATTTCCCGTAAAGTTGGAAATGGCCAATAGGGCGAAAGCTACGTGGTAATCCTGCACAATATAGGCGATGGCGGTAAGCACAGCGGCCATCGCATAGACCCACGCAACGGCGATGAGCTGCAACCGCTCATTGCTTGGAGCATAACGGGACGCCAATTCGCCGCCAACGTAGGCACCTAGCAAGCCGCCTATTCCATAGATGATGGCGAACCAGGTTCCCAACTCTCCAGTCTGAAGGCCGTGACTGCGCACGAAAAACGTGGGTTGCCATTGCGCAATCCCGTACCCAAAGAACCCCCACACAGAAAAGCAGAGTAGGAGATGGCGATAGGCCGAATTCGCCCAGAGGGTATTGAAGACCTCTTTCAAACTCGGCTGAGCCGCGGGCCATGCAGGCGGCTCATCGGCAGATGGCTCGAATTGGATCGACCTAGCCGTATGGCTTCGAGGGTCCTTGAGCGTAAATTTGGCGAGCGCCGCCAGAACTAGGCCGGGCAAACCGAGTATCACGAAAGTAGTCCGCCAGCCGTAGAATTGGCTCAACCAGCCCGCCACAAAGTTTCCGATCGTCATCGCCAAGGGCAACCCGAGCATGTAACGGGCAACTGCTCGCGGCCGCTCAGTGCGAGGGTAGAAATCGGAGATTAGGGACAGAGCGGGGGGATAGCAGCCTGCCTCGCCTACTGCGACAGCCATCCGGGCCAGAAGCAGCTGCGTGAAGTTTCCTACAGCACCGCACACAACTACCGCCGCGCTCCAGAGCAA
>Ga0105240_10013321_pt1 | contig 11302 bp, 8 predicted proteins | sample KBSC54metaG_FD_80426 | JGI IMG/M metagenome (GOLD analysis project Ga0105240, IMG submission 80426) | Corn rhizosphere microbial communities from Kellogg Biological Station, Michigan, USA - KBS C5-4 metaG | ecosystem: Host-associated > Plants > Roots > Rhizosphere > Soil | place: Michigan, USA...
GCCGCCGTATGATCATTTGTACAAATGACCGCATCGGGCGCGCAGCCGGCCACGAGTTTGCGCACAAACTTCACATCACTGGGGCTCCCGGAATGAAGAAAATCGCGAGGAACGTTGATGCCATGGGCCAGCATGACCGAAATCGCCCCGGCCTTGCGGGCATCCACGGTCGTCGCAGGAAAGGGACGCGTAACGAAAGCCAGCCTCCGAACGCCCAGTTTGATCAAGTGCTCCGCCTGCAAGTAACCGCCGGAAAAGTTATCAATCCCCACGAGATCGAAATCGCTGCGCTGTGGAAACGGCAGATATCCCGATCGAGTAACACGACCGGGATACCCGCGTGGCTCAAGCACTCGGTGATCCGGCGGTTAGCTGCTTCGTTATCGGTGGTGTGCTCGAACGGGGCAAAGAAGACGCCATTGACTTCTTTCTCGATGAAGCGTCCGCACAGTGCTTCCGCTTCTTCGATCGTCAAAATGGGAAAAGGTCCGTCCTCCTCTTTGACACTTTCGCGTCGGCCAACTACTAACGAAACTCGACGCGCTTCGCGGTTTGGTTTCTCCCTGCACCCTCTTCCTTACCATCACTGTTACCGTTACTATTTTATTCCTTTACCTTTACCTTTACCCATGGGGCTCTCAGAGCGCCTTGGAAGCCCCTTCCGAGGGGCTTAAAGATATCTCGTTGAGGATTTTCCGAGACAGTGAGGTTATCCACAGAGAAAACGAACTCAAGGGAGCGGCGAGTCGAGAGGGTCGCCTCCGCACGGCTTTCGTGTCACCGATTTCCCTGAGAATCAGCCGATACCCTCATTACCGCGGCAAGTGTCCTCCACGGTATAAGGAGTCAACACGCGTTCATGCTTTGCTGGCCCGAGATTCGCCTTCATTGCCTTCACCGCCCGCCGCGAATATTTTTGTCCGAATTGCGTCGCCCCGCGCTGTTAACCTCCAAACAGAGCATGCTGATTTTTCCCCCATGAGACCTCTCGCCATTTCCCTCTCCCTCCTGGCCACGGCGGCGTTGCCCTGGATGCTCTCCACCGCGGACGCCAAACCCGGTGGCCGGCGCCAGGCTGGGCAACCCGTCGAAGCTCCGCCCAAACCCGCTGCTCCCGAACCGGCACCGATTTCGGACGAACTCCCCTCGCCCTGGCACACATGGAGCGATCCGTTGGGAAACACAATCGATGCGGCGTTCCGCTCTTTGTACGACGACGTCCTGACGATCCAGACCCGCGGAGGGCAGACGTACCGGATTAATCTCACGAACCTGATTCCGGCCGACCGAACCTTTGCCAACGACTACGCAAAGAAGGTCCGCGCCCACGCGTTCGCCGACGAATACGTAAAAAAGGCGGCTTACCAAATCGATTACCTCATCGGATCCACGCTGGTCAGCAAGGGCCAGAAATTCAATCCACCGGCGACCGACGAACAATTCCTGCGCCGCATCTATCTCGACGCCGTCGGCCGCATTCCGACGGGCGCGGAAGCCGCCGCCTTCCTGGCCAACACCGCACCGGACAAGCGGGCGAAGCTCATCGACAAACTTCTCTATTCGTCCGGCTACACGATGCAGATGTACAACTGGCTCGGCGACATGCTGCGCGTGAAGGATACCTTCGGAAAGAATGTCGCCGCCTTCACCTTTGAGGATTGGCTGAAGGATCAGCTCCATGCCGACCGCCCGTGGGACGTGCTCGTGCGTGACATGCTCACCGCCGACGGCAAGATCTGCGACAATGGCGCGACTGGCTTCCTGCTCTATGATGCACAGATGCCGCTCGATGGCGTATCGAACCTGCTCACCACCTTTCTCGGGGCAAATGTCGCCTGCGCCCAGTGCCATAATCATCCGCTGGCCGAGTGGAAGCAGCGCGACTTTTACCAGATGGCTGCCTTCTTTGGCGCGAGCGATGGACTGGACGAACGCGCGCTCGGCCAAGCGAAGAAGCTCGCCAAAGGCAAAGGCCCGGCAAGCGCGGGCCTCAACCTGCCCAAGGCGCAGGTGCAACGCATCGCCTCCGCCAATGCTTACCGCCTCGTCGACACGAACAAGCAATCGCTGAACTTTCCCAAGGACTACAAGTATGGCGATGTGCCGGCGGGTTCGCCAGTCACGCCTTCGCTCATCTCCTGGAGCAAGGATGATGAGAAAAGCCCCTCATATCAGGTCGATACGAAAAATCCGGCGGAACTGCGCGAGCAGTTTGCGAAATGGATGACTCATCCGGACAATCCCCGCTTCGCCGCGAATATCGCGAACCGCCTTTGGAAGAAGGTCTTCGGCCTTGCCGTTCAGGAGCCGGTCTCGGATCTCGATGACCCATCCAAAGCGAGCAATCCCGCGTTGCTCGAACATCTCACGCAAGTCATGAAAGCCGCGCACTTCGACCTGCGTGAATTCCAGCGCGTGCTCTTCAATTCGGAGACCTACCAGCGCGCCGCCAGCATTTCACCGGATCTCGAGAAAGGGCCGTATCTCTTTCCGGGCCCGCTCGTCCGCCGAATGACCGCGGAGGAAGCCTGGGATAGTCTGATGGTGGCAAGCGTCGGGCCCGAAGTGGACACGATGCTGCTTCGCCGTGGCGAAGACGAAAAGCTGATGTCGATCCCCGGCAATGCCATGACACCGGAAAATCTGAAGACGACCGTTGAGAAACTGCGCGAAGCCGGCGTGCCGATGGGCGGCGGAAAGAAAAAGAACAAAGGTGGTGGTGGTGGACCGGCGGCAGACCGGCGGCTCATCGCCGAATATCAGGGCCCAAAGCCGCAGGAACGCTTCGGGATGATCCTTGCCCGGGCCAGCGAATTGCCGCAGCCCTCGCCGGAAACTCATTTCCTGCGTCTCTTCGGCCAGAGCGATCGCCTCGTCGCGGATTCCAGCACGACAGACGGGAGCGTGCCGCAAGCGCTCATGCTGATGAATGGCGGCATCGGCCAGCTCGTCAGCGATTCAAATTGCGCCGCGGTCGCCGCAGCCGGACGCACCGGCTCGGACAACGCCAAACTGGACGTCCTGTATCTTTCGTTCCTTTCCCGCAAACCAACCGCGGCGGAACGCACGGTGGCTCTTCCGGCGCTGAAGACCGGCCTTGGCGCAGGCGACCTCGCCTGGACGCTGGCCAATACCCGCGAGTTTCTCTTCATCCAATAAACTTTCCCCACCACACTGCCATGAACACAGACTCCCTCCGCGACCCGGTCGAACGCCGCACCTTCATCGAGCGCTGCGCTCGTTACGCCTTCGGCCTCACCGTGCTGCCGCCGCTCTTCGGACACCTGCAGGCTGCCGAACAGACCGCGAGCGCCGGCCTTCCCACGCGCGGCCCCGGCTTTGGAAAAGCCAAGCGGGTCATCTTTCTGGAGCTTCAGGGCGGCCTGAGCCATATCGATTCGTTCGATCCGAAGACCGGTGAGACCAAGGGGCCAGGCAATGCAATCGCGACAAAAGCCGATTTCCAGTTCACGGAATATCTGCCTGAAACCGCGAAGATCGCCGACAAAATCACGGTCGTCCGTTCAATGACCGCCAAGGTCGGCGTCCACGCCAATGCGCAGTACCTCATGCGCACCGGTTTTGAAAAACGCGGCACGATCATTCATCCCATGCTCGGAGCATGGGCACAGCACTATCTTGGACCAAGCCGTAAGACACTCCCCGCCAGCGTCTGTGTGAACCGCCCGTCCAATCATGGCAACGGCTACTTCCCGGCTTCTTTCTCTCCGCTCCCAATTCTCGATCCCGATCAGGGCCTCGCGAATGCGGCCCCGCAAGTTTCTGCCGATGTACAGACCAAGCGTCTCAGCCTCCTGCGGCAACTCGACGCGACCTTTGGCAAGCAGTCGGCCGACGAAAATGTGCATGCGTATGGCGACTTCTACGACACGACGCTGCAGCTCATGAAGAGCAGCGATCTCAAGGCTTTTGATCTCACCGCCGAGACCCCGGAATTGCGTGAGCGCTATGGACGCAATAAATTCGGACAGGGTTGCCTGCTCGCCCGGCGTCTCGTGGAAAGCGGCGTCCGCTTTGTCGAAGTGCAGAGTGGCGGCTGGGACATGCACAAGCAGCTTGCGGACGGCATGGAAGAGCGCGGCGGCGAATTCGATCGCGCCTTTGCCGCACTCATCGGCGACCTCGACGCACGTGGCCTGCTCGATTCGACGATCGTGGCGGTGACTACGGAGTTTGGCCGCAAGCCGAGCTTCGACGGCGGCGGTCGCGGACATCATCCACTGGTCTTCAGCACCGTGCTGGCAGGCGGTGGCGTGAAGCGTGGCCACGTCCACGGATCGAGCGATGAAAAGGGCTACGAGCCGGACGAAGATCCGGTCACGGTCGGCGCTTTCCACGCGACGATCGCATGGGCAGCCGGGATGCCGATCGAGCAGGAGGTGATGACGCCAAGTGGCCGCCCGATGACCGTTGGGAACAAAGGCAAGCCGGTCATGGAAGTCTTTGCGTAATCCATAACCGATAAACTCCATCGCCGTACATGGGCCGGCGATGGCTCGCTGTGGCGGACCGGGAGGCTGCTAACTTCACGATTTGAACGCCTCATGAGCGTTTCCCAGATTATTATAATCCTTGTCGTCTCCGTCATTGGTGGCTATCCGGCGGTTTTAATTGCCGACTATCTCGATCTTCGTGCGGAACGTCGGTTCGCCCGTTCCCTCAATCAGAAAACGTGTTCGTCTTGCGGCACGATTTTTGGCTCATCCGCGGCCCAGTCACTCGCACACCGGGCGTATCACTGGCATCCGATGCGTGGCAAACGGCTCGATCCCGAACGGCATCCAGGACGCACGTGGATTGTTACCTGTCCTCATTGCGGCTCAGAGTCGGAGTTTACCCGTCGGGGTGTTCTGTTTGTGCCGCCCGACGACGTTATATCCAATAAATGAGCCGTCCAAACATGCGCTGCCGCGGGCCAAGCTTGGGGTCTTTAAGTCACACACGCACCATCCCATGAACACATATTCCATCGCACCGCGCTTACGCCGCGTTACTTACATCGCTGCAACGGTAACCGACGCGAAGGACTTGAAACCGACGATGTGAAATCTGTTCATATTTAGAACTCCTCGCGTGAATACCGCGCGCTTTAATCGGAACGCGGCGGTGGCCCCGATGCTGCCGTTATGCGGATGTAAGAATATCACCCTGATGAAGCAGATGGATACTTGATATAAGAAACGCTTTTGAGCCTATCGGCGGTTAGGCTGGCGGAAGTTCCTGGAACCGGATCTGCGAACGTGCGTGGCAGTTGAGTGGCTTGGGCGCGGTTTGCTCCTTGGCAACCGCAGGAAAATCCCCTCTATTCTCCCGCCGTTGAAATCGATGCCGCCAATCTCAGCGATGCCTTCCAACGAAGCGTCGCCGTCGAGTCCTATCGCCGAGCACTGCACAGAATCCGAGTGGCGCGAATATACTTTCTTTCGGGAGGAGATGCGTCATGAAGACAATCTGATCAATCAACGCCTCTCCTGGCTCATTGGTTCCCAGTCTTTTCTGCTCGGTGGTTTCGCGACATTAATCAGTGTTTCAGCGACTGTCTGGTCGACTTCTCCACTTAGAAAAATCATGGACGCCATGTTGATCGGTCTGCCTGTCGCCGGACTGCTCGCGGTGGCGACGAACTATGTAACGATTCTTGCCGCCGTGCTGCATATTGAGGGAATGAAGGAATTCGTCGCCGACCGTACTCCCAAGGGAATGCCCTCTCTGAGAAGCTGGCATGCTCTTCAACGCCGGATGGGACTATTCGGACCGTTGACAACCCCACTGATCTTCCTGGTGTTTTGGGTCGTGATCCTGATGAGGTTGAGATGAATCAACCATCGCCACGCCAGCGTTTTGCGCTGAATCTTACGATGCCTGTTCTCTTTGGCTGTCTCCGTATGGTGGCTGTGGCGAAAGACCCAGTCCCGCCTTCGCCGACGCAGCCTTGGGCGCCGCCGCAACTCGGTACTTATGAGCGTGAGCTTGCGCGCCGTGCGAACCGCGAGAAGGCGGAGGGCACGGAGACGGCCATCGATCCCCAGCGAATGTATCATTTGCCCGAACTGATCGATATCGCGGAGCGGAACAATCCTGAAACCCGCACCGCCTGGGAACGCGCCCGGCAGGCGGCGGCCGCCATCGGCATTAGCGAGAGCCTCTACTTTCCCTATCTTGGGACAAAATTGCGAAGCAAGTCAGCGCGTCGCTGCCGGCATTTGCCGCAAATCCAGGCGCCGCCATTCGCGATCTTGCAAAAACGAATCCCGATCTCTCCGTAGTATCCATCGACGGCGGAGGCTCGCTTATCACTGACGCGGTGGCGACCCGCGCCGCAGTGAGCGTAAAGTGGCTGTTACTCGACTTTGGCGAGCGGCGCGCCGGTGTCGATGCCGCAAAGGAACGGCTGATGGCGGCCAATGTGGGTTTCAACGCGACCCACCAGAAAGTCGTCTTTGAAGTCACACGGAAATTCTACGAGCTAAGCAATGCCCGCCAAAAAGTGTTGGTTGGAAAGGCTGCCCTTCGTGCTGCACAAACAATCGAAGAGTCCGCCAATGCGCGCCTCAAGAACGGACTTACGACCAAGCCGGAATTACTTCAAGCCCAGCAGCAAACCGCACAGTCCTCTTTCGATCTCGAGGCTGCTCTCGGCGCTGAAAGCGATGCCGAGATTGCCCTGATTGAATCGCTGGGGATCCCGCCAACCGCTCGCCTCAAGATCGCCGACATCGCATCATTGCCTCTTCCATCGCCGCCGGATCAATCCGTCGACGCACTCATTGACACCGCACTTTCGCATCGCCCGGATCTCGTCGCGAAACTCGCCATTCTCCGCGCCAAAGAAGCGGAAGTCCGCCGGGCACGCGCGGATTTCTATCCGAAAGTCGCGCTCGATGCGCATGTCGGCCGGCTGCGGCTCGATGTGAGCATCGATGACTCCGATTTCTTTGGCGATGATCATACGGTGTACGGAGCCGGAATCGCAATTGAAGTGCCCATTTTTGATGGCTTCGAGCGACGTGAAAAATTGCGTCTTGCGGAAGCGGACCTTCGCGCCGCAGAAAGTGAACTGGCCGGAGCGCGCGATGCCGCTGTACGCGAAGTCTGGAAAGCTTTTACCGATTTCAAAACCGCGCTTCGCAAGCAGGACGCCGCAGCCAAGCTGCTCGCCGCTGCGGAAAATGCGGACGCAGCCGTGCTCGATTCTTATCAACACGGTCTCAGTACCTATGTGGAAGTTGTCAACGCCCAGCGGAATGTGACCACGGCACGCAGCGTGGGCAGCGAGACTCGCGCCGCCATCTTTACGAGCGCGGCAGCCCTGGCTTTGAGCGTCGGCGACTTAGCGAGACCGAAGCTGCAACCTGTGCCGACCCGTAAGACAACAAAATCTGCTACCGGACGATGAATCTCCAAAGGCACGCGCACTACTTAGGCATAAGGCCTGGCATCCTGATTTCAGGATTGCTCGCGCTCGATGCCCTGACGCCTCGCCCGGCTGCGGCGCATTCGCCGGAAATAGACGTGCTGGGTTCTTACTTCCCCGCGTGGCTTATTTGCATCCTGGCCGGCGTGTTTCTTTCGATCATCGCCAGGCTGCTTTTCATCGCATGGAAGATCGAGGAGCATCTATTTCCGGCGCCGATTATCTATTCCTGTCTTACGGCGATCTTTGCCATGACTGCGTGGCTGATCTTTTTTCGAAACTAGTTCATGAGCGATCCGACCGTTTCCGAAAAAGGCCCAACAAAAGGACCCGTGCCGCCAAAAGCGGAGAAGCCGGCCCCATCACACAAAGGTTCAGGTGGGCATAAAGTTGCAGGGAAGATCTTGAGCGTGATCATCGTCTTTGTGACCGGCATTCTCGCACTTTATGTGTGGAAGATTATCGAAGAGCATCCGCGCACAGACGACGCCACGGTACGGGCGAATGTGATCGGTATTGTCCCTCGCGTACGCGGGCTCATCGTAAAGCTTCACGTGCAGGACAACCAGGAAGTGAAGGAAGGCGACCCGCTTTTCGAAATCGATCCGGAGGATTACGAACTCGCGATCGATAAAGCGAAAGCCGCGCTCGCAGCGCTCGACCAGCAGATCGAAGCTGCACGCGGTGGAGATGCCGCGCTGAAATTTGGCGTGAAGGCAGCGGAGGCGGGAGTCGAACGCGCACAGGCGCAGCTCAAGCAGGCGGACGATACGCTCAATCGTCTGCAACCACTCCTGACCAAAGGTTTCACGACGGCCGAGATGGTCGATCAGGCAAGGACGGCGAAGCAAACTGCGACAGCGGCGCTGGCTGCCGCGGAGCAGCAATCCAACCAGGCCAAGGTCGCAATCGGCACGCTTGACACGCTAATCGCCCAACGCCCGGGCGCGGTCGCTGCGCTAAAACTGGCTGAGCTCGAACTTTCTTACTGCAAAGTAATCGCGCCATTTCGTGGCCGCGTGATCAACCTCAACATCTCGGAGGGCGCATACGCCAGCGCCGGCGTGCCGGTCTTCTCACTGCTCGATGCGCGGCACTGGTATGTGGTGGCTGATTTTCGCGAAGCGGAGCTCCGCCACATCGCGCCGGGCACAGCTGCTGAGGTGTACCTTTCGTCCGCACCGGAACGTAAGTTTCGCGCGACTGTACAGGGAATCACCTGGGCGGTGAAGCCCGAGGGGGAAATCGATTTGCCGCATAGCGTGCCTTATGTGAAACGTGAGTTGAATTGGGTTCACATCGCACAACGCTTCCCGGTACGGCTCGAGGTTGAGTCTCCCGACCCGCAGCTCTTCCGCATGGGCGCTTCCGCGGTTGTGATCATCAAAGGGCCCGAAACACGCTAACTTCATGCGCGTTGCGACGATGGCGTCCCCGCCTCTTACCCGCGCCCATTGGCTCGACTGGCTCCGTCTTGAACTTGCACCGGCTCCTGGGCGTTGGGAAACGACCATTCGTCTCGTCGTGGCGGTGGTGCTCGTCACGATCATCTCGATGAGCCTGGGGGTGCCGGAAGCAGCCATCTCCGCCTACATGGTGTTCTTTGTGACCAAGGAGAACCGGGTGCTGACCGCGCTCACCGGCTTGCTGTTGATCCTGGGTGTGACCGTGGCCATTGCCGCGAGTCTGCTGCTCTTCAAGTGGACTCTCGATTTTCCGGCACTCCGCTTCGTTACTATCGCCGCGTCGCTCTTTGTCGGGATGTATCTCTCGCGAGCCTTTGTCGTCGGTCCGCTTGGTTTTGCCATCGGCTTTGTCATGTCGGCAGCGCAGAGCTTTGTCGATGGTGCGCCGGACTCCGAAATCGCCGTGCGTTCCCTACTCTGGCTGTGGGTCGTCGTCGTCTACCCCATCGCGCTGACAGTGGTGATCAACCGGTTCCTTCTTCCGATTCATCCGCACGCCGTCCTCCGGCAGGCTCTCACGCGGCGGCTCGACGCTGCGCTCGGAGCGTTGCGCCGGATCCTCGGCACTGACCAAGCGAATGAGAAAGCGCATGCCGCGCTCGTCGACATGGTGACACGGGGAAGCGCCCCCCTGCTCAAGCTGGCGCATTTTGCCAAAGGCAAAAATGCCGCAGCGGCGCCGCACCACGCCATTCAATCTGAGGCAATCATTGCAAGCGAACGTCTCGCGACCGCAGCGGCTGCGATGGAGGCGCGTGTAAGTGGGCCACTCGACGCTCGCGACCGCCCCTGCGCCGAAACACTGCTTACCGAAATCACGCAACTGCGCAACGCCATATCAAAAGACGGTTCGATTCAGCCATCGGATCGTCCGGCGTCGGCCGTCTCTGATTCGGCTGAATTACGAGAGATCGATCTCGCCACCGCAGCGCTCCGCGATACTTTGGAAGGAAAAACGGGTGCTCCACCATATTCATCGGCTCCACCAAAACCGGCTGCAAAAAAGAGCCTCTTTGTCGCCGACGCGTTTATAAATCCGGCCCACGTTTATTTCGCGCTCAAAGTGACACTCGCAGCGATGGCCTGTTACGTCATCTACACGGGCCTCGATTGGTCCGGCATTCATACTGCATTCATCACCTGCTGTTTCATTGCTCTGGAGAGCACCGGCGCTACCACACGCAAAGCGTCGCTGCGTCTCGGCGGCTGCATCGTTGGCGGATTACTCGGATTCGGATCGATTCTGTATCTCGTACCGCACATGGAATCGATCACTTCGCTGGTGTTATTGATCGCGGCAGTATCAGCGCTTGCAGGTTGGGTGGCGGCGGGCAGCGAGCGCATCGCCTACGCCGGTCTGCAAATCGCCCTGGCATTCTATCTTTCCATTTTCCAGGGCTTCGCGCCAGCCACCGACCTCCACGCCATCCGCGATCGTGTTGCCGGCATCATCCTCGGTATCCTCGTCGTTTCTCTGGTCTTCGGCTATCTCTGGCCGGAGCGAACCGTCGACCGGTTGCGCACTGCAGCCGCGCTCGCATTGCGAAACCTCGCACGCCTGATTGGCATTTCACACCAAGGTGAAACGCCCGAATCTTTCACGGAAGAATGTGTGCATCGGCGAGCAGCAGTAACCTCAAGCATCGCCGAATGCCTTCGCCTAGCTGAATTGGCCGATTTTGAAAACGTGGATCCAAACATCCCGTCACAGCCAGATCTCAGTCAGATCGTGTGCCTTACCAGTGGCATTCAAGATCTCTACATCACGTCCACCGCGCTCATCAACGAAGCGAGCTTTGCGGATTGGATGCAACTTTCAGAGTCCGAGCAAAAACGGGATAACGAATGGCGGAAGGCCGTCGCCGACCGGATAGATTCGGACGCCAGATCCATAGAAGAATATCGTTTTCGGCATCCGTACGATGACGCCACGACCATTTTCGCCGTACCGAAAACCAACTTCGATTGGCCGGATGAGCCCGCCTTTCGTCGCCGAAACGAGCTGATCGAGCTGCTTGCCTCTCAAGCCAATCACACTAAGAACTGCATCCGGGTCAGGGAAGGTCTAGAATTTTGAATTAGGAGCTTAGGAGGAATTCTGGCTCTCTTCTCCGGTGCTAAGCTGATGGAGTCAAAGCGCGAAACGACACGCCACGATATCAAACACGCCCATCCTGCCCTTACGCTTCTTCACCGTGGCAAATAGGCCCCGCACGACTCCCGCACGATCAACTTTGGCGCCAGCAATAAGCTGCGTGCGGGCAAGGTGGGATTAGCTATGCGCTCTTTCATGGCATTGAACGCGGTGAGGGCGATATCATGGCAAGGCTGATGCATGGTGGTCAGCGGCACGGGTAGCAAGGTGGCAAACCGTACATCATCAAAACCCACGACGCGCAGA
>Ga0105240_10013324_pt1 | contig 11300 bp, 11 predicted proteins | sample KBSC54metaG_FD_80426 | JGI IMG/M metagenome (GOLD analysis project Ga0105240, IMG submission 80426) | Corn rhizosphere microbial communities from Kellogg Biological Station, Michigan, USA - KBS C5-4 metaG | ecosystem: Host-associated > Plants > Roots > Rhizosphere > Soil | place: Michigan, USA...
GAGCTCGCGTGACAGTTCGAAGTGGCGGGTGCCGCCGCCATCGGAGGGGGCAACGGCGAAGTGGTTGATCCAGAGGAGGGTGGGCTGCTCGGGCAGCACTACAAGCCCTTACGAAACCCAAGCAACGCAAGTGGGTTCGGTGTAATTCCTGATCTTCTCCCCAAGGAGATCGGTTGCAACCTGGCTTCTCTGGCGATCGCGTTCCATTTCGCCAGCGAGAATCGGTTTCGGGAGAGACGCAGGTAATCAACGTACCGCCGAACCCTGCCTGAACCAGCTTGGTACGCGCGGTCTCTCACATTCCGAATCCAGATCGTGCCAAGTGCTTCGACCCAGCGGACCGGATGAAGCGGATTTGGCACGGTGAATAGGAGTATCCCATCGGGTCGAAGAATCCGGCTGCACTCCCGGAGAGCCACTGCCGGATCATCGAGGTATTCGAGGACACTTGATGCCACGACAGCATCAAGTCGTCCATCAGAAAAGGGGAGGCTGGTCCAGCCTGCCTGTAGTTGTACCCAGGTAATTGAAAGACCGGCCGATAGTTCTCGCGCTCGCTGCAGCATCCGTGGAGCAACATCCGCAGCGAAAACTTCGTATCCGTGCTGGGAAAACTCGCGAGCCAGATCTCCCGTCCCGCATCCAAGGTCGAGAGCGGAGGCAGGTGCCGGGATGAGCGTCTCCAGACCTCTGCGGAAGCGAGTCAAGCGGCCAGATAGTGCTCCGCCATTTGCATACTTCGTGGACCAGGTGGCGGCCTTGTCATCAAAAAGCTGTTGCACTTCAGCTGCCTTGGCGGGCATCGAGCCTTGCTCGTGTGGCCGGTGTACTGGGCGCGTCTCATCCAACTTGTCAGTCCCCAACAGGAGAATCATTCCAGTACATGGAGCTCGGCCGCGCTGCTGGATTCCACAATTTTGCTATAGAAACCCTCCGCGCGGCGCATCCCACGGTGGTACTCGGCTCGCTCAAGGATAATCCGCCGATTCGTGACTGCGGCACGTTCACGAAGGAGTGGCGCCTGCAACGCCTTCACCAGTGTGTGCGCCAAGGTGATCGTATCATTCGGATCGCAGAGCAATCCATTTTCCCCATCTCTGATCCATTCCCGCACTGACTCAATATCACCAGCGACCGGAAAGGCGCCGCACGCCATCGCCTCAAGAAGCGTGTTCGGTGTTCCATCATGATTTGAAGGCGACACGGCCACATCGGCAAGGCGGAATAGCGACGCCATCTCGTCTCTCCGCATTACCGGCAGCAGGCGAACGGCGTGCGCGATGTCGTATCGCCGGATCCATCTTTCAGCAATTGGGTTACCCCGCATGCCTACGCAAACAAATGTCGCGTCGGCGACAGCGCTCAGCACATCCGGAATGGCAGCGAAAAAAATGTCGTTTCGTACGTAGCCGGGCCGAAAGTTTCTTGCGTTCAGTACCACCGGTGAACCGACGGGAATATCCCAGCGCTGTGCAAATCCATCGTCGCGACAGCCTGGAAAGAACTCCTCTGATCGGATGCCTCCATTGCCCGGTACCAGCAAGGTAGGCGTGGCCGCATCAAGTCCCCACTGTCTTGAAAGCAGAATGTCCCGCTCACAATCAGCGTGGAGCGCGTTGGCGCGGCGCATCACGGATCGAGTTGCGCGCGCAACCTGTCTATTCTGGCGAGCCTGCAGCGTGAAGTCGTTTCCCCACACCGATACGAGAAACGGTACGTTTAGGTTTGACAGCGCTCTGGCACCGAGGATCGCCTCAAAAGGGATGCGCATCGCGTGAACAAGATCCGGCTTAATCTCCGTGATCAGTTGGCTGATCTTCCCAGCGTGAAGATACGCCTCGTAGGGAGCAATCCACTGATATGCGTCCTGCACGTTGCTGCTGATGCGCCTGAGCAGCGAGCCAACGGTGGCCGATGCCAAGCCGGGCGCAGGCGTGTCGTTTCCGCCGGTGATCGCCAAGTGTCTGCGCAGCGCAGGTCGTGAGCGAAAATTGGCAAGACCGATTGGCACGCAGTGCAGCGAATCCGGCCCCGGAGTCGGCGCAACAGCCTCGTGCGACGAAATTACGTGAACTTCATGCTGAGTCTCGATGAAGTATTCAATCCAGCTCTGTGCAATTGGGCTCCTGTAGTCAACGAGAAAGCAAATTCTCATGACGGCCTTACAGCCCCTGCCCCGTGGGACGTGATTCCGATCCTTCTCGCGTCAATATGAGTTGATGCGTTTGTGATCTGCGTCGACATATCCACATACCGAACACGAGAGGAAGCAGCAAGAATGCTGCTTCCTGAAAGATCTGGACAAAATACCCTCGACTGATAACCTGAACGAGAAACGGAATCGTCACCGCATATATGATTCGCGCCCAATCGTTGTCCTCATGCTGATTGAGGTATTCGTAGAGCACTCGAGCGAGAAACCCGAAGGCCCACATGCAGGCGAACAACCCTGCCGCTCCAAAGTTCGCGTAGAATTCACCCACGTTTGGAAATGCAATCCCGGCATCCAGGGCATCAGGTCCCAGGATGACGTCGACGATAGTGCCAACCGGTGCCTCCGGCTTGTCTGGCCAGACTCCGCGTGGAATTGGCTGAATGAGCAAATAGGCGAATGACGAACCCCATAGATAAGGGTGATCCTTGGGGAAGGCATCGACGATCGCCAGGTAACCCTGATAGAGATCCAAATCGTTGGCAAACGTTTCACTGCTGGAGGCAACGGAGAAGATGCCAGCTTCGACATTCGTACCGGCCCTGAACGAACTTCGAGACTGCCCGATTGCGCCGATCAAAAGCATCATACCGACTGCCACAGCAGCCATCCGTAGCACTCCCGGGCGTCGTCTGATGCTCAGGTAGTGGTAGATGACCGGAGCGAGCACCAATATGACTACACGAAATCGAAAGCCGATCGTCGTGTAGACCAGGAAGACAGCGATGAAAGCGGCCAAAAGCCATTTACGACCACGATGCGAGAATGCATAGAGAAGCATCAGCGCTGAGGTAAGCCAGTCCAGAGTGCTATAGAGGTAGTTGCTGAAAGCGCTTCGACCGGATGTCGTGAACTCTTGAATCGCAGATGGAGCAGTTTTCAGTTGGCCCAGAGTGAGCAATCGTACCCATGACAGGCCTGCCAGATGCACGTAGGCGTTGAAGGATATCAATGCCACCGCAGCAATAATCCAGGCGTAGAGGACAACCCCCTGATGCGCGTCCGGGGGTGCGGGTACGCTGTTCGCAGCGCGACGGGCCATTCCTTTCGCGTAATATCCCGCCCACATGCCAACTATGCCGAATGCGAGATACAGGAAGCCCTGCGGCAGCAACGGCATGATCAACTTGCCGAAAAAGTAGTACTGTCCCGCTAGCAGATTCCGGATCGGAGCATAGACGAAGTACAGGAAATACGATGCGGCAATGATCGTTGTCGGGTCGAATGGGTCCATGCGTCGCGTCACGGATCCGATGATCAGTGGAATGGCTAGCAGAATCGTGATGATCGTGAAGCACAGGAAGTAGACATCAAGTTCTGGTCGGACCAGAGTGACCCAGAGAAGCAGCGCGAGCACAAGCGCCAAGCCAGACAGCAAGACCGCACTGTCCCACACGGAGAGCGTAACAGTTCCGGCAGACGAGCTGCGTATTGTCAACTATCCGGTACTTCGGGCGAGGCCGACGGCACGCATGCAGTGCGGCGTAGGCAACAGAATGTGAGGAGCAATTAGCGTCGCCACAGATTCGGCTCCAGGACGGGTGGCGAAGTCACGAGCCGGAGTGCCTATATGCCTGTACCCAAGTCAAACTTCGAGCCCATCGCCGCAAAACTTGTGTCCTTCTCTCAGTGAGGAGTGAAATCGCCAAAGCGTAGGTCAGGGTCAGTGCGCCCAAAGCCATTCCGAACAGTAGATGCGGCGCATCGGGCTGCCACCGTTGCGCCGGAACAATCCAGGCTCGCAGCAAGAGAAGCACCGGGAAATGCAACTGGGCTCGTAGGTGCTCCATCATTACGACTGATGCAGCGACCGCACGAATTGCGTCGAGATGGGCAGACACTCCAAGTGAAAAGCTGCGCGGAGCCCAGCGTCTCATGAGGGACCTCATGAAGGGCCTGGCGGCTCATCCTTGAGCACTGCTCGTACTGCTCCGTAAATCGGGTGCGGCAGTGAGACAAACGGCAGGTGCGTTGCTGGCGGATGTGTCGCGGGATGGGAAAGGGCCACGCCGCCTCTATCTCCGCACGCCGAGACGTGATCGAATCATGCTTCGCGCGGGTCGCTCAAATGTCAGCAGTACCGCAAGGGGAAGGAGGAGGACGGTGATGCCATAAACCAATGGGAGCAAGACAGCGTGATGAACCGGATCCAGCAACTGTCTGAGCCAAAGGGCAATGGGAACGTGCAGGATGTATGTGGCATAGCTGGATTCGCCCAGGAGGACCAGTGCGGGATGCGACAACAGCTTGGACAAGGGGTCACCGCCCCGTGCGAGACCTACGATCAGAGCGGCATACGCTGGTGCCAATAGACCGTTGTGCAGCATGAGGTACGGTATCCGACTGCTGTTCACAAGAACAAGTGCGATTAGGCCGGCACACAACACCGGAGAGTACAGAGACAGCAGCGTGCGGTGGCCAGTGGACGATCGCGTGTGAAGAAATGCCTTGGCTGCAAGCATCCCGATCAAGAATTCCGGAATGTGAAGAAGAGGATTGTATGTAACGAACGCAATGCCACTGGTGTCGACGACTGGTGCCGCCCAAATACCTCTTTGACGCTGCATTCCATAAGCTGCAGGCACTGCCAGTCCAAGCAGGAACAGGGCGAGTATGGCAAGTATGGCTCGCGATGCAGGAACTCTTTGAATCAGCGATGCGATTCGGGGAAAGCATGCGTAGAAAAACGCTTCGACGGATAGCGACCACCCTGGCCCGTTCCAAGCGGTCGCCATGCCCGGAATCCAAGCTTGCTGCAAGAAGACAGTCGCGACCACAGTCATCTGAGCGTAATGGGACAGACCGACCGTGCCAGCAATTGCATGATCCTTGAGGAAGAAGGGAATGGACACCAACAGCCCAAGGGCATACACAGGATAGATGCGTGCAAATCGCGCAATCAGAAAAAATCGAGCACCGCCGCGCCATGAGAGATCTTTGTCCAGATAGTTGTATGCGAGAATGAATCCCGAAAGCACGAAGAACAAACTGACGCCAGTGTAGCCGCTGGCAACGAGATTTCGAATTGGCAGAGGCGCATTTTCTACACGGATTTGAGCAAAGTGGAAAACGACGACCTGCATGGCGGCGAAGAAGCGAAGACTGGTCAATGGGTTTAGTTGATCCCGAGGGCGAAGTGAGGAGGGATTGGTAAACTGCCTGCCATCGCTTTCCGCAGGATGCTGTTCGGCCAGCAAGGAACGCGCGCTCATCGCGATTCTCAAACCAGATTCAGCGTAGCTGTTGTGAGCGAAGCATTCACAGATCGTCAGCCTGGGCCACTGATCAGGATGCCTTGGAGCTATATGAAATGATGCCGAGCGCCGCTGGCGAACGGCCTGCCGGTGCAGGGTCTATCAACAGGACCACGTGCTACCATTCTCGATATAGTGAGCCGTTGAACAAAGGGACGCGATTCAGGTGACCGACGGAATCGGCACACCATCTTCTCACATAATTCGATAACCGTGGGCGGCCAAGATGTGCGACCATGTATGAAAGCTCACTGGAGACAGTGGTGCCACGGTGCGATCAAGTATTTCGCGTAGCAATCTGTAGTGATCTGGACTTACGAGTTCTGTGGCGTAAAGTGCTAGAACTGGCACGAGACTTCCTGCTTCGCCGTTTTGGGTGGGGCTGTGCATGCGACTTGGTGGGCGAGCTACAGGAGTGTCCTGCCCAAGGACGACGCAACGCCACCACCGACCTCGGACGAGAATGGGCCCGCCGTACCACGGCCGCAATCTCAATTTGAACGTTCGCGGTCAGAGGCGCTCCACCATTGTAACGCGGCACTGGAGATGTTGACGTTCCCACCGCTATCGATGGCACCGTAGCAGCCATCGTCGATGGCCGGATAGGCAAGCATCTGCGCTATGTGATCAGGCAGCGGAAGGAAGCAGAGGTTGGTCGAGTAGGCCGTTGGATTGGCGGCAGTGCGCAGGAGCGCCGAGGATGTTTCACGAGCGCGATTCCGACGCAGTGAGCTGCAACTTTTAGCGTGATGCACGACCCGAACAACCCGGCGCGCCTGCGAAGGCTCCTGTCATTGCAGCTGCCCTGAACCCGCCCGAGACAAGGCGCAACCACGTCCATCTCCCTGATGGAGACTTACGGGATCATGATGCGGCAGGTCTTCTGCAAGAACGCAGTAGTGAGCATCTCAATTTTATTCGTAACGGCGGTTGTACAGCTGCTTGCCAAGGCAAGTTTCACGGAGAGCAAATGTACGTCTCCGCAGGTTGAGTACTATAGTGCGCGACGTTCGAATGGATCAGTGTGCGGTGCCGGAACTCGTCCACTGGTGCCTGCCGCCGCCCAAACCGAGCGAAGATACTCGAGATATCTCTCGCGAGAATGATGCTTCGTCACAAATTCTCGCGCAGCCGACCCGCCAGCGCGCTGTATTCGATCGTCGAGCTGGAGGAATTGCATTGCAGCTTCGATGTAATCGCCTGGCGGTGAATCGAGAGGAAGCCGTCGGCCCCAAGGAGGTTGCACCAACAGTCCCGTGTCGCCAACATCGGTCGCAACTACACTGCACTCGCAGAGCATCGCCTCTAGCAGAGCTTGCGATGGATAATTGTCCCACTGCTGCACGGATAGGAACACCTTCGCATCCGCAAATACGTCCTCAAGTTTCTGCGTGCGTCGAATTTCGATATCTTGGCGATTCCCCGCGGCACTTCGGATCTGCGACTCATACGGGCCGCTGCCGCAAATGACGAGTTTGCAATCTGTATTGCGTGGCCATTGCCTTACGATTCCGACCAGTAGATCAGAGCCCTTTTGCCAGTTAAGGTGTCCGGCAAACACAACGTGGTTTGCTTTGCGATTCGCTGATCTGAAACGCTCCATATCCGAAAAGCTGCACGGTGCAATCGAGAGTTTGTCCGGGTCGATCATTCCCCTGATATCTATTTGCGGGTTCAGTGCGTCCACCAGATGAGAGATCTTAAGTGCGGCCCAAAAGAGCCAGTAGCCTTTTCGTGGAAATCGCTCTTTCCGGAAAGGCAACACGCGAGACGTCGTGAGCGACGTCACTACCTTGCATCTCTTCAGCGTACGCGCGATGACGGCGGCAGGCAAAATGAGCATACCGGGACCAGTCAGGTGCACGATGGCCCCTCGGGGGATTCGGCGCAGAGCAAAAATCTGTGCGGCGATCCACGTGCCAAGCTTGGAGCGCCGCTCCGTGAATATGCTGAGCTGCGCGTTAATCGGACCAATCTCACTAGACTCCCATGCCTCCACGAGGGAGCTGGTGCACAGGATTGTCAATTTTGATGTGTCGACCGCCGTGAGTCCTTGCACAATTCGACCCCACCTTACCTCCTGCCCTCCGAGAACAGTTGTATTTCTGTTCATGAGACTAATGACGATGGGCGTGCTTTCCCAACCAGCTGTGGCACTTGGACGCCGCGTCCGGTCAGCTTTGCGTTTGACCGTTACAGGCATGTGATCCGGCTCGCCAAAAACAGATCATCCACGAACTGGCGCGCTACCCGAGACTGTCCAAATCCGTGAATCGCAATCTCATGCGATCGTGCCCCCATCACGCGCAACGTTTCACTAGGCTGGCTGATCACCTGTCCCAAAACTGATGCGATAGTGTTCGAATCATTTTGCTCGAGTACCATACCGTTCACACCGGGATGTACGAGTTCATCCGTATTTCCAGCTTGCCGCGACATAATCAGGGGAAGTCCCGAAAATGCCGCCTCTATGACGCTCAGCGGATTTGGATCTCGCTTCGTGGCCAATGCAAATGCGTCGGCCGCCCACAGCCAGTTCCGAACACCCAAGCTGTCGGCATGACCAACAACGCGAATCTCCCCGTGGCTCAGCGATTTTGCTCTGGCATCAAGAACGCATCGTAGTGATCCTTCGCCAACCAGAGCAAGCATTGAGTTCGCTCGCACTTCATTGACCAGCGCCTCATATCCCGACACTAATTCCAAGACACCTTTGCGGGGCTCAAGCTGCGCGACGCTTACAATGACCTTCGTCGTCTCCGAAATTCCAAGGCGCCTACGCGCGGTGCGCCGATCCCCCAGTGTGGGTTGAGTAAAAAATTCGTCATCCACAGTATTCGGCAGGAATAGGACGGTCGCATCGTCTCCTGCCTCCGTACGGACGAATCGGGCGGATGCCTCGTTTGGAACCGCGAACGCGTCGTATGCACGCAGCGCCCGGTGGCGCGCCAAAGCGATGAGGCCCCGCGGATGGAGCACCGCTCGTGCGTGACTCTCACTCCAGAACACCCTGTAGGAATCTCCTGCTAGGATTCGCTGTGCTGCAAGAAGCACCGTCGGAATGTTCCACGCGCCAGCACTCAGTATCCATGTGGGCTGAATGCCACGAAGGTGTGATAATACCGACGGGTTACAATGCGGATACCATCCATATACGGAGGGGTGCCAGCCTGGCAGTACGTTCCACGGGTACGCCTGCTCGTCAAGCTTCAGCTCCCAACGCCGATGTGGTTCGCGAATAGCGCAGTACAAGACGTGCAACGCCGCTCCGCGCGCGCGCAGCGCGAGCAAGAGAGCGTTGAAGAACGAAATCCGATATGGTGTCGGTGTGTTAGTAAGAACAACTAGTTTCAGGCTGCGACCCCGCACTCTTAGCACCTCACAAATCGGTTCAATCCGCAGCGAGTATTTGCTCATATGCGTCGCGCACACCCGCACGGAATCGCTCCCAAGTGAACGAGCCTGCCTGCAGGGCGGCGGCGGCGCCCATGGCGGCGAGGTCATTTCGATTATCGATAGCCCACGTCAAACGGTCCGCGATTGCCTCGGCGGTCCGAATCGGCACGATGAATCCATGGGTGCCGTCACACATGACGTCCGGAGCGCATGTGTTAGTCGTAGTAAGTACCGGAACACCGCACGCCATGGCCTCGAGAATGACATGGGCGAAGCCTTCCGTAAGGGAAGGAAGAACAAAGATGTCGCTGGCTTGAATGAGGCGAACTAGTGCATCCGGACGCACCCCGATATGGACCTCAAGCGGCAAATCGGAGTAGTGGTCCAGGAGACTGTGATCGATGACGCCGCGGCCGCAAAGGACTACACGAACGTGCCGATGGCCGATGAGTCGCACCGCATCGAGGAGGTAGGACAGCCCCTTCCGCTGAATCATGCTGCCCACATAAACAATGCGGAAAGGTTCGCGGCTCTGCGGCGATTGACTTCGCTGAGGGAAAACACTCCGATTGACACCGTAAGGAACAATCCTGATGCGATCGAGCGGAATGCCATGCTCCGCCAGTGTCGCAGCTGTGTATGAACTCGCCACCATCCAGCCATTGGCCAGCGCTGGCTCCTGGCAAAGGCGATGGTACTCCTGCCTGGTAATGGCGAATTCGTATTCGGTACTCAGCGACCTCTTGGCGAGCGGGACCCGCTCCATTTCATCTTCAAGAATTTGCCTGGCCGTAGCAGGATGTGGGTGCATCTGAAAAAGAATCCGGTGCCGTGGGCGCACAGCGCGTTCCTCAAATGCAGGCATTCCATAGGTGCTGTAGGCTATGAGCGCAGCGCCTCCCTTCAGCGCAAGATCGCGCGCCTCCCTGCTGAGGACAGCACCTTTGTAAGGGTTAAGCGTCGTGCTGCGTCCAAGCTTCATCAGTGCGAAAGCGGCAAGCGCGCGCTTGGACACATGCACCCGATTACTAGCCAGACCCGACTGATATCGCTTCTCGATTACTGAATGCGAAAGCAGCCGACCGGCTGTTCTGTCGAACCACGCGCGGTCGGCTGGCCAGTACCAATCGGTGACAAGAGCTTCGAGCAGAGCGCCTTCGTGCAGCGCCAGCGGAAGTTGGAAATGATCGCGTGCGCCGGAGAGTACCGCCACGGCTCGGATTCTTCCGGTTTCCGGGCTACTTCCCAAAAGCACTCAACTTCGGTCAAAGAGCCAGTTGTTGCCGTCTCGCAAAACGGGCTGCATCTCCCATCGCTCCTTGACTGCCCGCGCTAATGAGTCGGAGGACATATGCTGGTGTTTGTAAATGCCACTATGTAGCTCGATGATCATTTGCTGACATCTCTGAATTACATGGAGATCCTCCTCCATAATCAAGGCTCGTTCGGCGCCCTCGATATCGCACACCATCGCAAACTCTTCGAGACCTTCGCGTACAACAATGTCACGAAGTGTGAAGGAGGGAACCTCCACTTCGCTCGCATCATGCGATTCGCGCTCCCCATCGACAACCGTACTTCCTGTGTTAAAGCTGTGCACGCAAAACCGCACGGCGCTCCGGCCGGAGTAGTCTATGGCTCCGTGAATGAGTTGAACCATTGGCAGGCCATTCAGCTGAAGCAGGCGCTCTATGAGCGGAAAAAGAAGCGCGTTGGCCTCGACAGCGACGTGGCGAGGAGGGACGCGACGGCTGATATGGCCAGTCACATAACCAATGCTTGCTCCGAGTTCCACAACGGGGAGATCGCAGCGAAGATGTGTCGTCACTAACCGACGCTCGGCACTCTCATACATCCCAAGCGCCAAAAGTGCCTTGACCTCCGGTAGAATCAGCGGTGAGCTCGTATCCATCAGGAGGTCGCCAGCAGGTATCCGGTCACGGTACAGACGAGCTATGAGCCGACCCGTGAATGCATTTGCGAGCGCCTTCCCGACCGCTTGTTTAGTCCGCTCCTGTGCTCGGCGCAAATACCTCTTTGCGGCGAGTAGCGCATCTGGACGGACATTGCTATGGGGACACACGGCGCTCCCAAGCGTTCAGGCGTCGTGCTCATGATACCGTGATCTCAACATCAGATGCTCTCTACCTTCGGTGCCTGGCGCGCCGAACTGAGGACCAGACGAACTCGCTCCAACCCTCTCTCCATGTCGGTACTGCTGATCAGACGGAGTTGGACCAGTACGAAGACCAGGACAAGGAGCGCGATGGTGCGTACGATGGTGTCCCACCAAAACCCGAAAGACAAGGAGGTTGCTCCAAATCCCAATGCAATCGTCGAAAAAGTTGCCAACACGAAGTGGCCCCAACGGTGCGGCACAGGATACAGGTGCTGACTCAATACCATGTACGCCACGAAGCCGAGTGAAGCGCTTATCA
>Ga0105240_10013325_pt1 | contig 11299 bp, 8 predicted proteins | sample KBSC54metaG_FD_80426 | JGI IMG/M metagenome (GOLD analysis project Ga0105240, IMG submission 80426) | Corn rhizosphere microbial communities from Kellogg Biological Station, Michigan, USA - KBS C5-4 metaG | ecosystem: Host-associated > Plants > Roots > Rhizosphere > Soil | place: Michigan, USA...
CCCAGGATTTCCTGGTAGGCGCCGACCAGGAATGAGCCGAGGATATAGGGTTCGCCGTTGAAGGGATGCAGCGGAAGAGTCTTCTTTACATCGCGGCGGTCGATGAACTGATCCACCTTGCCATCCGAGTCGCACGAAATATCGCCCAGGATTCCAGGCCGGTGGGGCTGTTCGTCCAGGCGGTGGATCGGCATGATGGGGAATAGCTGCTTCACCGCCCAGCTATCGGGCATGCTTTGGAACAGAGAAAAATTACAGAAATAGGTGTCGGAGAGCAGGCCGTCCAAGCCTTCCAGCTCTTCGGGAAAGTAATCCAGCTCCTTGGCCAGCTTCTGAATGCGGCGGCAGATCAACCAATAGATGCTCTCGGCCCAGCTACGCTGCTGCAGCGGCAGATAGCCCAGACTGAACAGGTTCAACGCGGAATCCAGAGCCTGCTGCGCGTCGTGAAAGCTTTCGAGCAAGTTCTTGTTCGAGAGCCCTCGCAGGGTTTCTTTGAGATCCGTGAGCGGCTGCTCGACGTCGTCTGGAATATCCGGCAGCGAGTCGCTGTCGCTAAATCCGGTTACCCCCAGGACATTGAATACCAGCACGCTGTGATAGGCCACCACCGCGCGCCCGCTTTCGGAAACAATCACCGGATGCGGCACTTCCGCTTCGTCGCAGATGCTCTGGATGTGATACACCACGTCGTTGGCGTATTCCTGCAGCGTATAGTTCACGCTGGATTCGAAATCCGTCTGCGAGCCATCGTAGTCGATTCCAAGGCCTCCGCCCACGTCCATGTAGCACAGTCCGGCGCCGGCCCGGCGCAGTTCCACGAATACGCGAGCCGCTTCTGTCACCGCGCCCTTGATCTGGCGGATATTGGTGATTTGGCTGCCCAGGTGGAAGTGCAGCACCTCTAAGCAGTCTTCCATATGGACGGCTTTGAGCTGTTCTAAAGCGCGCAACGCCTCCGTAACGGTCAGGCCGAACTTGGAACGGTACCCTCCCGAAGACTTCCAGCGTCCCGACCCCCGGCTGGCCAGCTTGACGCGCAATCCGATCACTGGCCGCACGCCCATGCGCTGGGAATGTTTCAGAATCAGGTCGAGCTCGGTGTATTTTTCCACCACGGGAATGATGTTGCGGCCGATTTTTTTGGCCAGCATCACCATTTCAATGTACTCGTCGTCCTTGAATCCGTTACAGATGATGGGGGTCTGGTTGTCGGCGATCGCCAGCACTGCCAGTAGCTCGGGTTTCGAACCCGCCTCCAGGCCGAATTTGAAGGGCCGCCCGTACTCGAAGACTTCCTCCACCACCTGGCGCTGCTGGTTGACCTTGATGGGATAGACGCAGCAGTAGTTGTTCTTGTAGTTATGCTCGGCGATAGCGTTCTGGAAGGCCTGATGCATCTCGCCCAGACGGTGTTTGAGGATTCCCCCAAACCGGATCAGGATGGGCAGAGAGATGCCCCGCAGTTGAAGATTGTCGACCAGTTCCTTGAGATCGATAGCTCGGGTGATATCCTTCTCGGGGTGGACCAGCAGGTTGCCGTTCTTCCCGACTGAGAAGTATCCCTTGCCCCAACTGGCGACGTCGTATAGTTCGCCGGCCTCCGCGGTGCTCCATCGATCGGCGGGCTCGCGGACGGGCGTATCGGGAAATCTGGGGGAGGACATGAAATTTCAGTGTCCACCGATTCGGCCTGAAGGGCAAGCAAAAAATGTCCGGGCGTCCCGTTGCAGAAATTAACCTGCCGTTAATGCTGTACTGGAAAGAGATCGAACTTACGTCTTAGGAAGCTTTGGGAGATTGCCTTGAAACTTCGTTGTCTGAGTGCGTTTGCAAGCGGGTTCCTGATTTCGGTGTGCGTGGGGCAAGCGCCCAAGTTCACCATCAGCACCGTAGCGGGCATGGGTGTAGCCGGATTTGCCGGAGATGGAGGACCGGCCACGTCAGGCCAACTGCGGTTTCCCGCCGGGCTCGTGATCGACGCCTCCGGAAATATGTACATCGCAGATTCCTTCAACAGCCGTGTTCGCAAGGTGGACGCCAATGGCACGATCACTACCATCGCTGGAACCGGCGATTTCGGTGACTTCGGAGACACCAACACCGCGACGAAAGCGGGGATGAATCGTCCCTATAGCGTGGCGCTGGATAAATCCGGAAATATTTATATCGCCGATACTTACAACCACGCCGTGCGCAAAATAGCAGCCTCGGGTGGGACCATGACCACTTTCGCCGGCAATGGCACACAAGGCCTGGGCGGAGACGGAGGGGCGGCTACCGGCGCCCTTATGGATACGCCGACCGCCTTGGCCTTCGATGCCGCTGGCAACCTCTATATCGCGGACACCAACAACAACCGTATTCGCAAGGTCGGCACGGACGGGAACATCAGCACCTTCGCCGGTTCGTCCAGCAGTGCCTTTTCGGGCGACGGTGGACCCGCTACCAGCGCCGGCTTGAACCGGCCCGAGGGCCTTGCGGTAGACCGAAACGGCAATGTGTACGTTGCGGATACCCTGAACCACCGGGTCAGAAAAATCACGCCCGATGGAACGATTACCACGGTCGCCGGCAACGGTAACGGAGCCGCGCAAGGCGACGGAGGACCCGCGACTCAGGCCAGCTTGTATTACCCCAAGGGCCTCGCCATAGACGGTTCCGGGAACTTATTCATTGCGGACTGGCTGAACAGCCGCGTCCGCGTTGTGACGCCGGACGGCAACATCTACACTGCCGCGGGGAATGGCAGCTTCGACTACCAGGGTGATGGCGGACCGGCTACCAGCGCCGCGTTGAGATTCCCCTGGGGACTGGCTGTCGACGCCGCCTCCAACGTCTACGTGGCCGACGATGAAAATAGCGTGATTCGTTTGCTCCAGCCGGCAGCCCCGCTGGTTTCGCAGACGCCCAAAATCGATGCGGCTGGAGTGGCCAGCGCCGCCGACTTCGGCGGATTCCCTTCCGCTGCGCCGGGTTCCTGGATCGAGATTCACGGCACTCATCTCGCCAACCACTCGCGCGCCTGGACCTCTGCGGATTTCCAGGGTATGCAGGCCCCTACTTCGCTGGATGGAACATCGGTAACGATCGGCGGTCAGGCGGCCTTTATATCCTACGTGAGTCCGAATCAGATCAATGCCGAGATCCCCTCAGGCGCGCACCTGGGTTCCCAGGAAATCCGTGTGCTCACCACTGCTGGGGCGAGCGATCCCCAGATGATCACGGTGAACGATGTCCAACCAGGATTACTGGCTCCCGCTTCGCTCAAGATCGGCGATAAACAGTACACTCAGGCGGTTTTGGCTGACGGGACATCGGTGGCACCCGCGGCAGCGGGTCGGCCGGCCCATCCAGGCGAGACGATCGTCCTTTACGGCGTCGGTTTTGGTCCGGTGAGTTCCGGTATGGGCGCGGGCGCCATCGTTCAGCAGGACAACAGCTTGCTTTTGCCGCTCCGTGTGTTCTTCGGAGGGACATCCGCCGCCGTGAACTATGCAGGATTGGCTCCCGGCACCGTGGGACTGTACCAGTTCAACGTGATTGTGCCCGATAGCGCGGCCGGCCCCGCGGTTCCTTTAACGTTCGCCCTGGGCGACAGCGCGGGACAGCAAGTCCTATACACGGCGGTGCAGCAGTAGCGGAGTTTTTCAGCCACGCATGTTATCCTGAACCGTAGATCCAGTGGGCGGCTAGCTCAGTTGGGAGAGCACCGCGTTCGCAATGCGGGGGTCGTGGGTTCAAGTCCCACGCCGTCCACCAGAATCTGATCGTAGTGCGACTATTGGGCGGACACGGCTTCGGTGTCCAGCACTTTCGTATCGAGGCCAGCCGGCGCATCCTGCGGCGATGGCGCGTTTTGATCCATCCAGCAATCAATGCAAACGCCGCAATGGCGGCCGGGACAACAATCTTGGCTTCACCCATTGGAAAGGCTTCTACACCAGCGTCGTCCAGACGCAAGCGCTCTATCCGAAAGATAGCCGTGACCTGAGACAATAAAAAGGTCATGGAATCTCAAAGTGGCAAATCCATTCCCGAGAGCTCAAAATCCGGCTATCCGCTGGCGGAGCTCAGCAGTGTGGAACGGCAACGTCTGGCCCAGAGATTGACTCCCGAGGAACGACGAATCCTGCTGGATCATGGCACCGAGCCGGCCTTTTGCGGCGGCTTGCTCGACAACAAGCAGGACGGTGTTTACGGCTGCCGGCTGTGCGGCCTGCCGCTGTTCCGATCGCGCGCCAAATTCGAATCCGGTACCGGCTGGCCCAGCTTTTTCGAACCGTTTGACCCCGACCACGTCCGCAGCCTGCGCGATTCGAGCTACGGAATGATGCGCACCGAGATCCGCTGCCGGCGCTGCGATAGCCATCTGGGGCATCTGTTTCCCGACGGTCCTCCGCCCACCGGCCAGCGCTACTGTCTAAACTCGGCTTCCCTGGAATTTTTTCCGGCTGGATCCGAACCGCCCCCGCAGAGCGCCTGACTCTTCCGAGACCGCGCTTTACGTAAATCCACAGATTACAGCTAAATTGTTTGCGAATAAATGATCGATATTCGTACTATCTCAGTACGCGCGTAATTATATTCTTGGATGATGGTAGAAACCATTACTCCTTTTTATTCGTGGGGCATTGAAAAGATATCGAAAAAAAGGTAAACTTTCAGCCGCGAGTTCTATACAAACTCCGCATGAAAGGTCGTGCTGTGAATAGAATAATTGTGCTCCTCTTCTGGGCAATTCTCTCGATTTCTTTGAACGCGCAGGTAAGCTTGGGACCCACAGTCGGTAGTTTCGGAGTTCTAGGCGGCTCGACTGTTACGAATTCCGGTCCCACCGTGGTTACAGGAAATCTTGGCGTGAGCCCTGGGACAGCCATAACCGGGATCACGGGAATTGCGCCCGGAGGGCCCGGAGTAGTCATCGGAACAATACATTCCGCCGACGCAGTGGCGGCGCAAGCCCAAAATGAGCTGACGGCTGCCTATAACGCGGCGGCCGGAGCCGCATCCACCGCAACCAAAGCAGGAGATTTGGGCGGCCAGACTCTTTTCGCGGGTGTGTACACTTCCAGTTCCTCCCTGGGCCTGACAGGAACTCTCACTTTGGATGCACAGAACAATCCGAACGCGGAGTTTATCTTTCAGATTGGGAGCACGCTTACTACTGCTACCAGCAGCAGCGTCGTCCTGATCAATGGCGCCCAAGCCTCCAACGTATTTTGGCAGATTGGAAGTTCGGCCACTTTGGGAACCACTTCGTCGTTTGCCGGAAATATACTCGCTTTATCGTCCATATCGTTCGGGACGGGAGCGGTGCTACAAGGCAGAGCGCTGGCCCGCAACGGCGCGGTGACCTTGCTGAGCAATACGATTAATGCCCCGGCGGGTCTCGGTGGACCTCCGCCCCCGCTAGTTACGCCGGCGCCCTCTTCGTGGATTTTGGTTACAACTGCGCTCTTGGGGTTGGGGATTTATCAGGCACGCAGACGGCTATTTAAGCCTTTTCGAACAAGCTAGACGAGAATTATCCCCGAATGTCCTGGCGCCGCGCTGTCATCGGCCTCACCGAGCTGACTCTCCTGGCGTGTTATGGTCCTACGCTTCGAGGAATGTTCGAGCAATGGGCGTCCGATGAAGATATGTCCCACGGCTTCTTGGTGCCTCTTGTGATCCTGTGGATTCTATGGAGGGAGCGCTGGCGGTGGCGAATCCTGGAAGCCAAGCCGAATTCGTGGGGATTTGTGCTTCTGGCCTTTGCCGCAGGACTGCTGTTTGCCGGCGCGCTGGGCGTGGGTTTGTTTGCCAGCTCCGTGGCGTTTTTGCTATCGGTGATCGGCGCGGTGTTGTGCTTGGGTGGCATGGAGTGGCTTCGGGCGTTGGCCTTCCCGCTCGGCCTGGCGATCTTTATGCTGCCCAAACTGGCGATCGTCTACAACCAGGCGACGCTTCCTTTACAGTTGCTGGCCAGCAGGCTCGCCGCGGAAATTTTGACAGTCGCAGGAATCGGAGTCATTCGGGAAGGCAATATCCTGGACGTGGGAGGCCATAGAGTCGCAGTAGTGGAAGCCTGCAACGGCATCCGCTACGTACTTTCGCTCGGATTCATGGCCGTGGTATTCGCCTACGTGGCCGATTCGAAACCCTGGATGCGGTCGGCCCTACTGGTAGCCGCGCTTCCGATCGCGATTCTTGCGAACGGCGTGAGAGTTGCGGCCGCCGGCTGGTTGCCGTCACTCGGGTCCGGGTTTCCCCACGCCGTCATGGGTTGGTTCATCTTCGTTTTTTCGCTGGCCATCATGATGGTTTTGAGGCGGCTATTGAACACAGTCTATGTGCATTACCGATCCTAAATGGCGCACTGCGCTGGTGCCGGGGTTTTTGTTGGCGCAAATGCTTGCGATCAATGCTCTGGCTGGCGGGGAGCATCGGCCGCCGACGCCGCCCGCGGAAAGATTTCCAGGCGCTTTCGGTTCCTGGAAGGTTTTTCGCGGCGATCCCATCGATGGCGCCGTCGCGACGGAGCTGGGAGCCGACCGGTTAATCAGCCAGACCTATTTTGAAACCTCCACCCAATCTGCCGCCAGCCTGTTTGTTGCGTGGTTCCAAACGCAACAAGGCGGGACTCGACAGCCGCATTCGCCCAAAGTATGTTTACCAAGCGGCGGTTGGACGCCTCGAATCGTGGACCAGGTAACACTCGGCACCGCCGCCGGAGCCATCACCGTGAATCGCTACGTTGTGGATAAGGATACCCGAAGCGCCGTGGTTCTTTACTGGTATCAAACCCCGCGGCGGGCGATCGCCAATGAGTGGGCGGCGAAATTCTGGCTGGCGGCCGATGCCTTGCGAGACAAGCGTACGGATACCGCGCTGATTCGAATTACGACGTGGCCATCCCATGGCGGAGATCGAGCCGCCACGGCAGTCGCCGCCGAATTCGCGCGTGATCTGTATCCCGCGCTACAGGGATATTTCCCGAAGTGAGGCAAAGCCCGCGGGTTGGCGGAAGGTCCGTCGTTGGCGCATCAGACTCAACGTTGTATATATTCGTTGAGATGACTCTGGTCTATGTCGCTGAGTGAAAAGCACAGCTTGAGGCTACTTCGGCTTGCGGCCGCATGCCTTGTGGCGACCTATACTGGTTTGATCTATTTTCTTAGTTTCCTGGGGCCCGTTATGGCGATCTATCGCTTTCAAGGCCTGCCGGTTCCACTCCTACTTGCGTTGACTATCATTGGCTATGCTTTCGCCGGAGTTGTTTTTCTATCGTTACTGATCGCGACCAAGCGTTTTTGCATAGGTTCGCTCGAAACCGGACTCACTTCCGTTCGCACGGCAAACGGACAGAAATGGTTTCTGGCCGCTACGTTGATCTCTGTCTTGGAGAACAGTCCGTTTAAATCCATGACCGTGGGCATTTCATTCTTTTCCACATGGTTTTATCGAGGTATGGGTGCGCAAATGCCGGCCTCCGTGCTGGTTGGCAAATCTCTCATTCGGGATCCGTGGTTTTTCGAATTGGGCGAAAACGTCAACATCGGCACGGGATGCATGCTTCTGGGTCATTTGGGGCATGGCAAAGAAGTTATTCTCGGCAAGATCCAGATCGGCGACAACGCAATCATCGGAGTGAATACGGTTATATTCCCAGATGTGCGGATTGGAAATAATGCCCGTGTCGGCGCGGGCGCCGTGGTTGTTCGCGGCACGGTTATTCCTGACAACGAAACCTGGGTGGGGATTCCGGCGCGAAAACGATCAGCGCCTTCGTGAACGATAAATGGTCAGGGCGAGAGGATTCGAACCTCCGGCCTCCTGGTCCCGAACCATAGGCAGCGCCTTCTATAAAGCACTATGTCCGTTCGGGGTAGACTGAATACCAATGCGTCGGTTCGCCGCTCTACAAACGTGCGTTTCCCTGGTGCTGGCACTTTGCCTAGCGCCGTTCCAGCACGTTCATGAGGATCACGATCACCGCGTCCTGATCCATGCGCATCCTTATGCGCAGGCACGCGTTCATGAACATTCACGCGGCGCGCAGATCGACGATGTAGATGATCACGCCAGCGTTAAATCGCTGGACACATTTACGCTTGCTTTTGCCCCTAAGGTCGCTCCCGTCGTTCTGACAAGGGGTCCGGTTCTGGAGCCTGTTTCACTGGCCGCTCCCGAACCCATCAATATTGTCGATGCGTGCGCGCATGATCCGCCTGACGCCGATCTCTCCATCTCGCGCGGCCCTCCTGCCTAACCTTCCTGAGGACATCCCACAAGTGTGTCCAGGCTCGACCTCTGCTGTCGAGCCAAAGAACTTGATTCTTTCCCTTTAGGAAGGTGATTTCCGTGAACAGAAAGTGTGTGTGGTTAAGCTTACTCGGCGCAGGTTTGTCGCCAAGTTTGAGCTATGGACAAGGGATGCTCAGCCTGGACCAAGCGATCAGCCAGGCCCTTGAATCCCGCGCGTCTCTTCGGGCCGACTCCGAGCGTTTATCGGTAGCCGAGGGACTGCGGAAACAGGCGGGGCTTCGTCCAAACCCGGAGTTTCAATTTCAAAACGAGAACCTCCGTCCCGGCCAAACTTACAGTCGCGATGTGGACACGCTGGCGATGATCAATCAGCCGCTCGACCTAGTAGGGAAAAGGGGCCAGCGCATGGCGGTCGCCGACAAGAACGTAGCCCGGACGCGGGCGGAGTACGATCTGTCGCGACAGGACATTGTGCGGCGTGTACGGCTGGCTTACTGGGCGGCCCGGGGATCGCAAGAAGTGCGCGAGATCCTGAGGATCACGGCCGACAATTTCCAAAAGACTGTCGATTACCACTCTGCCCAATTGAGCGTGGGAGCGATCGCCGAGCAGGACTTGCTGCGGGTACGCCTGGAGCAAGAACGGCTGGGAATCTCCGCGAATCTGGCCGTCATCGACGCCAATCGCACCCGCGTCGAGCTTCTCAAGGAAATGGGCAAGACCGACTTTAGCGAGATTACCCTGACGGAGCCGTTGACGCTGGATCGAACGATACAACCGATTGGCTTGGATCAGACGCTCGCTCAGAGGTTCGAGATTAAAGCCGCCCGTGCGGCTCTGGAAGAAGCCGAAGCCAGCGCGAAACTGCAAGATGTGGCTGCCCGCCCGGATCTCAACCTGACCTATGGATACAAGCGGACGCAGTTGCCGGATGCGTTGTCCGGCGTGAACACGGCGATCGTGTCGTTGCGCATTACCTTGCCCACAGCAGACAAGAATCAGGGTAATCGCGTTGCTGCCCAGGCTGAGGTCCGCCGGCGGCAGGAATTAGTTGCCGCCGTGGAAAACGAGGTGCGCATCGAATACAACGGCGCATTACAAGAGTTTCAGCTTCGACGCGCGGAAGTGCAAAACGCGTTCCAGCCTCTTCGGGAACATGCCGCGAACATCGCGCAGATCGCGGGAGCAGCCTATGCCGAGGGCGGAGTAGATCTGCTCCGGTTGCTGGACGCGGAACGGGCGCGTTTGGATGCGGACCTGGCATGGGCGCGAGGCATGGCGGATTACTGGCAGAGCGTCGCGAGACTCGAAGCCGCCGAAGGAGTCGGACAATGAAATACCTGGTTGCTGTACTGATCGTTTCTTTCGCATTCTTACAGGCGTGCGGCCGGCGCGAAGCCACCGCAGAATCCGCATCCCAGTCCACCCCGGCGGCAGAAGCCAAAGCCACTAAGAATGAGGTCGTCATTCCGCCTGATCAGCAAGCTGCGGCGATGATCGAGACGCAGACTGCCGCGCTCTCCAGCGAGCCGGATCTGCTGCGAGTCAAGGGACACATCGCTATCGACGATAACCGCACCTGGCGGCTCGGCGTCCGAACGCAGGGCTCGGTCACGAAGGTTTATGCCGGCTTAGGAGATCACGTGACCAAGGGACAGATCCTGGCACGCTATCACGCGGATGAAGTGCGCGATTCGCGGGCGATGTTTCGAGCGGCGGAGTCGGAGCGCGATCGGGCCATGGCGGCCGCTGCTCAGGCTCAGCGCAACCTGGATCGGGCCAAGCGGCTTCTCGAGTTGAAGGCCGGCTCCATACAGCAGGTAGAGCAAGCCCAGCAGGACTTGGCGACGGCACAGGCTGCCGTCAGGAAGGCCGACATCGAAGTAGATCGGACGCGCGATCTTCTGGAAGACGATCTGAAGGTTCCGGCTGCTCCGGCCGCGAATCGCCTGGATGAAACGGAGGATGAGGTTCCCATCCTGTCACCTGCCGACGGCTTCATCCTGGAGAAAAACGTTACTCCCGGACGCACGGTGGAACCTGATTCGGTGACCTTCGTTATCGGCGATCTTTCGAGAGTCTGGATGCTCGCTTCGGTGCGCCAAGAAGACCTAGCGAAGCTCCGAGTCGGGCAGAGCGCCTACGTGACGGTTGGGCAAAGCCCCAGGCTCCGAGGAAAAGTCGCAAATCTGGGACAGCAGTTTGATCCGGCCACGCGCGTGATGCAGGTGCGCATCGAAATTGGCAATCCCAACGGCGCTCTTCGGCCGGAGATGCTGGCCGACGCCGAGATCCCGGTGGGCGGAGCCAAGGCTGTATTACTGATCGGTTCCGATGCCGTTCAGCAGGTCAACGGTCAGGATGTGGTGTTCGTTCGGACTGCGCCTGATCGCTTCGCTGTGCACCCTGTGATCGCCGGAGAAACGTCCGGTGGCAAAACGACCATCATGCAGGGAATCCAGGTGGGTGAGTCAATCGTCGTGCACGGCAGCTTCATTCTCAAATCGCAACTTCTCAAGGCGAGTCTGGAAGAATAATCATGCTCAACCGCATTATCGATCTCACACTCGGGCACCGATGGCTCTTCCTGGCCGGCACTCTGGCCTTGTTGGGAATAGGCGGCTATGCCTTGTACACGATTCCGGTCGAAGCGTTCCCTGATCTCACACCCAATCAAGTCGTGGTGGTGACGGACGCACCGTCGCTGCCTCCCACCGAAGTCGAGCAACTTGTCACCTATCCAATCGAACGAGCCATGCTCGGCCTGCCGAATAAGGAACAGGTCCGGTCACTATCGAAGCTGGGTTTGTCGATGGTGACAATCGTCTTCGACGATTCCGTCTCGATGTATTTCGCCAGACAACTGGTGGCGGAACGGTTGCAGCAGATTTCTTCCTCACTGCCCCACGGAATCCAACCGGCACTGGGTTTACCTGCGACTGCCTTTGGCGAGCTGTACCAGTACACTCTCTCCGGCCCCCTGAGTCCGATGGATCTCAAAGATTTGCATGAGTGGGTGATCAAGCCACAGTTGCGGACGCTTCCCGGC
>Ga0105240_10013328_pt1 | contig 11297 bp, 10 predicted proteins | sample KBSC54metaG_FD_80426 | JGI IMG/M metagenome (GOLD analysis project Ga0105240, IMG submission 80426) | Corn rhizosphere microbial communities from Kellogg Biological Station, Michigan, USA - KBS C5-4 metaG | ecosystem: Host-associated > Plants > Roots > Rhizosphere > Soil | place: Michigan, USA...
CCGTCTTTCTCGGTCAGCTTGAAGGGATCCACCGACCAGTCCTCGGGTTTCGCCTCGACCACGTCGAGGTGACCGAGAAACAGGACAGGCCGCGCCTTGCCCTTGCCGCGGTAGCGCACCACGAGATTCCCCTTCATCGGGTGATCCGCGGGCGCCACAAACACAACATCTTCCGAAGGAAAACCGGCTTTCAACAAGTGCTGCTCGATGGCACGGGCGGCGATCGTCGAGCCCATGTCGTGGGTGGTCTTGATCTCTACCAGTTCCTTGAAAATGGCCCGCGCCAGCTCCCGGTCATCCGCCGGCGGCAGGGGGCCGGGAGTCGCGGCCCACCCCGCCGTCACGCCCAGGCACGATACTACCCAGACCCAACGCTTGATAAAGCGCACGATCAAGGCGTCGCGGGCCGCGCGGGAATATTCAGCCCGCGAACCACCGCCGGACGCGCCAGGAACACTTCCAAAACACGCATCACGTTCGTGAAGTCCTCGAGACCCACCAGCTCCGCGGCTCCGTAGAACGTGTTGAGCACGTTCACCCAGGGAAAGATCGCGATGTCCGCAATGGTGTAACTGTCGCCCATCATCCAACTCCGCCCTTCCAGGTGGCGATCGAGCACACCCAGCAGGCGCTTCGCCTCACCGACATACCGGTCACGCGGCCGCTTGTCCTCGTAGTCCTTGCCGGCGAACTTGTTGAAGAAGCCGACCTGTCCAAACATCGGGCCGATGCCACCCATCTGGAACATCAGCCATTGGATAGTCTGGTAGCGGGCAGCCGGCTCCTGGGGCAGCAAGCGCTGCGCCTTGTCCGCGAGATAAATCAGGATGGCGCCGGATTCAAACAGCGGCAGCGGCTCACCGCCCGGGCCGTTCGGATCCAGAATGGCGGGAATCTTGTTGTTGGGATTGAGGGAACGAAACTCCGGGGAGAGCTGGTCGTTGGCGTCGAAGCGCACCAGGTGAGGCTCGTACGGCAGCCCCGTTTCCTCCAGCATCACCGAAACCTTCACCCCATTCGGGGTGGGGAGCGAATAGAGCTGAATCCGCTCGGGGTACCGGGCGGGCCACCTGCGGGTGATCGGGAAAGCAGACAGGTCGCTCACAGGTCATCCCTCCATGTCAGATTCAGAAAGGATAGTTCAGGCCCGTGAATACCGCGGCACCCTCGCTCCCGTATCCCACATCCACATAGCCCACTACCGAAGGCCGCGCGATGCCACGGAATCCGACGCCACCGACGGTATGCAGTCGCTGGATGGGAAAGTCACTGGTGCGTCCGAACACCTGGCCCAGGTCGACAAACGGGGCGATTTCCAGGTCCACGTGCGTCGCCTCGGCATCGAAGGACCAGAACACGTGGCGCACTTCCGCGCTCGCGGAAAACTCGTTCCGGTCATAAAAACGGCCCGCGCCGAAGCCGCGCAACGGCTGCTCACCACCCACGTCGCTCTCATCGCCGCCGATGCTGCTCAAGGCCCAGAACGGCAGGCGGGTCGTGCTCGGCAGATAGCGTAGAGACGTATGAGCGGCCACCACCGTATCGTCGCGGATCGACCAATAGCCCCGCGCATCGCCACCGGCCTCGCTGTAGAGCGTCTGGTTGAAGATGCCGCCCCGGCTGGCAGCACCGCCGTACACGACGATGCGCATCCCCTTACGAGGAGCCGTGAGATCGTCGCGCGAGTCGTAGACCATGGAGTAACGGTTGAGCAACTCACTGAAGGTACCGAGCCCGCGAACGTGAGGAAAAACCGACTGGATGCTCGGAACACTGGACAGCGTACCGGGCAATACATCGACGATGCGCTTGCGGATGGTGTACAGAAGCTGCCAGCGGTGGGTGAGATTCCAACCGAGCTGCTCCTGGATCAAGGTCGTCTGCGAGGTGTAGTTGGTCTGGTTGGCCAGTCGCGTGTTATTACCGATGCCAAAAAAGCGCGGTGTGCCGTCACGATCCCAATCGACATTGGTGACCGATGTGAAGTTGCCCTGGTGCAGGCGGCCCAACTGGTATTCGGCATCCAGGACGCGCTCCACCCGCTGCGTCAGGCCGCCGACGATGGACCATTGCTCATCTTCCGACGGGTATTCGTAGATGCGCCCGTGCGCGCCCCAGCCGAAATACGGGTTGTGGTAGATGTCGGGGGCAATGATCCGGGTGATGTCGTGATGCTCGTCGGTGTGCAGCCAGACCGGCAGCAGGCCGACGGTGGTGCCGCTGTTGGGATCGGCACCGATCTCCGGCACCGGCAGAAACGGCAGGCGCGACAGGTCATACCAATGGCCCAGGTCCGGAGGCGGTGCGGCGGGCGTGGCACCGCTGGCATCGGCGGCAGGCGGCACATCGCCTGGGTCGGCGAAGCAGTACCCGGACAGTGTCATCAGCAGGAGGGTGAGCACACTCCCCTGGTATAGTTTTAGCGCAACTTCGCGAAACACGTCAGTAATCGATCGATATCCACCCGGGTCACGTGTCCCATGGTCGAAATGCGAAACAGCGTTTTCGATAAATCCCCCTGCCCCGCATATATCACAAAGCCGGCAGTCTTGAGCTGATCATGCAGTTGCGTGTAGCTCAGCCCCGTCGGCAACCGATAAGCGCGCAGAACAACAGACGACTCTTCCGGCGGCATGACCGCCTGGATTCCGTGTGCCCCCAAGCCTTCCCTCACCTGCTCCGCCAGCGCTGAGTAGTGTCTGTAGCGCGCGGGCCGCCCACCCTGCTCCTGGAATTCGCGTAATGCTTCGACCAGAGCATAGTAAGCATGCACTGCCGGCGTGAACGGCGTATTGCGCTGATCCTGTAACTTCGCCAGTCGGCCGAGGTCGAGATAGTAGGTGCGGCTCGCCGCAGAAGCGAGTGCCGTACGCCGAGCCATGACAAAGGATACGCCTGGCACGCCGTGCAGGCATTTGTTAGCCGTTGCCGCGACCGCGGCCAACTGGCCTTCGCCAAAGTCCAGCTCCTCCGCTCCAAAGCTACTGACGCCGTCCACCAGCAATTGCAGGTCCCGCCTGCGACACAAGCCGGCCAGTCCGTTCAGATCATTCAAGCGCCCCGTCGTGGTCTCATGATGAATCACCGCAAGGTGTGTGAAAGGCGCCCCGCCCGCGGCATCCAGTCGCGCCTCCACCGCCTTCAGGCTGGGTGCCTCCATCCACGATCCCGTCAGTCGCTCATGAGGAATGCGGTATTGCGCGCACATCTGCGCGATACGTTCCCCATAGACGCCGTTTTCCACTACCAGAACCCGGCCGCCCTCGGGAACCAGGGAGGCCATCATGCTTTCCACGGCGGCCGTACCCGAGCCCGTCATGAGCACCGCGGTCCACTGGGCCGGGTCGAGACCATACACGGCCAACAGCCTGGAACGCGCCTCGTCCTGGAGATCGAAGAATTCGCTCTCGCGATGACAGAGATCCGGTTGTAGCAAACTGCGGCGCACCCGCTCACTGAGCGTGACGGGGCCTGGATTCAGCAACAGCATCAAGGGGCTCCCAACAGCATCAGATCACTCCGAAGTGATGCATCAGACGCGCCTTCACTTCCACTGGCGTAATGGACGGTCGCGGCAGATCCGCAGGCGATCCCGGACGCGTCAGCAACCGGGCGAAGCGCGGACCATCGAGGCGGGGTGCCTCCAGCCATTCGCAAACCCGCTCCAACGTGTCGGTGTCGAGCGCTGCCGCATAACCGCAAGCGGCTGCAACTTCGGCAAACGAGACGTTTGGCGATACTGTCGCCTGCGCGCCCGTGGAGTCGTGCACCCCGTTGTCCAGCAGAAGATGCCATAGATTCGGCGGACCATAAGCGCCCACCGTGGCAAAGGCGCCCAAGCGCATCAGTGCCGCGCCATCGCCGTCCAACGCAATCACCCGCAGGTCCGGTCGCGCCAAGGCAAGACCCAACGCCAGCGGCACGACACAGCCCATGGATCCGACCATGTACAACTGGTTGGGCCGGTCGTCGATGGCATAGAGCTCACGCCCGCAATATCCCGTCGAGGCCAACACAACGGTAGACGCCGGAGAGGTCCGGGCCACCACTTCCCGTAGCGCCTGCTGGCGCGTGACCCGGGCCGAGGCAGGCACCTGGCTCGAGCTCATGATCACCGAAGCCCGCGCCGAACGTACGGCGATGGCATCCGCGCCCGGCTTCAGCGCATAGGAGGACACGCTGCCCTTCTGCATCAGCAGTGCATAGGGACGCCCGGTAGAGTCCATGTGAGCCACGGCGCGATCGAGCGCCGGACCGATCGCCCCGGCTTCCGTGGGAAACAACTCCCAACGGATCTCCATGGTATCCAACATGGTGGGGGTAATCGGACCCATCAACTGGTGTTGCGGCTCGTCGTGCACTCCCGGCTGGCCGCGCCAGGTCACGATCAGGAGCTGCGGCAGGCGGAACGTCCAGGTGAGCGAAGTGAGCGGACTCACGGCGTTACCCAAGCCGGAGTTCTGCATCATGGAGATACCGCGTCGGTGACCGCCCTGGGCTGTTCCACCGAGCGCCACACCGGCGATCAGCGCAACGGCATCGCCCTCGTTCGCCATCGACACGTAATGCAGGGAGGGGTCCTGCAACACGTAGTTGATGAACGGCGTGAGGTAGGAGCACGGCACACCCGCATACCATTCGAAGCCGCGCTCGCGCGCGGCTTCCACAAAGTGACGTGCTTCGATCACGGGGCGTTGTCGGCAGGAGCCGTACCCGGAGCGCTGCCAAACGGTGTCTGTCCATGCGCGAAGTCGACCGCTTGGCGGAAATCCTCCAGGTCGTTCACCCCACGCCAATGACCGTGCACGAACACCACCTCGATCTCGGCCCCATCGGCAATGAGCGCATTCAACAGCGCGGGCATATCGAGTGAGTCGAAGTCAGGTCGCTCGCGCAGCTTCGCCAACACGGTCTTCAACTGTGCCAGTCCCTTGCGGCTGACGTTCAACAGTCCGATCCAGCGGCCATGCGGTTCCAGCTCGCTCGCTTCCGGCTTCGCATCGGCGCGGCTCAACACGCGCTTCAGCAAAACCGGCGTGCCGAACAGGCCGCGATCATCACCACGGGAGCAATAGGCGAAATCGCGCACCGTGCGGTTGCTCGAATCCGCCGGCGAGGAATCCACGACCACCGAGAAATCGGCCTTGCTCTCGACCAGGTCACGCAAGACATAACTGCGGAACAACAGGTCGCCATACGAAATCACGGTGTCGTTCTCGAGTTTCTCGACCGCGCAGGCGAGCGAGGCCAGCTCATCCGTCTGGGCGTAACGATCATTCACGACCACGCGAATACCCGCCGGATCGATCGCATCGGCACGATAGCCACCGACCACGGTGATGTCGTTGACGTTCTCTTTCTTGAAACCATCGATCAACCAACGCAACAGCGGCTTGCCGGCGATCGGCAGCATGACCTTCGGACGGTCGGTGGTGACCGACTCCAGGCCCTTACCGCGGCTGGCGGCCAACACCACCGCCGAGCGCGAGGCGGTGGCGCTCGACAGGTAGAGCCGCTCGGCCTCGGAGTATTCCTCGGCATCCTGGAGCCGGAAGATCTCATCCACCGAGGCCACGCGGTCCTCGATGTTGACCAGGGTCTGGTTCTGGTAGATTTCCTTGGCCACACTCTGCATGGCGCTGGTGGCCGAGCGCACCATGTGGTTCGCCCAGATACACAGACTGATGCCGGCGCGGCGAAATACATCGGTCGGGGTGCTGTAGTACTTGGTCGGTACGATGACCAGCGGACCACGGCCCGCCCACTCGCGGGTAAACGCCAGGATCTCATCAGGCTTGGAGAGCTTGCTGTGAATGAGGATGGCATCCGCGCCGGCGAGGCGGTACGCCTCGGCGCGCTTCAACGCCTCATCCATTCCCCAACCGGCGATCAGGGCCTCCACGCGCGCCACGATGGAGAAATTCGGGTCGGTCTGGGTGTCCTTGCCCGCGGCAATCTTACCGGCGAACTCGGCAACGTCCGCCAACGGCTGGCGCTCGCCGTTCAGGAAGCTGTTGGTCTTCGGGAAGACCTTGTCCTCGATACATACACCGGCAATGCCACGCTGCTCGAGCTTGCGCACCAGCCGGCGCATGTTGTTGAAATTGCCGTAACCCGTATCGCCGTCGAGCAGAATCGGCAGATCACTCGCATCGGCCATGAACTCCAGGACATCCACGACCTGGGTCCAACTGGCCTCGTTGTTGTCGCGCACACCGAGCTGCGCGGAAATGGACAGGCCCGAAGCCCAGATTCCCTTGAAGCCCGCCTCGCGCACGATGCGCGCGGACAGGCCGTTATGGGCCTCCAGAATGAACTCGAGCTCCGGACTCAACAGCATCTGGCGCAGCTTGGCGCTGCGGGTAGCGCCGACGCTCTCGACGCTGCTCGGGGCGGCGTTGCCCGGGGTACGCGGAACTCGAACGGGAGCTAATGAGGCATTCATAACCATTATCCTTATGATAGCGGACGCAGTTCGGGCAGAACTTCTTGCGCGGCCCGGGAAACGTCGGTCGGAAAATCAATTTCAATCCAGGGTGAGCCCGTCACATCAACCACCTCCACCGCGTGGGCTCCCTCGCGGAAGAAGTCACGAACCGCCTCCTCGTGCGGCAGGTGAGCGCGGTCGCTCGCCACGTAATCCGACACGATGGCGGCAAACCGGCGGGCACCCGCCTCGTCGAAGCGGAAGAAGCCGACCGACTCCCCGATGGTGTCGTACTTCAGGTCCGGCGCGAGCTGCTTGCGCAACTCGATCGGCACCCCGGCCCGCACACAGAGCTTCACCGGCTCATCACCGGCCTCGAAGTCACGATCCAACAGGACGCGATTGACGGGCTTCCGACCCGCCGTGAGGGCCGCCATGATGCGGTCGTGATAGAGCACATCGGCATCCATGAGAAGGACATCGCCGCCACGGGTCATGGCGTCAGCCGTCGTGTGTACGGTAAGCACGCTCCCCAGCTCATAGCGTGGATTCAGGACGATCTCGGGCCGGGGCCGCCAGCCCAGCCGATCGAGCTCGGCCGACACCAACTCGTGGCGCCAGCCCAGGGCCAGAACGACGTCCTCCACTCCCGCGCTCCTCAAGAGACGCAAATGCCGTTCCAGTAAAGTCATGCCGTCAAAACGCAGCAGGCACTTCGGCATCTGCTCGTCAAGGGACTGTTTGAGACGTATCCCACGTCCGGCGGCCAGAATAATCGCGCGCATGAAACTCCTTGAGTTCGCTCAACCCGAGGCGGCACCGGGGCGTGTTGCCTCCGCTCCGGCCCGCTCGCAAACGTGAAGGTATAGCAGACCCGGCAGCCCTAATAGAATCTCTCTTGCGCGCTTCGCAAGAGAGAGGGCCAGGGCTGCATCTGGAGGGAGGCCGGCCAACGGCGCCAACAACAGGTAGCCGCCCTCCTGCACCCCCAGGGCGCCGGGAACCGCGAAAGCCGCGCCCCGGATGGCCTGTCCGAGGCTCTCCAGCAGCAGGGCATTCAGCCAACTCGTCGGGTGTCCTATGAATATCAGAATGAGATAGACCTCCCCCGCACCCACCACCCAACCCACGAGGCTCAGGACGAAGCTGGCCGCGACTGGCCCGCCGCGGCTGTAGATCCCCTGGACGGCCAGGTCGATGGCCTCGGCGTGACTCACCCAGCCGGACCAGTCCCGCTTGCCCGCGAAACGGGTGACCAGCCGCAGGAGTTTGCTGAAGAACCCCCGCCGTTGCAGGAGATAAAACCCGCCGATCTGCACGGCCAGAAAGCCACTCGCCACCAGGGCCGACATGCGCAGGGCATGCTCGGACAAATGTCCCGCATGCGCCCCGAGCAGCGCCACGCCCCCTAAGGCAAACAGGATCTGGGCCACGGTCTGGAGGGTCGTGCTGACCGTAATGGCCGCGGCCGAGTCCTTCATGAGCATGCCCCGGTAGGCCAGGTGACGGGCCATGAGCACCGGTCCCCCGATCTGGCCGGCCGGCAGAAAACTGTTGGCCGACTCGCCCGCCCAGCGGGTCAGGATGGCATCGCGCCAGGTGGTGGCGGATCCCTTCAGGAACAACACCCGGATCGCCGCGGCATCTAACACCAACGGCAGCAGGTGAAACAGAGCCACCCACACCAGGCCCCAACGGGCGGCCGCCAGCGTCGCCAGCACCGGCGGCAACCCCTGTGAGGCCAACACGCCAATGAACAACAAAGCTCCTGCCGTCAGGAGCCAGGTCGCCAGCCGTGTCATAGGGCTTCCGGAGCGTCCGGTTTCGGGTTCGGAGGGCGCCGGCGGCGGCGAAACACCTGTCGAAAGCCGAAATAGCCGAACGCGTCCTTCATGTTGGAGATCATCCTCCAGCCGAAGTGCATCTTCGGATTGGTGACGTATTCGAAGGTCAGCGATACCCGGCGCTCGTTCTCGCCCAAGGGCGAGATCCGGTGCCGCAGCTTGTCACCGTCGAAGAAGACCAGGCCGCCCGGAGGAATCTGCACCGAGCCCGCAACGACCGTGGCGTCCTTCTCGCGAGTATGCAGCTCGTAATCCAAACGGCAGGAGGACTCGTCGATCACCCCGAGCAACACGGTGTAGCGGCGGCCCGCGTAGTACGAAGTGTCGTAATGCCAGCCAATGTGATCACCCGGCCGCGTGTAGAAGTACAACGCGTAGGCGTGGGGATCGTCGGCCGGCGAGACCTGCAGAGGCTCCCCGGCCAGCCGACTCAACCAGTCGATCAGTGCCGGCGAGCGATAGAGCTGCGCCACGTACGGCGCCAGCTCATCCAGAGTATGTCGGCTGACACTGCCGCCCTGCTTGTGGCCCGGGAGATAGTTACGGTTCACGGACGGCGTAACGGCGGCCACCGCGGCAACCAACTGCGCGGTCGCCGCGGGCGGCAAAAACTCACTCAAATAAAGGAAAGCCCCCTGCTCCACGAACTGTTGGCGCAGAGGGGGTACGGGGAGAGTCCCCAAATCCGCGGCCTTGATCAGACAGCCCCCACATTCGGCTGCCGTGCCACCGGCCGCGCGCGACGGACCAGGCGGCGGTAGTCGAAGATCACCCAGATCGCGAACAGCGGCGCCCCGATGGAGGCCGCCACCACAAAAGGCACCATCCCGTTGCACAGGGTGACCAGCGGCAGGAGGTACAGGACATCCTCGGTCTCGAAGCCCCCCATGGAGGCCTGGCGGCTCGCCGCCTTACCACCCATATCCTCGATCTGCATGCGCAGCCAGAAAATCAGTGCCACGGCCACGCCTGCGGCCGTCCCCAGCACAATCGGCGGCAGGCCCAGCAACAGCCCCCGCTTCACGGCAATGCTCGCTCCCATGGCTACAAACAGCAGTATGGTCACTACCGCATCACTCGCCAGGTCGTACCAATGTCCGAACCGGCTGGTCTTCCCGGTCAGCCGCGCCAGCTCTCCGTCGGTATGGTCCAGAAAATTAGACAGGATCAGGAGGAGTGCCGCGATATTCGACCACCCGTAACTCCCAGGCAGAAACGCAGCCGCAGCCGCCAGCCCGACACAGAGCCGGACGGTAGTCAGGTAGTTCGGAGTGACCCAGCTATCCTTCAGGGGTGTAATCAGCCGGCGAGCCAGCCGGGCGTCCCAGGGACGTTGTGCGACGGCGCCAGCAAATGAACTGTCACGCATCGCCCCATTTTAGCCTTTTTCGTTCATCAAAATGAAATGCCACGCGCCCGTGACTGTAACAATTCCACTTCTACCGCTGTAACAATCCCTCATCGCGGAACCAGGCGATAGCATCCGCGAAGGCCTGAGTGGCAGGACGCCACTGATATCCCAGCTCCTGTGCGGCCTTGGCGCTCGAGAAAAACATGCGCTTGCGTGCCATGCGCACGCCTTCGACTGTCACACGAGTGGGACGGCCTGTCATACGAGCCACCGCCTCCGCCACGTAGGCGATCGGCATGACGACCGCACTCGGCAGGCGAACGCTGGGCGGCTTGCGGCCTACGAGTTGAGCGATGTCGATGAGGATCTCGCGAAGCGTCATGTCCTGGCCGCCCAGGATATAACGCTCCCCCGCCCTGCCCCGGTGAAACGCCAGCAAGTGGCCGGCGGCCACGTCATCCACGTGTACGATGTTGAGACCGGTGTCGACATACGCGGGCATGCGGCCCGCCGCGGCGTCAAACACCATCTGGCCCGTTGGTGTGGGTTTGATGTCACCCGGGCCAACCGGGGTGGACGGGTTGACAATGACCACTTCCGATCCCGCCCGCACGGCCTCGCGCGCCGCCTCTTCGGCCAGAAACTTCGAGCGCTTGTAGTGTCCGATCATGTCGGCCAATGTGGAGGGCGTGCTCTCGGAGCCCGGCGTACCGTCCTTAGGAATCCCGATGGTCGCCACGCTGCTGGTATAGACGACCCGACGTACGCCGGCCTGACGCGCGGCGTTGAGAATGTGACGGGTTCCATCAACGTTGGTCCGGTAGAGCTCGCGAGGATCGAAGGCCCCCAGCCGGTAGTCGGCCGCGACATGGAACAACGCCTCGACGCCCGCGACCGCGGGTGACAGCGAGGCCGCGTCGTTGAGATCGCCCTCGACCACATCGACCGCGATATGGCGGAGATTGCGGCGATCGGAGCCTTTGCGCGCCAACGCACGCACTTCCCAACCCTCGCGCAACAGCGCACGGGCAACCGCCGCCCCAACGAATCCGGTCGCGCCGGTGACGAGCGCTCTCATCAAACAGGTCCTCTGAACGACAATCCCACGCCCGCCACGGCCGCCAGTGACCGGTTCGCGGCGCGATAACGCCCCCCCAAACGAATCAACGCCGGCAACTCGCCGGGCGTGCGGGCCAGCGAGGCCAACAGGCGCCCGATGCGCAGGTGTCCTTCACTATCAGCCGCAGCGGTGACCGCGCGCGGCAAAGTATCGCCCGCGCTGTCCACAATCACCCGTACGGCAATGAAGGGAACCTGGCGAGCGCGCGCCACCTCGGCGATAGCCAGACTTTCCATGTCCACCGCGACGGCCCCGGTCCGCTGGAACAACATCGCCTTGTCAGCCCCGGTGCCCACGGCCTTGGGCGTGGTGAGCAGTCGCCCGCTGGTCACGGGCCGGTGTTGCCCTGGCTCCTGTTGCGCCATCCTCGTCCCCAACTGCTCACGCCAGGTTTGCTCGGTGGGCAACGCGGTCGCGCCGTCTGGCGAGATCACTTCGCTGGGCAGGAAAATGGTCCCGGGCGTGAAGGCCGGATCCAACCCGCCGGCCATGCCCCAACTCACCAGCGCCTGCGCGCCCCCCTCGACCAGGCTACGGGCAGTTTGCGCAGCCGCA
>Ga0105240_10013330_pt1 | contig 11297 bp, 5 predicted proteins | sample KBSC54metaG_FD_80426 | JGI IMG/M metagenome (GOLD analysis project Ga0105240, IMG submission 80426) | Corn rhizosphere microbial communities from Kellogg Biological Station, Michigan, USA - KBS C5-4 metaG | ecosystem: Host-associated > Plants > Roots > Rhizosphere > Soil | place: Michigan, USA...
ACATGCGAACGCCCTCGAACCCAACCAGCGCCCAGATGATGATCTCTACGTTGTGAGTGACTACAGCCGTCACCGTGGCCACCGTCACGCGGCCGGCGAGGCGTATCGAGGAGTACGCGAACACCAGACCGGTACGCTTCGTCGCCACCCAGTAGTATTCCCAGAAATCGAGATTCGTGGAGAGCAGCGTGAAGCCAACGAGCGGCCACAGAAAGTGCCCGACCAGCCGCCCGCCCGAGGCGAGATCGATTGCCACCATCGCCCCCACGACCAGGATGCTGGAGCCGGCAAGCAGGAGCGCCGTCTGGCGCACGACGCGCCAGCGGCACTGCGGCTCTGCCGGAATGAAATAGAGCAGACTGGCGCCGATCGAGAAGGTGGCGAGGGTATTCAACAGCGTCGCGTACAGCAGAAACTCGCGGTAGCTGCCGAACTGCGCAACGCTCAGCATGCGCACGAGGATGATCGGGCTGATGATCAGCAGCCCGTAATTCGCCAGCCGCGCCAGCGTCAGGATGGCGGCCTGATTACCCACCCCGGAGATGCCTTTACCTGCCATGGACAACGCTCGCAGTCGCCACCTGATGCCGCGGAGCATCGACTTTCCAGACGTCCGTCACCCTGTCGCGGCCGACATAGACGAGATGAAAGGCTGACGAGCGCAGCACCTGGGCAATGCCGAGGCCGCGCATCATCTTGCGTCCGTCCTGCATCTCCTCGCCGCTGCCGATCACGTAGATCGCGCCGCGGTCGCGCCCCTTGACGAGCCGCTCGAGCTGCGCGCCGGTGCCGATGAGCGGCGCACCGGTGTACATATCGACCCAGCGGCCGCCGCTCTCACTGAGAAATGGAGCGGCCATGTTGCGCGCCTGCAGCCAGTAATCGATGTGGCCGAGGTAGAACTTCTGCATCAGCGCATCCTCGGCAACGATGATGTCGGCGGGCTTGAGGCGCTGCGATTCGACGAACTCCGCCGCGCCCTTGTGGTCGGGGTAGTCCCGGTAGCTCGGAGCCACCGCAGCCTCGAGTTGTGTCGGGTCGATCACCAGCAGGCAAACCAGCGCCGCTGCCGTGAGCGCCATGGCCCGACCGTGCGCCGGTGCGCTCCTGCGTGCCAGCAGCTCCGACAGCCGCTGCGCGCCCCAGCGGAGGGTCGCGAGCGCCACCATGAGCAGCGGCACGATCTGCGCCCCCGTGTAGCGCGGCGGTACGTCCCAGGCGAAGAGCCCGATCTGCAGCATGGGCAGCCATACGCCGAGGGCGAAGAGCAGCAGATGGGGGGGAATGCGCCGCCTGAGCGCGAGCCGCCGAAGGCCCACCGCCACCCCCGCGGCCGCGATGACCACCGCCGCCCACGAGAGTTGGGAAATCGCGATCCACGGCCGCACGCTCGGCCAGCCGAGCAGCAGACCGCAGATCTGCGTGAGCTTGCCGACGTGATGCGCGAGGCCATACTCGATCTGCAAGCCGGCGATGAGCACGCAGACTCCAAAATAGCCTCCGAGGCGGGAAGGCGAGAGCCGGCCGTCGCGCCGCGCGATCACGAGCGCGGCGATGATGAGAAGGATTGCCAGGTGATCGAGCCTCGAGACCTGCGCGAGCAGGCTCGTGGTGAGGAGCACGACGGGTAGCCAGCCGCGGCTCCGAACTGCGTACCAGGAAAGCGCGACCGCCGGCAGGAAGATGACCACCGCCCAGGTGGGATCGAGGCGGCCTGCGCCGGGGGCGCGCGGCGCGTTGCTGACGGCTACGGCGAGCGCGTCGGCCGCATGCGGGTAATGCTGTCCGATCCAGTGGTTGAGCGCGCCAAACTCAGCCGCGATGACGACGAATGCAATCGCGCCCTGGCGGAGCCTGCGGGAATCGCCCGCGAGGAGCCCAGGGAGGAAACAGAGCCAATCGGCGAAGACCGCGAGCGTATGGAACTCGAGCGTCACCGCCATCTCGATCACCGCCGCGACGAGGAAGCCGACTTTGCCGGTGCGCTCCCAGGCAAAGAGGAGCGCCATGAAGCCTGCAACGCCGGTCACGAGGAAAACGTACATGCGCGCGGTTTGCGCATCCTGAATGAACGCCGGCAGCAGCGCGACGACGGCGGCGAGCGCGAGACTCCACCGCATCCCGAGAAATCGCCGCCCTGCGACCCAGGCGAGCGGGATGAGGAGCACGCCGCATACCGCGGAAGGAAAGCGTAACGCCCATTCGCTCACACCGAAGAGCCGCATGGACCACGCCATGAGATAAAGCTGCGTAATGGCGCGCGGATAAGTGAAGCCGCTCGGCATCTCAGGCGTGCCGTAGCGCAGAAGGTGCATCGCAGGCAGGGCCATCGTCTTCTCATCGCCGTGCAGGCCGACGTTATCCAAGCCCCAGAACCTGAGGAACGCGCCCACGCCGACGATTACGGCGAGCGCCATGAGCGTTCGTGCGTCCACCCTCACATTGGGGCCGGTCGCCTCAAAGAGCGAGGCCATGTTCGAGAGCCACGCGGCCGTTCGCTCGCGCAGGCGTGTCCACGCCGAGCTGCCCTTGCCGAGCACCTGTTCGGTTATGGGAACCTCAGTGCGCATTCGCGTCTCACGGCAGCCGCGTCGCCGTCAGCATTGGCTCGGCTGCCGGCGGCCGCACGCTCGATCACTTCTTGCCATCAGTACGCCTTCTCGCCCCGCAGGAGCACGATCGCGGTGAGCAGCAGGATCTTCACGTCGAGCAGCGGCGTCCAGCGGCGCAGGTATTCGAGGTCGTAGTTGACCCGCGCCTGCATCTCCTCCACCCGCGCGGTCTCTCCCCGGCAACCATTCACCTGCGCGAGCCCGGTCATCCCGGGGGGCACCTTGTGGCGGATCATGTAGCCCTTGATCAGCTTCCGATATTCCTCGTTGTGCGCCACGGCGTGCGGTCGCGGTCCGACGAGGCTCATGCGCCCCTGCAGGATGTTGAAGAGCTGCGGCAGCTCGTCCAGCGAGTAGCGCCGCATGAACCGGCCCACTGCCGTGATGCGCGCATCCCCCCTCCTCGCCTGCACGACCCGCTCGCCATCCTCGAGCACCGTCATCGTGCGGAACTTCCACACGGTGATTTCCCGACCGTCGAGTCCGTAGCGGCGCTGGGCGAAGATGATCGGGCCGGGAGACGACATCCGCACCAACACGGCGAGCGCGAGCATCAATGGCGCGGCCACCACCAGAATCGAAGTGGCGAACGTGATGTCGGTGATCCGCTTGATGACGCCGCGATAGCCGCAGAACGGCGTCTCGCACAGGGCGACCACGGGGGTGCCGAAGAGCTCGCCACTTCGAGCCTGGATGAGATCGATGGCAAAAATGTCCGGCACGTAGTAAATCGATACGGTGGTGTCGCGCAGCTCATCGAGGAGCTGCATGACGCGCTGGATGTGCCGCACCGGAAGCGCGACGAAGACAACGTCTATGCCGCGCCGCTTCACCCACGAAGCCAGGTCCGGCAGCCGGCCGAGCAGGCGCGCGCGCGCGCCGGGCAAGCCCAGCCGCTCGGCGCTGCGATCGTCGAAGAATCCCTCGACCTTCAGGCCCGCGAGCTCACCACTCTCGCCAATGCTGCGGGCGAGGGCCATGCTGCTGTCATTCAAGCCCGCGAAGGCCACCCGGCGCACCATCTTCGGGTCATACATCAATCGGCGCCGCAGCTCCTGCAGACAGAGCATCACCAGGATCAGGCACGCCGGGGTGGCAACGATCCACGACGCGACGATCTTGCGCGAAAAGTTGACCGAGTACTTGGTGAGGAAGCCGATCGCGAGCATGATGCCAACGATGATCAGCCAGCGTGCGAGCACCCGGCCCGCCAGCGGCCAAGTGGGCGACAGCAGGGCTGGAGAGCCCTGCGGGCGCGTCCGCGGGGGCGGCACCAGTATCGAGAGAGCTGCGACCAGAATCGCGAGGACGATGAAAGAACCCTTGAACTGGGCGTCATAAGCCCAGCACAGCCCATAGAGCAATCCTACCGACACTGCGGGTGGGGCCATCGCTTCCACGAGGGCTACCAGGGCAATGGAGAAGCTGCGGGTGAATGAAAGGGCTTCGCTGGTCATCCAAGGGGAGCCTGTCGCGGGAGTACACCCAGGGTGTGCCCGAAAACAGCAAGCATCGCTCCTGATCTAGATTGCTCGGCGCAATTCGGGCCTCGCCCGTCGTGGTCGGCGCCTATCACCGTTCGCCATCGTGACGGCGATTTGGTGCTCGGGCTGGCGACGCAGAGCGACCGCACTGTCGGCCATCCGCGACGAGCGATTTCAGCGGCAAATTCAAATGCTTAGTTAAATCGCAGCGCTGGAGTCAACACCAACTGTCTGCATGTACAGACGGTAAGTGCCGCCAGGCGTTCTGCCAGGCTCGTGCTCACGTCTCGAACACTCCATATTTCGGGGGTTTATCGTGCCTGGCACAGCCGTTGCAGTACGTCAGGCGCGCGGTCGGCTCGCATCCGGCGGCGCAACGCGCAAAACCCGTCGAAAGGCGGGTGTCGCAAAACTCACGGTCTAACGGCGCGAAGCCTACGACAGCGGAGTTGCCGGGGTGGTCCTGATTACTGCGCATGCCGATGCGCAGCGCATGTCAGCAGCCCTGTGAAGGAACAGCCACCTCGCGGCTGACTTCGAGCACTCTCCTGACCTGAAGGACTCGCCCGTTACAAGACCGGCAACGGGTCGCACGGTTCGGGGTATTTAATGACGAAAGCCAAACGGGGACGCGGGTCGCACCGCGAGGTCTATCTATGTGTCATGGCAGGGCTGTGGCTCACACTCTCTGCCTGCGGTGGAGGTGCCGCGGACAGCGCGTCGACGTCGGCAGCTACCGCCTCGACGCCGCCTAGCGCTTCAAATCCGGTCTCCACTTCGACGAGCGGCGCTGGAGCCGAGGGCGGCAGCAGCAGTAGCACCAGCGGCAGCAATCCGCCACCCGCAGGCGGCAAAGCCGTCACGATCAACTGGATGCCGCCGACGGAAAACATGGATGGCACGACGCTGACGGATCTGGCCGGCTACGACATCCTTTACGGGCCGGCATCCGGCTACTACACGCATAAGATTTCCGTTCCGAATCCGGGGATCGCTACCTACGTGGTCGACGACCTGCAGCCCGGGACGTACTACTTCTCGGTGGCCGCAGTCAATTCCGAGGGCACGGAGAGCCCCGTCTCGGCCGAGGTCACCGCAACGATCAATTGATGGGCGAGCGGTCTCGCAACCGGGCACTGCTCCAGCCGCCGCCGATGGCGTCGATCAGGTCCACGCTGGCGACCAACCGCTGATTCTGGACGTCGAGCGCGGTGATCTCCGTGTTGAGTCGTGCGGTCTGCGCTGTCAGTACGCTCGCGTAGTCGGCAACGCCCGCCTTGTACTGATTGAGCGTCAGCGCTTCGGATCGCTCCGCGTCGGCGAGCGCTTGCTGCTCCTGGGCATAGTCTGTCTGCAGGTACCGCAGCGTCGCGAGATCGTCCTCGACCTGCTGAAACGCGCTCAGCACCGTCTGGCGGTAGGTCGCTACCGCAGAGTCGTATAGCGCACGCTCTTCGCGCGTCTGCGCGACCCTTGCGCCGCCGTTGAAGACGGTTTCCGCCAGAGACGGCCCGAAGGACCAGAGAGAGTTGCTCGCGCGGATCAGGGTGGCGAGCGATGAGGACTCGTAGCCGTACGAGCCTGACAGCGTCAGGCTGGGGAACCACGCCGACTCCACAACGCCGATCTGCGCATTGGCGTTTTCGAGGGTGCGTTCCGCTGCGGCGATATCCGGGCGGCGCAGCAGCAGCTGCGAGGGCACGCCCGCCGGAACGACCGGGACCGTAGCGGCCAGCTCACCCTGCGCGAGAGTCAGCGCCGCCGGTGCCTTCCCGATCAGCACCGCAATCGCATGCTCCAACTTCGCCCGGGTGAGCTCCACCGTGTTCTCCTGTGACTGCGTATTCTCCAGCAGCGTACGTGCGGAATAGACGTCTGCAAGCGTCGTCACGCCTGCATTGACACGGTTCTGCGCAATCTGCAGCGACACCTGGTAGTCCTGCACTGACGTTTTCAGGAGGCGCAGCTGCTGCTCCGCGGCCCGCAGCTGGAAGTAGTCCGTCGCCAGCGCCGCCTGTGCGGAGAGCCGGGCGGCAGCCACGTCCGCGGCGCTCGCCTGTGCCTGCGCCAGGTCGCCCTCGAGCTGGCGGCGGATCTTGCCCCAGATGTCGAGATCCCAACTCGCGTTCGCGTTGGCATCATAGAGCGTGCGGGTGCCGGAGCCGCCCTGCACGACCCCGACAGGCAGCCCGCTGAGAGACAGGTTGCTTCGGGCGGAGCCCCCGGTGCGGGTACCGCTGCCCCCGAGCCCGATGCTCGGGAAGAGCGTGCCCCGTGTGACGCCGACCGCTTCCCGCGCAGCGTAGTAGGAGGCCACCGCGGCCTTGAGGTTCTGATTCGAGACCTCGACCTGCTTCTCGAGCGAGGACAGGACGGGGTCGTCATAAACCAACCACCACTCCTCGCCGGAGATCTGCGCAGGCGTTGCCGGCGCCCAACCCTGTCCCTCCTTGAATGCAGGCGCCGGCGGCACCGACGGCCGATGGTAGTTCGGCCCTACGGCGCACGCGTCGAGCGCGAGGACACAAGCTGCCGCGGCCAGTGACGGGCCCGCGCCGGCAAACACCCTGCCGCGGGATCGTACGGGCGGCTTGCGGAGGCGCGTCCGACAACTCATACCGGCTGCGCTCCGGGAGACGGCAGGTGCCTTTCGCGGCGACGGAAGGTTCTCTTGATCCATAGGCGGAAGCGATCGAGATAAATGTAGACGACCGGCGTCGTGTAGAGCGTCAGGATCTGGCTGATGAAGAGCCCTCCGACGATCGCGATGCCGAGGGGGCGGCGCATCTCGGAGCCCTGCCCCGTCATCACCGCGAGCGGCAGCGCACCGAGCATTGCCGCGAGAGTGGTCATCATGATGGGTCGGAAGCGCAGCATGCATGCATCGTGGATCGCTTTCGCGGCTCCCTCCTTACCGTGACGCTGCGTCTCGAGAGCCACGTCCACCATCATGATGGCGTTCTTCAGAACGATGCCGATGAGGAGGATCACCGCGATCAGCGCAATCAGGGTGAAGGACTCCCCGAAGAGGAGCAGCGCGAGCACCGCCCCGATACCGCTCGAGGGCAGAGTCGAGAGAATGGTGATGGGCTGTGTCAGGCTCTCGTAGAGCACTCCGAGCACAATGTAGACCGCGATCAGGGAAGCGAGGATGAGCAGCGGCTCCTCCACGATCGTTTGTCGGAATAATCTCGCGGTGCCCGCGAACTCTCCGTGGATGGAGATCGGCACGTGCAGGTCCTGCATCACGTGGTTGATGGCCGCCACCGCTGTGCCGAGCGGCTCGCCGTCCGGCAGATTGAACGAGAAGGTCGCGGCGACGAACGGGCCCTGGTGGTTGACGGCGAGCGGCGTCGTTCCGGGGCCGTAGTGGCTGAAGGCCGAGAGCGGCACCATGGTCTCCTGCCGGGTGCTGAGCGATGAGCCGGTGGAAGCCTTGCCGGTACTGTTGGTGAGCTGATTGAGCTGGAAGTTCTGCGCGGCGCTGCTCGCTGCCGTGCCCGCTGCCGTGCTCGCCGTGGTACTCGATGCCGACGCCGCTGCAGAGGCGGCGTTGCCCCCGCTCGCGCCCGCCGGCACCTGGAAGGCCCCCGAGGCCGGTGCGCTCGACTGCGTGCCGCTCAGCGCACCGCCGGAGGTACTGACGTAGATGTCCTTCAAAGTCTCCGGGCTCTGCCAGAAGCGCGGGTCGACCTCCATCACGACGTGGTACTGATTCATGTCCTGATAGATGGTCGAGACCAGCCGCTGCCCGAATGCGTCATAGAGCGTGTTGTCGACCTCCGACATGTCGACGCCGAGCCGCGCGGCAGTGGCGCGATCGATGTCCAGACGCACGTCGAGCCCGCTCTCCTGCCTGTCGGAGCTCACATCCTCGATGGCACTGCTGTTCTCCAGGGCCTCGGTGATCTTCGGTGTCCAGGCGCTGAGAGTCGCGAGGTCATCGGAGAGCAGCGTGTACTGATACTCCGCGAAGCCCTGTCGGCCACCCATGTGAATGTCCTGCGAGGATTGCAGGAAGAGCCGCGCGCCGGTGACGCCGGAGAGCGCCCTGCGCACGCGTGCGATGACGGCATCGTCGCTGACCTTGCGCTCGGAAATGGGCTTGAGCTCCGCGAACATCTGCCCGGTGTTGATCGCGCCGCCGAAGTGCCCGCCGCCGCCGCCCGTGAAAGCGACCACGTGCGCGATCGCCGGATCGCGGCTGACCGTCCTCACGATGCGCAGCATCTTCTGCTGCATCGCCTGGAAGGAGATGCTCTGGTCGGCGCGCACGAAGCCCATCAGCGCCCCGGAGCTCTCCTGCGGGAAGAACCCCTTCGGCACGATGGCGAAAAGATAGAAGTTGAGCACCACCACGCCGAGCAGCACCAGCATGACCGCTCGCGGATGACGGATCGCATCGGCCAGCGAGCGGCCGTAGAGCTCACGCAGGGCATTGAAGCCGCGCTCCACCGCCAGCAGGAATCGCCCGAGATGCGGTGGCGGGCGCAGGATCCGTCCGCAGAGCATCGGAGTCAGGGTGAGCGAGATGACGAGCGAGAGCACCACGGTGACGGCCAGGGTCATGGCGAACTCGCGCAGCACGCGCCCGACCAGGCCGCCCATCATGAGAATGGGGATGAACACGGCAATCAGTGCAACGCTCATCGCGAGAACGGTGAAGCCCACCTCGCGCGCGCCGTCGAGCGCAGCCCGCAGACGCGGTACACCTGCCTCGACGTGGCGGGTGATGTTCTCGATGACGACGATGGCATCGTCGACGACGAACCCGGTCGCGACGGTGAGCGCCATGAGCGAGAGATTGTTCAGACTGAACCCGAGGAGGTACATCACCCCGAAGGTACCCACCAGGGAGAGCGGGACGGCCACTGCCGGGACCAGCGCGGCGCGGGGATTGCGCAACATGACCAGCACGACCGTGACGACCAGCAGCAGCGAGATGAGGAGCGTGACCTCGACATCGTGCAGGGAGGCGCGGATGCTTTGCGTCCGATCGTTGGTGACGATGAGATTGATGCCCGCGGGGATCGACGCACGGATCTGCGGGACCACTGCCTTGATCGCATCGACCGTGTCGATGATGTTGGCGCCCGGCTGCTTGCGGATCACCATGAGCACCGCTCGATTCCCGTCCGCGAGGCCCAGATTGCGCACGTCCTCGACGCCCTCGCCTATCGTCGCGATGTCGCCCAGCCGTACCGCCGCGCCGTTGCGGTAAGCGACGATGAGAGAGCGGTATTGCGCCGGGTCGGTGGCGCTGTCATTGACATAGATCTGATAGCGCCGCTGCGGGTCATCGAGCGCGCCCTTGGGAGCGTTGGCGTTGGCCGCCGCGATGGCCGCGCGTACATCCTCGAGCCCGATGCCGTACTTGAAGAGCGCCTGCGGATTGAGGTCGATGCGCACCGCCGGCAGCGAGCTGCCGCCGAGCGAGACATCGCCGACACCCTCGATCTGCAGCAGCTTCTGCTGGATGACCGTCGAGGCGGCATCGTAGAGATCTCCGATGGGCAGCGTATCGGAGGTCAGCGCCAGGATGAGGATGGGCGCATCGGAGGGATTGAAGGCGTGATAGGTCGGATTCTCGCGCAGCGAGCCCGGCAGGTCCTGCCGCGCCGCCTCGATCGCCGCCTGCACGTCACTCTCGGCGCCGTGGATGTCGCGATTGAGGTCGAAGAGCAGGATGATGCGGGAGCTCCCCTCCGAGCTCTCCGAGGTCATCTCGTCGACGCCCGCGATGGCGCTCAAGTGCCGCTCGAGCGGTGTCGTGACGCTGGTGGCGACCGTCTCCGGGCTCGCACCAGGAAGAGTCCCCATGACCACGATGGCGGGGAAGTCGACCGTCGGCATGGAGGAGACCGGCAGCAGGAAGTAGGCGGCAAGCCCTGCAAGCGCGAGGCCGCATGAGAGCAGCGTCGTGGCGACGGGCCGGGTGACGAATGGCCTGGAGACGTTCATGTCCGCCCGGGTCTCACCGCAAGCCCGCCGGCTGCGGCGGCAGCGGATGCTCATCGCCGGCAGCCGACCTGACACCCGCCCACACCTTGGCGCGCTTCGACAGCCTGTCGAAGAAGAGATAGATCACGGGCGTCGTGAAGAGTGTCAGGAGCTGGCTGACGAGGAGCCCTCCGATGATGGAGAGGCCGAGCGGCGAGCGCAGCTCCGAGCCCGTGCCGGTACCCAGCACCAGCGGCAGCGCCGCAAAGAGCGCCGCCACGGTGGTCATCAGGATCGGCCGGAAGCGCAGCAGCGAGGCCTCGTAGATCGCCTGCCGCGGCGCCTGGCCGCCCTCGCGCTCGGCCGTGAGCGCGAAGTCGATCATCATGATCGCGTTCTTCTTGACGATGCCGATGAGCAGGACGATGCCGATGATGGAGATGATGTTGAGGCTCTGTCCCGCGAGCATCAGGGCGAGCAGCGCGCCGATACCGGCCGACGGCAATGTGGAGAGAATGGTGATCGGGTGGATGTAGCTCTCGTAGAGCACCCCGAGCACGATGTACACGGTGGCGATGGCGGCGAGCAGCAGCAGCACCTCACTCGTGAGCGAGGACTCGAAGGCGAGCGCCTCGCCCTCGAAGGTGGTGCTGATGCTCACCGGCAGGCCGATGTCGCTCTCCGCCTGGCGGATCGCGGCGACCGCCTCGCCGAGCGAGGCCCCGGGACCGGTGTCGAAGGAGAACATGGCGGCCGGGAACTGGCCCAGATGGTTGATGGAGAGCGGCGCCTGGCGCACGCTGATCCGCGCGATCGAGCCCAGCGGCACCTGGCCGCCGCCCGCCGATGGCAGGTAGATGTAATTGAGCGAATTGACCGTATTGGTGAGTTGCGGGTTGGCGGTGAGAATGACCCGGTAGTCGTTCGACTGCGTGTAGATCGTGGAGATGATCCGCTGACCGAATGCGTCATAGAGCGCGTTATCGATCGTCGCATCCGTGATGCCAAAGCGCGCAGCGGTGCTGTGGTCGACGTCGACCTGAGCCGTCAGCCCCCGGTCGAGGTACGTCGTCGCGACGTGCGCGAGCGAGCGCGAGCGCTGCAGCTGCGCCAGCAGCTTCGGCACCCAGGGATCGAGGAGCGTGCGGCTCGCGGCGCCCAGGGTGAACTGATATTGGGCGCTGCCCTGGATGGAGCTGATCGTCAGATCCTGCACCGGCTGCAGGGCGAGCGTGATCCCGGGGACCTGCGCCGCCTCCTG
>Ga0105240_10013331_pt1 | contig 11297 bp, 7 predicted proteins | sample KBSC54metaG_FD_80426 | JGI IMG/M metagenome (GOLD analysis project Ga0105240, IMG submission 80426) | Corn rhizosphere microbial communities from Kellogg Biological Station, Michigan, USA - KBS C5-4 metaG | ecosystem: Host-associated > Plants > Roots > Rhizosphere > Soil | place: Michigan, USA...
CAGAGGCATTTCTGCACAGATGCAAGTAGCTTAGTGTTTTTAGCAAATAACCGTTAAGTCGATTTATTAAAATCCCGGCGATTCTGAAAGATTGCCGGGACTTTTTATTTAATGCTTAGTAAGTTGCCGCTAATTTAAGCGCCCCGTAAGCATTTACAATACCACCGGAAATACACAACTCATCAAAAGATACTTTGTGCTCGCTATCGCCTACTTTAAGGTTTACTTTGTGATTTACTTTCACTACCGATTTCATGATAATTTCTTTTACCTGTAAAGCAGTCAACTTTGGATAGTAGGAACGGATAAGCGCCGCCAGACCAGAAACTACTGGTGCTGCCATACTGGTGCCATCGTGCGGTGTATAAGTTGAGTTAGGTGTAGTTGAATTTATTTTGACTCCCGGAGCAAACACATCCACACTGGTTTTGCCATAGTTGGAGAATGAGGCTTTCAAAGTTTTATCGTCATTTATGCCTGATGCGCCAACCTCTATCCACGCTGCAGCCTCACCGCTTTTATCTTCATAAATTCGTGTCGGGAAATGTGGTACTTTGTCATTGTCCTCGTTATCGTTACCTGCTGCATGTATAACCAGCACATCTTTACTCATTGCAAACTTCAACGCCTCGTCTACGGCCTTTTTATCAAATGAATAAGATTTACCAAAGCTCATGTTGATCACTTTAGCACCGTTATTAGCTGCATAACGGATAGCATTGGCCACATCTTTATCGCGCTCATCTCCATCAGGTACTGTACGTACTGACATGATGCGAACATCATTAGCCACACCCTTTACCCCAATATCATTTTCACGATCGGCACCTATGATACCTGATACGTGCGTACCGTGCTCGGCATCAGGACCGGTTACATCGTTATTACCGTAAAAATGCTCACTGCTGTCATTATAGTTGTCACCTACTATCGAACGCGGGTCATAATCCAAATTGTAATGATAATTTAACTGCTCCGAATAGTGCTTAAGTCCTTCGTCTATTTCATTTTTCTTGAAGTCGGCAAAGTCTTTGTAGCTGTTCAAATTCTCAACCACTATTTTCTTTACATAGGCATCCCCGTTGGTCTCAGCGCTATAATTATTAAAATCTGCCAGCACGGGGTTAGATTTGCCAATTTTTGATACCATGTTATTAAGTACCTCATTAAAATTGGTGATAATGGTGTATATACTGCGCGCCTTCTTTACTTTACCGTTCAGTTCATTACGCGCCTTTTGATAAGCATAAAAATCACTCTGCTCCTTGCCTGCTGCCAACGTTGTAGTATCTTTTCCCTTAAATTCTACAGTATATAAATTAACAGTCCTTACCAGTTCTGTATTATCATAATGCACATCTCCTTTTGCCGATCCGATAAAATCCCAGCCATGTATGTCGTCAGCATAGCCATTTTTATCGTCGTCACTGCTGTTGCCCTCTATTTCGTTGGGGTTGGTCCAGATAATGCGCTTTAAATCTTCGTGATTAATATCTACGCCGCCGTCTATCACTGCAACCAAAACGGGAACGTGTGGCTTTCCTTTAAGCAAATCACCGTAAGCCTTTTCTGTACTTATGCCAAATACTGAGTCTGTTTTAAGATCGAGATTTTGCCAGTTCGGCTTAACGGCTTGATGGTTTTGGGCTTTTAAGGCTATTGGTAGGCAGATGCCGGCAAGCAGTATTGCTTTTTTCAGTGGAGAGAAATTCATAATTGTTACCATAAGGTTATAGGTTTATTACAATGCTAAAATAGCTTTTTAAATCAATTGATAAAATTGACAACGACTTTTATAACACCACAGACTTTGTTAATAGTCGATTTAACATTTATTAACATAAATTAACGCACCAGAATTTCCAATCCTAATGGCTTAGTTATATCTTCGGACATCCCTTACAAAGCCTTATGAAACACAAAATTTTACTGTTCCTGATTTTTCTTGCTTTTTCTGCGTCTTTATCAGCTCAAAACAAATACACTATAAAAGGTGTGGTAAGCGATAGTGTTGAGCATGTAAAGCTGCGCAACACGTCTGTATCGGTTTTAAATGCCAAAGACTCTACGCTGGTAACTTATGCACGAGCAGGCGAGGATGGCTCTTTTAATATCAGTGGCCTTCATCCGGGGAATTTTATCGTGTTATTAGCCTATCCTGATTACGCCGATTATGTAGATAAATTCAGCCTTGACTCCGCTAAACAGAATTTCAACTTAGGGAATGTCCATCTGCAATTAAAATCGCGGCTACTGCATGAAGTAATTATTAAAGGCTCTGCCGCGCAGATGAAAATAAAAGGCGATACCACTGAATTTAATGCGGCAGCCTACGTTACACAACCTAATGCGAAAGTGGAAGACTTATTGAAGCAGTTACCCGGTATACAGGTAGATAAGGATGGCAAGATAACCGCACAGGGGCAAACTGTAAATAAAGTACTGGTTGATGGCGAGGAATTTTTTGGAGATGATCCGACGCTCGTAACCAAAAACATCCGGGCAGACATGGTTGACAAAGTGCAGCTATATGATAAAAAGAGTGACCAGGCAGCATTTACGGGGATAGATGACGGAAAGAAGGAAAAGACGCTGAACATCAAATTGAAAGCCGACAAAAAGAACGGCATGTTCGGCAAGGCTGAAGCTGGTGACGGAACAGAAAATATTTACCAGGCACAAGTTTTGTTCAACGCATTTAAGGCTAAGCAAAAGTTGTCCGTTTATGGCACCCTGGGCAATAATGGCAAAACGGGGCTGGGCTGGGAGGATAATCAGAAATATGGTACCGGGAATGGTCTTCAGTCGGATGATAGCGGATCAATCTTCTTTTTCGGCGGCAATGGGGACGATCTGGATTCGTTTGACGGCCGGTATAATGGTCAGGGCCTACCAATTGCTCGCACAGGCGGCGTGCACTATGATACAAAATGGAATGATGATAAAAGTTCGTTGAATACAAACTATAAAGTTGGCTCGCTTACTGTTGATGGCAGCAATAATAATATTACCCAAAACAACTTGCCTGACACAATTTTAAAAAGTAACTCCAACGAGAATTTTCATAAATATATGTTCAGACAAAAGCTGGATGTAACATACAATGTAAAACTCGATACCAGCTCAAACCTTAAAATAGCCGTTGATGGTACTTCAAAGCACAGCAATACAGTTGAAAAATATACAGGCACGGAATTTAGAAATGATACACTGATAAACAGCAGTTCCCGGAACATCACTAATGATGTGGATCAAAAAATATTTAATGCCAGTGCCTTTTATACGCACAAATTCAAAAAACCACGCCGCACGTTTTCGCTTAATATAGCCGAAGCATACAGCCAAAGTGAAGCTAAAGGGTACTTAAATTCAAAAGTTTATTACTACAAAACGGTGGACACGACGGGAACAAAGCCTGATACGGTTGATCAATACAAAACCAATAACCTGAAGAATTCGGCACTGACTACAAACCTGACCTATTCCGAGCCGATTTCAAAATCACTGGCTATTACTTTCAACTATGGCTTAGGGATAAATAATGCCACTGCCGACAGGAAGAGCTTCGATAAATCCATCTCGGGCAAGTACGATATGCTGAATGATACCTTCAGCAGCGACTACAAATTGAACAGTATTTCGAACCAGGGCGGCGCGATATTCAATTATAAGAAAGGCAAGACGATAATCAACTTTGGCAGTAAAGTAGCCGATGTGAACCTTAAACAACAAACCGAAGGCCTGGCCGGTGCTCCGTTGAACAGGGACTTTACTGAATGGATGCCGCAGGCAAGCTTCCAATACCGTTTTTCGCAGCAAAAATCATTAAATATCAATTATACCGGGCGCACAACTCTGCCTACCATCGATCAGTTACAGCCTATACAAAACAATAATGACCAGTTGAACATTATTGAGGGTAATCCTAATCTAAGATCTTCTTTTACTAATAATTTCAATATCTGGTATAACTCTTTTAAGGTGGTATCTAACCAGTATATCTACTTAAGTGGAAATTATTCTTACACTACAAATCCCATCGTAAGTGATATCAGTTATTCGCCCAACGGAGGAAGCATAAGTCAATATGCCAACCTGCAGGGGAAACAAACGTCCAACTTTAATTTCTGGGGTAATTATGGTCAGAAGATAGAAAAACTGGATTTTAACATCAATTTTGGTGTAAATGGTAACGGTAATACTTATTACAATCTTGTAAACGATGTATTAAACCGTACTCAGAGCTATACATTTAATCCGCGATTTGGTATTAATAAATACAAGGAGAAAAAAATTGAGATCTACCTTTTTGGAGGGCCTACCTATACCATCAGCAGATCATCGCTGCAGCCTAATACTAACAACAACGGTACAGGGTTTAACGCTGATGGTGGTTTCACTATTTACCTGCCAGGCAAGTTCCAGATAGGTTCGAACAGCAACTATGAGTACAGTCCAAAAACCGCATCATTCGGTACCGATTTTAGTAAGACCATTATCAATGCCTCCATTGTAAAAACCTTCCTGAAGAATGATAATTTGAAGTTTACCATATGGGGCAATGACTTACTGAACCAAAATGTTGGCTTTAGCAGGACAGCCAGTTCAAATATGATCGTGCAAAACAGCTATACGACTATTAAACGCTATGTGATGTTCACTATAGATTATGAATTTACTAAAATGGCCGGAGGCGCTCCAAAAAAATAAGATCATGAAACATATACTGATACTCCTTATCTGCCTGATAATGTTAAGCAATAAGCTTTTTGCCCAACACGCTCATTTCACCACTTCGGGTACTATTGATTTTGAGCGCAAAACAAATATGTATGCCATTATCCCTAAGATGTTCAATAAGGATAATGAAGCCTGGTTAAGTCCCCTGTTTGATGCCTATAAAAAAGCCCAACCCCAGTTTAAGGTATCCAAGAGCGTTTTATCATTTGCCAATAATAAAACGCTCTTCACACCGGCCGAGGAGGAAATCGCAGCGGGAGGAGGGTGGTTTGCAAACAGCCCTGTGGCCACGCAAAACAATACCATTTATAGCGACTTTGATGCAAAAACCGGCGTTTTCCAGAAAAAGGTATTTGATGAACTATTTATAGTAAAGGATAGCACACGAAAAATTAATTGGAAAATAACCGATGAGACCCGCGAAATAGCCGGTTACAACTGCCGCAGGGCAAATGCGATTATGATGGACTCGATCTACGTGGTGGCTTTTTATACAACAGATATCCCTGTATCAGGCGGCCCGGAATCATTTAACGGCTTGCCCGGAATGATATTAGGCGTTGCGCTGCCGCACGAAAATATTGCCTGGTTTGCAACCAAAGTAACCGATATGACATTAGCGCCTACTGCAGTAGCCCCACCAAAAAAGGGCAAGCAAATGGAAGCAAAAGCTTTCCAGGCCAAGATGAAGTCGACGTTTAAAGATTGGGGCTCGGAAGCGCCATTTTACGCTAAGGTGTTTGCGCTCTGATCAAGAGCAATTTGTAACAAATTGAGTAAGATTTCATTAGCCATATATAATTATATAGCTTTTTATTATCTTGCGCCCAATATAATTTATAACCAACCTTATCATTCTATATGAGAAGTAAACCCATCTTTCTAAGCATATTTTTGCTTTTTCTATTCGCACAACAATCATTCTCGCAGGATAAATCATCCAAAATAAGCATAAATGTTTATGGCGGCTATGGCTTCATCAATACAGCCGGCGATTATTTTACAATGAACGGTGATGTGCAGGGTACTACCACCAACAGCCAAGGGATGAGCCAAACAAACAGTACTAAAGCATATAACAGAACCAAAGAGGATTTAGGGAATGGCGCCCATATGGGCTTAGGTGTTTCCTATGCCTTAAATAAATTTATCCGTATCGGCATCGATGCTGACTATTTAACTGGGAAAAAGAATACATCACTAAACATACCTGCCGATACATTGACAGGAGCTTTTAACTCTACCCATTCGGTATTGAGCATCATTCCTAATATATCGTTCCGGTTGCTTGGCTCCTCAAAATACCATATTTATAATACAATAGGTATTGTTGAGGCTGTGAAAACTAAATTCGATTATAGCTATGTTGCATCAAAGGAAGAGGCAACAACCGTCAGTACAGATAAATACAAATACGGTCTGAATACAGGTTTTAAGGACGCGTTGGGAATCCAGTTTGGAATTACAAAAAATGTAGAGGTCTTTGCAGAACTATCCGGTTATTTTTTGTCCGCAAGCCCCACTTCAAAAAATGAAGTGTTAAACTACAGTTCAGTTACCAATGGGGTAACAAGTAACCAGGTAGTAAATCGTAATATCTCTTATAGCAACTCAGGAAGCTTTAACTACCAGCAATCAACAACGAGCGGGAATCCAACCGTTGTGAATGTATCTTATAACGATGAGGCTCCCCACCAACATTTTTATTCAGTTGGATTGAATGCAGGTATACGGGTTAGCTTGCCTTACTAATTATTTACTTAACGCACCTTGTCACCACAATGAAAATAAAAATTATTTTACCGATCATACTGCTTGGCATCTTAACTGCCAGCGCTTCCTTCGCACAAGAAAAGCAACCTTTATTTTATTTCAAAGCTTATGCGGGATATGGACTGTTAACACCTGGTTCAGACGGACCTTACCCAACCTCTGTAATGGGTGTGGAAAATGGAGCCACAGGTACTTACTCTTATAGCAAAAAAGGCATGGGCGCGGGCTTTAACGATGGATTCGGCATTGAAAAACCAATTGGAAAAATATTCTCGATAGGGCTTGATGTCAACTTTTTGCATGGGAAGGCGCTTACTTCAAGTTATACTGTAAATCCGCCACCGTCTGAAAATATAAATTGGATTAGTTATGCAGGTTCTACCACCTGCTCAATCACTAGTTTTATACCAAACGTAAGCGCAAATGTATTTCAAAAGCATGGCTACTCCGTCTATACAAGGCTCGGCATCATAATCGCTTCTAAAATTAACCATCAGAATACGGAAAATTATATGATTCAAAGCACTGGGACGATCCCTATCACAGAAAATCTGGTCCACGTAAGCAAATATGGTACTGAATTAGGATTGAACATAGGTGCCGGCACCCGCTTTAATCTATGGGGACCGCTAAAAGGAACTGTTGAGATCAGTGATAATCTTTTGTCGGCCTCACCTCAATCCATGCATGAATCCGGCGTGATCACCGAAGCATATAGGGTTTATGTTGACAATTATGTAACTTATCTGAAGTCGAATTCTGGTGTAACCACCTCCAGTTCCACGGCTGTGGCTAACGACAATGGAGGTGGCTCAGTTACAGCCTCTAATACCGCCCCATCATTAACTCTGCATATGAATAGTATTGTTGTAAGTGTAGGGTTGGCTTTTGCTATCAGATAATTTAAAAAGGCTCATTATTGTTATAATGAGCCCTAACTTTTATTTCTATTTTGCCGCGGCAGCCGGTGTTATCGGTGGTGGCTGAGGCACTTCAAAGTGATAAATTCCTGAACCCACACTGATACCTATATAACCATCCTGGTACGAGCCAACTTTCAGTCCTTTATCTGATGCTAAAGGCTTGCTGTCTTCGGTAATATCTTCTGCCTGTTTTGCCGGAAGAAAGATATCTGCTTTTGTATTTGCCGGAATTTCGACAGTATAATACATTTTACCATCTTTTACTTCCCAGCCGGAACCGACATTGCCGTAATAGGTTTGCAGGTTAGCCGAGGCACTGGTGAATTTACCCCCCGGATGCGGCATGATCTTGATGTGTTTATAGCCAGGGCCATCGGTATAAGTATCCAGGCCGGTCATTACACGGTACATCCAATCGCCAATAGCGCCATATGAATAATGGTTGAAGGAGTTCATGCTGGCAGCCTCGAAACTTTTGTCCGGTTTAATACCATCCCAACGTTCCCAGATGGTTGTAGCGCCCATTTTAACAGGATATAGCCACGATGGGTATGTTTCCTGTAACAACAAACCGTAGGCTATGTTATCCTTTCCAAAACGGGTGAGTACGTGGCAAAGGTAAGGTGTTCCTAAAAACCCGGTGGTAAGGTGATCGCCATAAGCATGGATATTTTCTACCAGCCGTGTTGCAGCCTGGTCGCGCAATTCTTCGGGCAGCATATCAAAATTTAATGCGAGTGTATAAGCTGTTTGCGTACCGGATACCAATCGCCCGTTTGGCGTTACGTACTCTTTAAAGAAGGCGGCTTTGATGCGCTTAAGCTGCTCTGTATAAAAAGCAACGTCTTCCTGTTTATTCAGCACGGTTGCTGCGTTGATGAGCAGTTGTGTGGAGTAGGCATAAAAGCATTGCGCGATAAAAAACTTGTCGGTTATAGCAGACGAACCATCGGTGTCGTCATCGCGGCTGTAAAACAGCCAATCGCCAAAATGGAAGCCGGTATTCCATAAATCATTTTTGGATTGATTTTTCATATAATCAACCCAGGCCTTCATGCTGGCATATTGAGTAGCGAGAATGCGTTTATCGCCATACGCCAGGTACATATTCCATGGGATCACAGTTGACACATCGGCCCAACCGGTGCTTCCCTGGGTAAAGCCCAAACAATTAGGCACTACAAAAGGCACAACTCCTGCCGGCGATTGGTCCGCAGCAACATCACGCAGCCATTTAGCAAAAAAGTCGTTCACATTCATGTTAAAGGTAGCTGTGCGCGAAAATACCTGCGCATCACCTGTCCAGCCTAAACGCTCGTCGCGCTGCGGGCAGTCGGTTGGTACATCCAGAAAATTGCCACGCTGTCCCCATTGAATATTGTGTTGCAGCTGGTTGATCATTGGATTGTTGGTGACGAACGTCCCTGTAGGCTTCATATCCGAATATAATGCCACAGCAGTTACATCCTCAGGCTTGATCACATCACCGGGATAACCTTCTATGCGAATGAATTGGAAACCATGGAATGTAAAATGCGGTTCGAAGATTTCTTCGTCCCCGCCTTTTAAGATATACGTATCCTCCGCCTTTGCAGCACGCAGGTTTTCGGTATAGAAGTTGCCTAACTTGTCCAGCACTTCAGCATGCGATACCGTGAGTTTATCGCCAGCTTTACCTTTTACTTTCAGAACAACCCATCCAACCAGGTTCTGGCCAAAATCAATTACCTGCTCGTTTTTTGGTGTTTTGAAGATGCGGACAGGTTTGAATGTCTCGTGCTTTTTCACCATTTCGTTGTAGGTAGCAAGCAATATGTTTTTCGGATAGTCCTGCACCTTAACGCCGCTCCATTTCGAGTCATCGAAACCGGTTTGTGTCCATCCGGTCTGGTCTTTACTATGGTCAATGGTTTCACCGTTATATATCTCTGAATAGGTTACTTCGCCGGTTGATGATTTCCAGCTATCATCAGTTGAAATGATGCCTGTAGTACCGTCTTCGTAGGTGACCTCTACCTGCATCAGCAAAGCGATATCGCTACCATAAACGTTCTTACGGTTGCTATAGCCAATAATACCGCGATACCAACCGTTGCCCAGCATAACACCGATGGCATTCTGACCTTCTTTTAGCAAGTCAGTCACATCATAGGTTTGATACTGAAGACGGTTTTTATAGCTTGTCCAACCGGGAGTCAAATAGGCATCGCCAACACGCTTACCATTGATATTGGCTTCATACATGCCATGTGCAGTAATATAAGCTACTGCCGACCGGATCTTTTTACCAACTGCAAACTGTTTACGCATCAGCGGACTTGGCCGCATGACAGTATCTTCCTGATAACCGGGAGTTATCCATTGCGCCTTCCAATCGGATTCGTGGAACAGGGCAGTTTGCCACCATGCCGGGGCACTCCAGCCTGACGATTTACCCAGGTTATCCCATACCTGCACCCTCCAAAAGTATTTTTTTCCTGATTGCAGCGGCTGACCTTTATAGGCAACAAACACCGATGAATCGGACTTTACTTTTCCCGAATCCCACACATTTCCGCTAAAATTTACCTTTTCACTCACTTCTACCCTGTATGCGCTTTGCATTACATTGCGTTTATCGCTAGTTAGTTTCCAGCTAAAACGGGGTATGGTAACGTCCATCCCTAAAGGATTGGTGCGATTTTCGCATAACAGGCCGTCAACTTTTACCTGGGCAAAACATAGGGAGGCAACTATTTGCAGGACAAATAATGAGCAGAGAAATTTCATATAATTTTATTACTTAGGTGTCAATCGCAACTGTAGTGTTGCCTTGATACCAAATCTAATGAAAACAGGTTGGATTAACTGTCCTGAACTGTCTGATGGTATATTTTTTACAAATCAAATAAATGCGTTCGCCTAGCGAATAATATCCAGCAAACGAAGCAATTCTTTATCACTTATGTCTTCCTGCTCGGATTTATCATAAATAGATAGTAAGAAAACTGCATTTTCAGTAATTGCCACATAAGTAATTACCCTTGCTCCTCCCGATTCCCTTTGTTTTTTGACGCTATGCTTAACCGGAGTTTGTAACAACCATTCCCAATTGAGACGCCTTGAATCGGATCGCTCTTGAGTAAAGAAAGCAATTCGGAGAATTCCGCTTTAAGTGATGGGTATTTTTTGACCAGGCGTTTTAACTGCTTGTCGAAGTAAGCAATTGTGAAGACATTATAATTCATTTAACAAATCTTCAGCAGGGCGGCTTTTTAATGCCCCTGATTTTATTTGCCCTGCATGTCTAAATGCTTTTTTTATTTCGTGAATTTCTTCTAACAATTCAGCATCAGGGGCAGATAATGCCTTGGCTTTCAAAAAAGAATAATCCTTTAGCATTTCAATAAATGCGGCAGCTTTAGTGTCTTCTATTTCTATTAGTAATTTCATCCTCGCCTGTTACACAAATTTACTATTCTTTATTGAAAATTGCCAGATTTTATGTAGCCTCTTTGTGGCCCTTTTTCTGAAAACTATAGATAAGGTAAACCAATGCAGGAAGGATGAATATGCTTCCAATTAACAAGGCCAAAGCAAGCGCTTCGATGGTTTTATCAGTGCCTTTATTTTCGAGCAATGATAGATATCCTCCGTTTTTGAGGATAACAATATTTGGATAGTGTTTATAAGTGGTAGTCAGCAATATCATGGTGATCTGGAATCCTGCCAGCAGGCGTAAGCTTTTTGATCTCCCTTTATAGATCAGGTACCATAATATAATAAGGAAAATGGTTGCAGCCGAAACTGCTGTGATACCTACCGCATTACCAAACACCCATTGCACTAAAGGGATACCGTCGGATATGGCAGATACGAAAA
>Ga0105240_10013334_pt1 | contig 11296 bp, 9 predicted proteins | sample KBSC54metaG_FD_80426 | JGI IMG/M metagenome (GOLD analysis project Ga0105240, IMG submission 80426) | Corn rhizosphere microbial communities from Kellogg Biological Station, Michigan, USA - KBS C5-4 metaG | ecosystem: Host-associated > Plants > Roots > Rhizosphere > Soil | place: Michigan, USA...
CGGCGCTGGCCGGTCAGACAGGATCGAAACTCGACTCTCCCCCGGTTGAGATCCGGATACAAGCCGGCCCGCTCGATGAGGCGTTGAGCCATTGGGCGGACCAGACGGGCTTGCGCTACTTCAAGAACGGCAATCTGGGCAGAGGAACCGGCTCTGCCGGCGCATCGGGTTCGTACGCTCCCCGCAAGGCGCTGGACATCCTGCTCGCCAACACCGGACTCACATACATGGTCATCAATGACAGAACGATTCGTATCGTGCCGTTGCCGGCACCCGATGGTACAGCCAACACCGGTCCGTCCCGCAACAACAGCCCCGCGGCCCCTGTTGTCGATGCGCCGAGCCTCGACGAGGTCCTGGTAACAGGCTCTCACATTCCCGGCACGTCTCCAGCGCCCCTTCGTGTGTTTACGCGCGATGACATCGACCGTTCCGGCGCGGCGAATGCGGAGGAGTTCGTTGCCCTGCTGACGCAGAGCTACGGTACGGGGTCATCTGAATTCGGCAGCTTTCGAACTCTAGGCACCGGATTCTCGCGTGTGAATCCAGGTTTCGGTACGGGGCCGAATCTGCGCAGCCTCGGCTCCTCCTCGACTCTCGTTCTGGTCAATGGCCATCGCCTGGCTCACAGTGGATACGACGATTTCGTCGATGTATCAATGATTCCATCAGATGCCATCGAACGTGTGGAAGTACTCACCGATGGCGCATCCGCCATCTACGGCTCCGATGCCGTGGGCGGAGTTGTAAATTTCATCCTGCAGCACGACTACGCCACGAAGCAATCGGCACTGAGAGCAGGAACCAGCACGCACGGTGACGCGCGCTCCTATGACGCCTATCAGGCTGTTGGAACCCGTTGGAGCTCGGGAGGCACCATGGCGGGCATGCAGTTTCAAGGTCGCGGTTCAGTCAGCAATCGCGGCCGCGATTTCTCGCGCCGGGACGCAAATGACCTGTTGTATGGACCAAGGGACCTGGTACCCCGGATGATCAAAGATACATTCTATGGATCACTGGACCAGAATCTCTCGCGCGGAATCGGCCTGTCCACACAGGGTTTCTACACGAGGCGGCGCGAGATCTATCACGGATGTAACGCTCCCTGCCCGGACGGATCCACCGAAAGGATGTACGATCAACACGCATCGAATTCGGAGTATGAAGCGGCGCTCACTCTTACGCTGACATCCATTCCACGTTGGAAACTCGAGCTCACCGCGGACGCCAGCCGGAACTGGGTCACCTCACAATCCACCTTTCAACCGGCGACGTCAGCGCCAACCGAAACAGGGGCGGACCTCTGGAGCCTTGCAGCCAGCTCAACCGGAACTCTCTACAAAATTCCCGCGGGGCCCATCAAGATCTCGTTGGGCGCCTCGCATCGATCCGAGTCGTTTCGACTCGCCAATCCTCTGGGCAGGTTGCGTAGCCAATCCGAGGTCGACGCGGGCTACACAGAGCTGCAGATACCCATTATCAGCTCTGATCCCATCAACTTCGACGACCCGAGAATGACCATTACGGCGGCGGGTCGCTTTGAGCGCTACAGCACCTTCGGGTCGACGTTCAATCCGAAAGTCGGCATCCGGGTGGCTGCGACACCGGAGCTGAGTGTGCGCGGCGGGTATGGTTCAGCATTCAAGGCACCCACCTCCTATCAGTTGAGTGAATTCAACGCGGGGCGGTATTTGCGGCCGCTCCCGGAGGGAAGCTCCGGAAATACGCTCACGTTGATCCGCCACGGAGGTAATCCCAATCTGCGCGATCAAACAGCCGACGTCTGGACGTTCGGCCTCGACTGGGCATCGCCCTCACCCGGCTTCCAGGGGACCCTGACTTACTTCAACGTCGACTACAAACGCATCATCTGGGACCCATCCACGGTGCCGAGTGCCTCCATATTGTCGAGTCCCGCGTATTCCGACTACGTTCTGCGCCGCAGCTCCACGGACGCGTCGGCATTCGACGACCTTGCCCGGTCCTTGATCGGTAACTCACGACTCGTCGGTTGTACTCCGCCGAGCATGGGAGCCTGCGCGGAACCGGTCTCGGATATCGGTGCGATCATTGATGAGAGGCAGGCAAACCTGGCGTCTGCCCATACGAGCGGATTCGACTCGAGAGCCACGCAGACTTTCGCGCTACCCGCCGGCAAATTGAATGCCGACGTCGAAATCACATACATAATCGACTATAGGCAGAAAGTGACGCCAGCCTCGGATGCCGTCGAAATCGCCAACACGGCGGGCAATCCACCCAGAGTCCGCCTTCGCGCCACGACCCGGTGGGATTTCGGAAACTGGTCCAGTGGCACGACGGTCAACCATACGAGTGGATATTCCACCCGGGGCAGTCTCGACGCCTTCGGCAACCCCCTGCCGTACTCAACCATTGCCGCCTGGACGACTTTCGACCTCAACTTCAGCTACGCCCCAACCGCTGCGGACCCATCGAGTTGGCTGAATGGACTGCGCGCATTACTCAATATCACGAACCTTTTTGATAAACGACCTCCGCATGTGAACGATCGTGCCTACGGGTTCGGTTACGATCCGGCAAACGCCAATCCAATTGGCCGGATGGTGTCGTTGCAGATCAGGAAAGCCTGGTAGGCATCCAGTTGCGCAACCACGCCTCGTAGCTCAGATGCTCACACACGATCTCGCCGGCTACGGGACTCAGCCGAATCTGTTCCCGCGTCAGCAGCGCTTCGAGCTTGCGGCGATCAATCAACCTCTGCGCCACCAGTTGACCCTCGAGGAGCCATTCCCTGGCCCAGGCCAGATTGCATTCCAACAGCTCCGCATTTTGCGAATCAATGTAGCCTTTGCTCACTCGAGACACTGTCTGCGCAGGCAGTTCATCAGCAAACGCCGCCCGGGCTGCCGCTCGACTCCAGCCGGCGTGAGTGAGAATGTAGGTCGGGACCCTCAGGCACGCCTCAATCAGCGGTTGTGAGTTCAAAGGCATTATCCGTTCAGGGTAATCGACAGACCCAAACGGATCGTGCGCATCCTGCGGGCAGTCGGTCATCATGACGTGAAGGAGCTTGCCGTGAGGCACCCCCGCGGCAAATGGCATCCAGTAGTGCCGTATGTCAGCTCTATTGTCAGCCTCCTCATGAGCCTCCTTCGTAGTGAGGTGGTTCGGCGACTCGATGTCCCGGCTGGGATCATAGCGAGGCGTCACAAATCTATCCCGGATGCTCGCCGACAATACCGACCACAACGACAACTTGTTGCGACGTGCGATATTGAGCGCGTAACGCCAGAATCCTGCCCCGAAACCACGCTGACGCAGAAAGTCCGCGGATGCCATGACAGCCGGACCATAGAAGAATATCTGGTCGCCGGCGGCTCCCGAAAAAATGGCATGCGCGGCCATCTCAGCGGCAATCCGACCCTCGCAGCCGCTCCTGCGTACATACATCAGATAGGTCCAGGGCACGGGATATTTCGACAACCGCAGCAGTAGAGACAAATCGGTATCCGCGACCCGTTCCTCCAGCTCGCGAAGCAAAACCCCGGCTGATTTCGCGGATTGCCGCGCATACTCCCGCTCGTCGCCGGTAATACAACTTCTCGAAAAATAGGTCAGACACTCAACGAGTGGCCGCGATGGAGCATTGCACAGGCAATTGAGAACAATGGAAGAATCCAGGCCACCGGAGAGGAGCAGGAGGATGCGCGGATAGCAGGCGGCCCAACTCCAGACGGCGCACCGGGCTGCCGAGCGCACTGCTGTTATTGCACTGGAGAAATCTTCGATAGGCTCCGATATCGCGATCTGGAACGGGTTCCAGAGCAAACGGCGACGAATCGTGCCATCCGGGTCGCAATGGAGGCATTCACCTGGCTGAACCTGCTCTATTCCAACAATTCCAGTCGCGGTGGCACCCAATGCGTGTCGTGGGTAGGCCAGCAAAGTGGCCATCCACGGCCAGTTGATGGAAGGAGTGCCGGATTTCAGCAACAGGTAGTCGCGGACATCGCAGAAAAATACGCGCACCTGTTCCAGATTGGCATAAAAGCAAGGCAGCGCCCCCGCGGGCCCGCGAAAAACCTTCAGATGAGCGGTCCCCGTATCAGACTCAAAAGCGACATAGCTTCCCCAGACACACTCAACCACTTCTTCCAACCGGGCATCCGGCCGCAAAGCGCGCTTCGCAAAGACTCGTCCGAGGATCACGCCCCGGCTGCCACCGAGCCTCCGCACCTTCGGGGACAGCAGATCGCCCCCGGAATGAAGCACCATCACGCCGTTCACCCGGAATGAACAGGTCCACTGCTCACTTTGAGCACGAATGATCTGAGACGAACGATCCGCTTCGGAAGCAGCGCTCTCGCATTCAGGATTCCAGACTAGCGCCAGAAATCGCAGCATCGCATTTGCGATCTACACAGACATGATCGGCGTATACGAGCGCACATTGTCGACTGTGTCATTGAGCACGATGTGCCCGCTCTGCAACCAACAATGGGCGGCGAACGGGCCGGTCCGTACTCCGAAGATCCAGTGGGGATACACACCGAGCTGCCGTAGAAACAGCAGCAATGCCAGCGAATCGAAAAGGCAGGCGTTGCGCGAGGAAAACAGGAACGGACGTGCTTCGTAAAACAACGCCACGTGATTTCTCGCTGGCGATTCGTCGAAGGTCGAGCGAACCTGTGTGCGGGACAGGTTATTGACTATCCATTCGATGCTGCGAAATCGAAGCCACAGCCGCGCCTGCACGGCCGCGATGGCGATCCGAGCCAGGCGAGAGGCTCGTAACGAAGCCTGCCGGCCATGCGAGTCCGCGAAGAGTTGTGCCAGGGGGACCAGGGTTTCTGTGGGCTGCAAGTACTTCATCGTGCCAGCCGGCTTGCCTCGCACCGGGTCCAGCGTGATCAGTCCCCTTGCGGCCAGCTCTGCGACGGCGGCGTCAACGTCCTGTTGGATCGAAACGGGCCCGGTTGGCACGATCGGCCAATCAACAACCGCGTGACCGAGGAGTCGCGAAGACTCATCGCTGAGAGCGAGATATTGATCCCGATGCAAATCCAGCAGGATTGCCTGCTCGCCGGACAAGCAGACAAACACGTGACGCGCCAGAAGATATCGCCCCATGACACCGGAGGACCCGCGATCCGGGCAGGGATGTGGAGCGCGAACGCCCCGCCATCCCGCCTCCAATGATCAACAACTTTCGTTTACAAGGTCCACCCTGGTGATGAGGCACGAGTTTCCAAACGCCTCACGAAACAGCATCCCGCCGCCGCGAGTCTGAAGTGTGACCTTTCCGAGCTCTATGATCATGGCAAACTCCTTACGCCGTCGATAGGCAGTCCTTTCCTGGACTGGATCCCCAAGGTGCACGCAGCCTGCCGCCGTGTCAATCAAACACGCCGGCCCGATTGCTGCCGCGCAGCACACTGCTTTGACATCAAGGAGTTGTTGATTGCGATGCCGGCGGTGCAGCAGCACTGAGCAACACTGAGCTCGCATCATTTTCATCGCGCTCAGCCGGCTGGGCCCGTATTCCGAGCTTCTGGACGATGGAGGCAACGAAACCGTCGACGTCGGTAGCGCAGAAGTTCCCAGCGATGGGACGCCCGGCGATGTCGGGATCGCCGAGCACAATTTTCCGGCGGTTATATCGATTGAGCTCACGGACCGCCTCAGCGAGCGATTGTCCCTCAAAGTTGAGGCGTCCGTCCCGCCAGCCACTGAGATTGTCCCGCTCGAGTCGAGTGAGAGGTTGCGGCTGAATCTGGCTCAGGCCTATTGCACTGTCGATGAGTAACTGAAAGCCCGCGGGAAGCACTACTTCCTGAGGAGCACAGTCACACGACAACCGTACCCGTCCTTCCAGGACGGCAATCTGTGTTTGGCCCGCTTCGTGGCGAACATCCAACTGACCCCCGGGTGAATCGAGGCGCAGGCCGCCTACACTCAGGCTCAGCGGCCGTGAATTCGACGGAATCTGAAAGAAGACCTCACCGGAGGCGAGATGACCGGACAGAAGATGGCGGTCGGATTGCAGCTCCATGTTTGTCGCGGTATTCAGATAGACCGCCGAACCGTCCTTGAACTGAGTGATGGAACGCTCTCCGACCTGGGTTGTCAGAACGCTCCGGGTTTCCGAACCCGTCGCGGAAGAACCGGCCGAAAGCCAGGTCCCGGCGCCAATGGCGACTGCACTCAACGCACTTGCCACGACCCATTTGGAGCGGCGGCTGACGGGTTGGCGGCGGCTCCTGACAGTTCCGACGGCCCGCAGCCAGCTCTCGTCCACAGGCTCGTCGTTGTGCTTAGGAATCCTCAGGTTGATGACGTTGGAGCGTTTGTCGCCATCGGGCTCCGCCGGATTTTCAGCCTCGACCAGGTCCTGTGCATCGATGGCCGACAGGCTGTAGTGAGCATGGGAGATCTCCAGGAACACCCGGATGTGTTCCGGAGATCTATTGAGCCACTTCAGGAAGCCTTTGGGCTGCCCGGCCCCATCGCGGAGAGCCGCGCATTCCCTGTCCTCCAGGGACATGAGCCATTCCGTGGCCTCGTCCACAATCTGTCGGTCCTGACAGTTGTCCGAATCCTTCGGCTTGGTAAAAGTCATGGCTGTCGTCCCTGAAGCGCCTTCTTTGCGGTGCGTCGCCATCATCATTCACGGACTTCTCGATCTTCCTGGCTATTAAGACCGCGAATGCACGCAAATCGGGTACACAAAATTTGACGACCCGAAGCGCCAGGCCACGCTCAATCACCGGCCGCGGCGGCTTCCCGCCGGGAATTAATCATATTATTCTGGCGCATTGCCCATCATGATTGAGGGGGATTGATGGACCAGGCCACTGATTCACGCACCCGCGCGGCTGATGCGGTTGCGCAGCCGTCAACGATCATTCCGTTCGCCCTGATCGTTGCCCTGTTCTTCCTGTGGGGCATGGCGAACAACCTCAATGACATCCTGATCGCCCAGTTCAAGAAGGCCTTTACCCTCTCCGATTTCCGTGCCGGCCTCGTGCAAAGCGCGTTCTACCTGGGCTACTTCCTGCTGGCGATGCCGGCTGGCATGTTCACCCGGCGCTTCGGGTTCAAGGGTGCCGTGGTCGTCGGTCTGTTGTTGTATGCCTGCGGCGCGTTTCTGTTCTGGCCCGCCGCCGAGTTGCGCACGTACGGCTTCTTTCTGCTCGCGCTGTTCGTTCTCGCCAGTGGACTTGCGTTCCTGGAAACCTCAGCGAACCCGTTTGCCACCGTGCTGGGTCCACCCGAAACGGCAGCCCAACGACTGAACCTGGCCCAGGCCTTCAACCCACTCGGGTCCATCACGGGCGTCATCATTGGCCAGCAATTCATCTTCTCCGGCATAGAGCACACGCCCGCCGAAATCGCGGCAATGGACGCGGCTCACCGTTCGGCTTACTTTGCCTCGGAATCCACCGCGGTTCAGTTGCCCTATCTCATCATCGGCCTCGTGGTTCTGGGTTGGGCAACGCTCATTCTGGTCACCCGTTTCCCCACCACCGACCAACACGCAGCCAGCGCAACCCGGGACAGTGGGGTCCATCTTCGATCACTGCTGCACAACAGCCGGTTTGTGCTCGCTGTGGTCGCCCAATTCTTCTATGTGGGCGCCCAGGTCGGGATCTGGAGCTATCTGATCCGCTACGTCCAGGCAACTCAACCCGGGACGCCGCAAAAGCTGGCAGCCAACTTTCTCACCGCCTCACTCGTCGCATTCATGGTGGGACGCTTTGCCGGCACAGCGCTGATGCGGCGCATCTCCCCAACACGTCTGTTGGCGACGTTTGCGGCAATCAATGTGCTCCTGTGCGCGGCTGCCGTCATGAACCTGGGCCACGCCGGCACCTACATGCTCATTGCCAGCAGCTTCTTCATGTCGATCATGTTTCCAACCATCTTCGCCCTGGGAGTCGACGGCATGGCTGACGCGCAGCGCAAGCTGGGCTCCGCGCTGCTCGTCATGTCCATCATCGGCGGCGCGGTTTTGACCGCGATCATGGGCGCGGTCTCGGACGCCGGCGGCATTCAACTCGCGATCAGCGTTCCGCTCGTGTGTTTCGTGATCGTGTTTATGTTTGCCAGGCGGTCCCGCCCGGGAACACATGATCTTCGCTCGATTGGCGATGCACCTGCGCACTGAAACGCCGCATCAATCTGGATGAGGTCCACGGCCCCAGCCTGAGCCAGCTGTTTGATCCCAGGCAGACGGATGGCCGAATTCGTCGGATGCGCGACCTTCCGCTGCTGTAGCCTTCACATAGCCTGCAGGCACCGGGGAACGAGATGAGCAAGGGTACAAAGCGCATCGGAGTGCTGGGGTTCAATGGAGTGAACGCGGTGGATTTAGTCGGGCCGGTCGAGGTATTCGCCAGCGCCGGGCGCGCTGACTTTACCCGCGGGGATTCCAAGGGCCTTTACAGGACCCACCTGATAGGGCTCACCGATGAGCCGTTCACTGCTGAATCGGGCGTACGGTTTTTACCAGACTGCCAATTGAGTGACGCACCGGCTCTCGATACCCTGATCGTGCCCGGCGGATGGGGACTGCGCGAACCATCAACCAACGCCGCGGTTTCGACATGGCTGCGTAGCCGTGCGCCGCGGATCCGGCGAGTTGTCTGCGTGTGCACCGGGGTTTACGGGCTTGCTCCCACCGGGTTGCTCAACGGCCGAAGAGTAACCACACATTGGAGGTTTGCCGAGGACCTCGGCAAACGATTCCCGCAACTGACCGTTGATGCGAACGCGCTGTTTGTCAAGGACGGCCGGTTCTACACATCGGGTGGCATCACCGCCGGAATCGATCTGGCACTGGCGCTCGTGGAGGAGGACCTGGGACCTCGTGTTGCTTTGGCGGTTGCGCGGGAGCTGGTTGTTTTCCTGAAGCGACCGGGCGGGCAGGAGCAGTTCTCGGAAGCCCTGCGCTTTCAGGTGCACTCGGCCGATCGCTTCGCCGACCTGATTGCGTGGATTTCGGCTCATCTCGGGCGCAACCTGTCCGTACCGGTGCTCGCGGACAGGGCGCGACTGAGCCCGCGGCATTTCAGCCGCCGCTTTCACGAGACTTTTGGGTGCACGCCTGCGCAATTCGTGGACAACCTGCGCCTGACCGAAGCCCGCGAGCGGCTGACTACTCCGGGGCGAACGGTCGACAGTGTTGCCGCATCTGTTGGTTTTTCCAGCGCCGACGTCTTTCGCCGGCGCTTCCGTAAACGCTTCGGCGTTGCGCCGACGAATTATCGCGAGCGATTTCTGACATCGAGCTCGCCAGGAGTCCCCTCATGAACATTCGCGTTGCCGTCTCTCTCGCCACCGTGCTGTTGGCCACGGGTGCCACCGCCTCGAGCGACGCCATTTTCGCCCCCGACGGCCAGCTCAACTTCCCCGCCAACTACCGGGAATGGGTGTATCTGTCATCCGGTCTCGACATGAGTTACAACAAGCTGCTCGATATGCCGGGCCACTCCATGTTCGATAATGTATTCGCGGACCCGGCGTCTTATCACGAGTTTTTGCAGACCGGCACCTGGCCCGAAGGGACGATTCTCGTCATGGAAGCACGGGGCGCGACCGAAAAAGGCTCCATCAATCACCGCGGCAAGTTTCAGTCGGGGGACCTGATGGGTGTGGAGGTTCACACCAAGGACACCAGGCGATTTCCGGGCGGGTGGGGATTTTTCGCCTTTGGAGGTACGGACACCCAGCCCGCTCGGCAGATCCCGACGAGCGCGGACTGCTACGCCTGCCATCAACAGCATGGCGCGGTGAATACGACCTTCGTGCAGTTCTACCCGACACTACTGAAGATCGCGACGGCGAAGAAAACCCTCAGTCCGAGCTATCAGCCGTAGCGACTAGAAAACGTATTCGACGCCGGCAGTGACGCCGTCGACATTGAAGTCCCGCTCCAATGCCTTTTCCTTTATTTTCTGAATCCGCAGATAATCCATACGAAGCACGCAATGGGTCGTGAGGGTGAATGCAGTGCCAACGCTCGCCAACACGCTGGTCGTGTTCTGAGAAAAGTTTCCCGAATCGCCGCTGTCACCGACAGTCGTATGGAACGTCGATTTCGTCTTCGCCTGGAAGGCGCCCACGCGGGCGGTGAGATCCCAGAAGTTGGTCATCGGCAGCACTCCCACCACCGCCAGTGCCGGCCCATGTGTCCTGACATCCAGATTCAAATGTATTTCCGAAGCGTTTCCATCCGCTGACGAAGTAACGGTACCGTAGCCTGAATACCGGAACGGCCCGAAGTCCAGAAACGACAGCTCGACCCCGAAGTTGGGAGTCAACATGTAGCCGACATCGACGGTCCAGGACAGGTGAGACCTGTCCGTGGACGAAGGGCCCATCGCGTAGCCGTTTTTTGCTCCGCCGAAAGCTGCAGTCATCCCGTCATCGAGGGTGGCACGGCGGTAGGTGCGCAGCACGTCGAGCGCGTTGGCACCGAAGTAAAGTCCTGTCATCTCATCTGCCATCGCCGGCGCGGCGAGGATACTGAAGGATACAATTGCGAGGGCAATCCGTTTCTGGGTCACGTCGGAAGATCTCGAATATGAGCTGACCGCCTAGGATTGCAGTCTCGTATTACAGTCCGTGGATTCCTTACGCATGCAACGAAATTGTCACGCGACCAGTTCATGCTCCCCGACTCGCTTTTCGAGTGGCAATGGGTATGCAAACAGTCAGGTCGTGGGCCGCGGCGGTGATCACCGCGCTGGTATCAGTTACTTTGGTCTCATGTGCCGGCGGGCGTACGACTTATCTTGCCGACGGATCCCGCGGCTACTCGGTCTCCTGCCGGGGTCTGCTGAATACCTGGGATTCGTGCCTGGTGAAGGCCGGCCGCATCTGCGGGTCGCGCGGGTATAACACTATCAACGAAGATCAGTACGACCGGACGCTGCTGTTCGGGTGCAAGACGGCTGCCACGGGCAGCAAGTAACTTTCGGACCCGCACGCTTCCCCCGGCCTCCCGCCGGCGACCGCAGCGTGACCGCCAGGCAGCCACGCGGTGCCACCTCTACGAGAAACACTCAACTTTTCCGACGCCTCGGCCGACGGGGACGAGAGGACGGCGAGCTAGCTGCGGGCCACGTAGCCAATGCCTGCTCCGCAACAGCCTCCAACATGGCACGGCTCATTCCGGCTTTGGCCTGCACCGCTATGCCCTGCGTGACTGTCATCACGAATGCAGCGAGGGCGTCCGGTTTCGCCGTCTCAGGTAAGTCACCCTCAGCCTGCGCCCGTTCGAAGCGTTCGCGAAGCCGGTCCTGACCAGCCA
>Ga0105240_10013336_pt1 | contig 11294 bp, 9 predicted proteins | sample KBSC54metaG_FD_80426 | JGI IMG/M metagenome (GOLD analysis project Ga0105240, IMG submission 80426) | Corn rhizosphere microbial communities from Kellogg Biological Station, Michigan, USA - KBS C5-4 metaG | ecosystem: Host-associated > Plants > Roots > Rhizosphere > Soil | place: Michigan, USA...
CCGGTGATGCCGATGAGCCCACCCCATGTGCGCATCCCGATAAGCGGCCCGAGCTTGGCCTTCTTGAAGTAGTAGGGGAAGCAGTCGCCGCCGGAACCGCTCCAGCCGTTGATGAGCATCGCCATGGAGCCGTTGTGTGCGTTCGCAGGTGATTGCCAGTCTTGTCCGTGACGCACACCCCAATAGTTTTCCGGTTTGCGCCCGAGCAACTCGATAAAGCGGTCGGGAATCTGGCCGCCGCTGTTGAATCGTTCATCCACGATGAGGCCGGGTTTCTTAAACTGACCAGCGTATTGACGCACGAGTTCGTTCTGGCCGTCGCGCGCGGTGTTCGGAACGTAGATATAGCCGATCTGGCCATCGCTGGCTTCTTCTACGCGGCGGCGATTTGCTTCGATCCAAGCGAGATTGCGGAGGCGGGCTTCGCTGCCGAGCGTTTGCACCAGAACGTTTGTTGAGCCATCGCGAGTCGGTTTGCTATTCACGGTAAGCATCACCGTCTGATCGGCGAGCCCTTGGAGCGCAGCCCAAGGGTCTTGTGAGGCATCCACCGGCGTGCCATTTACAGCGATGAGGTAATCGCCTTCCTTGAAATTCGTGATGCCGGGACGCATAAGCGGCGAGCGGACTTCGCTGTCCCATTGGCCGCCGTCGATGAATTTGCTGATTTGATACGCGCCGTTGGTCAGCGTGAAGTCGCAGCCGAGGTAACCCACGCGAAGTTCGGCGGTTCGCTCAAGGTCGCCGCCGCTGCGATAGGTATGCGAGGAATTCAACTCGGCGATGAGTTCGCCGATGACGTAATTCACGTCACCGCGCGTGACGCATTGGTCGAGGAGTTTGCCATATTGGGTACGCATGGCCTCCCAGTTCACGCCGTGCATGCCGGGGTCATAGAAGAAGTCACGCTCGATGCGCCAGGCGTCGGTGAAAAGCTGCTTCCACTCAGCGCGCGGATCGATAACGGTTTCCAGTCCGGCAACATTCAGCTTCTTGGAAAGATTTTGATTCTCCTTGGGTTCAATGATGGAGAAGTCTCGGCCCTTGCGGACAAGCAACGCATCGCCTTTCGCCGCGAGAACGTAATCGTCCACATCGCCAACGATGGTCTTCTCCTCGCGCTTCTCCAAATCGTAATACAGGAGGGTGCCACTGCCGGCGCCGTCATCGTCGTGCGCGGCTTTGCGATAGAGCAGCTTGCCGCTGATGGCGGACAGATCCACGAAGTCGTTGTTGCCAACCGGCAGCATGACGGCGCGGCGTTCGAAGTCGGCGAAATCAATCTCTACTGGCTTGGTTTTCTCGTCTTTCTTCTTTTCATCCTTTTTGTCGTCGCCTTTGTCACCGGATTTTTCTTCGGTCTTGGCCGTGTCCTTTGCGTCGTCCTTCTTGGAGTCAGACTTCTTCGCTTCGTCCGTTTTCTTCTCGTCCGACTTTTTGTCATCCGATTTCTTTTCTTTGTCACTGCTTTCTTCGTCATTACGTGGCGCGAGTGGTGAGGCGACGTCTTTGCGCAGGGGAACGACGAAGAGGTTCTGGGTCTTGGGATAAATCCAGGTGCTGTCCAAATCGCTGTAGACCGGCTTGAAGGTGCGGCCTGAGCGGAAGAACAGATATTTGCCTGAAGGATCAAACACGGGCGCGCTGTCACTGTAAAAGCCTGAAGTGACTTGGTGGCGTTTACTTTCCTTCGTGTCGTATATGACTACGGCATTATTGCCGCTGTTCAAGTCGCAGGGAAATGTCAGCCAGCGGCTGTCCGGTGACCAACTGACCGTGAAGCGCACCAGTTCGCCCTGGTAAAGGAAAAGCATCTTATCCACTTGGGTGGTGGATTTTTTCTCGATGTCGTATAGCCAAAGCGTCATCGACTGGTCGATGTACGCGATTTTCTTGCTGTCCGGCGACCACTGCGGGCGATAGCGGAAGCCCGCGCCAAGTTTGGTCAGCGTCGTCTCTTCGCCGGAACCGTCTTCAGAGCGCAGGCACAGTTCGTATTCGCCGCTGCGATCGCTGAAATAAGCGATCTGCTTCCCATCCGGTGACCAACTCGGGTAGCGCTCAAAAACGCCGCTGCTGCGCGTGAGATTGCGCACGAAGCCATATTCCTTGGGCACCGTGAAGACATCGCCGCGGGTTTCCAGAACCATACGCTTGCCGCTGGGCGAAATGTCGTAACTGTGGATGTAACCGGAGACGTTAACTTGTCGTGGTTTTAGTGTGGCCTCGTCCGTCACAACAGTGATGTCCACGGTCTTGGCTTTGAGCGTGGCGAGGTCCAGCAGCCAGAGGCGGTCGCCTTGGGTGAACACAATATCCTTCGGACCGATGCTGGGGAACTGCACGTCGAAGTCCTTGAAGAACGTGATCTGTTTGACCGCGCCGGTGCGCGTGTCGAGCGACCAGATGTTATGGCGCTGGCTGGAATCGCGGTCCGAGAGAAAATACATCGTCTTGCCCTGCCACATCGGGATGCTGTCATCGGCCGGGTTTTGGGTGAGGTTCTTGGACGTTTTATTTTCGAGGTCGAAGAGCCAGATGTCCGGGTTCATGCCGCCGCGATAACGTTTCCACGTTCTGAAATCCACGCTGATGGGCGTATAGGCCAGCAACTTGCCATCGGAGGAAAGGGCGCCGAATTCGCCGTAGGGCAGGGGAAGCTGTTCGGGCATGCCGCCCTCGGCGCTGACCTTGAAGAGCTTGTTATAACGATCGCGTTCGCTGGAACGACCGCTGGCGAAGAGGAGAGATTTGCCATCGGGATACCAGTTCACCATTCGGTCCATCGCGCCGTGGTAAGTAATGCGTTTGGGCATACCACCCGAAGCTGGCATCGTGTAGATGTCGAGATTGCCATCATAGTTCCCGGTGAAGGCGATAGTGTTCCCATCTGGCGAAAACTTGGGAAACATCTCTTCCCCGCGCGGCGAACTCAGGCGCACGGCAGCGCCGCCAGATTTGGGTGAGATCCAGATGTCACCGGCGTAGACGAAGGCGATTTGCGTCGCGGATACATCGGGATAGCGCATGAGGCGGGCGTCGACGGCCGAGGCCTGATGGGCGATGACCGCCAGCGCCACAATGGCGGCGAAACGGAGGAAACGATTGGAACTATCACGGTGAGGGGGGCGTGAAGGCTTGTTCATTCGAATTATGCTGCGGCTGCTTACCTGTGCGGTGTCATGGAAACAAGCTCGAAAGCGCGTGGTTTTGAGACAGTCTGCGCCATATTCGCGCACCTCCGTTCAATTATTACTCAGATTTCGCTTCAATCGGAATGGCACGAGCTATGCGCCAAGGAAGGCGTGAAAAACATCGCATATACTGTCCAACCGAAGAGCGGCTCGTTCGTGAATGCGCAGTTTCGCACGATGCATCACCATGCCGAAAGTCGTTTTGGCGCGGTCGAAATCGGGCTGGTCTGCTTCGTGATGGCTGTCCTCGCGGGCTTCGCGTTCTTGATCGTCCGCTGATTCAGACCGTTGGTGCGGACGTGAAGGACTCGACCTGATAGGTCGATATGACCGTCCCGCGTTCCTGCCAGGCTGACGCCGGGAAGTGCGCTTTGCGCGCGAGTTCGTCCATAAAATCCGCCGGGGCAGGAATCTTCTCCCAAACTTGCGGCAAAAAAGTCACCGTCCGTCCGTCCACCTTCAAAAGCACTCCATCCACGTTAGGGCGCAGTTTGCTTAATAAATCTTCCGGTGACGTAAAGGCCAGCGGCGTCGGTTCCGTCAGAACACTGATTTCGATCTCCAATTCCGGGATTTCCGTTCCCTGCACGGATGAAAATCGCGTGTCTCGAAATGCCGCCCCACAGGCGTTGTTGATGACTGGGCTGAAGAGCGGGTCGCGTGGCTGGGTATTGCCAATGCAGCCACGCAATTCGCCCTGATGATGTAACGTCACGAAACAAGCGCGAGGTTCATGTAAGGCGGCAGAGAGGCTGAGTTCACCCACGCGCGGCTGTCCGCCTGTGCGGACGAATTCGCGCAACGACTCGCGCGCCAGCCCGAGCAGCGTTTCTTGTTCGGCAGCGGTCAGCTTGGATGCGTTCTTATTCATGGTCGGCACTCTCATACAACCTCGCCGTGCTTGGGAGATGCGTCAATGCTCCGGTCCGCGTTCCAAGTCGACATCCTTCCAAGAAGCTGGATCGTCGATGGATTCGAGATGGGTGAGCACGGTCGAGTCGGGAACCGCGATCCGCAAGTCTTTCTCAATATGTTCCAGCAGGTCGTGTCCGCGTTGCACGGTCCATTCGCCGGGAACAAGCACGTGGAGTTCGATGAATCGTCGGGCACCGGATTGCCGCGTGCGCAACGCATGGAATTGCACGCGCTTTTCTGTGTGGCGGTCCAGCACGTCTTGAATCGCCTTCAAGTCTTCGGGTGTTAAAGCCGTGTCCATCAGCCCGAGGACGGAGCGGCGGATGATCTTTACACCGGTAAAAATGATGTTGGCCGCCACGAGCAGCGCAACTACAGGGTCGAGCCAATTCCATCCCGTGAAAGCAGCCGCGCCCACGCCAATGATGACCGCTACCGAGGTCCATACATCCGTGATCAAATGATGCGCGTTGGCTTCCAGCGTGATGGAGCGTTGCTGCCGGCCCACGCGCAACAGCACCAGCGCGACAACCAGATTGATGATTGAGGCGGCGGTGGAAACGACCAGGCCGGTGTCGACCTTTTGCAAGGCTTGTGGATGAAACAATCTTGGAATCGAGGTCGCGCCGATGGCGAGCGCGGCAATGAGAATCAATCCGCCTTCCAAGCCGCTGGAAAAATACTCGGCTTTGCCGTGACCGTACGAGTGGTCTTCATCGGCGGGTCGGGCGGCGATGGTCAACATGGCCAAAGCCATGATGGCTCCAATCAGATTGACGAAGGATTCAGCCGCATCTGACAGCAACCCGACCGACCCCGTGATATACCATGCCGTCGCTTTGAGAGCGATGGTAGCCAGTGCGGCGGCGATCGATAGCCGTGCATAGCTGGTTAGGTCTGGTTGTTGCATGTGCGCCCGCCGATTCTGATAGGTTTGTCCCGGGTGGCGAGTGATTTCTTGCTGCTTGGTGGCCATATTTTGTCGTGCGCTTGGCAAAGTGCCATTAAGCCGTTAGAAGAGACGCGGTAAATGGAACGTTACGGAATTAGATTTGGTGGCATTCGGCGGCTGTATTCCAAGGATGGCTTGGAACGGTTACGCCAAGCCCACGTCTGCGTGATTGGGATTGGCGGCGTCGGTTCGTGGGCGGTCGAAGCGCTCGCGCGTTCCGGTATCGGCGCATTGACGCTGGTGGACATGGACGACATCTGCGTGAGCAACGTGAACCGGCAGATTCACGCGCTCGATGGTGAAATCCATAAACCCAAGGTCGATGTCATCGCTGCCCGCATTCACGCCATCAATCCGGGCTGCACAGTTCGGCCGGAGCGCGCGTTCTTTGTGCAGGCCAACGCCCGCAAGATTTTGGAGACGCGTTTCGATTACGTTTTCGATGCCATCGATGCGCCGCGCGAAAAGGCGTTGTGCATCTCGCTTTGTTGCGAACTGAAGATTCCCGTCATCACGTCGGGCGGAGCCGGCGGTCGGCGCGACCCGACGCAAGTGCGCCTCGATGATTTGTCCCGCGCCTCGCATGACCGGTTGTTGCAGGCGCTGCGGAAGAAATTGCGGAGCGATTACAATTTTCCCCGCGGCGAAAAAAAATTCGGCGTGGAATGCATCTTCTCGCCGGAACCGCCGCTGTTTCCGCACAAGGACGGTTCGGTGTGTGAGACAAAAGAAGCGAGCGAGGAGCAGCTAAAACTGGACTGCCGGGCCGGGTTTGGCAGCGCCACCTTCGTTACTGGCACATTTGGATTTGTGGGTGCCGCCCGCATCGTCGCCCGCATCGCTGAGCAATCCGTGGGCCGTTGAAGTGCCTGATATTCAGGGTTTTTCTGAATATCGAATAGATACTGCCCCCCATTTGTCCAATGCCGTGGATGGACTAGGTTATGAATAACATGAAATTTTTCGTATTACTTGCGGGCGTAGCCGTCGTGGTCACGGGATGTGAAACCTACGATGGTCAGCCGAATCGAACGGCCAATGGCGCGCTGATTGGTGGTGCAGTTGGCGCAACTTCCGGTGCAATCATCGGCAACAACGCGGGACGTGGAGGAAGCGGCGTCGTCGGAGCGCTAGTTGGTGGTGCTGTCGGAGCCATTGCGGGGGGCGCGATTGGCAATTCGATGGATCACGACGCGCGTGCACGTTTGCAGGCGCAGGCGCCGACGACTTATCAGCGTGTTGAGCAAGGTCAGCCGATGACAACGGCGGATGTGAGGGCTCTTGCTCGCGCGAATGTCGGTGACGACATCATCATCAGCCAGATTCAGAGCACGCACACGGCCTATCATCTCAGCGCGGCGGAAATCATTGAGCTGCGTGATGCCGGTGTCAGCCAGCGTGTCATCCAGTATATGATCAACACGGGCGACGCAGCCCCAACTCCGGTTGCTGCACCGCAAACGGTATATGTGCAGCAGTCGCCGCCACCACCGCCGTATGAAACCGTCGTGGTTGCGCCGGCGCCGGGTTATGTCTGGTGTGGCGGCGAGTGGGAGTGGCGCGGACGCTGGGTTTGGCGCAGCGGATATTGGGCGCCCCCGCCTCGTTATGGGGTGGTCTGGGTTTCCGGCGGCTGGGCGCATGGTCCGCATGGATGGAGCCATTCGCCCGGACACTGGCATTAAGCCCAACCAGTTCACGATTTGATATCAACGGAGCCAGCTTCGGCTGGCTCCGTTTTTTGCTGACTCTGTCAGCCAGCGTTCAAGCTGCGGCAGGCTTGCAGGCCGCGGAAAAGGCAGAAGAGCACAAACGCATGCAACGCCAGTCCGATCACGTCCATGACGAGCAGTAGCAGCAGGCTGTCGAGCGCAAAGAGCACCATGCCGGTAATAAACGCCCAGAGATGCCGCTTGTGCGCGAACACGCCGAAGAGGACGAAAATGCCAGCCACGACGAGATTCAGGCCGAGTGCAACAAACTTCGCTGCCCCGCCGAATTGATTGCCCGCTTTATCCAGCACCTGCGTGATACCCAACGCGAAGAAAAACCTAATCTCCCAGCCCGCGATCGCGGCAACGGAATTGACGAGTGAGAGCCCGGCGATCCAGTAGAACCAAGACGCGCCGCGAGCGAGTTGCCCGACCATATGCGGATCGCTGGCAGGCGTAGCCGCGACTGATGGGCTTGGCGCGAACATGGGAGGTGGCGTCGCAACGGGCGCTGGTGCGAAGATCGATTGCAACTCGGCGAAACTGCCGGCGGTGGCCCAATGCTCCATGTCGTTACGACGAAGTTCCGTCTCCTGAGCTATGCGGCCTTCGCGTATCCAGCCGGTGAGTTCGCTCAAGTTGGCCGGGCCGTATTCCTGTCCGTCAGCCGCACGAATTGTATAGGTTTGTTCCATTTGATTGCGGGCTTGTTAGCAGAGGGTAGAGGGGATGCCAGCAAAATTGCGGCGTGGCATTGGCAGAAAGAATCAGGAACTGGCCGAGGCGGTGCTCGGCGCTCCATCATCAGCGGCGGGCGCGGTAGAAGGTGGCAGGGCGAGTGGTTGCGCTCACGTCAATAAACGTAACTGGGTTGTTCGTCATGCTCACAGATGTGAGCGGTTGCCAGTCGATCAGGTTGGTCGATGTATCGAGCCAGAAGCTGTCGCCGAGTGCGCTGCTTAACGTGAGGGCGATACTTTCGTCGGGCTGCTGAATGATGGACTCAAATTGAATCGGTGGCGTCAGAGTTTCCACGCGAACGTTGTCGAAGAGGACAAAACATTCGCGCGCGGCATTCGCGATGGAGCTGAATGGATCCATCAGGCCGATCATGACATTGCCGCTGGTGAAGACCGATGTGTTCGTTCGCTGCGCGATGATTGTGCCGTCCATCAGCCACGTGATATTGTTATTAAACTGGCGCAACTCGACTTCGACCCAGTTTTTGCCAGGTGAACCGGCGGTTTCAAATCGTGAGGCTGGAAATAGTGTTTGAAAAACTGCGGCTGTGCTGTTTGTCGCAATTAGGCCACTGGCGCCGAGGTTGCCGGTCAAATCAACCTGTGTTCCGCCGGGTACTCCACGATAGGCGCGGTAGTCAGCCGCGACGCCACCTTCACCATCCACCGCGAACCAGAGGCCATCGCTGGAAGTCGGGGAAGGTGGGACCCAGTTAACCGTTGTGCCAAAGTGATTGATGCCGCATTGCGCGTACTGCGTGCTGCCGGTTGAAACCAGGCCCCCTGCGTCGCCGGGATATTGCATCCATAAATCAAACTTAAGCGAGAAGTTGCCGCTCGCGGAAAAATTCTTCGGGTACAAATTCACCGCCGCCGTTGATGCCGTGGTATCGTTGCCGTTGACAGTGAGTTTCACGGCGCGAGTGCTGCCGTCGGGCGAATTCGGCGCAGGCGGAATCTGGGACGTGACGTCATTAAAGATGTAGGATGTCAGGCCGTAGTCGAAGGCAAAGTCCACCGTATAATCCGGAATACCGTTGGTCGCGCCCCAGAAAATATTCCAGTTGGTTGAACTATTGGTGTCAAAATTGTCTGCGAAGAGCGTGGGGAAATCGGTCGTCTTCACGCGCAGTATGGCAACCCGGCTCGTGATGGAGCCGCTTTGATTGGTGACGATGACAGAGTAATTGCCGGCATTTGCGGACTGGATGTTGGTTACGATGAGCGCGGTATTTGTCGCGCCCGGAATAGTGGTATTGTTGAACAACCAGCGGTAGTCAAGCGTGGCGTCGCCGGTGGCGTAGACGTAGAACGTGGCGGTTTCTCCACGGAATACATCCCGTCCGCGCGGCGGGTTTAGGATCACGGGTTTGAGCGCCGCAATTGTATAGCGCGGCTTTGGTATTGTGAATGAGGGGTAAAGAGTTTCATCGCTCAAGAGGCCTGCGAGTGAAGGATTGGTTAGGACATTTGTTATCGATTCAGCGCCGCCGTCCACAGTCATGCTCATCTGCACAAAGCGGATGCCATGCGAGTAGTCGGCGTAGGTTTCCTCGTGGCCGTTGTAGAGTGGTTGAATGTTTGTGACCGTCTGGTAATGCCAGCCGTAAATGACCACCGGTTTTGTGATGCTTGCATTCGCAAAATTGGTGTAAATGAGCCCGCTGATGACCACGTCCTTCTTATCACCTCCGACAAGTTCCCCCAGCGGATGCGCATTGGTGAACGCAGCGCGGTTTGTTCCGACGATATAATTGTGGTCGAAAAAGTAGAGCATGCTAATCATCAGGGGATCCGCCGTGATGGGCTGAGGCTTCAGTTTCACCGTCGAATTCGTCCAGATTTGGCTGACCATCTTCCGCGTGGGCAGGCTGTAACCGAGCTTGTCGCAGAGCCGCTGGGCGAGCAATGGCGTCATGGGGATCAGGAAATAGTCGGCGTCCGAGCCGATGGCCATGTAGTCAGGCGTTACGTAATAAGTTCCGGAATGCCCGCTCGAGGCTGTGTTGATGGGCTTCAGCGTGCGCAGCCAGTTTGGCACGTTGCCGCTGATGATCTGCTCGTAGATCCAGGCCTCACGATTATCGCGTGGCGACAGCCAGAGGATGTTGGCGAATTCGGAACCGGTGAGTGCGTTGATCGCGCGTGGCGGAAGGTTCAATGTCTGGCTGTTGGTGCTGAATGGGGATAGCGCGCCAAGGGCGAGCAACAGCATTAACAACCGGCGGAACGTCATGTGGATCCTGGCGGGCGTGCTACTTCTTTGTGGCCGAACCGAATACCTGTTGCAGCAAGTCAGTTGTGCGCGCGATGGGATTCGCGCGGATGTTCTTCTCCTCCTCGGCCACCATTTTGAAAAGTCCATCCATCGCCTTGTCGGTCACGTAACTGTCGATGTCCCCGGTACTGAGGTTCAACTTGGATTTGCCGCCCAGCAGGCTGCCCACTGTATCCAGCGCGGTGAATTTGCCCATCATCGCCTTGTATTGCGCGGTGACGCCGACCTGATCCGTGGCTTTCTGCACGATGGGATAGAATTTCCCCTGCAGATTTGTCTGTGTGGTGCGGCGGAAATACTGCGTGGCGGCGTCGTTCGTGCCAGAGAGAATGGATTGTGCGTCCGCTATGCTCATTTGCTTGATGGAGTCGGCGAAAACGGATGCGGCCACGGGAACAGCCTGCTCGGCGGCGTGATTCATTGAGCCGACGAAATCATCCACAAGATGGCCCTGGCCGGCGGTGCGAAGCACGGTTTCAACTTTGGCCAGTTTGCCGGGCATGGAAATGTGCACGTTCATGTTGGTCATGAAGCCGTTCGTCTGGCCCAGTGAACTGACCGCGCGCTCCACGCCTTTACCGAGCGCCTCTTTCAATCCGGCCACGATTTGGTCCTGGGACAGATTGCCCGCCGCAGCCGATGAAAGCACCGAATTGGTCCCGAGGGTGTTGGTCGCAGTCAGGGCAGACTTGAGCGTATCGAGCAACGCGGCTTGGGTAGATGACAAGCTGGTGACGGCAACCAGCAGGGCTAGAAATGCTTTCATAAGTACGAACCTACCTTAACTGCGCCAATTCGCGAGTGGCAAAAGAACGGATGCCGCCCAAGTCAAATCACTCGGCAACGGCGATTTGATCGGCCTTATCTATGACGATTTCGACCTTACCCTTGTAATCCTTGATCTTGCCCTTGATGGCCACCGTCTTGCCATCGAACGCCTGTAGCGTCTCTGCAGGGATGGCATTCCCAAAACAAACGACTGTGAATGGGGCGTCGGGGTGTGCAGCGCCGATGTTCATGAAGGCGTCGCCCTTCTGCGTGATATGAACGCCAAAAACCTTGCCTTTGACGGTCGCTTCCTCGCCGACGTGATCTTTTGCCTGCTCGGGAGTATAAACTCCTCCGGTGACTGAAGTGGCGGGGGCGGGAGTTGCGGCTGGGGCGGCTGCCTTGGGCGCTTCAACAGCAGGCGCGGGTGTATCGACAACTTTAGGGGCAGGAGTTGGTGCGGGCGGCGGTGTCGGCGGTGCGGGTTCTTCTTTTTTGCAGCCGGCGAGGATCAGGCCGATGGCCAACAGGAGGGAGAAAAGTTGCAGCTCGCGATTAATCTTCATGGCACCAGAAGACGTTGGTTCGGTCGGCAAGTCAAGGGGTTGTGGGGGTACTTAAGTGCTATTTTGGACTGTGCTAGCAGAGCCCGGCAGCGTGGCGCTTCGCTTCCCGTCGCAGTTCAAAATGCGAGATGAGAGGTTGACCCCGAACTCGCAGGCGAGCCGCCTGCGC
>Ga0105240_10013339_pt1 | contig 11292 bp, 11 predicted proteins | sample KBSC54metaG_FD_80426 | JGI IMG/M metagenome (GOLD analysis project Ga0105240, IMG submission 80426) | Corn rhizosphere microbial communities from Kellogg Biological Station, Michigan, USA - KBS C5-4 metaG | ecosystem: Host-associated > Plants > Roots > Rhizosphere > Soil | place: Michigan, USA...
CGCAGGATGGCGGTGCGCACGATGTGCGTGCCCCAGACGAGCAGCGACACTCCCGCGAGCAGGTTCAGCAGCGTTTGCACGTCAGGTCGGACTCACCACGGCAGTGAGTAAGTCTTTATGTTGGTGAAGCTCTTCATCGCTTCCTGGACGCCTTCCTTGTAGCCGAGTCCCGAATCCTTGACGCCCCCGAACGGCGTCAATTCCAGCCGATAGCCCGGAACTTCGCGGACATTCACCGAGCCGACCTGCAATTCGCTGACGAAACGCGTGACGTAATCGAGCCGGTTGGTGCACACCGACGACGACAAGCCGTATGCCGTGGAATTCGAAATGCGGATCGCGTCGTCGATATCCTTGAAGCGGATCATCGGCGAGACCGGACCGAAGGTCTCGGTGCGCACGACGTCCATGTCCGGACTGACATGATCGAGCACCGTGGGCGAGTAGAGCGCACCTTCACGCCGATTGCCATGCAAAAGGCGTGCGCCCTGCGCCACGGCGGCATCGACCTTTGCCTCGAAGGTGCGTGCCGCCGCCTCGTCGATGACGGTGCCCATGTCGACCTTCGGGTCGGCGGGGTCGCCGTACGTCCACGCCCGGGTGCGCGCCAGGAGCTTTTCGACGAACGCGTCAGCCACGTCCTGCTGCACGATCATCCGCTTGACCGCCGTGCAGCGCTGTCCCGAATTCTTGTACGAGCCGGTGGCGGCGAGCGTGGCGGCCTCGTCGAGATCGGCATCTTCCATGACGATGATGGGGTCGTTGCCCCCCAATTCCAGCACTTGCCGTTTGTACACGGCCTTCGCCGCGATGTATTTGCCGACCGGGACGCCGCCGGTGAACGTGACGAGATCGACGTCCGGATTGACGAGCATTTCGTCGGCGATTTCGCGAGGGTCGCCGGTGACCACGGAGAACATCGGCGGCGGCAAACCGGCCTCGTACAGGATGTCGGCGAGCGCCAGCGCTGACAGCGGCGTCTTTTCGGTGGGCTTGACCACCATCCGGTTGTTCGTCGCGATCGCCGGCGCAATCTTGTGCGCGACCTGATTCAGCGGATGATTGAACGGCGTGATCGCGGAAATCACGCCGAGCAGCGGCTCGCGCAGCGTGTAGACCTTGCGCGATTTGCCGTGCGGCGTCAGGTCGCACGAGAAGACCTGACCGTCGTCAGTGAGTGCTGCGTTGCCGGCGAACGTGAACACGTCGCGCGCGCGACCGACTTCGTAGAGCGAATCCTTCTTGCAGATGCCGCACTCGGCGGTGATGAGGTCGGACAGCGCCGTGGCTCGTTGCGCGATGATTTCGGCCGCCTTGCGGCAGATCTCGTAGCGCTCGTAGCGGGTAAGGCGGGGCTTGTACGCGCGTGCGATTGCAAAGGCGCGGCGGATATCGTCGACGCTGGCGCGCGGAACAGTGCCTACCACCTCGCCCGTGTACGGGTTGTGCACCTCGAGCAGGCGTGCGCCGCCGACGCGCTCCCCGGCGATACGCATTGTTTCGGCGAGCGGGGTGGGGAGCGGCGAGGTCTTGGCGGCGGTGAGCATATCGAGCACAGCCCTATGCAAGCTTCATGCGAGATGGTTGAGTCCGAGATCGAACGCGTCGAAATTGCGCCACCGGCGCACAGGCAGGTCGGGCGCCGGCCGATTCGCGATCAGGGGCACGCGTTGCTCGGAGGTCCCGCCGTGCGAGCGCAAGGGCGCGTCGAGGCCGGACAGGTCGTGGCGGCTCTTGCGACTGCCGATGACCGTGAGCCGCTCCGATACGACCACGAGATCGCCGACGCGGTTCTCGGGCAGCTCGAAACGCGCGCAGGCTGCCGCTCGCGGCAGGACGAGCTCGACGCCCGGCAGCGCGGCGATGCGTGCTTCCACCTCGCTGATCGGCACGCGGCCCTCGACGTAAACGGTGGCGAACGAGCCGAGCGCCCCGTGGTGGACGACGTAAGGATCGGTGATCGGCAGGATCACGCGCGTCGCGGCCTCGCCGTACGCGGCGTCGAGCACGTCCTGCAGAAAGACGATGTTCGGACGGCCGAACGCGTCCGTCTTGGCATTCATCCCGTGGTCGGCGGTAAACACGACGGTGGCCCCGGCCGCATCAAGCCGTGCGAGGTAGCGATCGAGCAGGCCGGTGAACGCGTTGGCCGCCGGCGTTCCGGGTGCGTGCTTGTGCTGGACGTAGTCGGTGGTCGACAGGTACATGATGTCCGGCCGGTCGCGCTCGAGCAGCGCGCAGCCGGCGGCGAACACGAACTCGGACAGCGCGGCGCTGTATACCGAGGGCAGCGGCATGCCGGCCAGCGACAGGACGTCGGCGATACCGTTGTCGGCGAGCGTCACCTGGTCGGCCCGCTCGGAAGAGAAGCAGACGCCTTTCAGCCGATGGCCGAGGAGGGCGCGCAGCTTGTCCTTGGCCGTGATGACGGTGACCTTGGCGCCGGCATCGGCGAACGCCGCGAGAATCGTCCCTGCGCGCAGATACTTCGGATCGTTCATCATCACTTCGGCCCGCGTGTCGGGGTCGAAGAAATAGTTGCCGCATATTCCGTGCACCGACGGCGGCGCGCCGGTGACGATCGACAGGTTGTTCGGGTTGGTGAACGACGGTACGACGCAGTCGGCGGTGAGGCAGGTCCCGCGGCCGTTCAGGCTTGCCATCCACGGCGCGCTGCCGGCGGCGATCGCCTGGTTCACGTAATCGGGCTCGCAGCCGTCGACGCAAACGACGACGAGCGGCCGCGCGGGCCAGCGGTAGCTGCGGCCGTTGACCGCAACGCGTTTCATCGCGCGGACTTTCGCGTGCGCGGGGCGGCCGCATCGGTATCGCCGGTGCGATGAACGCGCTCGCGGCTCGCCATCGCGTGCTCGTAGAGCGCGCGACCGGCCGCCGCGGCGTGCCGCGCGGCGATGTGCTCGACGATCATCCGGTGCTCGCGAATCGATACGGGCAGGATGCCGGCTTGTGCCAGCGCCGCCCGGCGATGCAGGTGCAATTCGTTGACGAGCCGCCGATACAACGCGATGAGCTTCGGGTTGCCGGCCATCTCGACGATCCGGTCGTGGAAGGCGAGATTCGCATCGTGGTAGCGGTCGACGTCGCGCCGCGTGACCGCCTTTTCCATCCGGTCGACCAGCGCGCGCAGTTGCGCGGCCTGCGCCGGCGTGGCGTTTTGCGCCGCGCGCCGGCCGGCGAATTCGTCGAGCACGGCGCGCAACTCGAAGATCTGGTCCGCTTCCTCGATGCCGATCTGGCGCACGAATACGCCGCGGTTCTTCTCCAGCCGGACGAGCCCTGATTCCTCCAGCGCGCGAAACGCCTCGCGCACCGGACCGCGCGACACGCCGAGCATCGAAGCGACCTCGATCTCGCGCAGCTTCGCGCCGGCGGGAAGATCGCCGGCGAGGATCATTCGCTCGAGCTCGCGCTGGACGAGCCCCGGCAGCGAATTGGTCTGCATCACGGCGATCGGATGATCGTCGCCGACGGTCCGCCGCGTCGCCGCGGGCGTCGGCGAGGCCGAGCCGATTGGCGGAGGATTGCCCGCGTAGGGTGCGCGTGTCGAGCCGGTCTTCAACATGTTGCCATTAGACGATGTCCAGTGTAGATTGTCAACAATCTACCAAGCCGAACGAGCGATGCGACGCGGTGCGCAATCCGCGACACCGCGCGCGGGACCGAAGTAAGATCGCGACTGCGTTCCACCCACGCTCGCCCCTCGGGCGGCGTACCCAACTTGACCTTCGATTCTGACTTTCCCGGGAGGATTTCAATGAAATCGAAACTGATGGTGCTCATTGGCTGCGTGCTCGCGGCATTCGCCGGCGGCGCGTTGGCGCAGGCGAACGTGGTTACGATCTATGCGGCCGACGGCCTGCACGACGGCAATCCAAGCTGGTTCGGCGACCAGTTCGCCGCGTTCACCAAGGCCACCGGCATCAAGGTGCAGTACATCGAGGCCGGCTCGAGCGGGGTTGCCGACCGGATCGCCAAGGAGAAATCGAACACGCAGGCGGACGTGCTCGTCACGCTGCCGCCCTTCATGCAGCGCGCGGCGGCCGACGGCCTCCTGCAGCCGTACACGCCCGCGGGCGCCGACAAGCTCGCCGCCGGCGACAAGGATCCCAAGGGCCTCTACGTCGTGATGATGAACAACTACCCGAACTTCATCTACAACGCCACGGCGCTCAAGGATCCACCGAAGACATACGAGGACCTGCTCAATCCCAGGTTCCAGAAAAAGGTCCAGTATTCGACGCCCGGCCAGGCGGGTGACGGCACCGCGCTGATGCTCCAGGCGTTCCACGCGTTCGGCAGCAAGGAGGCGGGGCTCGCGTATCTCAAGAAGCTGCAGGCGAACAACCTCGGCCCTTCGGCGTCGACCGGCAAGCTGACCGCGCTCGTGAACAAAGGCGAGATCTTCGTCGCCAACGGCGACCTGCAGATGAATCTCGCACAGATGCGCGACAATCCCAACGTGCGGGTCTTCTTTCCGGCAGGTCCGAACGGCAAGCGTTCGGTCTTCGCGCTGCCGTACTACATCGGCCTCGTCGCCGGCGCGCCGCATGCCGACAACGGCAAGAAGCTGATCGATTTCCTGATGAGCGAAGCAGCGCAGAAGGAAATCAGCTCGGTGGCCCAGGGCTTCCCCGTGCGCAGCGACGTGCATCCGACCGACGAGAACTTCAAGAAGCTGAACGCGATGCTCGAAGGCGTCGAGATCTGGTCGCCCGACTGGAGCAAGGTGCTCTCCGACTTGCCGGCAGACGTGGCCGCGTACAACAAGGCGATTTCGAGCAATTGATTCCCGCCGATCTCCTCGGAGCCGGATCCGCCATTTCGGCTTCTGCGGTTGCGGCCGCCGAGCCGGCCGTCCGAAGCAGCGGCATCGGCTTCGAGGATGTCAGCGTCGCGTACGGCGATCTCGTCGTCCTCGATTCGCTCACGCTCACCGTCAGGCCGGGCGAGATCGTGGCGTTGATCGGCCCGTCCGGGTCGGGCAAGACCACCGCGTTGCGCGCCGTCGCGGGATTCGTGCGACCGGTGCGCGGCCGCATCACGATCGGCACGCGCGACGTGACCAACGTCGCGCCGCATGCGCGAAACATCGGCATGGTCGTGCAGAACTACGCGCTGTTTCCGCACATGCGCGCCGAGGAGAACGTCGCGTTCGGGCTGCGCGCCCGCGGCGCCGCGGCCGATGTCATCCGCGCGCGCGTCCCGGAATGCCTGCGGATGGTCGGCATGGCGAGCTACGCGAAGCGATTCCCTCGCGAGCTGTCGGGCGGCCAGCAGCAGCGCGTGGCGATCGCGCGCGCGCTCGCGATCCGCCCGCAAGTGCTGTTGCTCGACGAGCCGTTGTCGGCGCTCGATGCGCAAATCCGCCGCTCGATGCTCGACGAGCTCGCGAAGCTGCATCGCGATCTGCCCTCGCTGACCGTCCTGTATGTGACCCACGACCAGACCGAGGCGCTGACGCTCGCCAACCACATCGGGATCATGCGCGACGGCAGGCTCATCGCGTTTGGCAGCGCGCAATCGCTCTACCGTTACCCGCCGAACCGCTTTTCGGCGGAATTCCTCGGGCGCGCCAACCTGTTGCCGGTACAGGCGCTGACGTCCACGGGTGCGGGCATGGCGCGCGTGCGCTTCGGCGAGGAGGCGCTCGCCGCGCGCAACCACCACGGCCTGCCGGATGGCGGCGATTGCCTGCTTTGTGTGCGTCCGCATGATCTGCGCCTGCATCCCGCCGAAGAGGCGGGCAATCGCCTGACCGGGACGGTGCGCGCCGTTCAGTGGCAGGGCGACATGCAGAACGTGGAGCTCGACGTCGCCGGTCACGTTCTGCGGCTGACCTGCGCGCCGATGCACGAGCCGCCCGCACCCGGCGCATCGCTGACCGTGCATTTCAGCGCCGCCGAAGCGACGTTCGTTCCGGAGATGCAACCCGGTGGCTGATCTCGCCATCGCCCTGCCGCGGTCGGGAGAACCCCCGTCGGCTGGTGGACTGTGGATCGTTCCGCCGCTGCTCGCGCTCGCGGCACTGTTCTTCTTTCCGCTCGGCCTGATCGTCCGGCAGGCGCTCGCCGGGGACAGCGGCGCCGTGTCGCTGTCGCATTTCACGGAAGTGCTGGGCTCGGGCCAGTTTCACGACGCGCTTCACCACACGATCGTCATCGCGGTGAGCTCCACCGCCGGCTGCCTCGTGCTCGGCTTCGTGCTGTCGGTGCTGATCACCTTCACCCCGTTTCCGGGCGGCAAGCTCGTCGCCCGGCTGATCGACACGTTCATCGCGCTGCCGACGTTTCTCGTGGCGCTATCCTTCACGTTCATTTACGGCTCGGCGGGCATTCTCAACGAATCGCTGATGCGCCTGCTGCACGTCGAGCTGCCGCCGGTCGACTTTCTCTATTCGCAATGGGGCGTAATCCTGTCGGAGATCACCGTCTACACGCCGTTCGTGATGCGGCCGCTGCTGGCGGCGTTCTCGCTGATCGAGCCGGCGCAAATCGAAGTCGCGAGCAGCCTCGGCGCGCGCTCGTTGCGGATCGTCGGCCGGATCATTCTTCCCGCAGCGCTCCCGGCGCTGGTGGCCGGCGGCAGCCTGTGCCTGCTGCTGACGGTCAACGAGTTCGGCATCGTGCTGTTCATCGGCGCGAAGGACGTGATCACGCTGCCGCTGCTGATCTACGACAAGGCGATCCAGCAGTTCGACTACACGGCCGCATGCGTCATCGCCGCCATCAATGTCGCGCTGTCGCTCTGCCTGTACTCGTTGTATCGGTTCGTCGTCATGTACTTCGGCGGGCGCCGTGCTGGTCTGGTCTAGAACCGGTCGCGCGTCGACGTTCGCGCTGGTGGCGGTGCTGTTCGCGCTCGTCTACGGCCTGCCGATCGGCGTGATCGCGCTGGCAAGCATCAGCGGGCAATGGAACGGCGTGATGCCCAGCCAACTGACGTTCGTTCATTACGCCAATGCGCTGCGCGGCGATTCGTTCGAGCAACTGCGCATCAGCCTCTACACCGGCATCATCGCCAGCGGCGTGGCGCTCGTCAGCGGAACATGGGCGGCGCTCGCGCTGCGCACGCGGCGGCGGCTGACCCGACGGGCGCTCGATGCGGTGTTCTTCATTCCGAGCGCCGTGCCGTCCGTTTCCGTCGGCCTGGGGCTGCTCGTCGCGTTCAGCCGCCCGCCGGTACTGCTCAACGGCACGACGCTGATCGTGCTGATCGCGCATTTCGTGCTGATCTCGGCGTTCACCTACGGCAACGTCTCCGCCGGCCTCGCGCGCTTGCCGGCTGATTTCGAACAGGTCGCGGAAAGCCTCGGCGCGCGGCCGTTCTACCGGCTGCGCCGAGTCACGCTGCCGCTGGTGACGCCGTATCTGATTGCCGCGTTCAGCCTGAGCTTCGCGTTGTCGATGGGCGAGCTCGGCGCGACGGTGATGGTGTATCCGCCGGGCTGGGTGACGATGCCCGTCGGCATCTTCGCGTTGTCGGACCGTGGCGCCATCTTCGATGCGGCGGCACTGACGATGGTTCTGGCGGCGAGCACGCTTATCGTCCTGCTCGGCTTGTCGCGGATTCCGACGAAGGCGTCGGCGCATTGAGCAAGATCGTCAACCGAATGAGGAATGCGATGGGAAATGCAAGCCGTGATCCGGTATTACTCACCCCCGGACCGCTGACGACGTCGCTGGCGACGAAGGTCGCGATGCTGCGCGACTGGGGCTCCTGGGATTCGAGCTTCAATGCGATCACCGCGCTCGTGCGCGAGCGCGTGCTGGACGTCGTGTCCGGCGCGCATTCGCACGTGTGCGTGCCGATGCAGGGCAGCGGCACGTTCGCAGTCGAGGCGGCCGTCAATACGCTCGTGCCGCACGATGGCCACGTACTCGTGCTCGTCAACGGCGCGTACGGCAGGCGCTTCGCGAAGCTCACGCAGATGATGGGCCGGCGCGCCTCGGTATTCGAGACTGCGGAAGACGTGCCGACGATGGCCGCGGATGTCGACCGGCTGCTCGCCGCGGACGCGTCGATCACCCACGTCGGCCTGATCCATTGCGAAACGTCGACCGGCATCCTGAATCCCCTCGCCGACATCGCAACGGTCGTATCCAGGCAAGGCCGGCGCCTCATCGTCGATGCGATGAGCTCCTTCGGCGCGCTGCCGATCGATGCGCAGTCGATGCCGTTCGACGCGCTGATCGCGGCGTCGGGCAAATGCATCGAGGGGCCGCCGGGAATGGGCTTCGTCGTCGCGCGAAAGAGCGCACTCGAGGGCGCAGCGGGCAATTGCACGTCGCTCTCCCTCGACCTTTGCGATCAGTGGCAGTACATGGAGAAGACGACGCAGTGGCGGTACACGCCACCCACACACGTCGTCGCCGCGTTTGCGGCCGCGCTGGAAGCGTTCATCGCCGAGGGTGGGCAGGCCGCGCGCCTTGCGCGCTACACCGCCAATTACGAAATGCTCGTCCGTGGCATGGCCGAACTCGGCTTTCGCCCGTTCCTCGATCCGCGAATCCAGGCGCCGATCATCGTCACGTTCCATGCGCCGGCCGACCCGCGCTACAGCTTTCGCGAGTTCTACGACCGTGTGCGCGAGAAGGGTTTCATCCTCTATCCGGGCAAGCTTACGCAGGTGGAGACGTTTCGCGTCGGTTGCATCGGCGCGATCGGTCCCGACGAGATTCGGCACGCGGTCAATGCGGTTCGCGACACGCTGGCCGAAATGCGCGTCGAGCGCGTTGCGCCCCTGGCACCCGCGCGCGTGGCGGCCTGATCGCGACGCCGTCGGCCGCTCGCCGACAGCCGTTTCGGTCCTTCCTCGCTACCTCCCGGGTGCTTGCACGGGCATAGTCGAAACATCGACACGCGGGAGGCTTGCGGTCGGCAATCGGTCGACCCCACCCGCGACGGAGGCTTGAGGATGAAACGAGCGTCGAAACTGCTGGTTTGTACATTTCTGGCGGCGAGCCTTGCAGCCTGCGCGGGCATGACCGAGCGCGATCGCGACACGGTGGTGGGTGCGGGGGTGGGCACTGCCATCGGTGCCGGCGTGACGGGTGACCTCGGCGGTGCGGCGGTCGGCGGCGTCGTGGGCGGCGTCATCGGCAACCAGGTGGGCCGCCACTAGCGCGCCTCGGCTCAGGGAGGTCGATGCAGGAGTGCTGCGAGGTTGCAATACCCCGACTGGTCGGGCCGCAGCGTTCCGTTTCGCACGAGGTAGTCGAGCACGACAAGACTCGCATCGAGGGTGATCTCATCGGGGCCTGCGGGCTGCGCGATCATGCGCGCCGCTGCATCGACGCCGACAAGTCGATGCTCGACGGCCTCGCCGTCCTGATTGGCGGGAATGAAGTCGGGCGGCAGCGCGAGATCGTGCACGAAAATCGTTTCGCGTTGCAGGCCGTCGACCGTCGGCTTGCGCGAATGTACGACGCCGGCCGGGCGCGCCGCGCGAGCGAGCGGAGCGGGGATGCCGGCTTCCTCCCATGCTTCTTTCACGACGGTTTGATCGACGCGAAAGCCGGCAGCGATGCCGCCGCCGACGAGATTGTCGAGCAGGCCCGGATCGACGGCTTTTTGCGGGCTGCGGCGCGCCAGCCACATCTGCACGCCGGCTTCCCGATGGACGATGCCGTTGACATGCGCCGCCCACGTGCGGACGCCGAAATAGCGCGCCGCGCCGCGCTCGATCAGGAACAGCGGTGCCTCGCCGAATCCGGACGCGACGGCGAAGCGCTCGTCTCGCCACGCCGGTAACGCGCCTTCCGCCCGCAGCGCGAGCGCTATCTCCTCCAGTGCCGCCGAGCGTGCGTCGCAGGACGCGAGCGCTGCGTCGAGGGTGACGGCCGCCGGCGTCACGTGAAGGCAGTCGAACCGCGCCAGCCGCCGTGCACGATCGTCGTCGACGAGGCCGGTCGGCATGTCGCCGATAAGGAGGGGCCGATAGTGAACGGCGCGTGCCGCGATGGCACGCCGGAGTCGCGCTTCGATTGCGGCTAGAATTGCGGCGTCGATCACCGCTCGATTCTATCCCCGCCGGTCGCACTGGATTATTCATGACCGCACGCATTCTCGATGGCAAGCTCATCGCCGAGCGCTTGACGGGCGAGGTGCGCGAGCGGGTGGCTTTGCGCGTCGCGTCAGGGCTGCCTGCGCCGGGACTCGCCGTCGTGCTCGTCGGCGAGAACGCCGCGTCGCAGATTTACGTGCGCAACAAGCGCAAGACGACCGATGCCGTCGGCATGCGCTCCTTCGCCGTCGATTATCCGGCGACGGTGTCGGAAGCCGAACTTTTGTCTTCGATCGATCGTCTGAACGCCGATCGGTCGGTGAGCGGCATCCTGGTGCAATTGCCGCTGCCGGCGCAGATCGACCCGGAGCGCGTCATCGAGCGAATCGACCCGCGCAAGGACGTCGATGGATTCCATCCGTACAACGTCGGACGCCTCGTTCTCCGGATGCCGACGCTGCGCCCGTGCACGCCGCAGGGTTGCATGCGTCTCCTGGCGGCGACCGGCGAGGTACTCGCCGGCAAGCACGCGGTCGTGATCGGCCAATCGAACATCGTCGGGCGGCCGATGGCCCTCGAGCTCCTCATGGCGCGCTGCACGGTGACGATTTGCCATTCGGCCACGCGCGATCTTGCGCACCTCGTGCGCCAGGCGGACATCATGGTCGCGGCCGTGGGGAAGCCCGGTTTTGTACAGGGCGACTGGATCGGCGAGGGCGCGATCGTGATTGACGTCGGCATCAACCGCACGTCCGAAGGCAGGCTCGTCGGCGACGTCGATTTCGCCGCGGCGAGCGCGCGCGCGGCCTGGATCACGCCGGTGCCGGGCGGCGTCGGGCCGATGACGGTCGCGACGCTGCTCGCGAATACGCTTCGCGCCGCGGAATTGCAGGACAAAGCAGCGCTCCAAGGAAGGTCATGAAGTTTCTCTGGCCGCAGATGCTCTGGTGGTTGCTGGCGGCCCCAGCGCTCGTCGCGGCGTACGTGCTGTGGCTTCGCCGCCGCAGGAAAGGCGCCATTCGGTATTCGAGCCTCGCGATGGTGAAGGCGGCGATGGGGTCGAGCAGCTGGCTGCGCCGGCATCTGCCGCCCGCGATCCTGCTCCTGTCGCTGATCGCCATGATCGTCGCGCTTGCGCGTCCGACCGCGCTCGTCACGCTGCCGTCGCAGCAGCAGACGATCATCCTCGCGATCGACGTGTCGCTCAGCATGGGCGCGACCGACGTCGATCCGAACCGGATGACGGCGGCGCAGGCGGCGGCGAAGTC